>Ga0247723_1000076_pt1 | contig 58123 bp, 78 predicted proteins | sample MSEWelMarce5H_FC_FD_189079 | JGI IMG/M metagenome (GOLD analysis project Ga0247723, IMG submission 189079) | Subsurface sediment microbial communities from gas well in West Virginia, United States - MSEEL Well Study Marcellus 5H_FC | ecosystem: Environmental > Terrestrial > Deep subsurface >...
CTTATTAAAGAGTCAGAAATCTCCAATGCCCTTTTTCACAATAATTAGTTAATTAACAGACCATTAACATATTAGTTTTTTTTGTAATGTTAGGGTACTCAGTAGTAGAAATCGGTTTTCCTTTCTGTAGAGCTGAAACAAAAAATAATAGGGTCCCTTACGGTGTTACATTCCTCATCCAATCCCTACCTTTACTTTTGCATATGTTTAGTTAAGTGATGACTTTACTGCTATATAATACTCACTTAATATATATAAGAAGAAAACCCCATAACTCTATGATTTACAATACTAAGATTCCCCTATTAGGGAATTAAATCCCTGTGTATGGAAAATAAGAGTATATTTGAGTATGAAAAAGAAACACGAAGAGTACTTGTACAGCCCTTATAAGATTAATGGAATATCTGAAAAAATGTACATGACCAAGTCTGATGAGACATTAACAATTAATCCTGATACTGGTGAGTACTACACAATGAGAAAGGTGGGTCAAAACAAGAATATACTACATGATGAGCTTGTGTATACAAAGCTGTTTCAAAATGGCGTAAACAGCATTATGGACATGTCTCACTCGTCTTTAAAGATACTGTTGTATGCAATGAGTATAGTAAGACCGCTTAGTGAGATTGTAGTGCTACACTCATCAGACGTATGTGAAGCTTGCAAAATAGCAGAAAAGACGTTTTATAATAATCTATTAGAAATACTAGACAAGAAGATACTATCTAGGAAGATGGGTTCTTCTATAGAGTTCTGGTTTGACCCAAACATATTCTTCAATGGTAACAGAATCAATGTAAGCAGGTATAGGTTGTCTAGTCTAAAAAACGACCTAAATTTGGGCAATGAAGTACGAAATCCCAGATGAGTTTAAGTCCTTTGTTTCAAATGTAAAAAGAAGATGTAAGAACAATGGGGTGGAATTAGTTCTATCTCCATCAAGGACTGTTGTCTTAACAGATACCTTTAGTTCAGATTGCTCTGGGTATTTCGACGGGGAAGATAAAGCATTAGTTGTTGCTTGTGGGAAACCATTTGAAGATTGGATAGAAATCCTAATACACGAATACTCTCACATGGAGCAGTGGCTAACAGACTCAAGGTGGAAGCACTGGGAGGACACCTGCTTAGCTCTTTGGGATTGGATGGATAAGGCAAGAATGCTTAACAGCACACAACTAAATAATGTCATAGACAGCATGATTGAGCTAGAAAGAGACTGTGAGGTTAGGGCCTTAAATAACATCAAGAAGTGGAATCTTCCAATAAACAAGTCTATGTACAAGAGAAAGTCAAACCTTTATCTGTACAGTTACAGGCTTATGCCAGAGCTTAAGAAGTTCCCAACAGGGATATATGACAATAAACACATACTGTCAATGTGCCCCCCAAGGATGCTAAAAAACTATAAAAAAGTTCCTGCCAATATTAGAAAAGCTATTATGGAGGTATATTCTTAATTTGTACTATTTTTGTTAAAATTAAAAACGATGAAAGCAAAACTCGGAAGCGGAAAAAAGTTTGAAGCTGTAGCCAAGAAAGCGGCAGCGTCTTATGTAAAGAAAGGAATGCCTGCAGCAAAAGCAAAAGCTATCGGTGCTGCTATTGCAGCTAAAGCTGGAGCAGCTAAGTATGGCCAAAAGAAGATGACTCAAATGGCAGTAAAAGGTAAAAAGAAATAACAATGCAACAACCTAAAAAACCACTTGGATTAAGTAAGCCACCAAAGATTTCAGTTAAGAAAGCTAAAGAAATGTCTGATTCATTAATGAGAGAATCTTTGGGTAAAAAAATGCTAGCTAGTCAACAAGAAAAAATTGGTAGAGCTTTTATAAAAGCAGGTAAGGGAGATTGGAATATGGTTCTTGATATTAAGGGGACAAGTACACCAACTGCATTTGAAAGATTAAAAATAGCAAAAAACGCTAGAGCCTCAGCATCAGTAGATTCTGCAAAATCGGTAAAACTTAAAAATTTAGTTAAAAATATTAAATAACAATGCAACAACCTAAACCCAAAAAAGGACCTGTTCCGACAAAAGAAGATATTGCATTTTCTAAGAAATCAGGGATTTCTATTGAACAAGTTATGGCGCAGGGGGGTGTAACTCCATCTGCTGTAATTAAGCAGGGAGATAAGAGTCGTGCATATGATGTTAAATATGGCCCTGGTCTTTATAAAAAAATTGTTAAAAAGAAATAATCATGCCACAGGATAAAAAACCACTTGGATTAAGTAAGCCTAAAAAGATTTCTGTAAAAAGGGCATTGGAGATTTCTGACTCTTTAATAAGTGCTCCAACTAAATCCATGAGAGAATCAGACTCTAACTATGAAAAAAGTGAAAGACTTAGAATGCAAGTATATTCTAAAATGACTCCATCTCAGATAAAGGCACTCGAGAGCAGAAAAGACTCTTTAATTACTAAAAGCTTAAAGTCTGAAGTAAAAAGCCTTCGTGAAGTGATGAATAAGAAATACCCAAAAATTGTTCCTAAAAATTAATATATGGCAAAGGCTAAGGGAGGTTCTGAGAAAGTAAAAGCATCTTTTGGTAAAAGAAAGAAAGGTGTTGCTCAGAAGTCTTTCAATAAGCATGACCGTAAAGACCGTAAATACCGTGGTAAATGAGTACCGCAATTAAAAAAAATCCTGGATTATGGAAACGTATAGTTGCAAATGTAAAAGCTGGTTCCAAAGGTGGAAATGTAAACGAATGGTCTGCCAGAAAAGCTCAACTGGCGGTAACATTGTACAAAAACTCTGGTGGTGGATATCAAGGAAAGAAGTCAAGCTCAAATTCATTGTCGAATTGGACGAAGCAGAATTGGATGACCTCTTCAGGGAAGCCGTCGGCTGGGAAGCGTCGGTATTTACCGGAGAAAGCATGGAAGGCATTGAGCCCAAGCCAAAGAAGAGCAACAAACCAAGCAAAAGCACAGGGAAGCAAACAGGGAAAGCAGTTCGTTCAACAACCAAAAAAGATAGCTCAAGTCGTAAAAAAATATAGATAACTATATAAAAGACTATACAAATGCCAGAAGATAAAAAGCCAAAACCAAGTGTAGTAAAAAAAGAAAAGCCTAAAGCTTCTACATTAAGGTCGATTATTAAAGATTTTCTTTCTAGTGCAGGTGGTACTATGGCAAAAGGTGCTGAAAATATGTCTTCCCCTGGTATAGCTAAAGCAACTAGTCAATTTGCCTTAGATAGAATGTCAAAAAAGATTACTCCTTATGGATATACTACTGGAGAAGGCTCAAGTCTTGTTAGAGGGGCAAAAGTAGTTGGTCTTAATAAGATGGAAAAAACTAGAGCTAATATAGAAAAGGCAATAAAAGAAAATAAGCCAAAAGTTCTAGTTGGAGAAGACGTATATATAGATACAGATGCAGCAAAAGTAAGACTTGACTTACTTAATCTACTTTCAAATAAACAACAAAGATTCAAAAATATAATACCTTCAGAATTTACTCCACTAGATTATAAAAAGGGTACAAAATACGTAAAGTCTAATAAAATTGATGAACTAGTACTAAGTAATTTAGGAATAAAAGGAGACAAGATATCTGGTATAAATGATTTGAAACAGGCATTAGATAATATAACTGCTACAAGGCCTTCAGGTAGAAAGCCTACTGAAGAAGAATTAAAGATTTCGCCATATTACACTCCACAAGAAAAGGTAACAGGTAAATATGGTAATTTAGTTGGAGACCCTGTAATGGGTGATGCTACATATAATGTAGGTGAAGACGATAAAGGATACTTTATATCTTATCGTGACACTTGGGATTTAAATCCAAATGAGGGAGGGACATCAGAAGAGGAAGTATTGGCATCTCCCTATAGTGTAGAAGGATTATTACAGAAAGCAAAAGTTTTAGGAAAAGAAGCTGCTTCTGGGTTATTGAAAGTAAGTTCATCTGCTCCTGAAATTTATGGTAGAATTTATTTTGACAAAAAAACTGGTAAAAGAGTTAAGTAGATATCTCCAATAAGCCTTAGTAAAAAGAAATATAGTTACTATTGGCCATATAATACAAAATATTATAACATTTATAGCTTGGTATGATATTCCAAATATATTTGCCAAATAACTTAAGAAAAACATACAATTGTTGAATATTTCATTCATAGTTGTAATTTTGATTAAAGTTATAATATAATTGTAAATTAGCAAAAATATTTTTATGATTGACTATAGGGGGATAAAGTTTGCAGGATACAATAAGCCCAAAGACGCTAATGATGGAGTTCATAAGAAGGTTGTTCTTGCGAAAGAAGGAGATAAAGTCCGACTTGTAAGATTTGGGGCTAAAGGATATTCTTCAAACTACTCACCAGATGCTAGAGAACAATATAGAAGCAGGCACGCAAAAGAAGCAAATAGTTCAAAGTTAACTGCAGGATGGTGGGCATACCATTTTCTATGGTCAAAAAGCTCCCAAGTTTATAGAAGTGGAAAAACTTCTGGAAAAGGAGAAAGGTTTAAGTAACTTTACATTCACGGCCATTATAGCCGACAAAACCAAAAACCATAAACTATGTACAACAAATTGTACAACACGATTAAGCCTGTTGGCAGGAGGATAATTGTTGCAGTAAATTCCAGGGAGAAAAATAGCCATGAAATAGAAATGGCAGACGGTACAAAAGTTGAGCTTTATGTAGACAATACATACTCATGGGATAGCCGTATTACTAACCACACACAAGGCGTACTCCTTACAGACTACAAAAACTTAAAAGCAGGAACAAATGTGCTATTACACCACAATTCATTTAACGATGAAAATAAGCTGGATATCGAGCCAGATATACATACCTCAATTCACGCAGTCGATGAGATGTTCATATACTTTGGTATAGATGGAGAAGATATGATATGCATAGATGGGTTTATGATTGCTGAAAGGATATACGAAGAAAATGATGTTACCGAAGGTGGAATTATCCTAGTAGAAAAGAAGCAGCATGAGTCTATGCTTAGAATACTTGGTAAGCCAGAGTCTATAACAGACTTTGAGGTTGGAGATATAGCAATTGTTTACAAGAAGTCCGATTATGAGATGACTCATAATATAGGCGGTAAACTCAAGAAAATAATACGTTTAAAATATTCAGATTGTCTAGGAAAATGTCAATAGAAGAAAAACTAAAGCTGTACGAAGAGGATGGTATTGTAGGAGCATACTATTCACTAAATAGGAAGCTAAATGAAATAACAGGATTGCTTAATAATAATGACCTAACTAAACTCGACCTAGCAGATAAGAATGATGGGTCATGGGAGAGGGTGTTAAAGCTATTTAACTCTGTAGGGGAAATAAACGATGTAATGAAGAAGCTAAGAATGGACAACCAACTTTCTGGAGATGAGGAAAAAGATAAGTCAAGAAGAAAACCAATCATAGAAGAACTATTCTCAAATGACTCGAATAAGTCCCAATGACGATAAGGAAGTAATTTATGATGCGTATCAAAGAGTGCTTAATAATCTTCGTGTCCAAAGACATAAGAATAAGGAGCATGTGCTACACAAGAGGAAAATAATAAAGGAAAAGAATAAGAAGTATAACACTCTTCATTGGAAATTGTTCAGGATGAATCAGGTTGTATTTGGTCTTGATGCTGAGATTAAAAAATTAAAGATATTTCATAATAAGAAAAAAGCAGAAGGAAGGAAAGTCGGATATAAGGAGGCGATAAAAAGATTTGACAAAATAGCTTTTACCCCAGAAAGTCCATACAAGTTCTTGGCTATGTCAGATTTATTATCTGATATAATTAAACACAGTATAAAGGAGATTTCATTTATATTATGGGCTAATCAATTTGACTTCTTCACTAAGAAAGACTTTGATAGAGACCTTTCTAAGTCTGAAATACCATATTATCACATGGTTTCAAAGATGAAGAAAAATAGTATATTGAATGTTGTGGGTTCTGAAAAACAGAGGAATATATATAGTCTTACAGGAATAGGTAAGCAATTAGCATTAAAAATAAACAAGTATATTAAAAATATATAATTTGCAACAAGAACATCAAATATATGGTATTACATATAAGACTCCAGAAGTTCCAGAAAACTTCTCAGATGGCAATAAGTTTAATAAAATAGTTATACCAGAGGTATTTCAAGAGCTAGAATTTGATGATGATGGGAATGCAATATATGGAGATGAGCAGATGAATTTTATTATACAAGAGGTCAATAGAATTAAAAATGGTTATTGGTTCATAAATAGTGATGTAGAGACATACATAACTGGGTTGCATTATTTTTATTTAAACTATTGGACGCTTGAAGATGGGAATACACCAGACTATAGGGACGCAGACAGGAGATATTTTTACTTCCAAGAATACTGTGAAAAACTTCCGCAGTGCTATGGAGTTGTGCGCATTAAAAAGCGTAGGGAAGGTGCTACATCTCAAGCTACCTGCTATTTGGTATGGAAGGCCATTACGCAGAAAAAACAATTTTGTGGAATAATATCAAAGACTGGTAAAGACGCATCTGATGCTTTTATATACATGGTTATGAATGGATATAGAAATCTACCTATATTCCTAAAGCCAAGGGTTGAGGATGAGGAGACAAAAACAGAAATTGTTTTCAAGAAGAAGAAGGATAAGAGAAAAGTAGTGCAAAGGGAGAAAGGTAAAATATTTGATGATGATATAGGGATGGAGTCTAAGATAAACTTTAAGAATACTGCCCTAAACTCTTATGACTCTGGAAGGGTATCTGCCCTATTAATGGATGAGGCTGGTAAATGGCCAAGGGAAATTCCCGTAAATCAGTATTGGCCAATTGTTAGAAAAACACTTATGAGGGGTGCTATAAAAGTAGGGTTCTGCCTTATCCCATCAACAGCTAATGATGCAAAGAGTGGTGGAGAGCCATATAAGGCACTATTTGACGAAAGCTCACATTTTAATGACTCATATACAGCTACAGGTCTATATAGGTATTTTTGCCCTGCATATGACGGCTACGAGGGTTTTATAGACGAGTATGGTAATTCTATAATAGAAGCGCCAACAGAGGAGCAAAAAAAGTATGTATTGCAGCGTTACGGAATGAAAATAGAGTCTGGTGCAAAAGATTATTTATTGGCTCAAAGAAGACTTATACAAGATAAGAAGGCACTTTCAGAGGAGATTAGGATGAATCCTTTTACTGAAGAAGAAGCCTTTATGATTGACCAGAAGAAGTGCTACTTTAACTCAGAGAAAATATACAACCAATTAGATGTTATTGCTGAAGACAAAATTAGACTTAGAAGAGTTAGATTGTATTGGAAAGATGATAAAACTGTTGAGTGGGCGGATGATAAAGAAGGGGCTTGGCTTATTCATAAGTTTCCTTCAGATGGGGAAAAGAATAGGTTTAAAGAGGATAATGGATATAAGTCTCCAGCCAATAGCCACAAGTATGTTTCAGGTATTGACCCATTCAAGTCTTCTGTAATATCTGGTAAAGGTTCTATGGGTACTTGCTATGTATTTGAAAGGTTGGATATAAATGACCCTAATAATACTGGGATGCCTATAGCGGAATACGTAGACAGGCCTAGGCTAAAATCTCTTTTTCATGAAGACATGTTAAAAGCAGCTGTTTTTTGGGGATACAAGGCATGCTACGAGAATGACGTTGGCGATGATTTTGTGGACTACTTCTCAAATAAGGGATATAAGGGCTATCTAATGAAAACACCAGATGCCGCTATCGACAGAAATAAAAGAAGGCATGTTTCCAAGTTTGGGGTTACATCTGGAGACGCATTTGCTCTAGCTAGGCAGCTTGATACTTGTATTACCTATATAGAGAACTATTGTGACAAAATCGTATTCAAGGACCTTCTTGAAGAACTGCTCCAATATGACCATGAACATAGGACCGTATACGATAGAACAGTAGCTTTTATGATTAGTTTGCTGTCTGGAGTTTCCCTAGAAAGTAAGAAGGAGGAGAAACCATTAGTTTCCATACCTTTGAGAACGTACAAACTTTCAATCTAATTTGTAATTTTGCCATATATTATGGAAAACAATAACAACAAGCAGGTTTTAAACTTTCACCTATCTAGCTTTAAAAGCAAGAGAGACACAAAAGAAGGTCTGAAGATATCTAAGTTTCTTGAGAAAGCTTATAATAGTGGATACTTCTCAAAGAGAAATAGAAAGTTCGAAAAGAACAGGATGTTTGCCAGGGGCAGGCAACCAATGTCTGAATTTCTTGACCTACTAAATGTAGATGGAAAGGAAGCATTTGTAAATCTTGACATGAAAGCGCCAGCTATTGCACCTAAGTTTATACAGGTAATTATTGGAGGTTTCATGAAAAGGGATGAGAAGATTAGAGTAACAGCCGTTGACCCTGTTTCTACAGAAAGGAAAACATATGAGAGAGAAGAGGCTGAGTTTAGAATGAACTTTGGTGAAGATGTTAAGGGAGTTGAAGATATGGCAGGTGTCAAGCTTATGCCTGAAAATGCCTATACTCCAGAAGATTATGAAGAACTTGAGTTATTCTTTAATGAGTTTCAGATTCCAGAGGAGATAATGTTTGAGAAGGGAATAAGTTCTGTATTTGATACAAACAGTTGGTCTGTAATAAAAAGAAAGCTAATTGAGGATATTATTGAGACTGGATTGGCTTGCACTAAAGTATCTGTAAACAGAGGTGGAAAGATAACTACTAGAAGAGTAATACCAGAAAATCTAATATATTCATATTCTGATTACGACGACTTTAGAGATATGTCTTTTATCGGAGAGGTTCTATCAATGAAGATTGTAGACGTTAGGAATAACTACCCAAGTATGGATGAGGAGCAATTATATAAGATTGCTCAAAAATCAAAGAATTACAATAGTCAAGTTAAATGGGATGACAGGTATAGATATAATATAGATAGACCATATGATGATTGGACTGTAGATGTTTTAGACTTTGAGATAAAGTCAATAGACAGTATGATTTACCAAGCCCGTATTAATAAGTTTGGAAATCTAATTGTAGAAAGGAAAGAAAAAGAGCCACAAAAAGTAGGAGACAATAAGGAGATTATACGCAAGGATATGCAAGTTGTATATAAAGGAATATATATTCTTGCTTCAGATATAATGCTTGAGTGGGGTTTAGCAAAGAATATGATTAAGCCTAGTATGGCTAAAGAGATTGCTGATGTATATTTTAGTTATAGTGTATTTATGCACGAAAATCTTGACCTACAGAATATGGCCATACCAGAAAGGATGGAGACTTCTATTAGGCAGATGACTCTTGCGCATTTAAAAATACAACAGCTAATTGCTAAACTTAGGCCATCTGGTCTTATTATAGATATAGATTCACTATCTGATATTAGTCTTGGACAGGGTAAAAATATTACTCCTTTAGAAATTCAGAAAATTTACGACCAAACTGGGAATATATACTACAGGAGAAGAACAGAAGATGGAGATGGCATGAATGGCTCGCCTATTCAAGAAGCTCCAAATAATGCTAGCATAGGACAAATCCAAGAGCTTATAACTGTTTATAACCACTATCTTGAAAGGCTTCGTGATGAAATTGGTGTAAATGAATATAGGGAAGGTGCTAGTGTAAATCCCAAAATGGGACTTGGCGTACAACAGGCTCAGATATCTGCATCAAATAATGCAACAGACTTTCTGTATGATGCATATTTGAACATATATACACAAACATCATTTAAGATTGCTTTACTTCTTTATGATTCAGTATTATATGGAGGTCAGGCATATAAGGAATACTTATCAAATAATAATGTAGAAGGTAAAGTTTTTGATGTATTTATTGAAGCTTTGCCAGATGATTCTGAAAAGCAGTTTTTAAATCAAATGGTCCAAACTGCTTTATCTGCTGGTATGATTGAATTTGAAGATGCTTTTAAAGTAAGGAATATAAAGAATTATAAACTTGCTGAAATGTATCTTTCAAAAGCTAAGAAGCGTAAAATGAAAGAGGATATGCTGAAGTCTCAACAAAACTCACAAATGAATGCAGAGTCTCAACAGCAATCTATTGCTGCAAAGGCTCAAGCCGATGCTCAGATGGAGCAAATTCAAGCTCAGAATAAAATATCTATTGTACAAACTGAGATGAAGTTTAAGCAAGATATTATGACTCAAGAGTTTGTTCAGTCCGCATTAATGAAGTCATATGAACTTGATAAGGAATTGCCATCAGAAATACAATCTATTATTGACAGCTATTTCTCGGATATAGAGCAAATGAAAATGCAACAGCAGGCAATGCAGGAGCAGCAAATGCAAGAGCAAGAAATGCAAGAAGGTGGTCAAATGCCTGAAGCAGAATAATATATATATATTTGCATATAAAATAAACCATACCATGTCTGAAACGCAAGAATTCAATCCGTTTAATTTGTCTGAATACTCAGGCACAGAAACAACTCAAGAAACGTCTTCTAATGTTCAACCAGAACAACAACAAGCTGTAGAAGTTGTGTCATCTGAAGTTTCACAGGAAACTACACAAGATGGTCAACAACAGTCTGATGTTGTACAAATGAACACAGATTATTCTCAGCAAGTTCAACAAGAATCTGAGAGTAAGCAAGTTTTTGAAAATCAAGAGCCATCTGAATTTACATTTGAATGGCCAAATGAAGTCTCAAAAGACATATACGAAAAGCTTATAAATGGTGACATTTCAGAGCTTGCCGATATGATTTATGAGCAAAAAGTTCTTTCTAGTTTAGATGATATGAGTGAGCATGATGTTGTTAAGCTGAAAATGGCTTATGAATATCCAGACCTTACTCCAGAAGAAATAGAAGACGAATTCAACAGTAAATATAGTGTTGAAGAAGACTTTGATGAATCAATGATGACCGATGAAGAAGTTTCTTCAAAAAAGCGTCATATTGAGAAACAAAGAAAATCGCTTGCAAGGGAGATGAAGAAGGACGTTAGAGAAGCAAAAGATTACCTTTCAAGCATGAAACAAGAGATTTCGTTTCCAGACATACTTAGTCAAGTAGCTGCTCCACAACAGTATGATACAGAATCAGTTGTGAGTCAATATTTGGCTAATCAGGAAGAAGAGCAATCTAAGGTCTACAATGTTGCTAGGCAGGAATACCTAAATAGCATCAATGATGGACTTAAATCTTTTGATGGATTTAGCGTCAATTACAAAGACGAGGATGTCTCATTTGACGGTAAGTATAGCCTAACTCCGGAAGACAAGGCTACTCTTACAAATTCATTAAAGGATTTTGATTTGGAAGAGTTTTATGGCAATAGGTACTACAAGGATGGTAGGTACGACGCTAAACAACTCGCCGAAGATGTCTACTTCCTGCAAAATAGAGATAAGATTGTTAATTCTATGGTGACACAGGCTGTGTCTCGTGCAAAATTGGACATTCTTAAATCTATGAAAAATGTTGATTATAGCGACAGCCCAAGAGTTGCTGCTTCTTCTGCATCTACAGATGACTATAGTGCAATGGTATCGAAATTGTATAGTTTATAAGTAACAATTAAAATAATTAAAAATGCCAGTATTGCAACCAGGTGGTGTATCCACCTCAATTAATAGGCAGTTCGTATCGGACTTGTCTATTTTGAAGCCACAATACTTCCCTCAATTTATTGAGAAGTATGGCTCACAAAACTATGCCCAACTCCTTGAGGCTTTGGGTATGAAAGCAACCGTTCCTTCTAAGAAGTTCGGTCACTTCGAATCTCGTGGTAAACTCCATGACAACGTAAAAGTTTCATCAATCACTGGTGGTGCTTCTGCAGGTGCTACAATCACTGTCGAAGTTGATGCAGCTTCTGTTAGCAGTAGCCGTAGCCCAGTTCGTCTTGGTGAAGTTGTAGAAAACGCAAAGAATGGTAAGCAGTATAAAATCACTGCTGTTACCGATTTTAACACGTTCACTATGACTCCGTTTGATTCTACAGAACTTGGAAACGCAACTGTAGCAGCTGCTGACTTCCTTTTGTTCCGTGGTATCTCTGAAGCTGGTGAAGCTTCTACTAAGTTTGACAGCTTGGCTGGTCTTATCGAAGAGAAGACTTTCTACACTACAGAAATCCGTGAAGATTTCACCATTACTGATAGAGCTAAAATTGAAGAATTGTGGTTCGAAGTAAACGGTCAACCTTACTATACCTACAAAGGTTTGGATGAGGCTGTTCGCCGTTTCATGAATAACAAAGAGTTCAAATTGATGTTCGGTAAGCCAAATGGTGCTACGGGTTCAACTGGTTTGATTCCTCAAGTTGAGGCTGGTGGTCAAGTAACTACATGGGGTACTAGCTTTGATATTGATGATTTTCATAATCTAGCTCGTCTTGCTGACTTCAATGGTGGAGCTCAAGAATACCACTTCCTTATGGATAGCTACCTTCGCAGTGCTGTTGATGATGCTTTGTTCGCTAAGTATCAGAACGGTTCTATCGTATGGGCTTCTGTAGGTGGTTCTAGCGAAGTAGCTGTTAAATATGGCTTCGATTCTCTGAAAGTTGATGGTACTACCTTCCATTTGAAGAAGTATCTTCCTTTCAATGCTGAAGCTGTTTACGGACAGTCTATCGGTACTGCTGGATACTATGCTCGTACAGGTCTTTTGATTCCTGTTAAAGATGGTCGTGACGCTCAAACTGGCGATAAAGTTCCTTCTCTACGCATTGTTTACAATGAGGTTGAGCCTGGAAAAGAAATCAAAGTTTGGGAAACTGGTGCTCTTGCTAAAGTTCCAACTTCAGATAAGATGGAATTGAACGTACACCACATGTCATACTGCGGTATTCAGCTGTTCGCAGCTAACCAATTCATGAAAGTTACTTACGCTTAATCGTAATACTATATGAATAAAGAGCCCCGCCTAGTGCGGGGTTTTCTTTTTTTAGTATATTTGCTTAAACCAAAAATTATAACCATGGCAAAAGCAACGCGCAAGACATTAGACGAAAATGGCAATATTGTTGAACTATCTGGTAGTATACCATCTGGAGACAATCTTGGATTTGAAAACACAATCGAGCAAGCAGAACTCCCAAAAAAGAAGAAAGAACCAAAAGAGTATATTTTTCAGCTAATAGAAAAGTTCTATACTAGTACTTCAAATTACCCTAGACCTCCTTATCCAGAGACATATTTAATTAAAAATACTGATGTAATCTACGATGAAGAGTCTGGAACTGAAAGAAATATTAGATATCTAGAAGGAGTTAGTACAGTTTATGAAGATGAGCAAGAGCATCTATCTGATTCTAAAAAAAGACAAAGGCCTGATATTAAATTTATAAATGGTATTCTTCGGGTTCAGTCAAACAGGACTTCACTATTAAAATTCTTGCTTCTTAGTAACATGAATGATGGTAATAGTAACACTATTCATGGAACAAGAAAAATTTATAAAGTGATTGACTTTGACGCTCAAGAGCAAACAGCTATCAATAATGCTGAAATAAGGATGGATGCTATGAAAATGGCTATGGAAGCTAGTGTAGAAACTATGATTCCACATGCTCAATATCTTGGCGTTAGGTTCAAAAATACATATGGAGAGGATAGGGGAGATAAGGCAATTAGGGTAGATTACCTTGATTTTGCTGATAAAAACCCAGATGCTTTTTTAAAGAGCTATAACAATCCTCTTGTTAAGATTGAATATGCAATCAGAAAGGCTATTGCCCTAGATTTAATTAATCTTCATTCTGTTAAGGGACAGGCTATTTGGGGTGATACAAAGAAATTTATCGCACAAATACCTGATAGGAAAGACCCTAACAAGCACCTAGCAGACTTCGCCTTAAGCGATTCTGGAAGGGATTTTTACTCTCAACTAAAGTCAATGACTTCATAAACTAGCTTCGTGTTTCTTATGGTTTGATTGGTTTCTCCCGGTAGTTCTCTACTGGGAGATTTTGTTTTATATTTGCTGTATGAATATTAATGAGGTTTATAAAATTGTGTCATATTTGGTAGACAAATACCAAGGGACATACATTTCGCCAGATGACTTCAATATGGTGATTAATATGGCTCAAAACCAATATTTGGCATTTCTAACAGATGATACAGGGCAGCCTAATAGAAATCAAAAGAATCCTGTTGGAATGTCAAATTCTGCTGTAGTTGCAGACGCTCTTTCTTCTTTTCTTTTAGAATTAAATATAAATGTAGCGTCTCAGTTAGCAGCAAAGCCTAATGACTTATATAAAACAATTGCAATAAGAACTACAGATGACAATTATCCTGTTAAGTTTGTACCTGCTGATAAGATTTCGTCTTATATAGACAATGCAATAGACGCACCTAGCGTTACAGCTCCTATATACTATGAGATAGGCTCAAATTATAAGGTATTCCCTAGCGCACTAGCTACAATAAGGTTAAGTTATATAAAAACAGCTCAAACACTTAAGTGGGCTTATACTGGTAGTTTAATTTATGACGCAGTAAATAGCGTACCAGCTAACAATGCATCCCTTGAGTGGGGAGATACAGATGCTTATGAAATAATATATAGGGCTGTGGGTGTTATAGGAATAAATCTTAAGGATGGAGATTTAGTTAGGGCAGCTCAATTAGTAAAAAATGATGGACTATGATAAGGAGAGCTCTTATAGAACAGATTAGAAGAATGTACTACGGAGGGATGCCTAGCGACGATGCAAACCTTACTGAGAATGAGGTTAATCAATATATAAACCAGGGAATTGCTTATATAGCAAAGGTAAATTATACGGATTCTATAAAGATAGACGGGATAGAGACTGTTAGTGATGCATTTTATACCACATTTAAGAATCTTGCAGTAGCAAAAGACAATGATACTGGATATTATTATGCAACACTACCACAGCCTCCTGTGGGGCTCTCGAGAGGGTATGGGATAGCTTCAGTAACATTTCCTGTAAGTACAGGTTTAGCAAAAGCTCCAACTGCCGTATCACCTCGTGAGGTTGATTATATAGAGCAGATAAAACTTCCACCTAGTAAGATATTTTACTGGGCTGAAGGAGGTAAACTTTGGATGAGGAGCTACACCAACCTAGTTGGTAAGTTTGCTATAGTGAGGATGATTAGTTCAGAAAATAGCGATTTGACAGCGGAATTAAATGTTCCTGCTGAATATATTTCTGATATTATTAATTGGATTATGGACCAGTTAAAGTTCAGAAAGCAGATGACAGAGGATTCAACAAATGATGGGTTAGATACTAAATAAAAAATATGGCAAAGTCTACAGCACAATGGGTAGGTCTCGCAGAAATAATTTATCAATACATTGACCAAGCTAAACTAACATCTGCTGAGTTTAGAAGGTTATGGACTATTGGAGTTAGAGGCGTAGAAGAAATTGGTCTTGATGTACACATGACACCAAAAACTGTAAAGTTGATGGTTAATGCAAACAAGACGGTAACACTACCTTCTGACTTTATTGCCTTCTCAAAAGTTGGAGTATTTAATCCTTCTGGGGAAGTAGCTACACTTAGGAGAAATCCTGATTTAACAGCTTATAAAATAGACCAAAACGATAGGCTTACAAGCAATACGGATGATACACAATTAGAGACATTTAGGATGCAGGACCTAGCATATGTGAACTATTTTGATGGAGCTAGATATGTAAATGTGTTTGGCGCTGGCTCTCTTTTAAATTCTGCTGGACAGTTTGATGTATCTGAAGATGAGGGTATTATGTATCTTGATAATGACTACCCATATAATTATGTAGTAATGGAATATCTTTCTTCTCCTGCTGATGACGTTGACTATAAGGTTCCATTCCAAGTGAAAGAAGCTGTTTTATCCTATATAGCTTGGAAGGATATTGAGATGCTTCCTTCTGGGAGAAGAGTTACATTAGGGGATAAACAAATAAGAAGAAAAGAATACTATAATCAAAAAAGATTAGCTAATCTTAGAGTAAACCCTGTGACTCCTTGGGATGCCAATGAGGTTATCAGGATGGGTCAAAAACTTGTAGCAAAAGCATAAAATGAAGATAGAAAGGAAACAGCTGTCTGGAACACTGAATCTTGATGATTCAAATGATATACTTCCGTCTACGCATCACAAAGAGGCAGTAAATGTAGTATTTAGAGGTGGGCAATCTGGGTATTCAGCACAAAGTGCATTAGGGAATAGAAACATATCTAACAGTTTGCCTGGTGGAACTAATATGTGTATAGGGACATATTACGACCAACAGAAACAGCGTTTATTTTATTTCAACTATAATTCTAATGGGAATCATGGTATTTACATATATAATACAATTCCTAAAACAATACAAACTCTTTTCTTAAATAACACGCATAGTTCTTCGGATGTATTAGGGTTCGATATAAACAATCCAATAACATCAGTAAATATTATCTATGGGGCTATTTATAATTCAACAAACGATATAGATGGTGATGTTTTATATTGGATTGATTCTTTAGGAAGGCCTTCTAAATTAAATATTGATAGAAAACTTGCTATGGTGTACGCTTCGTATAAGAGGTCGTATATAGATGTTGCAAAGCCATGCCCTTCAATGCCAATTCAATGCACATATGAAAACGATTTATTTGTAACAAACAATAACTTAAAAAACGCCCTTTATCAGTTTATTTATAGGTGGGTTTATGATGATGGTGAAAAGTCTGTATGGAGTACAGGTAGTGAGATTCCACTTCCTTTATTTTCAGAAAATCAAGCCGTGTCTTCAGACCCAAAGAAAAACTCAAGAATAAATCTTTATTATTCTACAGGAGACCAAACAGTTAGAAAAGTTGAACTAGCTGTTAGGGAATGCGTAGATGGTGTTATTAGTGATTATGGGCTAATTACAAGTATAGACAAGTCTACTACTACCACAAATAATGTTGTTTACAACTTTTTATTTTACAATAATAGTGTAATTACTCCAATTGACCAGACTGAACAAAATCTTCTTTTCGATTATATCCCACAAAAGGCGAATGCACAAGAACTTTTGAATGGTAATACGATAATTTATGGAGGAATAACAGAAGGGTATAACATACATAAAGACAATAATTTTGTTACAACATCAAATACTACAAACTCCTTTAATAAGATAAATGGATTATTATTTTTTGCTGCACAAGGAGGATTTATGTCATATGGGGATTCAGAATCTGTACAGGTTATACTGACAGGTTATGGTACAAATAATGGAAGTACAAATATTCCAACTACAGTAACAACAGCAGTTGGTGCTGACTTTATGATAAACCTAAGAAATGATATAACTGGTGTAAATTATTACATAAACTATTTATCTAGCGCTACTGATAGTGTTAGTACAATACTAAATGGACTAGCTTCATCTGCAACATCACAAGGATTTATTGCATCTGTTTCTGGTAATCAATTAACTATATCTAATAATCCTCCAACAACAATACCAACAATATCGAGATGGTTGCAATCTGCATTTACTTTATCAAGCAATTCGGAATCTCCATTTACATCTACATATAAAACAAATGTTATAAATGCTAGCATACCATCATCTAATTATAGATATGGTATAGTATACTATGATGAAAAAGGAAGGACTAATGGAGTCGTTACAACAGATTCTTTAAAAGTTACAACTCCAAGATTTAATGCAAATGAGAATTATCCATCTATTACTATTGACATAAGCGGAATACCTCCTTTATGGGCATCATACTATAATTTAGTAAGAACAGAGAACCTTACATATAATAAAAATTTATCTTGGGTTACTAGAAGGGCGTTTTTCACAGAAGCTACATTCTCTTCAACTACAGATACAATAGTATATCTTGGTATAGATAATATGATTGATTATAACTCCAACATAAAGTCTACATCTGGATATATAGGATATGATTTTGCTCCTGGAGATAGGATTAGGTTTCTTTCTAAGATAGCTAATGATGGAAGTATATATGAATATAATAGTGGAGATGTATTAGATTTTGAAGTTATAGGTCTTGAATCTGACCCCAATGCAGACGGTGTAGTTATTCCTGGTACGTATATAAAAATAAAATATCCAACAGGATTTACTTCAGCAATGTTTGGATTTTATAGGGCAACTGAATATGTTACACCTCCATTACTGAAGGAAAACTTCCAGAATTACCAAATACAGATTTATAATAATAAAAGGCCACAAGGGACAGATATATACTATGAATTTGGTAAGCAGTTTTCTATCGGGCTACCTGGAACATCTAACAGATATCATGTAGGGGAAAATAGTTCTCAAAAAAGGGGAACAATACCAGGCGGAGCGCAGCCTGCGGTAGTATATGCAACTAGTGGGGATAATTACTATAGATTTAGAGATATCCCTATAGGAGCTAGATATATGTTTACTGCTGGTTCATATATTCAAAATGGTAGTGCAGGAGGTCAGTTTAGCACTATAGTTATAAATGTGCAAGATAGTACAAATACTGCACAGACCATAAATACTGGCACATCTCAATATGAAATAAAGTCTCAAACTACTCCAGCAAGCACTTGCACTCTTGCACAAAGCGATTATCCAAACTGGGCAACATCAGATTATTTATTTTATAATAAATCGGGTTCTGCTATAACTGTTAAAGTAAAAGGAACAATACCTGTTTCTAAAAATGCAGCAAATCCTCAATATGTAAAAATTCATGCAAAAATATTAACTTCTTCTTCTGTAACTATAAAAACAATAAAAGATAGAGTAGGTTTAAATGAAACTAATCTTCAATATAATATAGATTTTGAAGGTAGAATATTAGTTCCTGCATTATCAAAACTATTTTTGCTTACAGAGTGTACTTCAACTTCTTCTATAGAACTAATTGTTGGAGCATTTGACTTAGATTTTAGTGTTGTTAAAAACGCACAAATAGGTGTTGTTGAGGATAGCTTTAGTGATACATATAAGTTAAAGTTAAATTCAAATTCAAGACCTGTTGTATATGACCAAAATGCTGTAAATGCATATTATCCAACGCTAATTAGGTACGGACAACAGAATATAGCAGGAACAAACCAAAATAGTTCAAATAGGTTCTACCCTGCAAATATGGATGAATATGATAGACAAAGAGGGGATATAATGAGACTTAAAGTTAGGGGTAGTCAAATGAGGGTATTTCAAAAGGTTGGATGTGGAATGGTTGGAGTACTTCAAAATATGCTATTCAATGCAGATGGCTCTGGAAACTTATCACAAAGCAACCAATTATTGAATAATATAAACTATTATCAAGGGGACTATGGAATAGGTAATCATCCTACAAGTCTGGTATCTTCTTCAAATTCGGACTATTTTGTTGATACAATAAGAGGATATCAGGTAAGACTTGGAGGTGATGGCCTAACTCCAATATCGGCTCTTTATAAAGCTCAATATTATATGACAAATCTTGCCACAAAGTATGCTAACCTAACATCGGGAACACTTGGTGGATACGCTAAAATACTTGGAGCTTATGATTTTAACGAGGAGGAATACGTATCTGTTTTTCAGGGATATTCTGGACAATCGAATATAACGATAGGATTTAATGAGATGTCAAATAGGTACACATCTTTTTATGACTATAACCCAGAATGGATTACTTCAGCACAGGGGAATATCATAAGCTTTAAGAATGGCCAGGTTTGGCTTCATGATACATCTGCCACATACTGCAACTATTACGGAAGTCAATATAAGCCTTCTTTGACATTTGTATTTAATGATATGCAGACTGTTAAGAAAAGGTATAATACCATAAGCATGCTTGGAAACAGTGTATGGCTCCCAGATACAAATGGAGATATTGCCACAAATCTAGGTCAGACTTCAAGTCTTCAAACCATAGATTTCTTACAGAAAGACGATAAATGGCATGCATCATTTAAAAGGGATTCTGCTAGTACAGGCGGATTGTACAACGGGAATGTGTTGAAGGGGAATTGGGCTCAAATTAAATTAAAGCCTACAAATGGAAATTCATTCGTAAATTTGTTTTATATAGAACTTAATATTTTAGAACCTTTTTATAATAGATAACTATGGGATTTGGACTAACAAGCGCGCTTCAGGCAACGGTATCAGCAGTACCTTTGTTTTTCGGAGAGAATAATATTTTCAGCGGAAAAGCTAGAAGAGCTTCAAGAAATTTAGAAAAAACTTTTAAAGCTGGACAAGCTATATCTGATGTTCCTGAAGAGATACAGAGAGTTAATCAGCAGAGACAAATGCGCCAAAATCAAGGACTTGGTAGTTCGACTCTTGGATTATACAATAGAGAGTCACAAAGAGGAATGGCAACAGCATTTGGTCAACTTGGAAGCAAAAGGTCTGCTTTGGCTGGTGTTGGAGATATTGTTAGAGCTGGTCAAGATTCTTCTCTTAGGTTAGCAGGAATGGAAGAACAGGCAAGGCAAGGAAATCTTGCTTTAGCAGAACAAACAGCTATGAATGTAGGTCAAATGAAACAATCTTCTCAGCTAAGGAAGATGGATGAGGCAAAGCAATACTATGGAACCCAAAAAGCTGAGGCAAACGCAGCTGTTTCTAGCGCTCTAAAGGGAATTGGTTCTGCTATAGGAGGTTCATTAGAATCAGACGCATATGCAGGAAAAGAACAGAAGGGAATTGGGGATGTATTTAAAGCTATGAAAACCAAGAAGCTAGGTAAAACTTTAGGCAAAGGCCTTACATTTGGCTAGGCAAGATAATTCGCATTAAATAAAAAAATATAAATGGCACAATACCAACCATCATTCGTAGACGTAAGCGGATTTTCAAAAGCTATAAGCGATGCTGCATATAAAGCCCAGGTCCTATCTATGAAACAGCAGGATGCTATGAATAAGTCTATAGACAATCAGTTCAAGACATATTCTGGGAAGCTAAGGAAACAAGATTTAGCTAAGTTTGATGCTTATTTTGGGGAGTATTCAGAGGCATTAAAGGGATACCAAAGGTACAATAGAGTTGGTGGGAGAAGTTCTGACATAACGGCTTCTAATCAAACGGCAAATGAAAAGAAGCAGCAAATGCTAGACTTTATTGACAGGTCTACAAAACTAGGTCAAGTTCAAATAGGACTTGGAAAGTTATATAAAGATGGTGGAAAGCTCATGAATAAGAGCAAGTATAATGAGGTGTATAATAATCTTGCGGCATATGATGCAGACCAATTGAATGAGCTGTATGGGGGTGTCGATAAGATACCTACTGATTTTGAACTAAGGAAAGAAGATATAGATACTCCTAAATATTTTTCAACAATTAGGAGTTTTAGTAAAATTGGTAATGTTTCTAGCTCTGCTAATTCTCTTAAGCAGCCTAAAATAGACCCTAATACAAACCAACAGCTTACAAGGCCTTACCCTATTGGTGAATTTGGACAAATAGATGTTCCTTTAGTTGAGATAAAAGTTGGGATGTCTCCGTCAGAGGCAAAAAATGCTGTATGGGCATCTTCTGTGCCAGGTTCTAAGTTCCAAGATGCTCCAGACTTATTCTTGAAAGATGTCACTGATGGCATTAACTCAAATAATCCTTCTATTCAACAGCAGTCACAAGATTTGTTAAATAGGGCTATGGATACATATGGTATAAAAGACCCAAGTCAAATTACTGGAGTTGATATTCTTTCTCAATCAATTTTAGACCAATCTCAGCAATCTATAGAGGTAGAAGACTGGAGTAAGGTTAAGGCTTTGGAAGGAATTGAAAAAGGAAGAAATGCTCAAGAAATATCTAAGAAAAGACTTGCTGCTATTTCAAGTGCTAAAGGTGGTGCTTCTCTTAAACAAGTGCAAGCTGTTATAAACTTAATGAAATCGATGGTTGAATCTGGATTGGTTAATGACGAAAATGCAATGAATTATGTTAATACACTACTAGATGATTTTGGCCTTAGAGTGTCACCGGAGCAAGGAGAACAATATAAAATAATGCAGGGAACTGGAAAAGTTAGAACAGCAGAGGAGATTGCCAGGGAAGCACTTAAGACTCCAAGAAAGATACCTGTACCTGCTCAATAATTAGCCTTTAATTAATTAACTTTGAGGCATGTCATTAAGCAAAACTCCAAGTAACGAAGGTCCTAAAAAGCCTACACCAGAAGAAATGTCTCGTATCACTAGATTCATGTCTAGTAGGATTGGTAAACCAAAGCCAAAGCAAGTAGACAAAGCTGCCGTTAAACAGGCTTTTGAAAAGGCTAAAGAAAAGGGTGTAGTTCCAAAAGCTCTAGAAGTTATTGCACCTATTACAGTAGCCCCAATAAAAGCTATTGATGCATCTAGGACAGCAGAGTCGGATGCACTAATTAAAGGGGATAAGGAGGCCATTAATACAGCTCTAGAAGGGTATAATGCCAATAGGGTTCAGCAAGGATTTATTGAGGCTGATGCTTTTACAAACACTATAAATAGGATGGCGTCATTTGATGGAATAAATACTCCCACTCCAGGCTCTGGTGCATATAATCAATACAAGGATTTAATAGACTTTAAAAAAAATGATTTATCACTTAGTTCAGATGAATCCGGTAAGCCAATATTTGCCGAGAAGATGGGACTAGCGGATTCTTATAAATCTGGATATAATGCATATAATACAGCAATAGCAAGTGGAAAGTATTATCAAGAGAATGACGACAATAAAAATACAAGATTACTAGAGAATAAAAGAAGGGGTATTACAGCTGCACCAGAAACAAGATTTACTCAAGAGCCAAATCAGTTTATGGCTACGATTGGAGGGCTTCAGAGGCCAATTACAGACGGAGCTGTTATAGGGATTATGACTAGTGCATATGCTTCCGCAACAGGATTTACGGGCCCTGCGTTACAAGCAGCTAGCGGTGTAGGTATGTTTGGTACTGTTGGGCAGGATATGATAAATTCAAGGTACGGCTCAACTCTTGAAGAAAACTATTTTTTGGCAAGAGAGCAAGGTATTGGTGAAAAAGAAGCATACGGAAAAGCTAAATCAGTTGCAGAGCAAGCAGCTCTTTATGAGACAGCCGTTCAGATACCATTCTCATTTGGTGGGGCTATATCTACAATAGGTAAAGCAAGGAATCTACCGTCTACAGCCCTAAAGGTTGCGGAGAAACTTCCTGCAATAGATAAGAGCGTAAAAACATTTGCGAGAGGTATAGCAGAGAATTTTAAGTCTGGTGTACCAATATCTGGTATTGTTGCTCTTAGTAAGGCAGCTACTGACATGAAATCAGAACAGGAAGGAATCAATATCGAGAACAATTTAGAAAGAGCTATAACTGAAGGTGGACATATGATGGCCATGCACATGGGAATACACACCTTAACATCTGCTCCTAAAGCACTTTCTTTTGTACCAAAGAGCGTAAAGGCTTTCTCAAAACAATTGCTTGCTGCAGACGAGTCCATTACAATGTCATTTATTGATATTATGGAAGGTGCTGGACTATATGAGCCAGGAACAAAAGATAAGATAAAGAAAGATATTAAATCATTTAAGGCTGCAGATAAGAAGACTCCAGATTTTGGCGGAGACAAGGATAGAAAGACAATAGCAGCAGGACTTATTGAGAAGAGAACTAATCTTGAAAAAGAGATGGCAGGAATAGATAAAGAGTTTCACGCTCCTATTCAAGTCAAGATAGATGAAGTAAATATAAGACTTAGAAAACTAAACGAAGTATCAAATCCTTTTGAAGTAGAAGTTACTGACGAGGGAGTTCCATTAACAGCTAAAACACAACAAGATGCCACTAAAATCAGCACAGGGGAAATCAAAGAAGTCGCTACAGAAGGCGGTGTCAGCCAATATCAGGGACCTGAAGAAAGCAAACCTATCGAAGCCGAAAAGCAAGCAGAGGCCACAACAGCAGATACTGGCAATCGCCCTATCAGCGGCCCGGAGGAAGTAGTACAGCCTAAAGCAAATGTCAAGTTTTCTGACCAGATTAGAAGACTTAAGATTGACGAGTCTATATTGACTGGGGGAGACATGGGTGTTGCTCAGTCTAACATAGCAGGACTTCCAATAGGAATATATAATGCATCTGTTGAAGCTATTGCTATTGGTGTAGAGGCAGGAGAGACAATTGCTATAGCTGTACAGAAACAAATAAAGTCTTTAAGGGAAGGAGGATACGAGGTGGATGAAGTTAGGTTTACAAAGAATGTAAATCTGATTGAGAAATTAAGTACAGACAAAGCAAGAGTATCCGCTGAAGCAGAAATGCAGGGAATTAATTCAGTAGACTATTCTGACCTTCAGAGGTTTGCTGTTGAGAAGTTTAATGAAAGTGAAGTGTTTAAGGACCCTGTAGAAATGGGAAAGAGGCTAAGGTCTAAGCTATCAGAGAAGATGGATACATCTAATATATCTGATGATGTATTTGAAATGATTGGATATGATGCTGTAGTAAATGAAAAACAAGCACCATTCCTACCTGGGACAGCTAAAAGAATACCACTACCAACAGAATCATACGCCAAAGAGCAGATTCTAACTAACCCTAGAGAGGTTTTTAAGGCGATATACGGAGCTGCTGAAACACAAGCAAAGGGAGTAAAGGAAAGGCTTTCTATGGCAGCTGATGCTGTCGCAGAGGCAGTATATAAGAAAAGCGGATTAAGGATGAACCCCAAGTCTGTAACAAGGGCTATAAGGATGTTTGTTAATGATAACATGGATATTGAAACAGCTTCAATAGCCTTTCAGGAAAACATTAATGATATTACTAGGATGGCTGAAAACTCACAGAAGTTCGGTCAACTTAAGAAAGCCATATCTGGTATAAGGGCTTCTTCAAAGAGTAAGTCTTTTGGGACAATAGGAACTAAGAAGGCTACTAAGGAAATGGATTTCATGGCTCCGTCTAAAGTTAGAGACTATGATGAGAACGGGAATGTTCTTGACACTGATACAGCTTTAAATAAATATGAGACTCTACTTGAAGACTATAGAAAGTCTATTAGTGGTGAATCTCCAGATGCCTTGAAGGCTAGAGAGAATCTTAGCGATTTCTTGATTCAGCAAAGGGAGTTATATGAGAATGCACAGGTTAAGAAAAGAGAGGCAAAGAAAGCCCAATATGAGGCTAAGTATGATAAGATGCTTGCAGATGGTAAGATTGCAATAAATGATGAAACGGGAAGGCCTGTAGTATCTAAAGAAGAGTTTGTTGATGGTAGCATTAATCCAAATAAAGAGAAGTCTCAGGATACAGAAAATCTTATAGGAGAAGCAGAGATGGAAGAACTTCCATCAGTTGTTGACCAAGTGAAGACAAGGCAAAAGGTTTTGCTTGATGCCATAGAAGATGGAGATGTGTCTCTAGAGCTTATCCAAGATGCTAAAGAGTTGGCTGGTATTGACGCAGATAGAGTGTCTCCGCAGAATATTAAAAGATTTAATAATATCATTGAGGATGTTCTAAATGGGGAAGAGCCATCTTGGATTGGTCAAATAAAAACGGACATTGAATCTAATAAGCTAAGAGAAGATACTACAAACTTAAATACGCAGATAAGGCCTATGGCCAATATCCAGAAAGCTGGATTAACGAATTGGTTTAAGAGTCTTTTAAATAAGGATTCTGTAACTGGAAAGGCATTTGATACATTGGGTATAACTAATATGCTTAGGATACTTACAATGAACGATAAGGCAACATCTCTTGTAAGGGCAATGAGTGTAGGCAATTTTGAAACAGCTGTAAGAGATGTAAATACAAAAGCAAAAGCATTTACTAAACAGCTTTCAGATGTATTTACATGGAAATCGGCTATTGTTGGTGGTCAAAAAGTTAAGTTTACTTCAAGCAGACTTACAGAAGCAAATTCTTTTAGAATAGGTATGGTATCTGCGCTAGAGCAAGTTCAGGACTTCGCAGTCAGCGTAGACAATATGATTGAGAGTCTTATATATCATTCTAAGGTAAATGCAGATGAAGGTGGTTATGATAGTTATATTAAGAATGCAAAAGACGCACTAACTAGTCTTGGTATAGTTGATGGATTTACTAATTCTAAATATGGTGAAATTACAGGTGTTTCATTGTCTGCAGATGCATCAATAGAAAAAGTTTTAGGAATGCTAAACGACAGAGAATCTGTAGCATTAAAATTAGCAAAAGAAGGGTTTAGTAATATATCGGGAGATGTAAGACAATCTGCTAGGGATTATTATGGGGTAGACCTTGATATATCATCTCCAGATTACTTGCCAAGGATTCCTCTAGGTGGACAAAAAGATGTATTAGTAGATTTTGATAATCCGATTTTTAGTAGTCTCCCGAATCACATAAAAAAAATGAGGGCTAGTTCTACATTTGAAAGAACTCCTAATCTTAACGCTAGGGGTGGTAATGGAGAGTACATACTGTATGATTTTGATTTCTTTAGGAGAATGCCTGAGAAATACCATGAGTCAGCAACAACAGCGTATACTTCTGAGTCTACATCAACAATGGCAAAGTATTTAAGCAGTAAAGAATTTGGGGATTTTATTCAAGGTAAGTTTAATGCAGACCCTAAGAATTATGAAGTAAATAAGAGGGAGTTCATAAAACATGTTAACGAATATGTTAATATGGAGAGAAAGCCATATGTAGTAACTAAAGAGATGGCACAACAAAGAAATAGATTTACCAGGTTTGTTTATGGTAAACTTCTAAATACTTGGGATGCTGCAGCTAAGCAGTACATTCCTGGAACAATTACACTAATGACAGAAGCTGGTGGGGTTCCATTTTTGAAGGCAAACGACCTGTATTATAAGTCTCTAAAGAGTGGGAAGAATGCTGACCTTCTTTTGCAGTTCCTTTCAAAAACAAGTCAGGTTAATAGAGTTACCTCTGGAGTTGAGGCACTAAGAACAAAAGGGGCAAACATAGACAATAGCCAATATTCTAGAGGTTTAAAAGATGTTTCAGATTATTTATCTCAAAGCTTTTTAACAGGGTCAAAGTCTCTTGAGTTTGGAGATAACATGGTTACTATTCAAGGTCTATTGGTGGGCTATATGAAAGGACTTAAGTTAAGTGGTAAGCTAAAGAATTATTCAGACTTTAATCTTGAGCAAGAATTAGAAAATGGACTTGACCAATATGCATTATCTTATGCAGAAAATTTCTTATCTTTTTTAAATAACGAATCTTCATTTGCAGGCAAGGCTAAGATATTCAGAGAGGGAGATTTTACATATCTAAGGATGTTGCAATCATTTAATCACAACCAGACTACCAACTTCCTTATAGACTTAGGAAGGCTTACGGAATCTAAAATTGGTTCAGATGATAGCAAGCAAGCTATTAAGAGAATAGCTCAATATGCATCAAATCAAATATTATTTGGAGCTACAACATACTTCCTTGGAAATCTTTCATTAAATACGGCTAAAACTGGAATGGATGCTTATAGTGTTATGTTTAGCGCAGACGAATCAACGGAGGAGTCTGAAAAGGACAAGACTGCCACTAGGATTGGGGTAGGGTTGTTTGCAGATGCTGCACTTGGTAGGCAAAACGTGGTTTATGCTCAAGTAGTAAAAGCTGGACTTAAAGGAAGTATAGAATACTTCCAAACAAAGAAAAGAAAGGAGATGGAAGCTATGGGATATGACGTATCTAAGACATTGTATTCAAAGGGATATTCTCCTATATTCAAAAATGATTATATAGGAGCTATTGGAACATTTACACAGGATGCGGAGAGGTACTATAATATGGTAATGAAAGACGATGAAGCAGGGGCTGGTCTTGAAGAGTCTCAAACAAATGCACTTAGAAAGGCTGCAGCAATAAAAGGGTTCTCATTGATTTTCCCTTCAAGAGATTTAGAAAGAATAGCTTCTAGTACTGAGAAAAGTATAATGAATAGAAAGCTTAATCAGATTGATTATGATGCTCAGGCTCTTTCTTGGTCAAGAAACGATGGTGGAGAAGTTCCTCCATTGCAGGTAAAAGAAGCGTCAGACTACCTTGAAATGAGGAGAAATAAAGACCCAAAGAGATTTGATGATTATTTACCAAGAGTTGTAAAAAGAGCAGATGAGCTAATAGGAAAGCAGGAGATTAGGGATATGGCTAAGGCTCAACTTGGCGAAGAGTTTAGCAGGGTTGTAACTAGCATATTTGACAATAAGGTTAAAGATAAGATGCTTGTGCTCAATAACAGATACCCAATTGTGTATCAAAGTGTAGACACAATACCTGTTGGTCAGATAGAAAAAACTAACTCTGTTCATAACAAGCAGATTAGATTTATGCTACTAAATGGTCTATTAACAGCTGATGAATATGCATTTTCTATAGGATTTGACAAAGACGGGAATCCCAGGATAGGCATTAGCGAAGATGATTTGAACCAAGAAGTTATTAAAAGGTATGCAGATGCTATTTCTTTCCCAGGCGTAAAGAAGACCATTGAGGGCGGTAATGAACAGGTTCAATACGATGAAATACTAAAAGCATTCAAGAAATTCTCCGCAGATAGGTATGTTTTAAAACAAAGAGTAAAATAGAGGTTTTTGGGTATATTTGCATAAATAGAATATTATGCCTTTTACTACAGCATTCACTGTTACCCAAGGCGGAGATTGTTCACAGTTTCAAATAAATGATACCTCTACATACAATATAGAGGGAACAGGAACATTCACTGCTAGAAAGGTAACAATCCAAAAATCAGACGGTACATTTCTCAAGGTTGGTAGCACTACTTATAATGAATATGTATGGCCATTTGCAAGCGGAAATACTCTAACACTTAGTGGAGTAGACGTAAACAATGTACCATATATACCTCAAGACTACTCATTCTTGATAACACTCGCTTTAACTTCTTCTTCTCCACAAGGGGGGAGCATTTATAGCAAGCAAAATACAGCTGTATTGACTTGTTATACAATGAGTGGATTTTATAGTTTTTCAAACAAGATGGCAATAAATCCTTCTCTTGAAAAAGACTATAAGTTTGTTAAGGATGTGATGAGGCTTTGGATAGAGCAAGAATCTGCAAAGAACTCTGGTATAGATGGTGACTTTCAAAGTTCACAATCGGCTCTAAATAGGGCTAAATTCATTATTGACAATCTAACAGTGGGTTACTAATATGGCATACTCAATTGGTCAGATAACTACAATACTGCTTAAGGCGGATAAGACAATGTACAAACTTGGAGATGTTGCATACGACAACATGTTTTCCGAGCTTGATGAGGCTTATGACTATGAAAGGGATATTATCTTTATCTACAAGAAAGCTGTTGAGTATGCAGATGACTACTTTGTAGGAACACTTAAATTAGACCAGATTGTAGATAGGTTGGCTTCAAAGTTAAATATTTATGACTACGGAACACTCTCTCCTTTATATGTAGATGTTTATACACAAGTTGACCAGGGGCTAAATGTAATATATGTCCTAAAATCAACAGCGCTTAGTTTAGGGGCAGGACTTACAGGTGATTCGGACTTTAGCCAATCTGATATTAATATAAACTTAGACTACGCATACCTAGACACAGTGTATGTAATAGATGGCCGGACACTAACAATAAACGGAACAACATACGACCTAAGCGCAAATAGAACTTGGTCTGTTGGAACAGTAACTTCAGTATCAGCCTTAACTTTAGGTACAACAGGGACAGACTTATCTAGTACAGTTGCAAATAGTACAACAACTCCCACTATAACATTAAACGTACCTACTGCATCAGCAACTAACAGAGGTGCTTTATCAAGTGCAGATTGGACTATATTTAATGGCAAACAAGGTGCGATAATCTTAACCACAACAGGCTCAAGTGGGTCATCTACGCTAATAGGAACAACATTAAATATTCCAAATTACACGCTAGGTGGATTAGGCGGTGTTCCTGCGTCAAGACAATTGACAATTAATGGTACATCGTATGACTTAAGTGCAGATAGAAGTTGGAATGTGGGTACAGTAACATCTGTAGACATGTCCGTTCCAACAGGGTTAACAATATCTGGTAATCCAATAACTTCATCTGGAACATTAGCAATAGGGTTAGCGAGTGGATACTCTATACCCACAACAGCAAATCAAACTAATTGGACTACTGCATATAATGATAGCATAGTAAGTGCAGCAGTTACAGGAACAACTACTAAGACATTAACTTTAACACAGCAAGATGCAGGTACAATAACAGCATCTTGGACAGATATAAATACTGATGCAGTAACTTCTGTTTTTGGCAGGACAGGGGCAGTAGTGGCAGCAGAAGGGGATTATACATTAACTCAACTTGGAGATGTAACAATCACAACACCATCAACAAATCAAGTATTAAAATATAATGGAACAGCTTGGGTAAATAGTGCAGATACCGATACAGGTATTACTTCACTAAATGGATTAACTGCATTAACTCAAACTTTTGCAACAGGAACAAGTGGTTCTGATTTTAATATTTCAAGTGGCACTTCTACACATACGTTTAATTTGCCTACAGCAAGTGCAACTAATAGAGGTCTTTTATCTACTTCTGATTGGACATTATTTAATGGTAAAGAATCTGCTTTAACATTTTCTTCTCCATTAAGTAGAGCAACAAATACAATAAGTATCCCTGCTGCTACAACTTCTGTGAATGGATATTTAACTTCTACAGATTGGACAACCTTTAATAATAAGGTAGGTGGTAGTGGAACAAGCGGTCAGATAGCTTATTGGAATGGTACTGCAACACAAACTGGTTCTGCTGATTTTGCTTGGGATAATACAAATAAATATTTAGTTTCTAATATAGGTCTTAGTGGATATGTTAAACTTGCACAAACAGGATGGAATAGCGGATTCATTCAAACTGCTTATTCTAATTTTATATTTGGTAGCAATTTGAGATATGATGGTACTCAATGGATATACGACCAATCTGGTTTTGGTGTACAATTTCAGGCAGATAGTTTTAATGGATATTTGCAATTAAATACTGCAACAAGCGGAACAGGTGGAAATACTGCTACAATTAATCCAAGACTTAGAATATTAAATGATGGTAGAACTTTCTTAGGAACTTCTATTGTTACAGATGATACCACAAGTTCTTTACAAGTTGGTGGAAGTGGTAGGTTTACAGGAACTTTAAAGTTAGATACAATAAATGCAGCTACTACAGATACAGATAAATTTTTAGTATCTGATGGTGGTATTATTAAGTTTAGAACAGGAACAGAAATATTATCAGACATAGGTGGTCAAGGTTCTTTAACTCTAACTACTACAGGAACAAGTGGTGCTGCAACCTTAATAGGTAACACATTAAATGTTCCTCAATATGAAGCAGAAGGTAATTATGTTACAACGGCAACTACATTAACCATCAATGGAACTACTTATGATTTAAGTGCAAATAGAAGTTGGTCTGTAGGTACAGTTACTTCTGTAGGTCTTTCAATGCCTGTAGCTTTTTCTGTTTCCAATACACCAATTACATCAAGCGGTACTTTAGCGGTAACAGCAGTCGGTACTTCTTCTCAATATATTCGTGGAGATGGTCAATTAGCAACCTTACCAAGTGGTTCAAGTGGTGGTAGTTCTGTTAATTACTACCTAAATGGTAGTGTTAATCAAGGAACTATTGGTGGAAGCGTTTACTATGAAATGAATAGGAGTGCTATTATCGGTGTTGGAACTGATTTTACAAGAACAAATGGTAGTGGAAATGGTCTTATAGCACAATTTATTACTGATGTAGCAGACCCAAATAGATTAGAAATACCTGGTGGTGCATGGAACTTTGAAATGTATTTTTCAGCTTCTTCAAGCGGTGGAAGTCCTACATTCTATGTTGAATTATTAAAATATAATGGAACAACATTTACAAGTATTGCTTCAAATGTATCAAATGCTGAAGTAATAACAGGTGGTACAACTATAGATTTATATGTATCATCTCTTGCCGTTCCTCAAACAACATTACTTGCAACAGATAGATTAGCAATTAGGGTTTATATAACTACAAGTGGTAAGGATATAACCTTACACACAGAAGACAATCATCTTTGCGAAATAATTACAACTTTTGCTGGAGGTGTAAGTTCACTAAACGGATTAACTGCTAACACACAATATTTTGCAGTAGGAACAGCAGGAACTGATTTTGCAATTAGTTCTTTATCGGATACGCATACATTTAATCTCCCTACTGCATCTGCAACAAATAGAGGGGCATTAAGTTCTGCCGATTGGACAACATTTAATGGTAAGCAAAACGCTATAACATTAACTACTACAGGAACAAGTGGGGCTGCAACATTAGTAGGTGCAACTTTAAATATACCACAATATCAAGCAGCAGGTACTTATGTTACATCGGTTACAGGTACAAGTCCTATTGTATCAAGTGGAGGTACAACTCCTGCTATTTCTATTCCTGCTGCGACTACATCTGTGAACGGATATTTAACTTCAACAGATTGGACAACATTTAATGGTAAGTTTAACCTTCCATCCCTTACAAGCGGTTCAGTCCTATTCAGCAACGGCACAACCATAGCACAAGACAATGCTAACTTCTTTTGGGATGATACTAATAATAGATTAGGTATAGGTACTGCAACTCCATACTCAAGATTATCAATTAATGGAAACGCTGCAGATTTTAACTCTGCAAGTACAAAAATATCTGTATATGCTGATGGTTCTTCTACTTATGGTATTGGATTTTCAAAATATACGAATTATGGATTAGGTCTTTTCTCGGCTAATAATTTTACAGATTCTCCAAGAGTATTTATTGAAAGTACAGGTAACGTAGGTATAGGTACTACAAGTCCTGCTGCTAAATTAGAGGTTGCTGGAGATATTAAAGTATTAAGTACAGGTGCAGCTATTTATGCTTCAACTGAAGGTGTATATTTTGCTGGTACTGTAAATGGAAATTATTTATCATTTTCAACTAATAGTGCCGAAAGAGCAAGAATTACAAATGGTGGTAACGTACTAATAGGTAATACAACAAATAGATTAAGGTTAACGGTTAGTGGTGCTGATGCAAATGCACCTACATTAGGAACTGCAAGCGGTACTACTGTTTTTGCAAATGCAGCAGTTACTACACAATATGGTATGAACTTCGGCATATCAAGTTCGGGATATGGGTGGATTCAACAACATAGATTTGATGGTACTGCAACTGCATACGCATTAGCATTACAGCCAAGTGGTGGTCGTGTATTGATAGGCACAGCAACAGACAATGGCACAGATAGGTTGCAGGTAAGTGGGAGTTCCACATTCTCAAGTAGTGTAACGGCAACACAGTTTAATGGCAAGTTATATACAGGTGCAACATATAATTTTGAAGGTGGATATTTTGGAAAATCAAGTGGAAATGGTGGTGCTTTATTAGAATTATTAGGACATGGCGGAGTAAGTACATCAAATGGGTTTGCTCTTAGATATGATACAGATGTTAGCGGAAATTTATTATTTCAGTATGCAGGTTCTCAAGCTACATATGGTGCTTTATCATACTCTACGATATTACAATTAACAAGTGCAGGTGCAGCCACATTTAGTTCATCTGTAACGGCTTCATCACTTATTAAGAGTGGTGGTACATCAGCACAAATATTAGCAGCAGATGGTTCGGTAATAACAGCAGGAACGAACATCACAATAAGTGGTGGAACGATAAGTGCAAGTGGCGGTGGTACAGTTACAGGAACAGGAACAACTAACTACATACCTAAATTTACAGGTGCAAGTGCATTAGGGGATAGTGCAATATCACAATCAGCAACTGGCAATAGAATATTGATAGGTGCAACTGATGATACTACAAGTAAATTAAGGGTAAGTGGTGCAACAAGAACATCAACATTGATTGTTGATGCAGGTACTGCATCTGTAGCACCAATAAACTTTACATTATCAAGTGCTGCATTAATGACAAACAACCTCGCTGGAGATGTAGAGGTTAATAGTGCTGGTCATTTATATTATAGTTTTTGGGATGAAATTAGGGGTGTAGTAAATGCAGAACAGTTCTTAACAAATACATCTACATATACACTAACATCTACAATATCATCACAAAAATTATTTAACGTAGGGCCATTATCTGGTAATGCTGGGGCATTAACTGTAAAGCCTTCTACGACATATTTTTTTGAATGTATGTTTTCATTAACATCAATGAGTTCTACAAGTGGTAGTGCAAGATTTGATTTAAAAGGTGCAGGAACAGCAGGGGTATCAAGTACAGCTTATTCTGCAACTGGAATTGATATAAGTACTATTACAAGTAGTAATTTTCTTAATGGAGTATTTAGCAATAGTATAATTTCTACAGAATTAGTTACTGGTGGAGTTGGAACAGGTATGTGGGTACAAATTAAAGGGATATTTAGAACTAACGGTACTGCTGGAACAATAATCCCATCAATTCAATTAGTAACGGCAGCAGCAGCAATAGTAGGTGTTAACTCATTTTTTAGAGTATATCCAATAGGCTCAGATACTGCGAATTATCAAGGTCAATAATAATAAAACAAATACAATGACAAACATTCAATTTCAGCTAAATCCTTCGCTCCCGTTTATTAACGTAGAAGCAGTTAAAGGGTATTTTTACGTTCAGTACCCAAGTGGACTTTCTTATTGGGCAATCCAAGATGATAAAGGAACTAACCTTAAAGATGGTAATTACACCTTTAGCCAAGAAGTTTTGGCACAGTGGACAACCTCTGACCAAGTTCTTATTGATGACATCCTTGCTGCTGCCCCTTGGATTGTGGTAGATAACACCCCTATTCCTCCAGCCCCAGAGCAAACACCAGAGCCAGTATCAGAAATCGTATCTGACGTAGAAGTTTCTGAATAGTATATAATAATTATATGTGTATTCTGACTGAAATATAAAAAAAATTTTGGTCAGAATCCTTATATATGTACCTTTGAGTATACACAAAATCTATAAAAATGGCAAAAGTAAACAGAACAAACAGCGAACTATTGAACTTAGTTCAGGTTATTAATATCCTTCTTAGGGATGATAAGTTTAAACAAAACAACACAAAAGGAGTAAAGAAGCTTCAAAAAATTGGAGAGAAAATAAAGCCTTTTCTAGATTTGTACAATGAAAAAATTGAAGATTTAAGGCTAGATAACGCAAATGTAGATGCAAGTGGGAGTCTATTATTCAACGAAAAAGGAGAATATTTGTTTTCAAAAGATGGTCTTAAAAACTTGAATAAGTCTATAAAGTCTCTATTGAATGAAACATTTGAGTTCTATCAATTAACATTCTCAACAGAAGGAATTGAGGAATATGATTTTTTAAATGGATGGGTAGAAGGACTTGATTTTCAACAAGTTGAAGATGTTTCATCTGATGTAATTGAGGCAGAAGTTATTTAAGTGAAAATTTAATATATATAGTTAAAGGCTCCTATCTTTGGGGCCTTTTATTTTTAGCACAATAAACACATTTTAAACAATAAATCTAATATAATGAAGTATCATATAATATATTCTGGGATTATACTAGTCTTGGCTATAGTATTATTTAGGTCTGAATGCAGCATGTCTGATAATATTAAAAATGAGATAAAGATAGATGGGAAGAAGTACGATGTAATAAAGACCGATACAGACACAGTATTTGTAAAAGTAAATCCAGATGTTGTATATAAATCTGGTAAAAATATATACCGGGACACTACGATATATAGAGATGTACCATCATTTGGATTGTCTGACGCAGGTGCCGAGGTTATTCAACAGTACTACGACTCTATTTTGATGTCTCACTTTGCTACAAACGTATATATTGATACCATAAAATTCGGGAAGTATGGTAGCTTGTACATTAAAGATTCTATACAAGAGAACAAAATACTGTCTAGGGAGTCAAATTCTGACCTAATGTTCCCTAGTGTAACAAATACTACAATAGTTAAGGAAAAGCCCAAGAATCAGCTATATTTAGGTGCTAGAGGCATATTTGCAAATGGCGCAGTATCTGGAGTGGGTACAGGCCTTATTTTAAAGTCTAAGAAGGACAGGTTGTATGGTGTTGGGGCTATTATAGACGGTAAAAAAAATATTAACTTTGCCTTAGATTTTTATATTAAACTATAGGGTAATTTGGAAAATTTTATTAAAAACTTTTTAGGAGGTGGATGGGTAGTATTACTCATTGGAGCAGCCGGTATGGTTGCTAGACTTGTTACAACAAACGAGAATCAATCGGGTATTGATGTAGTAAAAAAGATGGTAAGCTCTATTATAGCATCTCTTATTGCTTGGTTTGTCATGGAGCAGTTTGAGATAAACTCTATGTATAAGGCCGTTGCTTATGGTCTAGTTGGATTAAATAGTCCAGAGATTATAAATGGAGTTTTAAAGATAAGTGGGCAATTCGCAGCAGACCCAATGTCATTTATAAAAAAAGAGAAACCTAAACCAACAAGAAGAAGAAAATGAAAAATACACTACTAATCATATTAACTGCTATAATATTAGCAATAGCAGCATTTGGAAAATATGTAGAAAACACTATTAAGCAAACGGCTATAAGCGTTTATGAGGACAGGTTAGTACCTCAACCATATTTGAGCCGAAAGTTTGATTATTACGGCTCAACAATACAAGACCAAATTAAAGTTATAAAGGGCGGTAAGATAGACTTGGTTGCAATCCAAAAGGAAAAAGACATAACAGATACAATGTGGGCAGCCTATCTTAGAACTTACCAAACAGGAGATGAAAAAGAGGTAAGCGACAAAGCTCAAATATTTATTGATACGGCAGATGCTTGTTTTGAAAATATTTCAGCAGACGGTATTGTTACAGATGATGAGGCAAAAGAAATGGATGCAAAGATTTATCCTGTCTTAAAGTATGTAAATGACTTAATAGACATCCAAACAACTATTGGAGCAAGAGATACCAAGGGGATGATTGAGCTTCTTGATAAATTTGCCAATTTTATGATAGGAGCTATTGCCATTGCTGTTGTTCTTTTAGGTTCTATCGTTTACGACATGCTTAAAAAACCTATTTCGACAAAGAGAGTAGTAAGGAAAGTTATAAAAAAGGCACCAGTTAAAAAAGCAGCAGTTAAAAAGAAAATTAAATGAGGATAATATTTATTATATTATTTTTTATTGCTTTAGAATCAAAGGCTCAGTATTATATTATGGCTGCACCTAACGTAGCTTTTGATACGCCACTGAGAGATACTAAAAACCTATTAGGTGGAACAGTTGAGGTAGGAAAGTATTTTGGAGATATAGCAGTTGGGATTAATAGTGGTTGGTGGACTTATGATAGTAAGGATTTTTACCAGGAACTTATGGTTACATTTCCTATTTACGGAAGGTTTAGTATAAGTTCAGCCATTGGGTATTTTTACTATTATAAGGATATTACTATGGAATATGACTTAAATTATACACTACCTTTGAAAAAAGAATATTCATTTGTTTTTAGTTATGGCGCTCAAAGTGCTTTTGGTGGAACATTTGGCTCTTATTCCGTAGGTATTAATAAAGATTTTAAAATAAAATAAAATGAAAAAGTTTTTTAATTTTATAGGAGGTTTCTTTTCTTCGGATAGTAATAACTCATCTAAAAGACTTGTAGGTATTATTGGTGCTCTAGTACTATTTTATACACTATGGGACAATTCAAGGTCTGAGGCACATATTGCTCCAGCAGAATCTCTTGTATGGGGCACTGTAACCCTTGTTGCCGTTTCTCTTGGACTTACCACTGTGGAGTCTATTGGGAATCTAATTAATTCTTTTAAGGGAAATAAAAAAGAAGATTAACAATGAATACTAGTAAGCTAAATGTAAAAATACCACCAGCAGTCTTAGAAGAACTTCCTTCTGTGATGGAGAAATTTTCAATAAATACTCCACTAAGGCTTGCTCATTTTCTTTCTCAGGTAGCTCACGAGTCTGGGAACTTTAAATTTCTAAAGGAGAACTTAAACTACGGAGCAGCAGGTCTTAGGACTACATTCCCAAAGTATTTTAAGGATGATATTACAGCAAAACAGTATGAAAGAAATCAAGAGAAGATAGCTAACAGAGTATATTCAAGTAGGATGGGAAATGGAGATGAGGCATCTGGAGACGGATGGAAGTTTAGGGGAAGGGGGTATATTCAGCTTACTGGTAAAGTAAACTATACAGAATTCGATAAAGTAGTAGATGATGATATATTGTCTAATCCAGATTTAGTATCAAATAAATATCCACTATTATCTGCTGCATGGTTTTGGAATAGCAGAAATTTAAACGAATTAGCGGATAAAGGAAATACAGATTTAGATGTCACAAATATTACAAAAAAGGTCAATGGAGGAGTACATGGACTAGCTGACCGTATATCTAAATTTAAACTGTTTATCGTTGAACTTGTGTAGATTCACAAGCATATTGCGTATATATCTATACATGATTTATATTTGTATATATATGTAATTAAAATGAATCAAGACTTTGACATATTAGGGATTCCATCAACAATCATGACCTGGTTATTCTTTTTTGATGTAGTCAAAATCAACCCTTTAGTTACATTCTTCGTGAGTATTATGTCTTTGGTTTGGTTATCTTTGCAGATATACGGCTGGATTGAAAAGCGTATAAATAAAAATGGCAAAAAATAATAATGCAGGAAATCATCCATCTTATAATGGATGGAGTTCATCTTCCATAGAAAGGAAGAGGAAATATGATAAAGAATATCATCAATCAGAAGAAAGGATAGAATATAGGGCTAAGTTAAATAAAGCCAATAGGGATGCTGGAACCTATGGGAATGGCGATGGCAAGGATATGAGCCATACAAAATCAGGAAAGTTTAAGTTAGAATTAAGCAGGATTAACAGAGCGAGAAATGGTAGGAATGGTAAGTCAACTAAGGCTTAAATTCACTATTTTCGTTGCATGATTATTTCATTTAATAAGATTGATGACAATTCAAATAGTCTAGTAGTTCTTCATATGTGCACCACATTTAGTTTTGAAAGAATTTTAGATGAAGTGGCTTGTATTGAAATGAATGATATTATTAATGATGATGGAATTGGTCCTATTAATCCATGTGAGCCATTTATGCTAGACCACATATACTTAAACTAAAATATATGACTTATTCTAGCTATTTGTCCTTGTATTGGGTGATGTATAAATGCATCAATTCCTTTGGGTGAGTGAACATATCCATTCCTATGATGCCAAGAGTCTGGTCCTGATGGACTTCTCATTGACTCAACAGTAACACCCATATAATCTTTAGACTTCTTATGGTGTATGTGATGAGTATAGAAGTATTTATGCTTACATTCTGCCCAATCCATTCCCGTCTCATGAGCCATTAACAGGGCCAAATCAGACTCTTTAGCACCATCTCCATGAGTAGTTCCAATTATATTATTATGATATCTAAAATACTTCCTATGGTTTATAGATGTATTGAATGTAACATTCTTGCTCTTTGAGAACCATGAGCTTATTGTATCGGCTAAAAAATATCCAGACATATAGTCGTGGTTGGATGGGTCGTATTGAACATACACATCAGCCAAAGTCATCAACATCTCAATAATCTTTATATGAAGAGACTTAGCTACTAAAAAGTTGTTGTGCCACATACCATCTGTATCTTGTGGCGTACCGCTAGTGGTAGTTCTTTTTGTATTGTCTGTATGAAGTATATCATTACCTATGACATACATTATCTTATCAAAATAAAAGCCATTGCACTTTTTAAGCAATGACTCTACTCCATCAACAACCCTTTTAACAGCTATTTCTACGTTATAATCCTCTCCTGTTTCATTAGCTGTTGCTAGCTTCCCTATATGTATATCAGATGGGTCTATTACTAATAGATGGCTATCATTTAATTTAGTTCTTTTTATGATTGGGTATACAGGAGTATACTTAGTCATATCACTTAGAATTTCATCCCTAACGTCTAGGTATGATATAGATGCAGACTTTACGTTTATGGAGAAGTTTTCGCCTTTATACCAATAGTGCTTTACATCTTCAATTGGTATTCCCTTTTCTTCGCACTCCTGTTTTAACGCTTCGTGTCTTTGTCTTAGGTGTTTTATTACCTCGTATTCCTCCGGGCTTAATCGTGGGCGAAATGATGACATCGGTATATGGTTTGGTTGCTAAATTACAAACATTTTTTATATAATCTAATGTTTTTTGACATTCTTTTTGGTTTTTGGGTAAAAATATCTCAGGAGATTTACCTTCTGAGTACATTTTATACTTCAATAGTTTCCACTTTAGCTTGTTGTCATTTCTTTGAAATCCTTTTGTGTCTACAATTATATTAATCCCATGAGTAGTAAAGTCAAAGTCAACGGTCAAAGTCATTGCTCTAACCGTTGATTTGTTGTACTTGAATGAAGGGTGTAAAGTATATGTTTTTTGAAACGTAAAGTCTATTTTTGAGTTTAATACTAACTCATAGAAATATAACTCAAGTCTTGAGTCAAACTTTACTCCATACTTTTCAACCTTTTTAATCTGCCTCATATATAGAATTATAACATGTTCATTTCTTGCTTAGAATAAGATAATGCGCTTCTTAGAAGGTCCATTTTATAATGCGCTTCCTTAATTAGCAATTCACAAAGTACGTTATAAAAAGAGCAGTCTCCTATCTCGTATGCTATTACTATCTTCTTTTCTGTAGCACCCATTTCCTGGTTATTTAAGTTCATACACTTTTGGAATGACAGCTTCTCTGTTAAAAACTGAAACTGAGCTTTTGCTGTTACTCCTTGTCCCATAACTTCTGTAAGTTCAGACATATGGCCAACTATTTCAGCGGGGTTTGCACAGTCTACTTTTTTAGAAACAACTTTCCTGAATGTTTCATGCATATCAACACTCTTTTCAAATGCTGACTGCAATCCTTTGTCCGTAAAAACTTCTTTCATAATAATTGATTTATTGGTATTAAAATAATTTTTGATGTATTTCCATCTCCCGCATTTAGTATGCGTCCACTCTTATACCAAAACCTAGCCAACTCTTTAAGCCTTTCTATTGTAATGAAAATAACAGTTTTGTTCTCTCCTATTACAAACGCCCAATAGTCAGCTTTTGTTGTTGCTATACCACTTGGTAAACCCCTTGACGCATACTCTATAGCGACATTCCCTGTCATATGAGCCATCCTATCTGTTTTTACTTCTACCTTCTTTACTCCGTTAAGAATCTCAAGAACAAGATTTTCACCATGAGTACCGTAAACTACGTCAATGTCAAATGCTCTTTGTTTGCTTCCTACGTTTTTCATTTTACATATCTTATTGCTATTTCTTTATCAAGGAAAGGTGCGTATATCCTGTTACGCTTAGCTGCTGCATTTTTTATTGCAGTATACCCTATTCCAAGTTTCTGTTCAGCAAGTTTAAGGGTCTTGTATTTAATAGCTTTGTTTTTTCTTTCTTCTATATTTTTTATTGAAACATCGTACACGATTACACTAACTCTTGAATCTTCAATAAACTCATATCCCATATTACAATAATTTATATTTAATTAAGACTTGCTCCCTATTAAATGGTAGGTAATCATTATCATCAACAAACTCTATTCCGTTTACCATCTTAAGCCTTACAGGAGAGCCTTGAGAAGTTGCCTTTCCACCTGTTTCTCTATTTCTAATCTTGTCAATAGATATTTCAGTGTACATCCATTCGTTAGGGTCTTTAATCTTCCTATGAAGTGTCATAAAATTGTCAGACCTGTTGTATAGTGCAGCACCGCCTTCTGTATCTGATGCGTGAGGCATCTTCTGATGTCCTGAAGAATCTCTGTCTCTTTGTGAAGCTGTAGTGGTATGTACAGAAAGAAAAATTGTTGTATTATACTTCTTTGTAAAGTTAAGCATTTCGCTATAGGCTTCATAGTCATATATATATTTATTTTTAGCAGCCGTAAGTTCCATCTTTAATGAATTATACGGGTCAATAAATACACCTTTTAGAGACTTATATCCCATTAGTATTTTTGCATGCTCCAATAGGTCTTTATAGGAATACATGTTGTCTGTTGACATCATAAAGAAATGCTCATCAACAAATTTCAATGAGATGTTATGCTCCCTGTCATCCATTTGACTTATTCTCTTACCTACAAAGAACTCCATAATCTTCATCTTAACAGATGCTGATTGATTCTCTCCTGTATATACCATCCAATTCCAATCATATTTAAGGGCAGATAGGAATAGAAACCATAGATTTACTGTTGTCTTACCTATATGAGAATGAGCAAGAGATGCGTAGAACTCTCCTTCCTTTAGTCTAAAGTATTGGTCTAGTTCGTAGTGCCCAATAGGGAGACCCATTGGTATAAGACCTGCCCTAAACTTATATATAAAGTCATCATCTTTGGCATTATTTGAAAGGAATGATAATTCCTCCTCCATAACTCCTATCTCTCTAACAGCTTCTCTAAAGTCCTCTTCAATTTCAGATATAGGCCTAGCCATACCATGCCTAAGACCATCTTCTATTGTCTTCCTGGCTAGTATAGGGTCATCTATATTTCTCTTATTAATCTCATGCATCAATAAGTTTAGGGATACATCATATTCAACTGTTTTTGTTGCTACGTATCCGCCTAGAAGATTTGAAGCTCTGAGTAAAACCATATGCTTGTTCCCATCAGGAGCAGACCTAATCATTCTACAAGCAATATCTACCTTCTTATAGTCTGTATTTCCATCTCCTATTGATATCTTAGATGGTTTCTTTTCTTCTTCTATGTCTATATCGTAAAATACAGATGATGATGTATTTATATAAATATCTGGGTCATATGAAACATATAGAACCCTGCTTACATTTTGAGCAGTAGTATCAAGTCCTTTATATCTTTTTATTATTGACCTATAGTGCTGTTGATGCTTATTACCATCACCAATCTTTATTAGTCCGTGAAGTCCTTTGCCTGATGCTGAACGCCACAGTGCATAAATAAATTGGTCATTAGATAACTGCTCTTTTACACCATCAATATTATCTACATCATCTATGTCTATTGGTACTAGACAGCTATGCTTTGTAATACTCTTATCATCTCTATAAGAGACATACTCTTTACCAGATGCATTTGTTTTTGTTATTGGCTTATTAAACTCTCCACTAAATAGTACGCATGGCAAATTAGACTTTAATATTCTTTTTTCTTCATCATTGGCACATGCTCTAATTGTTTCTACTTTATCCTTATACCTACCATCGCCTATAGCTTTAAGCACAGCATCAATAGTTACTAGCTTTGGGTTAGATATTGAAAGAATATTCTCAAATATTGTAACTGCACTCATATTTTTGTGTTAAAAAACCCCACGCTGTTAAAGCGCAGGGTTATATATTTTAAAGAAAGCAGTTATTAGAATGGTAGTCCATCATCCTTAATTCCATCTTGCAACTCTTGGTTAGATTGCTGAGAGAATGTTTTTGCTTTTGTAGGGTCAGGCTTCCATGTGTCTAGCATTATATACACATTATTGCCGTATTTATCAGGAGACTTCCTGTCTTTTACTACTACGTTACAGTATCCTGATTCGTTTGCATTTGCTTTAAGTTCTTCAATGAACTTTTCTACATTAAAGGAAAGTTTTGTTCCGTACATTGTTTTCTTGCCTCTAGCTGAATTGAAATAAATTGTCTCTGACATAAAATTGGTTTTTTAAAATTTTAAAAATAACCCCATGGCTAAGAATAACCGGGGCGTTAATTGATGCTTATGGTTTGAAATCTTCTCTTATTGGCAATAATATCAATGTCGTATCCGTGCTGTTCAAGTATATCTATAACAGCACCCATAGATACAGCTCTTGGTTTACCATTCTTGTCTTTGTATTTTCCTAGATAGTTCACAAAGAACCAATAGTTTGTTTGCTTATTTGCATCGTATATCTCATCAAGTATTGACGCTATACGTGGATAGGATTCGTGCAACTTATCTCTCGTTATTTGCTTTGTGTTTGACATAATTACTTAATAACTCGTTCTATTGAAAACATTACACCTTCTTTAAAGTTTGACTTAAATATGTAAAAAACATCATACGGTTTACCATAAAAAATAACTTCTCCCGTATAAGTGCTTTCTTTTGTGTTTATGTTTTTTCTACTCAACTTAAATTTGAATATATCTTCATCTGTTTCAACAAGTTCATACTCGTAGTCCATGTATGTTAACTTTCCGGTTTCATCAATATCATACTCTAAAAACTCATTATCAAGACTTTTCGTTTGGAACTCAAGATTTGATAAATCCCTTCTTTGAAATGAATTAACTGGTAACAGTTCTTCTTTTATTTTTATATAGTCGTACCTGCTCATTTAAGTGTGGAAGAGGTTTTTATTACCCATCTCCCAATTACTACATGTCATTGCGAATATACAAGCGAATTTACAAATATCCAAATTTATTTAATCCATTGTGGAAGATTTATAGATATTGGGCCATTAAACTCATATCCTGCATCCCAAGAGTTTAGTATCATGCATGTATTAAAGCTGTCTGTCAGCCTTTGAACCTCCGACCATCCATAATCAAGGTATTCCTGTGATATAGGAGCCATAAAGAAGTTGTATGGTGATTTTGTTTCAGCTACTATATAACTCAGTGGCTTTCCTGTTGCATGATAATATAGCGCAGCTTGGATATAGTACATTCTATTGTGGTAGTCCTTTATGAATGTTTTTGGATTGCCATCAAAAGTTGTTTTTAATTCAATCATAAAGTTATCTGACATAGCATCAATAAATCCTCGAAACGGTAGTCCATTGATGATAGTTGACCACTCTTTCTCAATTTCTGAGCAGGAGTGTATGGCATTTTTAATATCTGTATTTGAAAATACTCTGACAGCTATTTCGTTTGCCGTATCCACATCTTCACCACTTACAACAATCTTTCCTCCTGCTTCTGCTGAGAACTGTTCCCATGTGGCTTTCCCTTCCTTAGTTCTTCTATCAACATCAGGAGCAACAGCGAATAGTTCAGTAAACTGTTGGCTGTATAGTAGCATGCAATGTACTAGTGAACCGAAGTTCATCTCTTTACTAGGCTCTTTCTTTCTGCTTATATATTGAATATAGTGTGAAGGAGACTTCGCAAACTCTTTCAGTGAAGAGTATGATAATGGTCTTTTTTTAAGTGTTTCTTGTGTTATCATAGTGATTTAAGTTTATCTGATACAGCTTTTCTAAATAATTGGTTTTGTTTCATGGAGTCATCAAGAGACTTTGCGTAGTCTGTAATCTCATTCTTGTCCTTCATTGCTAATATATCGCTTACAGCCTGAGTAACAGACTCTGATTCATAACTCTGTAGTGCAGAATCATGCTTTCCCTTGAATACATCTATACCTATACCGACATATGAAGATATCTTGGTAATAGCATCTGTTGTTGCTCCTTTACAAGCATCTCCTGGGTCATCATTTACAGATGATGCTATGCACTCATAGTATATCTTGTGGTCAGGAATTTCAAAAACTGTCTTAAGTACGGCAGTGAATTCAATCCTTTCCCTTCCTGATGATGTTACCCTTGTCTTCTCAATGATTCCAGGGCCTACAAGTTCTGTCTTAATTGTCCATGAGCCAACTCCAAACACATCGTTAAGCCTTTCTGTTACATAGATTGCTTTGATTGTTGACATGTTTTGTCTTGTTGGGTGCTGTGTTACTGCTTCTTTAGGTAAAGGCTTCTTGATTAAGTCTAATTGTTCTTTTGTCATAATGCAAGCATTAAATAAAATAAAAGGTGAATAAATATAAAATATAAAATCATGTCTCGTATGTCTTTCCAAGTTGGAATCATATGCTTATTTTACTGTGCTGGTTCATCATTTTAATAAAGTCTGATATGTGTACATACACAAGAAGTGTTTCTCCACTCTTCATGGACACATGTGTGCAGTCTCCGTTATTTTCATCAGATGGCCTAAATGCATAAACGTCAAATGGATTTATGTACGTATATGTGTCTTTAGTTACTTCTGAACCAGTTAGTTCTTTGTGGTCAACGTCATAAAGCTTAATAGGTACTTTTAAGAATCTGTCTGTGAACATGTTAGTTGTTTTTATATGTTTCGTTATAATACTCTTCTGATAATATTCTATTTCCTTCACTACCTTGCTTAAATCCATCACAATATGCTTCTATTATCTGCTCTTTCTCTATTTGTTTGGCTTGTTCAAACTCTTCATCAAATATAGATTCCTCATATACTTGTCTTCTATTATATTTTTCTTGCAACCATTCTACTGCTGTTTGTTGTGTCATAGTTTATTTATTTTGGTTATATACTGTTTTGTAATATGTATCAGAGTCTTTGAATTGTCTTAATACTACATCTGCAGCACCACTTGAATATGCTCTCTCTATCTGCTGCTTCTCTAGTGACATTGACATATCTCTTGCATCATTAAGATTGAAGCTATCTTCATGATAATTTGCATCAATAAATTCCCATAATGTTTGCATTGCTGTTTCCATGTTATTTGTTTTTATGTTATTTGTTTTTATGGCCATTCAGGACTTCTGTCTATTATTATTTCTCCTAAACTACTCCATATAGATTCGGCATTGTCTCCCCAATAATGGTCACACTTATCTACTTTTATTGGAGGATTTGCAAAGTATGATTGATATTCACTAGGCTTTGCGGTAAATCTATAGCAGTTATCTTTATAGGGACAATCAATACCCGAACACATTGTGATATCCGGCATAGTTATAGTTTATGATGTTTTAATGAATCAATCCATCCTTGGTCATAAGACCTATCTAATTCTTCTTGATAATTAGACTTGATAGATTCTATAATTCTAATACAGTTGTCTAGTGTTTGTGGGTCAGTGTCTAAGTTTGATTTAATAGACTCGAGTTCGTAGAGTAAATTCTCTAGTGTGTTCATGTGATTTGATTTGGTTTGTGAAATTACAAAATAGTAGTGAAAAGAAAAATTATTTTTCTATAGATTGAAGAAATTTAACAATTGTATCTTCAAGTTGTTGCTGATATTCTTCGGGCATATTAGAAAGAAGTCTACATATACTATCGAATCTTAATGTATCAATAGACTTAGATACATCTGTTTGTACTTTTAAGTCCATATTCTTTTTAATCCAAGACAACTTATCCTTAATAGGTCTTACTGAATCTTTAACAGTTCTTGATGTTTGCTTTTCTATAAGAATATCTTCTGCATATATAAGTGCGTTGCATACATTTACATATATAAGGAATATTGATTCTCTTTGTCCTTGATTCATTTACCTCTAATTAAAATGTAAATATACAAAGGAAGCAATAGAAATAAAAATACAATAAGAAAAAAAATTACTTCAAATATTAATCTTAGTAATTCTAATGATGCTCTAATTGGTTTCATATATTTCAATTGATTTTGAATAAACAGTTTCTCCTTTAGCCTTAAAGTCATCATCAGATAGACACATATTCCAATAGTCGTGTATATGGTGTTGTACTGTGCTATGTTCTGCATATCCAATAATCTTAGCTACTTCTTCCATCGTTATGCCTCCTACTATATATAGTGCCCAACACGCCATCTTCCTGGGCATAATATATTGTTTATATCTACTCTTATTATTGTAGTAGTTTTTATCTACTCCAAACTGTTCTGCTATGTAGTCTAGTACTTGTTTGTGCTTTTCCATTAGATTATTGTTTTTAAACTATTACTGAATATAGATTTGAGAATAGGTGGTCAGAACAGAAGTTGCCCCCTTCCCCCTAAAGAAAACAACCTCTGACCTATTACGTCATATGAGTTATCGAATGAGGTAGGCTGTATAGGGATAAAGTTACATCCACACTATACATTTAACAGATAAGGCACGGGAATCTTTGGTAAGGCCATGCCTATATATTCCTTATACTCGGAACTTAGAGAGACAGACGACTGCTTGCTAACCAATCCAAAACAAAAAACCCACACAGGTCGCAGCTGTATGGGTTCAATGAAATGCGGGTTGCATTAAATCAAACCCGAATTCATACTGCGACTATCAATTCGGATTGACAATACAAAAGTAAATATACTTTTCTTATAATCCAAATTTAAAATAAAAATTAGCTGTTCTGGTACAGCAAAACCTCCCTGCTGTCTTTATTGGGTAAAAAATAAACAACACACACTGAACCCAAATATCAAGACAGCTATGTCTTGCCAACCCCGAGACAAGGGTACAAGGCTTCATACATCAGTGTGCTGTAATACCTAGCTTACGGAACATAAACTTGACCTTAGTAACTAAGTACTCTATGTCATTGTCGTTATGTAACGTATAATCAAAATCGTAATTATCTAAAGCAATCTCAGATATGTGTCCATTAACTGGCTTAGAATAAGGCCTTTTAACCCTAACAACTAATCCACCGCACTTTTTTATTTGTTCGGCTTCGTTAGGGAACCTGCAGTCTGTAACAACCCAATTTGTATTGCTCTTATCAACTAGAGTATTTGTCTTACATGACATACATATAGACATAGTTGATTCTTTATTACATACTGAGCAAACCTTCTTGAAGCTTATAGACCTGTTATACTCTGATATAAGTGCATTAACCCAAGCATCTTGGTGAAGGTTGTTCCTGATGGCATCAGTGCCTAATTTCTGAAGGAAATCCCTTACGGTCATGCCGTAACCTTCTAGCGTCATTTGCTTGACTAAATGGTCCTCAAAATCACTTACAGATAGTCCTGTCAACATGCTCGCTATTTCCTTCAGCTTGCCCGAAAACTTTTTAACATGCCATTCAGGATATAACTCACATATTGTCTTTCCAACTGCGTCTTTGCCCGAGCCTGCGTAACCTGACAATGCAATAATCATATAATTTTAATTTGTTTATCTAACCCTAATTCTTTAATAAGTCTATTGTGTATGTCTACGATTCCATTATTTATCTCAGGGTATACTTCGCTGTATCCTTGGCATGATGCTCTATTGGAGTATAGTGTGGTGTGGTCTCTTAGTCCAAACATATTGTAAATCTTTACAGGAGAAAGCATTTCTTTTTCCATTAGAAAGTACTGAAGCCACACCTTCTCTGTGCTATTGTTACGTCTACCCCTGGAGAACAACTTATCTTTGGCACATCCGAAGTATTCTGATATGGCAGTAGCCCATATGTCTACGGCCTGGGTGTCCCTAGTTACGGACTCGTCTACAAACCTATTGACTTTTATTCTAGTTCCATAGGTGTTTTCTATATACCTAGAGAACTCGTTGATGTCATCAATCATAGCCATCTCTTTCTTTTTTATAGTTACTTAGAATATCTGAGGCTATTTGGTCTATGTCTTTATCAGACTCCCATCCTTTTGTTGATAGCAACATATCTATGATAACATCTCTCATTTCTGATGATATCGTCATGTACTTACTCCTTGACTTATTGACCTTTCTGAATGAAATCAATAGCTCATCTAACCTTCTCTCAAGGGTGTCTCGCTCAATCCTGAGCATGCTCTCATTTATACTCATAAAATTTGGAAATATCCGTACCCCTGGATGTCAACAATCTTTGTTGAATTAATCTTATAGAATGTAACTCTACCGTGCTTTAAAACTATAGCTCTTTGGTAAACAGCTGCCTCGGGTATGCTCTTCCAATCAAGGAAGGCAATGCACTGGGCATCTTCACCAAGTTCTAATAATATTTCACAAGCTATTTTAATTTTAAGTAAAGTCTTCATCTACTGCATTTTCTAATCGTTTCAAAGAAGAGTTGTACCCCGAGAAGAAGCAAAGCCTTATAAGAGACATAGGCACTTGCATTTCTTTAAGCGTTGGGTACTTTGTTAGGAAATCGAGGAAGTCATCCTCTACGGCTTCATGTAATTCTTTCATGCTTGATTGGGTTTTTGCAAAGTTAAATTATTCTAATTACACTATTTACAGAATCAAAATCATCTTGATTTACTGCATTTTCAAATCCTCTTAAAGAATATACACTTCCTTCAAACTCTGAATAATTCATGAAGTCCTGGTCTGTAATATCTTGACAATTAAGACCTTCTGGGATAGATTTAATACTCATTACGTAAACTTTCATTTCTTTCATAATAGTGGGTTTATTCTATTTGGATAAAAATCTTCATCTAATATCTTCTCATTACCTCTCATATAGCAATCGTAATTAGAACTGTATACTACCTTGTTACCATCTTTATCTTGGTACTCTACTTGAGCTTCTTTGTCTAAAAATTCTCCTTCAATTCCAATAGACAGCCCACAGAACATATCCGCTTCATCAATGTAGTCCATGGTAAAGTGCAAGTTAGGAAACATTTCAACAGCTTTCTTTAGCCAACCAACAGGTGGGCTCCAAGCACTATTAAAACTGCACTCTATTCTATCGATTTCATCAAGACATAAATTGAAGTCATATACCTCCCACTTAGTCTTCCAATTTTGCCACCTCCAATCATACCAATTATCTGCTCCATACAGCTTCTTGTATTTTTTCATACGGGTATCGTATTGCTTGTCTGTCTCTCCATCTCTTTTTGGAAGTGGTGATACATCAGCGTTCAATTCTTGTGGCATTGGATGTATCCCATTGTATTTGGCGGTATATCCTCCGTCTTTTTCAATGATAAAAACATTTCTAAAGTCTTGCACATCTTGTGCATCTCCGAAGACGCATAGGTTGTTTTCTACGTGATTTGGCATGATGATAGTTGTTTAGCTTGTGAAAAATAATTCTCCATTGTTTTGAAATACTTTCTCTTGCCCTATCTCTACGATAGACACAAGTTCTCCATTTCTGATTCCATCAGAATAGAATTTAGCATACGAATCATTTGATTCATCTAGCACCTTTAATACACTTGTTGAGTCTACTATAACACATCCATATATAGGTGTATGAGTGAAAGCTATTCTAACCTGCGGGAAATGGTCTCTCAATAAATTCCTGTAATAACCTGTTGGTGGTCTCATGTGATTTGTTTTATTATTTAATGTAAATTGTGAATGTAGGTCCGTAAGCTATTTGATATTCTCTTGCAAGAAATTCTGCTTCTGACTTAGTATCTGCTGTGTCTACTTGCTCTTTTCCGTACTTGCTTAGTGCTATTATTTTATACATATTATTTATTTATTATTAGTTAATAAGCATTTCAACTTTCGTTGAGTGATTAAGAAATACAATGTCATCTACTTTATATCCGCACCGAAGTTCACATTTGGTCATCTTAAACAAGTACCCATAGTCGCTAATCTCTAATAAGATTGCAGACTTTTTATATGTGTCGTTTGGGAATAGTTTAACTTCTTTTCCTATAAAATCTGTTATACTGTTCATGTTATTTATATTACAGGGATTATATAATTGGTATCTCCTTGCTTGCTGTAGTGAATAGAACCTCCATCATTGCCTTCATCATCTGCCACCGGGTATATAATAGTACCGTCATCAAGGGTAATAACTATTGGTCTACTGAACCATCCAATCTCTTCGCACTCATCTTTACTTAAATAGTTTATAGACTGAATCTTCCTACCTACTAATACTTTGGCTGCTTTCCCAAGCCAATAATCTTTAATGTCAATCTTTGTCTTTTTTGTACTCATTGTTTTGAATTTTAGTTATTGAATATTACCGTTATCTAGCATAGAATAGTGTCCGTTACTTGTTACTATAACATGGTCAAGTAGCTTTATGTCAAGGAATGAGCAAGCGTTCTTTATCTTCTTGGTTATACTTATATCTCCATCAGATGGCTTTAAATTGCCAGATGGGTGATTGTGTTAGAGTATAATTGATGATGCTGCACATTGTAGGGCTATGGTTAATATAACCTTTGGGTCACATACAGTGCCCGAGAAACCACCTGATGAAACCTTGTGATAACCAACAACCACGTTGGCCCTGTTTAGACATACTACCATCATCTCTTCAGTCCAATTGATTGTGTCTGCAGTGAATATACTCTTGCATATCCTAGCCACATCATCCGAGCTAGTTATAGTATGTATTTCACCCTTGCTAATATATACCTTGATTTTGATTTTTGGTAGCTTCATTGTTAGTTATTTTAAAATGATTTTGTTCTTGTCTTAAAATACGCTTTATACTGTGATTTGTTATATGCCGCCTTGATACCATTATATGTAATCGTGTTCCAAAAGTCATGCCCTTCAGGTGTATTTGCCCAATGCATTGTATTGTTTGTAGCATCACTAAATTTTTGGTACTTTGAGAAGATAGCATCTATACCTTTTTGCTCAACAACATTTCTCAAGAACCTAATCCTTAAACTTCTTGGCATAAGGTTTGAATAGTCTAGTACTGTTTTCATGTTATATTATTTTAGGGTTATGGTATATTGAACATCTGTCACACAGCCCATCGCTGTTTATTGCTGACTTATCATGCACTTCGTAACAATCCCAACATGCCTTCCACTTGCTATCTGTCATAGTGTACTTGCCATTGTTGTACTCCCAGTCTGACCAATCTTTATCGTACCAATCTGTTGTGCTGCCATTAGTTGAATTATTATCGTACCATGATAGCGTCTCAATATCCTTACTTGAATCCTTTCCATATGCTATGCCATTACCACCATCCTTCCACCATGAGTAGCTTCTTCCTATTTCATGATTGCACTCATAAACATCTGTACACTTATACATTATCTCATACACCATGCGTCTACAATTCTCTACATCCTTTAATGATATCATCTCGTCATCACAATGTGGATTATAATAACCGCAGGACATATTCGCCACACATACTCCGATGCCATTGTCAGCGAGTTGGTATACATCCGTAAGCCCACCCATATTTTCAGAGTACCCATGTGCCTCAAGTATTGGTGCGATGTCATTGCTAAACTGTTCTGTATAGAGACTTACACCCATGATATTATACACGAAGTCACTATTACCCTTGCGGTCACATTGTAGTGCGAAGCGAACATCCTTGAAGAATTCCATGTCTGCTTCTGAGCTACCTAAGCATCCTACTTCTTCATCTACAAAGAAAGCTGCCTTGCAATGGTCAAGGTCTCGCATCATCTGTAGTGCTATGTATATACCAACCTTGTCATCACCACCAACCCCTGTCATCTCTCTCTTGATTGGATTGTATGCAAATGCATATTCATCATCACTAATGACCGTATACTCATTGTCAGGAACAATCTTATGTACAGTGTCAAGGTGTGCTACCATACATGGATATGTATCAGCGCTACCTTTTATGGCATAGATATTACCCGACTCGTCGTAGTCCATAGAACAACCTAACTCGAACAGCTTCTCTAAGACGAAGTCAATCATCTTGTCGCATTTATAGGTCTCTGACTGAACCTTAAGAACTTCTAACAATAGTGGATTTATCATGCTTCTTGATTTTGATTGTTACCTTTCCTTACCCATTCCCCATAAATATTCTCGCAGTCACATTCTAATAGCCATCCATCAGATGTCTCAACGGCATCATCTATACATACCCAATCACCGTCAATAGTATGCACTGCATCATCACAATGTATAGGTTCTCCGTTATTATCGTATACAATATCATCTATATGATAGTATTCACTATATTTTTCTACATATACTATGCTACTGCTATCGAGCATATAGTATGTATTTCCTATATAGATACAGTGGTCAACATAAACATTACTACCTACTTCATCTACATAGTTTGTAGGACATTCTGTATACCCAGAGTAGCTGCATCCATCATACCGATAATCTACATGTGTGCCATCACACTCTCTGATGTAGTCTCCATTTATAACATCTTCTACCTCCTCATTTAGTTCCTCATATGTTCCATCCGTACTCCTAAGCTCTCGATATTGTCCATCTGGCCGTCTATTAGATATAACTGACCCATCAAGATAATATAGTGAATCCATGTATGGGTATTCATCAAAATCCCAGTGCCTTAGTGTTACACTAGCGTAGTCACCTTCTATAGTTGACTCTCCATCAAGCATTTCAAATGAATGATGGTGGCACGATTGACTAGCCTTATATCGTATTCCATTCTCTCTAGCAAACTTGATGAACATAGGCCTAATCTCATCCTTCCCATATATTGTATCCATACACAAACCTATGTTATCGGTCTTCCAAAGCAATGCCCTTCCAAGAACCCTATGCACAGAATCTAGGGCTACAATCATAGATACTTTGTCAGGATTTCGTCTATAGATATCAAATGTTTCGGGGTTCATACCCCTCATACAGCTGTTTGATAAGTTACCGCCTGCATACTCAGAATAGTTTTCTCCATCATAATATAATGGTATCAAATCTCCATTGCACACAAATAGTGAAACCTTATCACTATCTCCACCTTCTCCATCTCCATTCGCCATGACATATGAGCGTATGGCATTGGTAAACTTCTCTAACTTGGAATCATTAATGCTGAAGTCATCATACATGTATTGTGGTATAACCTTCTGTATGATACGGGCAGGCTTACCTTCTTGCCTACCTTCTCTGCGCCATCTACCATCGTCATTTGTCATATGCTCTCTACCTGCAGGCAGGTATGAAATCATGGACCCACGCATGGTGATGTAGTCGAGTTCATCATTCTTTAAATCGCCCCTGTGGCAGTAAAGTACATTGGATACTTCGCAGTCATCGCGAAGTTCCGCAATCATCTTGCTGAAACTGTTGCTGAATACCATAGTTGTGTGGTTTGGTTATGAATGTTTACGTTTTTTGATTAGTCTTTGCATATACGTCCTTTCCCACTTCTTATTGTAATTATCGGCAGCCTTCATTAGTGTAAGTGTTACAAGAATCATTACAATGGCATACCCTAGCATTGTGTGTTTATTGGTGGCAATTACTAGCAGTGGGAATATAGATGTACCGCTAACTATAACGAGTACATCAAGGACTTCGCTTCTCTTTTTCATACTACCAACTTATGCCAAGTACAGCCTTTGAATGTTTGGTAATTAATTTATCCCTGCCTACTACATGTGACACTATGAATATTAGCTGAATGACTAGTGCCAGGAATACTAAGAATAAGACTGCTTTTGCTGTGTTTTCTTGTTTCATGTGTTTGATTTTTATCTTGTGAAATATAGGTATGACTCTTGAACTTCGCTTGGTTGTACTACTCTAAAGCTAAACGGACCATCCGCCCATTCTGCATTAGAATCCCACCATTCGTACACATCATCTATAGACTTAAACTCTGCATGTCCTCCACTATGTCCTCCATCACAATCCGATGAGTCGTAGTTGATGTGAATTTTACCATATGCAATGATTTGTTTTAGCATCTCATTCTCTAGCATAAGTTTTGCAATATGTGTCATGTGAATGGGTTTTATTTAGCCATTTGTTTAATGTATTCTATAAATGATTGGTTATAGCTTATACCCTCATCATGATATGACCTTCTTTGTGTATGATATACATACATCTCAAACAGTTCAATGTCATCTGTCCATGACAAGTCCACCCATTCTTCTACGTGGTCAAAAAGGTAGTTTTCCATAATCCGTCTTGCATGTTTGAAGTTATTGGCGTCTAGACTAGCATTGCCCTTTAATGATTCTGTATTTAATTTAATGAAACTCATTAGCCTTTCCAACTCGTTTATCTTATCCATTGCATCAAACAGCTTACCCTCCCTTATTGATTCTTTTGCTGATATTAATTTAAGGCTTGATGAAAGGACGTGTTCAGATAACTCATTTGATATGTTGATGTAATACTTTGACATATGATTGGTTTATTTTGTTTGTGAATCTTCGAATATAGCTGTACCTGCCAATGAGAATATAATTGCAAATGCTACAAAAGCAGCTCTACCCCCAGTATCCCAGGTTGATGGGTTTGGTGCGAGTGAGATGAAGCTTACGATAGCATACAGCGAAATGGTTACGATGCCCAATACTTTAATGAATGTGTACATGTTGTTTAGTTTTATTTTGCCCAATAATCTATTTCGTACTTAGCGTGTGATAGGGAGTCGAAGCGTACAAATTTGCCACCTGCGTACACTTCCCACCACCCATTATCCCTCTCGTAGATAATGTAGCCATTGTGATAAACTTCCTTCATATTGCTCTGAATTTATCATCTGACTTGATAGCCATTTTAAGTTTGAACAGATTGAATTGAGTGACCGCCTCCTCCTTTCCATAGTAGGAGATGAACTTCTCAAACAAAACTTTGTCCGACGTGATAGTTGCCTTGATGCGTCTGTGCCTACGTGAGTAGACAAGTGTACCGCTTGTTGCTTGTGTTTGCATGATTATTGTTGTTCAGTTTACGCTGTCCCCCGTTCTTTGGTTTATGAAATAGGCATAGGGGTTGGAGTCGAACCAACCCTGCGACCATCCTATGCTTTTTATAGGTTATTTACTCGTGTTTCTGTTTGTATGTAGCGACATCCCGTCGCCCATAGTCTTTTGCTCCCTGCTTAATCAACAGACAACGCCCACTTATAGCGTTGAATGGCTTTCGCCCAGGAGGGGTATATTACACCGCTTGACGGTCAGCGTACCCGAACCCGCTTATATACGTTTACCACAACCCCTTAAAACGTATGAAAATCACATGGGTTTTCCTCGCATACCCCTACCATTACACAATCCGAACTATGTAGGTAGTATGCTCACTTGGTACTAATTTACGTATGCGTCGCCATGCCCATAGCTTACAAATTACTTGTAAGGGCAATGATGCGTCAACCCAATTTAACCTACCCAATAGTTACACTACCCACTTTCCCACTCCTTTGTGTGCATAGCACAGCCCGTTATGGTATTTGCAAATAATGAACCTCTCCCCTCATAGTGCATTTCGCCCCATATGAGTTTAAGGTAGGCGAATCATTCGGACCGCCCATAAATAGTCAATATGTCAAAGAGTGTTTTAGTGGTCAAGCACAGGACGTCGGGAATTACTCCCTAGCTAAGCCATTAGTCGGAATTACTCCGCTCTATATGGCACACTTCGCCCCACACTTTGTTTTGTCAGACCGCCCCCTTATTTATTAGGAGCAGCCCCCACATTTGCGATATGTTTATATCGCCCCCATTGGGATATCATAAATAGAAAAAAGTGGGGGAGTTGAACCCCCATACATTCAGATTTTTAGAATGTTTTTACCTTACTTTTTGTTGGCATAATAACGACGTATCAATGTCATTATAAGCCATGAGCTAAATTTCCCGTTAATTGCTTCTTTGCCCTTGAGCAATGGGAGCAAATTTTTGGGGGAGCAGTCAAGCTCATTGAAATTTACGAAGGATGAAATGAAACCTTTGTCAAATTTTACTACACTTTTGAGGCAAAAAGAAAATGATGTATTTTCCTGCTTCACCGCATTATTGGTAGCAATTTTGTTTTGTACCAATTTTTTACCTGTCATGCCTTCAGCCAAAAAGACAATTTTTTCAGTCTTTTTTGCGGCCTGTTTGCCTTGCAAAGGTTTTTTGTTTTCTGTCTTAACTTGCTTTCTTGCTGCCTTTGTAGCTTGTGTTGTCGCTGTTTTCATGTTGAATTTTTAAATATGAATGAATGAATGAATAAACAAGTTTAGATGATATGCCCAATATGTCAAGGAACTACTGACGGGAATAATAGTATTACACTATATATGAGATGAGAAAATAAGTTACTTATTTTGATCTCATCAACACATTGCCGCCATATATAAAAGAACTGAATGCAAGGTAAAGGATATTTTTTGAAATTTTGCAATTTTACAAAATCAAAATAGTTAAAAATATGTTAAGAAAAAAAATCTTAATTACATAAGAACGTGTGCGTGTGCGTAGGGTATTATTTCTTAAAAAAATGTTAACGGGACTAGAATGCATGGATATTAACGAGACTTTAACATATCCTCAAATTTCAATTATCTTGGCATTGGTAAGGGTAAGGTATCAAAACAAAGTCAAGGGGCTTAAATTGGCTGAAAATGCCTTAAAACGTGTTAATGCATTTTAACATAAATCTTTGTTAATATGTTGATAGTTAACAGCTTATTAACATATGGC
>Ga0247723_1000077_pt1 | contig 58017 bp, 89 predicted proteins | sample MSEWelMarce5H_FC_FD_189079 | JGI IMG/M metagenome (GOLD analysis project Ga0247723, IMG submission 189079) | Subsurface sediment microbial communities from gas well in West Virginia, United States - MSEEL Well Study Marcellus 5H_FC | ecosystem: Environmental > Terrestrial > Deep subsurface >...
GCTTTATGTAATTAATGACTGCAATTTCTGGATAGTAGAGGAAAACAACGGCGTTAATCATGCCGCATGTGACACCTTGCAAGAGGCTATAGCGTGCGCAGCCGAAACCGTCAAATTAGGTTTAGCAGATGAATTCGTTATTGACGAATAAACAAGGGAGGAAACAATGAGCGAAAGCGCGAGAAATTATCTTGAGAAATTCAACGGCGCAGCATGGTTAGAAAATATTAGTGATGCTGATCTAGAGACTGTAGCAGCAGCCTACTGGAAATCGTACTGGGAGAGCTTCAAAGCAGATGTTAATCGTTGGAATTCAATTAAATAATGGAGGAAACAATGAAAACACTATACGCAACCGGTCGCGATTACGGCACGCCACAGGTATTAGAGATCACCGCGCCGGATAATTTGACCGATGACTTGCAACTAGTCGAAGTGCATTTTAGCGATGACGCACGCGGGATTAGCGGCACTGTAGAAATTTTAGATATACAAGCAACGCCGGAGCGGATTGGTCGCGAAGTGCTAGCAGAGTATGACGCGGGGAATTACAAAATTGTCAGCCATTTTAAAAACGCATAAAGAGGAAACCATGAAATTAACAGCACAGATCAGCATTGCCAATAATTACGGCATCGAAACTTTTTACCCTGTAGATGAAACCGCGCAATTATTTTCTAGAATCGCCGGCACCATCACATTAACCCGCGCCACCCTCGAATTAATGGACGCGCTCGGTTATGAAATCGAGATCAAGGAAAAGACTTTCAAGACATTTAAACAACTAACCGCCAACGCTTAAGGATTAACCGCCATGACTATAGGAATCGAAACCAAATTTTTACGCGCCACACAGAACACCGGCGCACGCGTTAAAGCATTCACTAGCAACGGGCACGCCGCCGTTATTCCATTCGACTATTCACTAGACACAATAGATGCGCATTTTGCCGCCGTTATAGCACTGAAAGAAAAAAATAATCTAGATAGCTGGAACCTAGACGCCATGACATACGGCGGAACGAAGAACGGTTATTTTTTTACTTTCGCATGGTCTGAATATAAACCCAACACAATGAAAGGAAATTGAACCATGACCACATTAAACGACTATTTCACTTACACAATCGCGGCGCACTGGTTAGCCCCTATTTTTAACGCCGACTTTACCGGCTTATCAGATGAAGAGGAAAAGCAATTTTCTGATTTTATGGACACCGCCGGCAATATCGGTTTTTCTAATTTGCGCGATGCCACATGGAGCATGCCAGATGATAACGAAGAACCGCATTTTGCTAGATGCGAAATCAGCGGATTACATTCGGATTGCTACACCATGCGCTTATATTTTACGAACGGGAACCGCGCCACACCTGATTTTCCAGTGACTGCGCACAACCACGAAACGAATGAAACGCACGTTTTTTATAGTCTGCAGGAATTTATAGATTATTTAAACGAAAAAGATGATTGGCACACCTTTTCGACAATGGAGAAAACAGCATGAAAACATTCGACTACATACAAGACAGCGGACATGGTTGGGTAAAGGTGCCAGTCTATTTACTAACCGCGCTCAATATCGCGGACAAAGTAAGCCACTATTCATATTATCGCGCCGGCTTTGGATATCTGGAAGAAGACTGCGACCTATGCTTATTTTTTAATGCATATCATGCGCGATACGGTATCGATCCTAAATTACGCGACCGAATCAGCGACCGATCACGCGTGCGAAATTACGCGCAATATAACGCCGCTAAGCATACATACGCGCACTATCTAGCTAAATCAATTGACGGCGCAGCAATCCGCATAAACGCCGCCGCCGATATAGTGGGAGCATAAAAAGTGAAAATACATTTTATAAAGCAATCAAAAAACCGCAAAACGGGACCAATCCCCACAACATACAGCGAGCGGGGAACTTGCCCGCCCTCATGCCCGCATTATGAGGATGATTGTTATGGAGAGGATTATTACACGCGCTTAAACTGGAATCAGGTTCCCAAACGCGGGGACACTATCGCCGATGCATGCGCGAAAATAGCAGCACTACCAGACGGGCAACTGTGGCGCCACAATGTAGCCGGAGATCTGCCAGGACTAAAAGAGGACATAGACCCCGCCGCGCTCGGCGAAATAGTCAAAGCGAACTTTGGCAAACGGGGCTTTACTTACACGCACAAAAAATCGCCCGATGCTATCCACTGGATCAGGCACGCGGTGCAGTGGGGTTTTACTATTAATCTAAGCGCCGATGACGCCGGTGAAGCAGACGAGTTATCCGCGCATGGCTTGCCGCTCGTTTGCATAGTGCCAATGGATACACCAGAACACACCACAACACCGGCAGGTAGACCGATCACAATTTGCCCCGCACAAACCCGCGAATATATGACTTGTGCAGTCTGCCAGTTATGCCAGAAAGCAGACCGCCGCGCGATCATAGGATTTCGCGCGCATGGAACCAAAGCAAAACAAACAGACGCACGCGCACGCCGCATCATTCCAATAATGAAAGGGTAAGACTATGAACTATTTCAGCACAGGATCAGGAAGAATCGAATTACAGATCAAACTAGACCACGCGCACACCGGACACCATGCCGGACAATGCGACCAAGACATTGAGCACCTGCTAACCGTTGACTATATACGCGCGCAGCTTGACGCTATCCCGCCGGCATTATTGGCGGAAGAATTGCGCGAGTATGGCGCATGGAGTACAGAAGAACTTGCAGACCACGAACAAAACAAAGCCCGCATTTTATGGCTTGCATGCGGGGACATTGTCGAAGATGATTATTAAAAATGCAACAATCTTTTTTTGATGTGCTATTGGAACCGCGAGACAGTCCGCCGTTTTATATTGTCACGCTCGATAATGGTTGCCGTATTTTTTACGGCTTACCATTACCCGATAAAAAAATTCTTGACACTTGATTGAGTCAGGCTTAATAATGCAATAGTTGGTTGACGTAAAATGTAATACACTATATAGGAGATCAGACGAATGAAACAAATTGAGACGTACACGAATGAACATTACGGGATTGAGTCTCGCATATACATGACCGAGTCAGGCTTCACTGTTGCGCTGCACGACCTTGATGCCGATGAAACTTTAAATCATTACTACCGTTTCACCACGCTTGCACAAGCAATTGTGAAAGCAAAACACATAGCTAACCTTTAGGAGATCAGACGAATGAACACAAAAGAATTGATGTCAAGAGAAGAGATCATTGAAAAGTATGTTGACCATTTAGTAGATGGTATGGATTGGGAAACAATGCAGCAATTTGTAACCGAGATACTGTGGGAACAGTTAGACAAGTTAGGTGACGCAGATTTACTGAATGAGGTATCCGACTATATGCCTAATTTATTCATTGACTAATAGGAGATCAGACGATCATGAAATACGACATATACAGATGCACAGGCTTTTGGTTAGATGAACATCAACACAAAACCAAAGTAGATTTTATGGATGTACTTGTAGCCAAAGGCGAGTGGGATGAGATTCATGATGCTGATGATGAGTGCATATTTTTTTATATGGACGGAGTAGAACTAAACGTAGGCGACATTATTTCAGACGGTTTTGTTATTACAGAAATTCACGAATAGGAGATCAGACGAATGACCGACACCACTTATAACGGATGGACTAATTACGCAACATGGAGAGTAAATCTTGAAATGTTTGATGGATGGGATGCAGACCAACTGGATGCACTCACAATGGGTGACACCTACAACTTAAAGCAGCAGCTAAAAGACTATGCAACCGACTTGATTGAGTGTAGCGGTTCAGGGCTTGCAGTTGATTATGCACTTGCGTTTTTAAATGATGTCAACTGGTACGAAATAGCGCAGCACATGGTAAGCGATCATGCTTTAGAAAATTAAATAGGAGATCAGGCGAATGAAAACAAATGAACTATTAGGGGCGGCACTTGATTGGGCAGTAGCAAAGTGCGAAGGCTTTAGCAATAGCTCTTGGGATGATGAGAGATTATGTTTCATTACAGAATTTGATGTTGACTTTGAGCCATCAATCAACTGGGAGCAAGGCGGCAAGATCATCGAACGTAATCGCATCAATCTGTGGTGCGATGGATATGGTGACTGGGAAGCAAAGCAATACGGCAAGCATGAAATGTGGGCGAAAAGACCATTAGTCGCAGCAATGCGCTGCTATGTGGCAAGCAAGCTAGGTGAAGAAGTAGATGTACCAACTTTTATTTAAGGAGATCAGACGAATGAAGATACGAATGACAGTTGACAGAGATGTATTTGAAGATGACAACGGACTGATTGTTAACTTTGACCAGTTCGAGCCAACGGAGGATGAGCCAACACACTTTGGCGGTTATGTTCGCATCATGCAAGACGATGAGAACAAGTGCTTCACTGTTTTTGTATTCAACGCAGCGGGTGACATATTGTCAGAGACAGATGTGCCATTCAAATTCATACCAGTAGAAGATATTTAAGGAGATCAGACGATGAACTTTGACGAGGTTGTAGCTTTTGTAAACTCAACATCAAAACATTTATCAATAGATAAGGATGTTGTCTTTGAGATTCTGATAACTGAAGATCAGGATTTTTCTTATCAACAACATGGCGGTAACTATACAGCAGTTATAGATGCGCAAAATATTTGGAATGATGCAAAAAGATTTTTTAAACCATAGGAGATCAGACGGATGCCTAAGTTCAGAGCAATGGCAGTTTATTACACATACTGCACAGCAATTATAGAAGCAGACAACGCAGAGCAAGCATACCAACTTGCGAAAGATGCAGACGGTATAGATTTTAAACCGTCTAATGAATCCTACGACTGGCACATCAACGAAGTAACGGAGATCGACTGATGAAACCAAAACAATACGAAGTGCTATTCATGAATGAGAATGTGTGGACTATTGACAGTAAGCCGCACATTTTCAATTCATGGAAGGAAGCTAAAGCAGAACTAGAAGAACACTTCCAAGACATGGATGACGCAGACATGGACTACGAACCATCAGACTATCGGATAGAGGAGAAGGCATGACGGACGAACTACACTACGAATTCATAAGTCGAATTATGTCAGAGCAACTATTAAAGTTTTGTCGAGCGAATGATTTGCCATTCGAAAGTGCAGACGAATTAATATTGCGCAAAGAATTATCGAGCTATCAATTTGGATGGTTAAATTCATACATAGCTATTTGGGATGCCTTGATAGGTGAGTGAGTCAGGCTTATAGGAGATCAGACGATGAACGCAAAACAATTAATTGAAGAATTACAGAAACTTCCAGAAGATACCATCATGTACGTTTGGGTTCACAGCGAACGGCTTGAGGTTACAGAAGTAGACAACAGTTTTTTTGATGATGGATACGCTGACATAAATACTCGGAGCAGACCATGAGAAAATATGAATATGATGTGGACGTTACCATTACCTACACCAAGACCATCACAGTCGAAGCACTGGATGATGAGCAAGCAGAATACTTTGCTCACCGAGATATGCGGCAGGAGTTTGGGTTAGACTGTGACATTGAGATCAGCCGAACGTGGAAGTCGGGTGTGGTTGAAGATGACCGCAGACGAAAAGACGTACACGATTAAGGATTATGATGACAGCACCTAAGATGTTCACCATTCACTTGATTGAATCCGACTCCGGCTACGTCCATGCGATAACGGACTACACTGGAGAAGGTGAGATCGTCTTGAGACTGGGTACTGAAATACTCAATACCCTCGCTCTCATTCAACCATTCACAGAAGGGCGATTGAGTGTCGCCCATCCTGTGAGATCAGACGCGCAACATTGACTGGGTCAGGCTTTGGGATGCTTTGAACATCCCCACTCTCTTCCAATAGTCATTAAAGTCCTCTCCCACTGTGTCGCTCATCCAATACTTCCATCCTATTTTCTTGGCGGTATTCTCGCCTGTCAGGCTGGCATCATTGTCAGCTATGACTAATCCCTCATTCAATCCCTCTGCTACCTTCAGCATATTACCTGCCGAGAAGCAGACATGAATAGAGTACGGACGCTTCAGTTGCTTCATGATCAGACGAACTGACAGTGCCGTAGCGTATCCCTCGCACAGAATATTGAAACCACCACGACCGAAGGTGAACGTGGCATTACTTGTGCGCTGTCCATACAAGAACTTTTTCCCGCCATCCTCATCGATCATCTGCACACCAACAATCGAGCCATTCACCCGCATTGGGATCAGAAGAACAGGCTTACCCTCTATATACAATACGTTACCTTGCTCTTTATCAAATCCCTTTGCTGTTAAATACGGATGTCCAGACATTCCAGAATTATTGAGCATACTTACTGCCTTCTGCTGTGCGATTTGCTGCTTTCTGCGTATCTCGTCATCAGCCTTGTGAACTGTTGCACGCAATTCTCGGTGGTTGATTGAGTCAGGCTTATCAGATTTCCAAATTGAAACCACAGTATCCATTGCATGATTTTGTACAAACCCATGCGTACCTAGATACTTCACCGCACCATTCTTTGAACGAGGATGGTCTTCTGTTGGATATCTTTTCCACACGCCCACTGGTGGGTAGTCATTGATGATGATGCCATGCGATCTGGCGAAGTCGATGAAGTCCATGATTACTCATCCTCTCCATGTAATTGGCATGGCTTTAACTTTTCTTTTTGTTCTTCTGGCTTTGGCTTTCCGAAAATCAGATCAAAGTTTTCTCTGTACTTATCTGTGATCTCTTTGGTCTTGATCTCGTCTCCAGTTACATCATTGCGTGTAGTCATTACTTCCTCCCTGTTTTCTTCAAGAACGCATATAGTTTTTTCTGTACAAACTTCTCTACTTCTTTGGTAGGTACTTTTACCTGAGAGTCATCCATCAGTCTAGGCCAGACTCCGAACTTCTCTCTGTATGTGTTAGCCGCCCTACCTTTAGACCATCCCTTATATCGAATGTAATACTGCATCATTGACCAGAACTCTTGCTTACTCTCTCCAGACATAGCCGAACCCAGCTCCTGCAATTCACCCGCAACATCAATTACTTTGTTGGTGCGCTCTCTTGTGTACCCGCAGTTGTAACAAGTATCACCACCAGACCACAGTACATGGCACGATGGACATTGCGATTCTTTCTTCTCGCGTTCAGACGGTTCCTTCTTTGCCTTCTCTTTCTCTTCGTCTAATTCATGCACGCCATCTGTGTATATCTCTTCCCACTCTTTACGAAAGCGCAGGTAGTTACCCGAATGATCTAACCATAGTGCAAACTCTTTACCCTCATTGCCACGCATTACACGACCCATCTGCTGAATGTGTGATGACAGTGACTTACTGAATGGTCTTGCTGATATGCCTATCATTACATCAGGCACATCGAATCCCTTTGTGAGAATGTCAGTAGCTATCAGTCCTGTAATTTCTGTGTCAGGCTTAGCGAAGTCTTCAATGACCTGCTTCTTCCACTCGTCATCATCCTTGTAGCTGATGCAAATAAAGTTATGACCATGCTCTTGGAACTTCTTGGCTAGGTCTGCGCCATGATCTACACCAGACGCGAACACAATAGTCTTCTTAGGCTCACCGAATACTTCATGCGTCTTCTTAATCCACTCTGATACCACATCGCCTGTGATCTTCTTGCCTCTGGCTGTGGCTTCAGCATTCGACCACTCGCCTGCAACTTTCTTTGCGCCAGTCATGTCAATCTCTTTGGCAATGAACACACGCAGTGGCACCAACACCCTGTCATCAACTAACTCTTTAGTGGTAACAGTGCTGACTACGTTCTCATACACGCGACCCAATCCTTTTGTGAATGGAGTAGCAGTGAGCCCGATCACACGCACATCTGGATTGTTCTTGATGAAGTCCATTGTTTGTGCGCGCGTCTGATGGCATTCATCTACGATCAGAAGGTTGAGTCCTGGAAACGAACCCCTGCGCTCTAGTGTTTGTGCCGAGCATACCTGTATGTTTTCATACGGACGGTAACGCCAATGCCCTGCTTGCATGACACCATGATCTATTTTGTATCGCTCTAGCCTGCCAGATGTTTGATCACACAGGACTACACGATCTAATAGCATGGCAGTCTTGTTACCTTTAGCTTTAGTTGCAGCCATCAAAGCAATAGCCATCTCAGTCTTACCTGCACCCGTAGGCGCGTATAGGATTTGCACTCTCTTTCCAGAGAGAAAACCCTTACGCAATTCATCAAGAGTCTTCTCCTGATAAGGACGTAAATTCAGCATATAGTCTCCACTGTTGTCTCACATGCCGGACAACCTCGGCGTTTTATTTCAACCGTCTAATCAAATCAGCTAGATCATCTGCTGCTTGCCCTTTCACTGGCTGATAACTATCCTTCCAACCCTTACCTATCTCTTCACATACTACCGCACATCGATCACGCTCCAGTGCCAACAGTGCTTGCACCTTGTTCAGTAATTCCTGTGGCGAGAACTCATACATCACATGGCTGCCCCCTAAATGCGGGACGTCTACCATGTGATCATGTAGTGCGAGATAGATTTCCTCGCGTGTCATTTACCTTCCTCATACTGCTTTAACTTCTTTTGGAGGGTAGCATTCTGCTTCATCAACTGCGCCTTCTCAGACTGGTATGTATCACGCGACTGCTTCACCGCCTTCAACTCTATCTCCAGTACCTTGATCTGGTTACGCAGATCAGCAATCAAAGACTGAGCCATATCACGTTCAGCCGCCTCTGGACTAGCCGATACCACCGCAAGCTTATCTGTCAGCGATTGGTTCTCTGCCTTCAGTAACTCAACAGCGTCAAAAAGTTGCTCTTTTTCTTCATCTGTTTTTTCTGACAGATAGGCTGAATCATCTTCCTTTTGATTCTTCTTCTCTGCTACTTTTAAAGTGTGTGTTTTACCACCACGCTCAAACTTAACCTCGTCTTTTGTTATGCCCATCTCTAAACGGATATGGCTAACCAATGTGTTACTTACTTTACAAGCTTTGGCTATCTCACGATCACTCCATTCAGTCCACTCAAAGTCTTGCAGCATGGTGATGACAGCCTTACGTTTGTCAGCATTACTACGGCGCAGGCCATGATCATTGTTGGCACTGAGAGAATACAGGATTGCGTCACGTAATGTACCAGTGACTACATTAGCATCAATCCCTGGCGATCCTGCTGCTTTGTAAGCAAAGTAACGGTGGAAACCATCGGCTAAATAGTAATCTACGCCATCGTGGTAAACAGTAACCGGCGGGAATACAGCACCGTTGGTTATATCTTCGCAGTAATCTAATACTGTTTGTTGGTTGATCTCGGCACGCGCTTGTGTACCGCAATCAATTCTAATTTTATCTAAACCTATGTTCATAATTTATCCTCAAAAAAAAACACTGCGGCAGCTATTAATCCTAACAACAATCCCATTCCTACTAACATCCCACTAAAGAATAGAATGACTGTGGCTAATTGATGTGCTTCCATTTCATCCTCCTACAAAATTCTTTCTGGCTCTGTGTCGCGTCAGGATTAAACTCGTGGGTTGTGCAGTCTAACCTATACCCACGCTGATGCTTCATAACGTACACAAAGACTGCTGTACATACACACGCCAACAACACGCAGACAACGTAAATTAGAAAATCAAAAAGGTTCTCGTTTTTCATTTTCATTTATTGCATGGATGCTGCTGTTACCTACCAAAAACTTCTCATGTCCTGCTGTCTCCAACCGTCTGGTTAGATTCTCCAGTAACGTGCCCAGTTCTAACTTCTCGCCTTTAGGTATCGCTACGGTGGCACTAAACATTATTGTGTATTCATCAAAGTTGCTCATTATGTTTTACCTTTCTCCATTCAATAAGTTGATGACCTGATACTTTATTTTCAGTAATAGTGGCAGCTACATGTATATTTTTTGATCCTTGTAGCCAACTCTTTCCTGTCCATTTACTAAATGCTTGAAACCCATTTGATCTGCGTACATATATTCCTGCAATCATTGGGTGATACTTACTGCCATTTATCCATCCGTTCTGAGTAGTTTTAACATGCACCATCTCATCTGGATCTTCCCTATCCCATCGCCTTACCCATTCCCGCTCCCATTCTCTTGGTGGTGGTTTAGGCTTTGGATCTAAATCAACTGGCTTATCCCAACAGGTATTCGTTTTAAATGCCGTCCTCTCATACTCTTTTAACTCTTTCTCCGACTTAACCGTATCGCAATTAGGGTGCGCCTGCCACAGTCTTTGACTGCGTACTGGACTCCTCATCTTGCGTAATGCCTTGGCTTCTATCTGTCTTACCCGCTCCCTAGTTACACCAAGAATCTCCCCTATTTGTTCAAAGGTGTAGTCTCTATCCCTGTCTAATCCAAAATGCAATCTCAGTACTTTTGCTTCTCTGGGGGTGAGAGAATCTAGGCAATCATTCATTACCCTAGCCAAGTCCTTCTGCATTACTTCCTCTATAGGATCAGGAAGAACGTAGTCCCAAGACAGCAGCTCTATAATGGTATCGATTTCAGGTTCGTAGTTCATAGCCTCAATGGTATTCCTACATGTAGTGTCATGTCAACTGTTATATTCATACCAGAACAATCTATTGCAATCAACAATAAAAAAAAGCATAGGTCTCCCAAGGGTGATAGCCCAGCCTTTAACCCTACCGCAGGTTACGACTAGAGATATCTACCAACCCATTTGGCCTAAGATTCCTGACCAAACTAGTTTCCCCATAAGGCAGCGATTTATCGTCACAGAGTTTGTCTCACCACTTGCCTCTGAGCTTGTGTAGTACCTCGCTGACAGTCTACGCGGCGTGCTTCGGGGTGTACGAAAGCCGGTGTTATATGTTGGTAGCAGCCCATTCAAGCCCACTTCTATCGCGACCAGTGCGGTCATTGCAGCGGAAAGTAAAAAGCCCTAAAGGCTAGACTCTCAGCGCGGCGGCACTCCCACAAGGGGTTAAAGAATCTAGGCTCTAGGGCTCAGAAATTGTCAAGGCCGCCGCAATGACAGGGGAATTGTAAAGCAGAATATCTGGCGGATGCAAGTATTTCTACCGCCCGTTTTACCGCCCGTGAAAAACCGTGAAAGACCGTGAGAAACCGTGAAAAGAAATGTTATCAAAGTATCACTCCAATTTCGGAGGGATAAAAAAAAGGGAGACCTTTGCGGCCTCCCGAAGATTCATGGGGAAAGTTCATGAATCGTTGCAGTATTGGTTCCGGTTACGATTATCCGGAGCGTATGTCGATGCTACATTGGCCTACGCCGACTTATTTAGGTACTCGCTGCGTCTGCGGGTTGCATCCATCTCAACCTTGACTAGTATCGGGATGATTATTCACAGCATCCGCTCTTCCCAACAGGAACAATATTAACAAATAACTGGCGGTCTTCCAACAGATATTCTAAATTTGTTTATTGCATTTATCGCTTCTTCTTCAGATGCATGCATTCCTAAATAAATGTTTTTATAGTTAACGGTAACTTCTGCTTTCCATTTATTATAAATCTTGTATACCCCCGGACATTTCTTGCCAACGCTAGACCGCTGTCTATTCTTTACATTCTCTGACGAAGAAATAATTCGTAAATTTTGTTTCCTGTTATCTAATCCATTTCCGTTTATGTGATCAACAACCAATTTAGAATCAGAAACATTTAATATAAGTCTATGCATGCGTGTATTTTTTCCAGTCTTTGCATACAAAGCGCCCTTTGATTTAACTGAATACCATGAATATTTAGACAACATTTCATAGACATCCTCATCAACAATAACAACTTCTCCATGCTTCAAAATAATTTTTTTGGTTTCCATGTTGTATCTCCGTTTCCCAACAGGAACAGAATATCACAGCTCTCTTAAAACCTGCAAGGCAGATTCAACACTGTTCACAATCACGCACGTACCGCCAGTCCACTCACGATGAAACTTCTCCTCGGCAGGCGTTAGCTTTTGTTTGCTCGGAACTTTCTCACCGTCCTTTACTTCCATCAGCACTGTGTGTTTGTTGTACCCTACAAGCAGATCAGGGATGCCATCGCCTTGCGTAATGATCCGAACTGTCGCTCCGAGAGCGCGTAATGCAAGCACGATCTCTCCTTGATTGTCATCGACCCGCCTTGCAAACTTACTCATTCTTTCTCCTAATGCAACAGTTGGTTCCTGTGCGAATATAATAGTTGACGTATACTACATGTAGATATATCATACATGGATGGAGGAACATTATATGACTAGAGATGATGTTATTAGGATGGCGAAAGAAGCGGGTGTCCATGACTCATGGGATTTAAATTGGTGGGATCCGTACTATGAACGATTTGCAAAACTAGTCGCAGCAGCAGAGCGTGAAGCGTGTGCGAAGGTGTGTGATGGTTGGCCTGATTACAATGTTCAGGGATTAGCTGAAGCTATTAGAGCAAGGGGGAATCATGGCTGACCAAGTACTAGACCCAGAACGCGCAATGTTTCGTGATGCAGAGAAGAAGAAGCTAATTGCCACACGCACATCCGAAGTTGTAAGAGAAACCTTTATTAAAGAATATAAGAAAGATTTTAAGAAAGAGCCAGACCTAACTGACCCGATGATCAATATGTTCTTTAACTGTTGGCTCGCAGCACAGGGTGATCGTAAGTGGTTGACACCTGAAGAAATGGAAGATGCAAAGAAGAAACAAATACTAAACCAGAAACGTAGGCAAACAATGATGGCAAATGGAATTAAACGAAGGGGGACTAAATGAAAGCATTTCCAACACACAAAGAAGAAGGTATGGACTTACGTGATTACTTTGCAGCAAAGTCTATACAGCCTGCATTTGATATGCTTAAAAGTGATTTGGATTCAACTATACCTGAAGGTTATGAATGGGGGGATGCAGAAGACTTTGAAGAGGTAGCGAAGAGAGCTTACCAAATGGCCGATGCAATGATGAAGGAGAGAACAATTGAGCGAAACTAAAGATATTCAAAGAGTATTTGTTTGGGATGAAGTTAACTGCAATTTTATTGAAACCATTCCTGGCGAACGACGAGATGGTATTTGCGTAACTTTTGATGGTGTAACAGGAAAGATTAAATCTGTGGAAAGTTTATATGAAACTAACTAATAACTTTAATTTGCCAGAGACATTTATCAATGTAATCAAACGCCCTCAATACTCACGAGGTAAGGCGCAGATCAGTGTGACAGAGATGCTGAACTCACCACGTATTGTGCAGCTACGTCAGAAACATATGGATGATATCGAGACTGATGCAGCAGACATGGTGTGGAGTCTATTCGGTTCAGCAGTCCATAACATTCTTGAGCATGGCAAAGGTGAGAACCAAATCGTAGAAGAACGCCTGCACATAGACTTCAACGGTTGGCATATCTCTGGCGCAATTGACCTGCAAGAAATAACACCGAATGGTATCGGCATACGTGACTATAAAGTTACTGGCGCATGGGCAGTACAACAGAACAAAACAGAGTGGATCGAGCAGCTAAACATCTACGCATGGTTAGTAGAGAAGGTTAAGTTTATTAAAGTAACTGACATAAAGATTATCGGTATCGTGCGTGACTGGTCTCGTCGTGATGCAGCTACCAAAGAAGGATACCCACAGGCGCCTATCGTTACCTTGGATATCCCACTGTGGGACATGGAAACACGCGAAGCATTTATAGCAGAGCGTTTAAATAAACATAACGAAGCTGTCTTTGCTATGGGTGTGGGTGATAACGTAGCGGAATGTACGTCAGAAGAAATGTGGGAGAAGCCTACTGTTTATGCCGTCCGTAAGATCGGTGGTGTGCGCGCTAAAACTTTGTTCAGTGATAAGGCTAAAGCAGAGGCAGAGTTAGTTACCTTAAATGCAAAGAAGGCTGACTATGAAATTGAAGTTAGAGAAGGTGGTAGGACAAGATGCGAGGGCTTTTGCCAAGTCGCTCAATTCTGTGATCAATATAAACAATACTTGGCGAACAAGGGGAAATAAATGAAAGCTATATACGCAGCACTAGTCAAAGCACAGAAGGGTTTCGGCCCCGCTTTGAAGTCTAGTACTAACCCACATTTCCGTAGCAAGTATGCGGATCTGTCAGCCTGTATCGAGGCAGTTGTAGATTCTCTGAATGAGAATGGAATCATGCTGATGCAAAAGACGCATGAGGTAGAGAACGGCGTGATGATTGAAACCGTTTTTTTACACGAATCTGGCGAAGAAATGTCAGCAGGTAAACTGTTCATGCCTGCCACTAAGTTTGACGCCCAAGGCTTCGGTAGTGCTTTGAGTTACGCTCGGAGGTACTCGATTATGGCTGCCTGTGGCATCGCTCCAGAGGACGACGACGCTAACAGTGCGGTTAAATCTGCACCACCGCCATTACCTAAACCAACGCCCAAGCCTGTACCAGTTGCGCCTGCAGTTGAGTCATTAAAACCAAGAACTATTGCTGATGAGGCAGCCAGTATTCCCAATAAAATGATGGGCTCGGCTGACCAATGGCAGCTAAAGATAAGCATTGATCCTGAATCTGATATCAAAGAATGGATAGAGATAGTCAGAGACTCTTCTGTGTTTATGTTGGACATGGCGCAAAACAAGAATGACACTATGAATATATTCAGAACCAACGCGAATATATATAACAAGTTGAAAGCAGTTAATTTAGAAGCATATGAATCCCTGATGGGGCAGTTTAAAATTTATAAGGAGAAGTTAGATGAGTGAATACAAAAAACAAAAGTTCCCGAACAGCGGGATTCTTTCCAAAACTAAGTCGCGCCTGCACCCTAAGTCGCCAGACATGGCAGGTGATATAACCATCGAAAGATCTTTGATCCGTCAGTTAATGGATGAGCAGGACGGCGATGACGTAAAGATTAAACTGTCAGGCTGGACTAGATCAGGTGAGTACGGAGACTTTATTTCTCTTGCTGTAAATACTTACAAGCCACCTGTAGATGCTGCGGCGCAACAACCGCATCTGTCAGAATTGACAGATAAGCCGCCTGTGGATAACTCTGATGTCCCTTTCTAAAATGGAAACGTCAGCATTCGAAGCCGTCAAGGTAGCGATGAAACAGGATAAGAGCGGCTATGTTCTTACCCTGTGCATTCACCCTGACGAAGTGCCAGAGGAAATCCTACGTGACTTTGTGGGCGCTCGTTATCAGGTGGTAGTGGTACGCCTGACAGAAGATGAGCAGCCCATGAATCGTGAGCAGGAACTCGGCAGAGACTCTGTAAGAACAGCAGGTATGTTGTGCAGAGATAAGGAGTTCTGGCGCTTCTTAAAGGAGGCAGGCCAGATCTTTGAGGCAGACGAGGAATCATCTATCGAGTGGCTCAAGTATGAACTGGGAGTACCTTCCCGCAGTGAAATACCTAAGAGCCAGATCGCAGTTAATAAACTAATCGGAATCAAACAGGAGTTTACTTTATGGAAACAGGCAAACGCTTAATCCCGTACTCGGTACACTTATCGGAAGATGTGTACCTTGCCTTGAAGTCGCATGCGCAGGATCGCAAAGCTTCGTCGATGGTACGTGATGCCATCACTATGCTATTGGAAGGTGGCAAGCCATTTGATAGTGGGTACAACCAAGCTGTTCGTGATGTAGTGCGGCTAGTAGGTAAGCATGATCAAGCTAACGCTATTAGTTGGCACGAAGTAACCATAGCAGATGACTTGATTGAAGAAATCAAAGGACTGCAAAAGTAATAGGAGGTCGAGTGATGCTTAGAGACGGTAAGTTTATTAAAGAAGATCCGCCTAAGATCGGTTGCAACTACATCCCGCCGTTCGAGCGGGAGTACAGCGACGAAGAACAAGCTATGCAGGAAATTAATCTTGGTAGCAAACCACGAATGGATTTTAAAGAATCCGATGTTATTTTTAGGATACTCATGATTTATTCTGCTCTTGCATTGTTATATGCACTCTTTAAGAAATGACGAAAGAACTGGTGAAGTTAGCCAAGAAAGCTGCGAAGGAACAAGACCTTGTATATGCCCCCGATATGGAAGCAATGATCTGGATGCAGCGCTTCTCAGAAATGATAACCATAACTGAACGAGAGCGGTGCGCTAGGTTGGCAGAGGAGTGGGAGCTGCCTGAACTAGCTGCCGCCATAAGGGAGAAGAACACATGAACCCATACCTACAAGACATACTGCACAACATAACCACAAGGTTAGCGAAGTTAGAAGAGGCACCACCATCGTTATTAGATTCTGTACATTGTCAGTGTGGCGCATCGTGGAAATATAAAGATGGTGAGCTGGACTACAAACCATCAACAAAAAAGAAAGAATGGGTAGGGCTGACGGATAAGGAAGTTGTAATGCTTGCCTACCAATCCCAAGAAAATGAATGCACTGCAATTAGATTGGCAGAAGCAAAGCTAAAGGAGAAGAACAGTGAGTGATAAAAGATTCTGCACCGCCTGCCAGTGCGACAAGCCTGTAGAAGGTGGTTACTTAAAGACCGGAAAGATAGTGCGCTGGATTTGTAAGTCCTGTCATACTCGCATGTCCGAAAGCCCATACGCCCGAAAGAAAACTAATGAGATGCGTCACTTGCGATTCACCCACCAACATTATTGATAGCCGTAAGTACCATGATCCAACTAGTGACTTTGATTTTGTTAATAGAAAGAGACTATGCAAATCCTGTGGGCATAAGTTTGTAACTATCGAAGTCACTGAAGATACGTGGATTAATATTCTTAATCAATCTGTGGAAGTTAATAGTAATGAACAATAACCTAACCGCAAAGCAGCGTGAACATATAGGTAGAGTTAAGGCTTTACCTTGTTCTGTATGTGATAAGCCAGGACCAAGTGCGGCTCACCACGTTAAGCAGCATCAGCAGTACACAGTGGTGGCTTTATGTTACGACTGTCACCAAGGCTCATTGCTTGGTTGGCATGGGCAGAAACGTGCGTGGGCAGTGCGAAAGATGGATGAACTAGATGCGCTCAATATCACTACCGAGCGCCTCATAGATTCACTGCTTAGTTGACTTACGTACTGACTCTAACTGTTCAGCAATCGTACCAATCAGAACCTTCAGACGGTCTATCTCTTCTTTCTTTTGATCGCCACCCATGGTTTCATCATTCCTGATAGCAGTGATAGCCTGTCTAATCTTAGCCATATCCTTGGCACCACGATCATAGAATTTCTGTAGACCAATCAGATCGCCTTTCTCTTCCAAGATTTTGGCAACCATCTCCTGATCACCTAACTCTGCATAGTGGCGCATGTCAGCGTAGGCTTGGGATATCTGCTTGTTGTTCTCGTAGAACGCAGTGACGTACTTGCTCTGTGTCGCAGGCAGACTCTTGATGAATCCCATCGACATAGTCTCAGTCCAGTTGTGATCTGGATACGCGCCTTTAGCAAACGGCATGACAGCATAGTGAGAAGTTGCAGACACCGTACCACCGAGCCAACCGAAGTAAGACTTGATTGCATAGTCAACTTGTACAGGTGACATCTCCATAGACTTTGGAGCCACGAATCTTTGTACTGCGCTCAATGCCAAAGCCAACGGGCTAGTAGTATCCGATGCACGCTCAGCCTTAGATAGACGCTCCATACCTGCTGTCTCGATAGGCGCACCAGTGAACGAGTCCTTGTTCGCATACAGATCAATCATAGGCTTGATCAACTGTGGCGTAGGATTCATAGCAAACGTATCAGACAACATACGCTTGATACTTTCTTCAAACTGCTTACCCTCTGCGCCTTGATCAATCATCTGCTCAAGCAAACGCTCAGCCATAGTACCGAACGCACCGATCTCAAATGGTTTAGGTACGCGAACCGCGCTATCCATTCCTGGCAAACGGAACCACCAGAAGTTATCGCGATCCCATTCTTCACGCTTCTTAAACTCTTCGTCATCCTTGAATGCTAGGTACAACATCATCGATGCCATCATCACAGCGCCAGTAACGATACTGAACTGCTGAGCTTTCATCTTATCGTCAGCGTCATTAGGCTTTCCTGTTGCGCTGTTATAGATTACTCGGCTAGTAGGAATGATGCCGTCTCTTCCTAACTTGTACAGACCTTGCAGACGAGCGTTCAAGAATGGCACAACCTGTGTAACCATACGCAACGCAGGGAACGAACCTTGCATCGAGAAGTCCATCAGATCACGAGCATGGAATGATGCCTCTAGGTGGCTCATACCCTTGTCTCTCATCTGCTTGTAAAGCGCCATACGGTTAGCGGATTCAGACTTGTTACCTAAGTCAGTATATGCAGACCACGCTTTCATTAAGCCAGCTTTGATCTTGTTATCCGAATCAAGTATAGACTCCTTCGCTACACCCATCTTGATCAACTGTTTAACCATGCGGCTTTGATCACCCTCATACGCAGAGCCAAAATTAAAGATAGCTCCACCAGCTAGTGCAGATATATGTGCAGGGTTGTTGCGATCAGAGTTAGCCCAACCTTCAACGATGTTCGCCCAAGGTGTGAGCTTCAATCCTGATACAGCCATAGCTTGGATCGAGTCGCGGAATAAGTTACGAACCTTAAAGCCTGGGGATATCGTTACGCCAAACTGAAGTATGTTCTTAAAGTCACGAGCTACATCTAAGAATTTAGACTTCGGACCCATGTAACCAATCGATGCAACTGAATCTAACAGCAGATCATCTAATACTTTGTAGTACGTAGGCTGACCATCAATCATTACCTTGATGATTCCTGTGCCTTCTGATGTTGTGTACTCAGGTCTCAAGCTACCATCGCCTACTATCGTTCCTGTCTTTGCGGAATAAACTTTATTGTTCTTCCACTCAAGACCAACCTTCAGATTAGGACGAGCGCCTTCTACTTCTGATGCAGCTTCAAGCGTAACAGCAGCAGCCTTGTTCTTCATTGATGCAGATAGGATGTGACTCCAGTTACGCAGAGTGTTCTCCATCAGATCACCGAATGGCTTCTCACCACCCTCTAATGCTCTAGAGAAGTACTGGCTACCCAGACCAGATGCTGTTGCCGCACCTTGCAGGTCGCCATCTTCCATCATCTTATAGAACGGGATGTAATTAATGTCGGACGCAAAGATGTCATAGGCTTCCTTATTGATCAAGCCTTGCTCAAGTGCAACATTCAGAACAGACTTATTTAGCTTGTTCATTTCACGCTGCACTTCTCTGTACACATCAATCTTTGGTCTGCCGTTAATCATTCCTTTAGCAAACTTATCACGCTCCGCTACTAACTCAGCATCAATTGATGGTGCTTTGATTCTGTTTTTGAATCCGGCAATCTCTTTGCGCTTTGCGGATATATCTTTATCAATGTCGTTCTTGTATTTATCCAACTGTCTACGCAAGGAGCTAAGTGCATCACGCTTCTTCGCTGCTGACAAATCTTTATTATCCAAGATGTTTTTAGTTTCTTTGTCAAATGCTTTGCCTGCATTACCTTTCATGGTACGCATACGAGCAATGTCTGCTTCTGCTTGATCGATGTCTTGCTGAGCACCCTGAGACTTCTTGGTGATATCTGCTTCACGATTCAGAGCAACCCACATCTGATAACGATCAACGTCCTTACCTAGTGGCGCCATGATCTCTAGCAAGCCTTTAGTACCTGACTTGATATCGAGCGCACCACCGTTTAGGAATACTTGACCATGAAACAACATGCCTTCCAATGCACCGTCAATAGTCTTGGACATACGGGCAAGCATGTAGCCTTCTTTGGTGTAGTCCTTGATCGTTCTGTATTGATCAACGATACCCTGCGCCATCTTCTGCCAGAACTTATCTTGCAGACCATCTATCTTGGTAACGATAGTTTCGTTCTCAGGTGTAAACGTCTTGCGTGCTTTAGCTTGTAGGTGTGGAGGCAAGTCATCCAATAAGCCTTCATCCATGCGGCGCTTCTGACCTGCTTTGTGTGCTGCTTCTCTTGCTCTTGCCGCAGCTTCCAATGCTTTGTCTTTGATGCTGTATAAACGCTTTTGGCCAGTAGCTTCTTCTTTTACATAAAGATCATCAATGTTCTCGTTATATAAACCACTTAACTCTGATAGCTTCTGAATGATAACGTTAGGCTTTCCAACCTCTTCAGCCTTCTTGTAAAGTTTACCAAACAACCTTGTTACAGTTGCTTTATCACTAGCTTTGGCCAAGTAAGGATCATCATAGACAAAAGGTTTTTTGCCTGCCTCAACATATTTTTTATAAATCTCAACCATCTCAGGCGTAACGCCAAGCTCAGCAAGCTCTGGAACAACTTGTCTTGCTTCTGTTTTCTTACTATATAAAGCCTTACCACCTTCCATGTTTACGTAGTTGCCACCACGCACTACGGAGCGACGAGCATTAGCAATCAAAGCTAACACCTGTGCATCAGATATAGACTTCATTGGAACGCCTATGCGCGCAAGGAACTGGCGAATAGCATTCATTACCTTCTGCAAAGCGTTTAGTTTGTTTTTGTTTTCTGGAACTCTGGTGTCATAGACTTCCTGCGCCATCTCAGACAAGACTTCTTCAACGGCAGTTACCTTGTCCATGCCTTCTTCGATGTACAAATCTGCACGAGCTCTAACATCTTTGTTGCCTTCGTAGATGTTATTCATCATTGGCTTGAAGTTAGCGCCCAATGCCACACGCAAACCAAAGTGACCAAACGATTCGTGCGCTAGTGTGATAGCAGCCTGTGCATCGTTAGGAATGTTGTCAGCTACCAGCCAGACCTTCTTGGTATCAGGATCATATACACCACGCGGATTAACCTTATCGCGTGCTATGTCTGCTTGAATCTCTTCAGGCAATTCAGATATCTTCTGTACTACCTCGATATCAGGTGCGTTCTCCCATGTAGATTTGATGCGATCAACCGCAACATCTACATCAGCCTTAGACATACCCTTCTCACCACGCTTGGCTTCCATGTATAAGCCACGACGGGTTTCTTGATCTTCCTCTTTACGAGCAGCCATCTGTGTCGCTGTCTTGGCAGCAGACGGGGTTCCTGGCACAGTCTTAGTAACTGTCTTGGTAACTTCAGGCGTGGCTTGACGAGATAGATCACCGGCAGTCACAGCCTTACCACGCAAGAAGTCCATTGTGGTATCTGGATTATCAGGAACAATAAACAGCTTAGCGCCATCCATCTGACCTTCATAATTGTCGATCAGATATTTGTAGGTGTCTTTGTCTACATTGATACAGCCAAACGAGTAGCGAGAATCTTCAGCGCCTTCTTTACCTAATGCTGCCAATCTACGTTGGGCATCTGCCATTTTGGTGTAAACAGAGTGGAACAACGTAACTGAATACGAACCATCAGGTGCGGCCTTGTCTAGTACAAATACTTTGTTAAAGTCATATCCGCCAGCAGTTGCCGCCTCATCTCCACCAGTCTCTGTAACTCCACGCTTAGCATCACGCAGACCCATAGCGTATAAGCCAGCCGGTGTTATACGGTTAGCTTTTATTTTCTCTGGATCGCCTTTGTAGTAGTCGCCCATCTGAGCGCCAAGCAATACCTTTTTATCTAAGACAGGTTGACCCTTAGAATCAAACACAAAGATACGTGCATTAGGTTTGTCTGTGATGATGAATAACTTGTTGTTCTTCCGCAAGTCAGCACCGAACGCAGGCATGATATTGGCATATGCTTGTTGCGCTCCTGGCGACATCTTGTTTTTAACAGCATCAGGAACCTTGGCTAACACTTGTTCTACTGTAGTTACGTTTTGTGGCAACGCTACTTGGTACGATGGTCCCATGAAGCTAGGGTTCAGGATAATCGTAGTAGCCAACAGTGCAGCATGTAACTTACGAATGATGTCTCTAATAACATCAGATACAGCCTGTGCGCCCTTAGTTGCAAACTTATAGATGTCTTCACGAAGCTTTGCCAAGAACGCAGGGCTACCAACTTCCTCGTTATAGTGATCAGCTAATACCTGTTGTTCAGGCGCAGACAGCATCAACACCTGTGGCTTGATAGTTTCTTCATCAATGACACGCATCTGACCTTCAATGATGTCAGTCGTCTCTGTAGTAAGCGCAGTGCTAGGCTTGCGTTTCTCTGGCGCAGGAGCTTCTTCCGGTTTTGCTTCTACTACTGCGGGTACGCCAAAATCTTGAGCAGCAGCTTGTGCTTGTGGCGCAGGGGCAGCGGTAGGCGGTACAGGAAACGGTACATTAGGAGTTTGTTGCCCAGTAGGTAGTACAGCAGGCAGCCCACTAGGCTGACCAGCATCAGGCATAGCAGTAGTAGGTTGATTTGTCGCTCCTTGTGGATACTCAGGGAATGATGGTCTTTCTGGAAACGGCACAAACCTACGATTCTTGATTGGAGGTGGAGGTATTTCTCCTTTGTCCGGATAGTACTCGTCCTCGTCATACTCAGATTCGCCATCTCTACTTACGTGATAATCAATCTCCTCACCAAGCGAGTTGATGTCTCTATCTAAGTTATCTATCGCCTCATCAGTATCGTAACTAGCGTAGTTCTTAGTTGAAATTTTATTTTGTATGTACTGTACTGCTTCGTTGATCCTGTTTAAATCATCGCCCATATTGGAGCGCAACTCAGGAGGTAAGAAGTCATCTAACGTATCTTCAGAAACTAAATCACGCAGATTCTTTCCAGTATCACCAGAAGCCCTTAATGCAAAGTATTGGTTTTGTTTTCCAGCCAATGCCTTGATCTCTGATCCAGATAGTTTGTAATCAGGGCTAGATAAAATATTCCAAAGACTATCAGGACCTTTCTTAGCCTTACTGCTTTCAAGCATTGCACGCTGGGCTTCTAGCTCTTGAATCTCATTCAATGCAGGAGTGATAGCATCTAAAGTTTTTGGAGTTAAGTCTTTGTAAGCATTCTCTCTATCTGTTTGTTGCATAAACAGATTCATAGTGTCTTTTGCTTGATCACTATCTACGTCATTGCTTAAAAAGTATTCGCGTAGCTGATTGGCTTTTACAATCCTGTTGTAGTCAAAACCACTAATGTCTCCAGCTTGCAGTGCTTTCCAAGCATCTTTAGGATCAATCCTTGCCATGCGACCTACATGGACACGATTCTCCATATCTTTGAACTCGGTTAACTCTGCAATACGAGCATCACGTTCTTTGGTTTTTTTCTGCTTCTTAAGTAACTCAATCTCTTGTACCGCTGTAGCATAGGTGTAGCCTGCATCAGTAGGTAGTGCAGGTTTAGAAGGAGTCTTTGGCTCTTCTGACTTTGGCTGTGAACCTATGCGCGCATTAACTTGGTCAATAATTTTTAGAAGTTCTGGGCGCTTCGGTGCATTAACTTCTTCTTCTCTTTTATTGCGCAGGTATGCATCTAGTTCTGACTTAGTCATTGCCACCGTACCATCAGGCAACGGCGTAGGTTTGAAGTCATACTCTAAACGTAATGCTTCACTACCATCAGGAGCTAAAGCATTGCCACGCTCGTAAGGTTGTGCTTCGTATTTCTTTCTGAACTGCTCGTCCTCATACTGGTCAAGCTCACTACGTGTCATCGCAACTCTACCGTCTGGCAGAGGAGTAGGCTTGAAGTCGTACTCTAGTAATAATGGTTCGCTTGGTTTTTCTGGTAACTTTTCTTGTGGTTGGCGACCACCCAGTAGCGTAACAGGACCAGCGCCTAATGCACCCAAGATACCTTCTTGAGTAGCAGCGCCTGCCACACCTTGGAATGTAGGAGTATCTATGCCTGCACGTTGTAATGCTATGTTCTGTGCTACTTGTTCTTGACCGCCTTGTATCGCTTCAGTGCCTGCTTCAGCACCAACCGCTACAGCTTTACGCGCAGCACCTTTAACAGTAGGAGACAATAATTCTTCAGCACCCAACTTACCTGCGCCATAACCAATGCCAGCACCAAGAAGAATCTGGTCAGCATTCGGTCCAAGATATGACTGAGCTTGCTCTGCTTGTTTAGCAGCAGATGCTTCGTCCAAGCCATTCTTCATTAACTCTTGTTTTACGCCTTCATAGATAGCGCCTTTAACTGCACCAGTACCTTGAACAATACCTAATGCTGTGTTGACCGCGCCACGAGAGATTTGTAATGCACGAGCTTGACCTGCGCCAGGAATAAATAGCGTAGCTAAGTTAGGTATAAGGGAACCGATAGCCTGTGCAGCACCTTGCAATGGAGCAGCCTTGATGCCTTGGAATGCAGCACCAATCTCACCCATCGTATCGCCACTCTTAGCGGCCTGTTCTTGTAGGTTCTGGTAGTACTGCATTTCTTTCTGGCGTTCAGGCGTGTACATACCCTGAAGGCTAGTAGATGCCTCACCCAACGCTCTACTTGCAGCATTGTCTGCACCAAATACATCGGAAATAGACTTAGCTGCACCCACCACACCAGATGCACCAGCTACACCAACGTCACGCAATGTTGTAGGCGCTGTCGGAGCTTTCTCCTCAACAGCAGACATACCCATCACTCCAAACTTTTGCCTAATCGCATCTTGCGTTGCAGCATTTGCGTTAGCAAAGTTAGCGTCTAACGCAGAGTACTTATTAAAGATAGCTTGTTTGGTAGCTTCATTGGCATTGATATAGTTTGGATCTTTAAGTATCTCTAGAAGCGATGGCATTTTTGCCTCATCTCAATAATGGGTTGCTTGTATCTACTGCACCACCAGGTCTTGTTGTACCCATTGGTACAGGGCTATTCTGTCTAAGCATTAATGCTCTTGCTTTGTCAGCTAATTGCTGTTCATTCAAGCCAGCATTGGTAGGCATAGTCGCAACAGTCTTAAGGGCTTCCTCAAACGAAAGAGTGTTTTGTGGTTTGCCTGCACCCATTACTAATGCGCGAGTCTCCAACCATCTAGCAGCAGCGGCTGGGTCTTTTGCATACAAATCATTATATGTTGCTTGAGCGCGCTCAACTTCTGACGGTCTAAACATAGCGCCAATCTGTGCCATGTGCGCTCTGTAAGAAAGGTCTTGTCCACGAGCTGTAATATCTTGACCGCGTGTTTGAGAAGCAATAGTCGCCATAGTTTCTTCGCGTTTATTCCTAGCATCAACTGCTTTGTTCTCAAGCTCGTTAGTTTTATCTTCAATTCTTTGAACACGATCTTGAGCAGACTTCGATCTAGTGCGGTTGTAATCATTCTGTGCAAGTAAAAGATCACGCTGCTTGTCTTCTAACTTCTCTTCGTAATCACGAATCTTCTCGTTAGATGCAACCAATCCAGAAAGTGCTTTCTGACCTGACTCACCCAACGCAGCAAACTCACGACCTCTAGACGCACCCATCAATCCAAGACCAGTCTGCATGATAGCCATACCAATAGCTTCTTGTTTGCGCTCATTAACTTTGCCCTTCTTGCCTTCGTACTCACCGCGTAACTTCTCAAAGATACCAGTGTCAACACCAGCAGCTTTGTCAGCCTCTTCTTGACGGCCAAGTGCTTGCTGAATAGTTTCCTTCGCAGGCATCTTTTGCTCTTCAATTGCAGCCATCTTGACGTTTCCAATAGGAGGTAACGCTGGTACAGCAGGCATTCTAGGCGCACCAATTCTAGGTTGAGATGGCGGCGCATTAGTAGCGGCAGCTACAGCAGCAGGATCAGCAACAGGAGCAGGGAATGTAGTAGGCGAAGATATATTCGATACATTGCGAGCATTCAACGCAGCAACGCCTGTTGGTTGATTAGGTGGCGCGAAGCTTTGTGTATTAGCAGCAGTTGCTTTAGCCGCTACAAATTCACGAGTCTGAAGCATCCTATCCCGTGCAGGCCCTGGCGGAGTTTTGGCAATTTGTGCATCTAAGTTTTGCAATTCATCCATTGCATCGGCGCCTGAACTTTGACGACGCTCAAACATACCAAGCAACGAACCTGATGGGAATCTGAATCCACCAGAATCCGTTACCTTGGCGTTATCGTACATAACTTGACTACCATCTTCTGGATTGCCGTTATATCTAGGTATGCCGCCATCAGCAAACGCAACTATCCCACCGCCTGCATAGTCCTGTTCTTTATATGGAATAGATGTCAGACCACCTGTTGCTGCCATTTGTTCAGGCATAACTGGAGCTGGTGCTTCTGCCATACCCATCTGTGGGGGCTCGGATACCGGAGTAATCTGTTGTGGCTGAACGCCCATCACATCTTGAGCTACCGTAGTAGTAGGCGGCTTAGCATCTTCTTTAGCAATACGATCACGCATCATTGCTGCTAGTACAGCCTTCTGCGTATCAATCAAACCCATCTGCGCCATGTGCGCTAGTTGTGGCTTGCTATATTTAAGAGCAAGCGACTTAATCTCTTGTGCGTCACGGATCATTATGCGTCCTTCACCATGTTGTGTAGAGCTAAATGTTCTAATCCATCAGGAACTTTACCGCCCTTCTTACCTAGTAAACCAGCCTTGCTTGCACCCAATGCAGCCAATCCTAATCCTGCTACTTGACCCATACCTGATGGAGCTGCTGCTGTGTACTGCTGTTGTGTCTGTTGACCTAATGGCGCACCACGCAACATGTCTGACATAAACGCCAACTGTTGTTGTGGGTATGCCTTCTGCGTCATAAAGTCTTGATACTTCTGCTGCAATTGAGCTTGTTGCAATGCTTGTTGTTGCGCACCCGCAGTAGCTTGAGCATTGATGATATCTTTCTGCTGACCAAACTGTGTCTGACCTAACTGACCAAGAGTACCTGCTGTCTGCGCTGCACCCTGCGCGCCCTGTAGTCCAAGTGTTGCACCAAACTGTTGTGCTTGACGAGCCTGATCATAAGCAGTCTGCATACCTCTGCCATATATATCGCCAAGCTGAGTTTGTAAATTACGTTGACGCTCTGCTTCTACGATAGCTGAACGCGAACCACCGAACGCACCTTGTTGCACAGCTCTAGCTTGATCCATCTGACCTTGTATGGCAGACTGACGAGCAACTTCACGCATTTGTGGTGCTAACGCATTCTCCATATACGGAGACATATACGCACCCATCGCATAAGGATTGGTTGCTTGCATTGCGTACTGCTGACCTGCACCAAGCTGACCAAGTCCGGCAATACCTGCCATCTGCGTACCTATTCCTAATTGTTGTGAAGGACCAAGATTGGCAGCTGCTTGTTGCGCTTGTTGTTGCATAGGCGTAAACCCAGCAATACGTTCACCACCGTAAGCTTGATAAGGGGCTTCACTAAAAGCCTCTGCTTTACCAAGCATTCTTTCTACATATGGTTGTGCGTACTCAGGTATGGAAGTCTGAGTTACGGTTTGACTTGATGGTGGTGGAGGAGCTGATGAGCCGCACATAATTTACCTCAAAATGTATATATCATTTGCGTTGCTGCTTCTTTGAAACCCATTCGGCCCCATAGTTTAGCTACACGCAGGTCTGTCATAGCGGAGACTATTACTCGTTTCACTCCGCGCTCTTTCAATTCTTCAAGAATAACTTTTACTAGCTTCTTACCTACACCATTACGGTGGTCTTTCAATACAAAGATAGTGTCTTCTTGCGCTATCAAGTCACCGTTGTGCATGTCATTGGTTAAGTAGACATTACTGTATCCAACAGGCTGACCATCTAGCCTAATTAAAAATGTTAGCAGCCAACCACTCTCTCCTGACTCTATATACTTATCCAGCCTTGGGTTATAGGGAGGATACTGTATTCCATCTTTTGCCAATCGCTCGCACATCTCAAAATAGTGCTGACGATATAACGGCTCCAGTTCGTCGTATGTTTCCTTAAACTTACCTAAGTGGAATGTATAGCTCATGCTGGCAATAGTTTGTCTGCTTTCGTATTAACTGCAACCTTGTCCTTACCTACCGTTTTACGACGGGCTTTCTGAACACGATCCATCATTGCGTAGAGCTTTCTTGCTCCCGCCTCCGTGCTTCCGTTACCGATTTCCGATACGATTCTAGCGGGTACCACAAACTCTCCGTCAGCCAAGCGAGCAGGCTGGCGATCACCAATAGAAGCAGGAATAGAATCAGATACGCCATCGCCGGGTCCTCTCAGTAAACGACCACCATCGGAGTAACTACCTAAACTGTAACCACCATTTGCTGTACCACCTTCAGCATACCCTTGCGCCTGCAAGTTAGAACCCTTCATTGCTAACTGTTGCTCCATCATTGGATAGAAAGCTTCAAGTCCTAACTGCTGATTTACATTTTGTTGTGGTTGCAACTGTATGTTAGGAACCATAGATGTATCTGATGATGCAATTCCTGTTGGTATGTATGGTGTGACTGTACCGCCAGATGTAGATCCTACAGTTGGCTCATTAGATGCTGGTCTATTTAACAATTGGTTCATCGGAGTTTTTGTCAGCAAAGACATTATCCCTACCGTTGTGCCTAAAAATGGATTAACACCTTTTCCATATAATCTTTCAAAGTCATTGCCTGAAGATGGTGCAGAATTCATTGTGTACTTCATAGTCGCAGGATCGTATGAGTATTTAGCATTTGAACTTGGTGCGCTTGCACTTGCAGTTGCAGTACCACCACCAGCCATACGCATTTCACCACTATACGTATTTACACCAGTATCACCAGATGGACTAATCACATTAGTCGGTACAGGGCGTGCAATCATAGGGTTAGCATACATAGGCGTTTGCAAATTAGCCATAGGATAACCAGTATTAGCGCCCATAGCATTAGCTGCTGACATCTCTTCTACCTGACCACCTACTGCCAACGACAACAAGCCACCGTCTTTAACTTTGTATACATCTTGTGCTATGAATCTTGGCTCTACAAAGTATCTACTTTCGGCAGTCGATGTATTTGCATATGCGTTTGGATCTTGCTCTGTTGAGAACTCATAAGGTCGGATATAACCACTACCTTTAGCGGCAGCAGCAGCTCTTGCTTTTTCGGCAGCCTCTTCCTGTTGTGCTTGAAGTGCGCTTATACCAGTTGCGGCCAAACCGTAACCAGTACCTTTTGGTGTTGCGTCCCATACTTCTTTAGCACCTTCCCAACTACCAGTTGCCTTCTTAAACCCTGCGCCAACATTATCGAAAGTGCTTGGCATATTGGAAGTTATACCTGCTTTTTGTTGCGCTGCAATAGACTCGGCAGTTGCTTTATCTAATGCGCTTTGACGAATAGAAGCGCCCTCTATTCCGCTTGGTGCTTGCCCAGTAAACACGCTTTGTGGTGGCGGGGTTACTTTAGGTATAAGGGCTGAAGCATCTACTGCGGGTGGGGCTACTGGAGGAGCCACTAAATTACCCATGCTTCCTGTTGGCGCAAACTGCTGTGTATAACTAGATGCGTTTACTGCTGTGTTCGCAAAAGGTGATGCAGGACTTAATGGTTGTAATGCATTAGTTACTGGATTTACTGGGCCTACTGCGGTTGTTGCTGCAATGTCTGTTGCCGATTTAGTTGCTTGTTCTGCCGCCAACTTACCAGCATCAGTACCCATCCATGTCCCATAACTTGCGCCTGATCCAGTAGTAGGAGCTGCCGCACCAGCGGTAGATAATCCTTGACCCAAGCCAGCTCCACCATAAGCGCCCAAGCCCATCATAAAGCCTTTGCCTAGACTGCCTGTTGCCGCTGTACCCAAAGCACCTACAGCTACTGCTGACTGCATAGCGGTCAATCCTAAACCTGCTGGTCCAAGGAAGAATCCAGCTACCATAGGCAAAAGTGAGGAAAGAATACCTGCTTCAGGAAGACCAGTCTGTGGGTTGATAGTCAGTGAACCACCTTGTGACATAGCTAGAGACTGAAGCCCCTGAACCTCGCCCGGTGTCATATGTACGAGGACCTTGTCATTTCCTCGACCAGCACTCTGTAAATGGTTTGCTAATGTATGGAGGCTCATCGCTACCTCATTCCTAAAAATTTGTCAAAGTTTAACATCTTATACAGCAGACACAAAGGTCATTGTCGCTACTAAAGACGACGTTGATGGTCTAGTTGGACTTGTGCCAACGGGGTAAGCCTGTATGGATATTGCCGTGTTAGTGTTAGACCACCACAATTCAATATAGTCATTGGCGGCTAAGTTAAATAAGAAATTCCACCCATAAATACCATGCCCGTCTGTACCGCCGTGTTTATTAGGTATAGAAATAAATCCTGTCGAACCAATAACATCTGAGCCATTTTTACGTATCCAAATGCTTGCATCGTGTAACTGTGTGTCCGTATTTACAAACTGCCCAGACCATTGGAAGTTATAGATACCAGCATTAGTCACAGTAAATCTAGAAGCCAGACCACCACTTGTCACAATACTAACGCCATTAGCAAAGTCAGTTGTATTAAACGTCATTACCGTAGCAGTATTAGCAAGGGCAGTTTGATCCGTTGTATCTGCAAATGATCCGTATGGTAAATATAACCCAGCACCCGAACCGCCTGCACTTAAAGTTAACAGTGAAACAAAGTTGTCTAGCGTATTAAAGTACTGACGCAGAATGTTATTAAACGTATCTTGGTACTGCCTGTCATATTCAACAGGCGCAAACGGTAGCGCCGGAGCCTTAGTCTGGGTTAATTCACTCGACTCTGTAACAACAATACTAGTCGTCATCTTCTGCCGTCTTTTCTAACATCTAAACGTGGCGTACCTAATTGCCACTGTGTACCCAGCGTATCTGATTCAATCCTAAATGCCAACTGTCTACCACGCACCCTTGTATACACAATCTGCGTAAACTGCTGCACGTTATAAGTTTGAACCGTACCGTAGTTCTGAGCTGATCTTACCAGTGGTGATGGCGCTACGTTATATGGTGCGCCCGGATTCTGTTTAGGACGCATCGTAAAATTCACACGCGGATTCTCAGGTGGCGCAGTATTTGAGCCATCAAATGTGATATCGGGAATCATTCTCCACACAAACCCGTAGTTGTGACCATCATCAATATCAAAGTCGGATGACTGGATATAACAATCAATAGGGCTAGGTGGGTTAGTTTCGCCGTTATCTACAAGCGCTTCGTGGTAAACAATAATATTGTTTGGTGTCGCTGCCTGTGGGAATGGTCGTAATGGGCTGTCTAGCCAAGCAGTACGTTCTAACGAGCCGTAGTACCACACGCGATCTAGGTAATTAAAGATAACGTAACGGTCAATCGTTGTGGAGTTAGCAGAGCAGTAGTACCACCATATCTCACTAAAACCTTCGTTGGTCCCAGCAAAACATTGGAAGAACTGGTCTCTGTTGATGTCGTTATAAATGTATGTACGAACCGCGCATGGCAATGTTTCCACACGACCTGAATACACATAGAACTTATCCACACCCATCCAGTACACAACGCCGTTAGCCGTAGCCATTGCATTTGGAGAGACAACTGAAATATTGTCTGCTAGTAAGGTAAAGCCATAAACATTAGGTGGTCCTAAATACTGCATGGAATAAATAGCAGCATCAGTCCACACCACAATCTCTTGACGAGTTTGTAGCGCACCAATAATTGTTGAGCCGTGAGATAGTCTGTAACTACCTGCCTGATTAATTGCAGATGGTGTCCAATCCGTATAGCTCTCTTGTGCTGTCCATCTAATTAGTAATGGATCAAGTGCTGTTGTTCCATACGCACCATAATCATTACAACCAAAACAGATAACAATACGTGATGTATCAGACACCATGACCTGATTAATAAAAGCAGGCACATCCGTACCAGAAACCAACACACCTCTTGTGCCAAATGCAGGTGTAGCGCCACTGCCTGGCTGCCATAGATATAACGCACTACCACGCGGCGAGAATAGTAAATCCTCACCAAAGTTCTCTTGGCTCCATAGTCTTAACTGCTCACCAAAGCCAGTGGTGTAGCCAGAACCCCAAGTACCACGAGACCAAGGACCAGTACCCCAGCCAGTGCTGACTGTAAAAGCATCAAAGCCTGTTTGTATTTGATATTCAGAGTCTGTAGCAGAGCCACCATTACCTACGTCAGAAGCGTTTGATAATACAGCAGCACCGGGAGAGCCAATAGGGGAAACAACACGAGCTTCAATGGTATAAACCGTACCAGATACAATTCCAGAGATTTGATATTCTTGATTTAAAACAGCAGCAGTAATGTTGCCGCCTAAACTTACGGCATTAGAGAACGTAACAAAGTCTCCAACTTGTAAGCTATTAGCACCTGAATCCGTTACAGTAATCGTAGAAGAAAAAGGTGCCGTAGTAACAGCAGCAAACGTCGTGCTGTTTAAATTGGTTTCACGGATTGGTGTAATATCGTAATACGTGCCGCCGTCTTCTACATAGAACTTTAAGTTAGTGCCAACACCTAGCAAATTAAACTGTTTGAGTGTTATCCAATTCCACATGGAACGGCAAATGCCTAAGAACGTGTTGTAAGACAGTGCTGCCCAACCACCTATCTTCTCAGGATAGCCAGAACGAAATCGAACTTTGTCGCAGTCAAACCAACCACCTTCGTTGGCTAAAGAAGTACCCTCACGATTAACGCCCGGACGAAACTGTAACTTCTGTAATGGCATGTTTGCCTCTTACGCTTTGATGATGAAGTAAATACCGATATAAGGCGGTAAGTTTGCATTTGTTCCGCTTGAACCAGTCGTACTATTCGATACGCTAATACCTGTAGTTATTGAGCTTGTTGCATTTCTTGTATCTCCGGGACTAGAATTCATCGCGGCTAATGGACCAGATGAAAAGTTTCCATTAACTCCACCCATAGTATGGAAATGCCCCGGATCAGTAACCGTCGCAGTATGCGTGTGGCTTACAACAATTGCGTTTGCAGAACCGCCCGTAGACGCAGCGACATAAGTTGTACCAGCACCTATAGGCATACGGTCACGATAATCAGGCAAGTTAAACGTAGTAGTGGTATCGCCTGCACCAAATGTTATGCCCACTACAGCAAACAAACCTGCATATGTAGTACGTGATACCGCTGCACCATTACATAATAAATAGCCAGATGGTGCTGTCGCTGTAGGCCACATAGATAAAGTACCCGTAGGAACCGCTGCACCTGCCGCCGCGCTTACAAAAGCCGTTGTTGCAAGCTGCGTTGTGTTTGTGCCTGCTGCCGCAGTTGGACCAGTTGGAATTCCAGTAAATGCAGTAGTCCCTGTTACAGCAAGATTGCCTGTAATAGTTTCATTTCCACCTATGGTTAAGTTGCCCGATACGTAGTCAAGTTGGTCAACAATGTTTGTACCATCACATCTAATAATTACTGTTCTGCCCGCAGGGATAGGCACACCAGTACCAGCCGCAGTTGTATTGCCAGCCACAGTACTTGCATACACCGTTGCGGTATAGATACTTGAATTCTTAACTACGTACAGTTTAGTTACAGGTGGTACATACGCTGCAAAAGCTGCTGTTGTAGTAGTCGTTAAGTTAAACGCCGCACATCGCGCTTGGTCTGCTGCACCGTCTTGTACAGTTAAGGCTTGAGCCGCTGATGTAATAGAAACATTAGCCAACCCAGCGATAGCGTCCTCGATGAGTGTGCCTAAGTTTGTATTAGTGATAGTCCCCCACGTACCGGAGTTTCCTCCGTTGGCCATAAGCTCAATACGTAGATCGGGTGAGAAGGTACTAGGCATAATTAATCCTTAGATAAATACGTAGCTCGTTCGTCTTTTCGACGGTTTACAAGCCCTTTAAATTCCTTGCCAGATGCAAATCTATATAGCATAAATGCCTCCGCAGCGCCATCGAAATCGCCCCGATTGTGCTTCATCCGCATACTGGATTTTTGCAGCGCACCTAACCCAGCATTAAACGAAAAAGAGCAGAGTGCGTCAAAGCGCCCTTGAGTAAGATTAGCGGGACAAAGACGTAGTACGCCTCGCTCAAACCTAAGTAAGTCTGTTTGCAAAATGCTATCAACTTCCTCGTCCGATAATGTGCGATCCCACTCTTTTGGGCATGAGTAAAATCCAGTAGCTTTGGCATGTTTACGCTCCTCTAAAGTCATGGCTAGATGTGCTGGCGGGGCTATTAAATGACCAACGCCAGTCGTCCAAAGGAGAACAACGTCCAAATAGGGCTTCTTCCTGACACCCTCGTGGTGGCGCAGCATCTGCCTAGCTTTGTCGGACATTCTCATTTTTTACTAAACGCCTGAGTGCCGAACCAAAACGCGATAATGGAAGCTAGAATCTGCATCTCATCAGCATCAAATACTTCTTTGATTGCTTCCATAAATGGTACACCTGTAGACCACGCCCACCAGATACTTGCCATATCAACGGCAATCAATAATCCTACAAATAGATACGTTACTACCGGACGAACCGATGCGCGAAGGTTGATTACCCACTGTGATGCACCCTGACCGATTGCTATGTCATGTGCATACATTGCCTGACGTTCAGCGGAGGTAGCCTCGATCTGTAGATGCTGCGTGTGGATTTCCTCGATGCGCTCTTGAGACTGTAATCCAGCAGCCTGTAGTCTAAGCTGGGACTCAATCTGTAACTGAGCTAACTCTAGTTCGTGCTTCTTGTCAGATTTATCCTGAAAGAAGTCTAGCAACTTTGGTAAACCGCCCATCAGGAAAGATAGCGCGGTGGAGATTAGTGTCATCATTTTTTACCTCTTTCTTCTATAAGTTTGATACGTACTTGTAGGTCGTGGATGTCGTGATAAATTGCTTCTTTCATTGCATGGCGACGCTCGGCAGATAGCGGAGAATCAGTAGGGATACCTTGTTCAGTAATCAAAGCTGGCATTTGCCCTTCTATCTTTACTAGGCGCTCATTGAAAGAACCAACTTGATTGAGTAACCAGATAATTGCTGACACCAGCATTGGCACTAATGCCTTTAATATATCTTCCATCTTAAAGTTCATTGCGTACCCTGTTTAAACATCCAATTAATAAACCATGCGAATCCTGCGATGATTAGCGTAATTACAAAACCACCTACGCAGTTATAAATAATATTTAGTGTCTTGGCTCTAGCTCGCTTCTTGCGCATCTTCTCTGCAACTATTGCCAGCCTTGCTTCTGTTGCCGCTTTCCTAGCAGCTTCTGCTTTCTCTTCACGCTCTTTGCGTAGTCGGCTTAACCTATCCCAGAACTCATCCCACATCCCACTCTCATCGAAGTGGTAAATCATGATGTGCTTGATCTGGGCGTAATACTGTTTAATCTCCCGATCCATCGCCATCATTTCCATCACGTACTCAGCGTCTGAGATTGGGTCTGCTACTGGCTCACCGGCAGCTATTGCTTGGTCTTGCGCTTTCTTAGCTTCTTCTAAATTGTTTCTACCTAACTCATACCTACTTGCCGCCGAGAAAAACTTTTTCACTGGTGAAAGTGATTCGCCTAGTTTCTTCCCCGACTCTATACATTCCTGAACACTATCTACTGCTTCTTTCGCCTCATCGGCTGCGGATTTTATGCCGTTTATAACTAACTTAATACCTGAAACGGCTAACCCTATGGTCATCGGGTCGATCATGATTCATCTTTCTATGATTCATAAAGTATATTTATAGTCCCAGCGTCAAATGCGTCTGTGCCGTTTGTACTTGTAATGCGAACTCGGTCTAATGTACTAGCAAGAGCTATAGCCCCACCTAATGTCCCAGCATATGGAATACCATTAAGGCCATAAGCCCCGCTAATCACCCAAGTATTGCCAGATAGTAGTAAAAATTGTACAGCCCCAGATGTAATATTTGCGGTATTGCCGCCATATAATTGAACCCCATTTGAAAAGGTTACGGCTTGAGTACCTACAGCATTACCGGATAGCGCCATACCCCCGGCATAACCTGTGGTTGTAACCCCGGAAGAGGTGCCTAACTGCACCAAAATAAGTGCTGACCCATTAAGAGAAACGCTATTAAACATTACAGTAATACGCTTAACCGTAGATGGTAGTCCTGTAAAATCAACGCTAGTACCAGATGCAGAAACAGCAGTACCTGATGTAATTCCACCTGCGCTAGACCATGAACCATCGCCACGTAAAAAAGTAGTTGAGCTTGGTGTACCAGTAGCTTCTATTAATCCTGTTTGTACTTTAGTTAATGGCATGATCTATTCCTGTTAAGCTGTGTATGAACCAGATGATGTAAACGTAAGAATGGTGTTTAAACCAGACACTGTTACGGATGGAGACCCTGTTACTACGCCAGTATAGCTAGATGTAGGTACCGCAACTATTACTGCTCCAGACCCACCAGCACCACCGTTATTAGTAAAGCCACCGCCACCTCCACCGCCTGTGTTAACAGTTCCGTTAGCACCATTACCTGTTCCGGCTACGCCGTTTCCGCCACCACCTGAACCACCAGTACCGCCAGTACCACCAGTATTTCTACAGCTACCACCGCCACCGCCAGCGTAATAAACAGATGAACCTGTAATGGTTGATAAATATCCAATACCGCCATTACCACCATTATTTGTAGCGGCAGCACCAACTGCTCCACCGCCTCCTCCACCACCACCTGCACCTGTTGTTGTACTAGATGTAGACGTACTTACGCCACCACCAAAACCTTGACCTGCTGTACCTGATCCGCCAGCAATGCCTGTACCACCACCACCACCGCCAGAGCCTCCGCTATTACCAGCATATCTGCCTGCTAAGTTTGTACCACCATATCCACCACCAATAGCAGTAGCGCCAAAACCTGTTGAATCAGTACCATTAACAGCTTGCGCTCCACCATTTATTTGGCCTGCGCCACCTGCGCCAACAACAAAAGAATATGTTGTACCTACAGTTAATGACGCAGTATTAGCTACATATCCACCGCCGCCACCACCTCCACCATAAGCTGCTGCTCCGCCACCACCTGCACCGCCACCACCGGCAATAACTAAATAAGCTGCTGAATAAGTTTTTGATTGATTAAATTGATACCAATTTGCGCCGTCATACCATTCGCAATAACCTGTTGTACTGTTGTAACGAAGTGATCCCGTAGTCGCAGATACGGGTCTTTGTGCTGTAGTACCTGAAGGAATATCAAAAAATCCAGTGCTTGTATTAGCTTGGTCAGATACCGCAGCAGGAGTTGATGCCCCGCCACCGCCAGCAATAGCTGGTAAGCCTAAATATAAAACGCCTATGTTGTTTGTACCTGTAGGAGGTGCAGGAGAAAATGTTAGTGTTACTCCAGATACGGTATATGTATTAGGGTTCTGCACCACGCCAGATATAGATACAATAATTGAAGTTGTACCGGCTGGCGCATACGACATCGTAAATGCAGTTGTTGATCCATTACCGCTGAACTGATCAAACGGAAAAGATGCTGTTGTTGGTTGTGCGCCTATATATGACATAATTTATCCTAAAGCTATTTTGATCTCTTCTGGCGTAGAAGCAGCATCAATCTCTACCTGTATTGCAGCGTATCTATCTCTTATCTCTTGTCTTGCAGCTTCTGCGGCTGTAGCTTCACTAGGAATAGTCGCTTTAATATCTAGCGGTGCAAACTCCTCTGAACGTTTTAAGCGTCGTAGATCATGTGCAATATTCTTAGCTTTGTCTATATTAATTACAATCATTCTGCGTACTCCCAAGCATTACGAAATGTTCTATCTGTAGGTATATCTGAAACGTCTACAATCTTGTATGGTTTACCCGCTGGCACATCTTTAGCAGCAATTTCTTCAATTGTTAAACCACATTCAGGAGCAGGTACTAGGATAGATACACCGCCTTCATCGTTTGGGTAAATTATTCTTTGGTTCATAGTTTTCCTTTATCTAAAAACAGCCAAAGAGTTGTAGTTAGAATCGCCCATTGCTGTATTTGCAGCATGATAATTAACAATCCTAAACGAACCTACTAATGGGGCAGAATAAGTATTAGTAGCAGATAAAAATACATTCATTAATCCACCGTTAGTATTAGATGATGATTGAGTCGGCCCTGTTACAACGCAATAGTTAATATCTGGCATAGCAGTAGTAAAGTTAAATGTAAAATTACCAACTCCATTGTCGCCAATACTTGAGCAATTACCACTTGCGTAAATTGATACTGTGCCGGTGCTATTAAAGTTTACCCATGCACGAGCGGAATAAGATGGCGCACTTCCAGAGGCTGTAGATAACGCAGCAACAACGGGCGCACTCCAAGTATTATCCCCACGAAAAAATGTGGTGCTGTCTGGTGTACCTGTAGCGTTAATACCGACCGCTGGAATTTTACTTATTGGCATTTAACTTACCTCTACCCATGATAATGTTGGCTCATCCCAGATATACAGTTTTCCATCGGTAGGCATTGGCGTTGGAGCGTTCCACAAGCAAGTCTCTTCATCTAATAACCAACTAGCATAAGGTTGTGGTGGGATAAACGCATCACGCTCTCTATCGTATGTGTATCCAATACCTGCATAGTTCTTACGTAAAGGTCTACCTTCTGGATGCTGACCGCCTAAAGTGTTATAAGAAGTCTGTATCCACTCACCCGGAGATGTATCAATAAACGTGTTAAAGAATTCTTGTTCAGCCACAATGACTTGAGTAACAATTCCGTCAACAACTTTTGCAAAATGTGCCATGTTTATTTCCTTACGCCGTATAAGAGCCAGAAGCTGTAAAAGTTAAAATAGTATTTGTACCACTTGTTGTAACCGTTGGTGAACCAGTAGTTACGCCAGTATATCTAGCAGATGGGATAGATAAGATAACAACACCGGAACCACCTGCACCTCCGCCACCAAAGCCACCTCCGCCACCGCCACCTGTGTTAATAGACCCAGCAACACCGATAGTCGAGTAAATTGCACCCGTACCACCACCACCTAAACCGCCTGCGCCAGCAGTACCACCGCCTGCACCGCCACCACCACCAGAATAATAAGTAGCTGTACCTGTAATTGATGATTGGGTACCTATACCACCTGCACCGCCAACTGCAGCAGCACCAATTCCAGTTCCAGTACCGCCAACAGCACCTGCGCCACCCCCGCCACCCGCACCCGCACCGCCACCTGCACCGGGACCAGAATTACCGCCATTATTACCCTGACCAGCAGTACCCGCACCGCCAATTGATGTTCCTGCAAATGCGGCACCAAAGCCACCACCACCTGATCCGCCCGGACCACCATTAGATGGACTATAAGAAGGCCCCGTACCACCAGCGCCACCACCATTTGATGTTAATGAATTAAATGTACTGTTAACACCAACAACCCCCGGCGCGCCGTTACCAGCTCCAGCAGCGCCACCACCCCCAACGACGATTGGGTAATTTGTTCCTGAAGCAAGAGAAGTAACGCCGGTTAATAAACCGCCAGCACCACCACCACCTGCTCCTGAACCTGCAAAACCAAAACCACCGCCACCACCACCTGCTGCAATTAAATAGCTAATTGAATAAAAAGGAACTAAAGAACCAGAAGAAGTAAAGGTATGTATTATATTGCCGCCTGATGATGTTACTGTGCCACCAGCAAATACTTGTGTACCAGCATAGCTAATAATAATTACACCTGAACCACCAGAACCACTTATACCTGCAGCATTATTTCCAAAAGAACCGCCACCACCTGCGCCAAGATTTGCGGTTCCAGCAGTTCCATTACCTGATCCACCACCTGCACCGCCACCACCCGCACCGCCTGCTGTTGCCGCAACCCCTGATGATAATGATGAACCACCAACACCACCACCACCTGCATAAGTTATAGCAGAGCCTGATAATGAATTTGATGCTCCTGCACCACCTGCACCGCCACTTGTCCCTGCTGCTCCAGCACCACCACCTGAACCGCCACGCCAAGGAACGCCACTAGGCGCATTACCACCAGCATTACCTTGACCTGCTGTACCTGATCCACCTGTGTCTGTTGCTCCCGCACCTTGAACTCCAGCGCCACCACCTGAGCCACCGCTTACACCATTAGATACGCCCGGAGTTCCACCACCACCACGCCCTCCGCCGCCTCCACCTATTGATGTTACTGTAGCTAAACCTGTCCCTGAAACTACAGAATTTGTGCCAATAGAACCTGCAACCGCCGTAGCCGTCCCTGCCCCACCTGCACCTACAGTAATATTGTATGCATTTGCGGTATTTAATGTAAATGTAGAAGTTAAAAAACCACCTGCTCCACCGCCACCGCCACCGCCACCACCCGCACCGCCACCACCAGCGCCACCACCAGCAATAATCAAATAGGACGCTGTTACTGGTACCCCAGTAGGAACACCAATAAAAAGCATTTGCTGGATTGTCATGTTAGACCGGCACCAGAAATAACAGCAACGCTTGGAGTAATATAAATTAATGTCGCAATACCGTATAAACCTAAAGCTCTATTTCCTGTAATTGATGTAGTTTGCCCCGCCCATTGCAAAGTAACACCAGCACCTTGCGTAATTGTTTGACTTGATCCTGAATTGTTATAAATGGTAATGATATTGCCAGCACTAAATATTGAATTTGGTACCGTTACGCCACCAGTAGTGATGGATATAGTCTTACCCGCATCGCCAGCAACTAATACGTATGCGCCAGTTTGTGAATTAATTGTTGATCCGGTTGCATTAAACGTTACAGCCGCTGATCCATTAAAAGCAGCATTTGCAGTTAAACCTGTACCAGCTGTTAAAGCGTTTGATAATGTCGGTAGAACAATAACAGCACTTTGCAGTGTTGTAGATAAGTACCTAACGTAAACGTTATTTGTTCCGCTAGATGGCGCAGCGCTTATTGTTAGCGTTGAACCTAAAACTGTATATTCGCTAGGCTGTTGTTCTACATTATTTACTACAACTAAAATATCATTGGAAGTATTGACTGGCCTACTAAGCGCAAAAACAGTCTGCGAGCCAGTACCACTGAATGTATCAGTACCAGCTATAAAACTTTGAGTTGTAGGAGTCGAGCCAATATATGCCATTAGGTGATCTCCAGCAATGAACAGAAACAATCTCCAGAAGCAGCGGAGCTATTAACGACATACAACACATCTGCTGGTTCAAGTACAACTTTTTGGTCACCGCCAACTATAACTAATGATGAGCCTATTGGAACCGTAGCGCCCTCTATTAAATAATAATTAACCGCTGAACGAGTAACGTAAGCATCTGTTGTAATTGGTGACGGTGATGTATTAGCCATAGACAAGCCAATAATTGTTGTTTGCGTAGAAGCTGGGCAGGTATATACCAAAGCTGGTGACGTACCTACGTTTTTTGATGGGTAACTTTTAAATAGATTTGCCATGTTTTATCCTAATGCAATCGCTAAAGCCACTGCTGTGCCAGCGGGATCGACCTGAAGATTCGTTTGTGCGCCAGCTACTGTAGTAGCCCCTGTACCGCCATTTACTAAATTTAATGTACCTGCTAAAGTAATTGTGCCGCTAGTAGTAATTGGACCACCGGAAGTTGTTAAACCTGTAGTACCACCAGACACATTCACCGATGAAACAGAACCTACTGCGCCAGCAACCGCAATTGTAATACTGCCATCACCATTAGTAACAGATATGTTAGACCCAGCAGTAATTGTAGTTTTAGTCAAGCTACCAGCAGTGTTACCAATTAGTATCTGACCATTTGTGTAAGTAGTCTGGCCTGTGCCGCCATACGCAGTAGCAATCGTAGTGCCTTGCCACGTACCTGAATTAATCGTACCCACACCTGTTAGCTGACTATACCCACCAATTAATCTACCTGATGGCAAAGTCCCTGATGTAATGTTTGACGCATTGGTAGTATCCGTTGTGGCAGATGCAGCTAAACCAGACACCGCAGCAGCAGATATAGAGATTGCCGTGTTGGTTACAGATGTAAGCTGACCTTGTGCGTTTACCGCAAATACAGGAACCTGAGAGGCTGACCCGTATGTAGTGGCGGTTACACCTGTGTTGGCAATATTAAATGTATATGTTGGGGATTCGTTTAAACCTGTACCCGCCGTGTAGGAAAGCGGTGCGGCAAACTGCTGAAAAACAATCGCCGTTGTACCAATTGTTATCGGGGGTGGAGTCTGCTGCACCCAAGCGGTATTTACGTTAGCTATACCACTTGTGACTAAAAAGAAATCGCCCTCGTCAATCTGGTTAACTCCAGTGCCAACAGTATTAAAATCCGTAGCACGAGTTAGTATGTATGGCGTTCCAGCAGAGCCTACTTGCGTAACAGTGTAAACACCGTTATGTGCGCCATTTACTTGATTTTTTACCAGTATTCGATTTGTGACGACAGTGAGCGTTGAGTCCACAGACAGAGCGCCGTTAGCGGTTGCCGTAAGTGTAGCCCCTACTCCAGATGCGCCATTGTTATAGGTGTTTGCTGGTAACGCTGTTGTTGTCGCCAATTCCACTGCTTCATGGAAGTGAATACCAGATGCAATAGCGTCAGCGTATTGCTTATTAACAATGTCTGTATTAGATACTGGGGCTGCGGTAATTGTGCCAGACGTTAGTGCTATTGAGTTTGCTGTTATCGCATTAAAGGCTTGCTGTACCGTATAGGTATTAGCGGAGTCTCTATAAACCGAACGCCCTGCTGGATAGGTAACAAATACGTCTTTACTACCTGTGGTAAACGAGACTAACGCACCGCCATTAGATGACGATAAAACTGTATCACGGGAAAGCGTATTACCAGAGGATGTGTACGTACCAATACCAACTTCCCACGAACCAGTAGATTGATGGTAGATCGTGTAGTACGTGGTGTTACCGTTGCCAATAACGGAGAAAGCCTGAAAACCACTTACCGCGCCATTGAGGGTTATGGTTCCCGTACCGTTTGTCGTTGTAAGTTCTCGTACTCGGTCGAGTAATACTAATGCCATGTTACCCTCTTATGAGTTATCTATTTGCGTCCATATTGTTGGCTGCGAATTATCTATCTGTGTCCACGTTGTAGCCTGCGCATTATTTATCTGTACCCAGTTTGCATTTTGGTATGTATCAATCGTATCCCAACGTACACGACCATCAATTATATCTACACCTAAAAATGCTTCGGCGATAACAACTAAAAAATCAACCTGCGAATTTATTACGTCTTCAAACGCTACCGTCTCAGCTAATACTGGACCAAAATCTACCTGACTATTTATTGCATCAATAACCGCAATTGCTTCAGAAAGGTTTGCGTCAACGCCTATTCTTGCGTCTATTGCATCTAATACAGCTATTGAATCCTGTACCGTTAAAAATACCCCTACACTACCTACTTGTGAATCTGTTACTGCAATTGAATCTTCCATGTCCACAAAGTACATATTCTCATCGCCTATGGCGGAGAACGGAGCAGAAGCAATTGAGTCAAATCCAAACATTACGTCGCATCAGCAGAGAATGTGTAAGTCACGTTAATCGTATCGCCATTAACAACAGCACGGTCGCCCACAGTAAAGTTACCAGCAGATAGTAATGTACCTACTGTGCCGCCTTTAGTATTATCAGTAGTAATAAAACCACCAGCAATCGTTGCTGAACCCGTCATGGAAAATACGATAGGTGCGGTAGTCTGGATTACCGAAGGATCAGCCGCTGTAGGTACAGTGAACGTCATAGCTGGTCTAGATGCTTGCAAATACAATGTATTCTCAGTCCATCCACTATGCGATGCCATCGTGTTTGATCCAGCGTAAGTAGCGCCAGTATTTACCAAACCCATGAACCATGATGCCGTATATGTAGATGCTTTAAATACCTGTTGGTTAATGAACTGTAAACCTTCGTTTACGACAAGGTTATGGAACTCTTCAGTCCACTTCACATTACCATCAGCATCACGGCACTCTACCGTAAACACACCACCAAAACCTGCTTTGCTGTCCATAATATTTCCTTAAACAAATCTTAAAAGTGCTGTAGACGCTGTATTAACTGGCATTGTTACCGTATTGTTAGCGGCTGTAAATAGCTTGTCCGAACCAAAATCCAATACTGCAATCGACTTATTACTCTGTGTACTGTTATATATCAACGCGCCACGAGCAGTAAACGAAGCACCGGGCCAAGACACATTATTAAAGCTTACATACACCGTATTGGTAGCTACATCTGTGGAAATCGTAACACCAGTAATTGTGACTCCACCTGCTGTATACCCAGTGCCTACCACCTCATCCGTTGTGGTGTACACAGTTGTTGATGGATTTAAAGTTGCATACGATGTATACAAAGCCATCTTTAAAGTGTTTGAAGCCAAGTTTTGACCACCTTGGACAATCTCACTTCTAAAACTTAACGTCTGACCTTGTTGTATAGGCATTATGAAACCCTGTTATGTTTTCTTACATTATCCAACCACGGGATAACTTGTAAATTTACTGGTACATGTAAGCCTGAAACCGTAGCACCCTGCAAAGGCAAAACATGATCAACATGCCAACCAAACCCAAACATTTCAGTTCTAAGTTTAGCAAGTTTATATGCTTCGCGCATTACCCAAATATCATCTTCTGTTAGCCAAGCCGGTGTTCTTTGCAGCTTTGCAGCTTGTCTACGCCTCACATATTCTGCCTGTATTTCTTTTGTATTCTGTCTATATGCTTTCATTGTAGCTATCCGTTTTTCACGGTTTTCAACTACATACTTCTTATTTCGTTCAACAATTATTTCTTTATTAGCTGCTTTGTATTTCTTTAGCCAGCCTACACGTTGCTCTACTGGGTATTCAGACCATTTCTTTTTTGGCTTTCTACCTTTAGCCAATTTTGCTTCTCTTTTTGCTAACAGTACAGGGTCAATACTTTTTTTATATCTTCTCTCTTCATTAATACATTCAAGACATTTTCTCAAATAATGCTGTTTTGCCTTTACAAAACGAAAGGCAGTTACCGGTTTTTCAGTACAGCATTTAATGCACGTTTTCATGGCGAAACTTTGATCTTGGCCTGACCATCGCGGTACGCATCACCACGCTCAAGACCAGTACCCAGACGATTCAATTGAGCCAAAGCATCTTGGAATTTCTTTTCATAGAAAGACATAATATCTTGCTCGCCCTTCATGAACGTATACGCCTCTACCAAAGATCCATATAACAATACTGGATCGTAGTTATCGCCCAGCCATGATGTACCAGTAGTATTCGTTACTTCTGAAACAGTTATTTGGAATCCAGAACCAACGCCTAAATCTACTTGGCTTGCGCTTAACACATCACCCACAACGTACAATGAGCCGCCGCTAGTAAGAACTACGTTAGTAACTATACCGCCCACAACAGTAATATTAGCTGTAGCTCCAGAACCAGAGCCACCAGTTAAAGGCACGTTAAAGTAGTTACCACTTGCGTATCCTGTGCCACCATTTAAACCACTAAACAAATTAAGAATACCCTGCACAATAGATACTGGGTAATAGTAATAGTGCATCTCAACAGAGTAAGCTGCGTCAGGAGTAGGGCCAAGAATAAAACTCAACTCATTAGTGATCTGTAATCCAGGAGTGGTTGTGGCTCCAAACAAAGCATAGTACTTAGGAACGCCAGTATCGCTTGGTGTTGGATAAGATTCGCGAATAAAGTTCACATCTTTGTTTAAAAGATATGTGTACGTTGGGGTTCCTGTATCGTAACCCTCAATCACCGCTAGAGAAAATACTGACAAAAAGTCAGACGGTGCAGATAGGTATTTATTGCCACCTACCAATACACCAGTCTGATTTCTACGTAGAGGCGGTATCTGAACGCTGTTGTAAATGCGCTTCTCTGCCTGTTGAACAAACACAGGCATACTCTCCAAAAACTCTGTTTCAAAGTTCTGGGTATAAGAAGTTATTGCAGATACTAGTTCTGAATACGTCATTTATTAACCCATTGGGCCTCGTGCCATTACACCTTTGGTTGCAGCACCAGTGCCGCGAATCTTAATACCTGAAGTCTTTGGTTCCTTGTAATTGCCTTTGCTAATGTTGCCAGCAGAAATGTTCATTTCTTTCATAACATTTGAACCAGCTTCATTTTTAACTTCAGCTTTTACAGTCTTGCCTGTCATGGTATGTGGCTGGGCATAAACAGAAGCATCACCTACTTCTTTGCCGCCTACCTTCTTAGAAAATTTAGCCATTATTTACCTCTTGAAGTAGACTTCTGGTTCATCGCACGAGCTAAATTACGACCGTATTTTCTCATTGCTTCGCCAGTAACGCCACCCTTTGCCATCTTATGCATACGGCCTTCGTGACCTTTTACAGCCTTGCTTGCCTCTTTGTCAGCAATACGTTTAACTTGTTTTGCGTCCATTTCCTACTCCTAAGTTATTGTTACCGTTCCTACTTCGCATGCTACTGCCAATGCGTTCGGAGTTAATAATGCATCAAATCCACTTGCCCCACCAACGGGCGCCCAACCCCACTGGAATACCCTACTACCACCCGCTGGATAACCATCTTCATCTAACAATGGACCCGGAATATTAGTTATCTGCAATCCACTTAAACCAGATTGATAATAACTTGTGTCTGGTCTTGGTTCTCTTACAGCTTGCGGATCATTCACTGGATATAAACCCAACGATAACTGAGGCTGATCCGGCTCCCAACAGGTATGGCATACTTTGATGCTGACCTGTTTAGTCTTAATCGTGAGCTTACGCAGCTCTGTTAACTTGTACCTAAATCCACATCGATCACACTCGGCAATCGAATTTTTACCTGATGCATATTTACTTCCCATACATCACCTATAGAAGGTCATGCGTGGTACATAGCGATCAGGTGCTTTCTCTCTATCTTCAGATGCAGCTAAATCCCATGACTCATCGTACTGGGATTTCAACATCATAATTCTGTCTGGCGATACTTCCGGTAACTTCATTGACAATTTGTAAGCCAATCCAGCAACTAATGCACTTTGCATACGGAATGGAATTTCTTCAACATTCGCGCCATTACCTGCATCTACTATTCTACGTAAGCGCCAGTAAACAAAATAATAGTAAGGAGCAGCTAATGTTCCCTGATCTGGTGATGGCCAGATATTAATTTGCGGAACTTTAGGAGTGGCTCCAACAGCATTAGATGTTTGCCCAGAACGGCGGTTTACCCACACCTGAATTGGACGACCCTGCGCCAACTTATTCGGAATAGTTGAATAAGTAGATACGCTAATACGACTAATGTTTATATCAGTCTGGTTAGAAATCTGTCCGGGATCAGTGCGAATAACATGTTCAATAAGATCAACGGTATCATTAGGAAGATCATATATGTACTGTCCTTGTATTAACGGGATTTGACCTTGCTCGATTGTCCACAAGTTAATGCCACGATTAGCCCACTCGGTAATAAGCAGGTTTAAACTACGGCGAGCAGTACGGAATTGATATCCAGTACGCAGCTCCACACCACAGCGCTCATACGCCTCTTCCATCAACTCATTGAGATCAGGATTAAATGCAGTGGTAGAAGTAGTTACTGCCATAATTAAACCATTCTTCCTTTAGTCTTACCACGTTGAGCAATACCATCACCACGAGATGATGCTGATTTTACCTTGCCACCTTTTTTCATACCATCCATCTCAGCAAACGCTTTTGCTTTTCGCTCTTCCGGTGTCATTGGTTTATTACTTTGCCCAGAGCTATTAGAAGCGCCGCGTATATTACGTATAGCGTTATCTACATCAGCCTTTCGCTTATCAAACTCTGCTTTAGAAATCTCTTCGTTGTTGTGTACGTATTTACCGTCTACAACACGAAAAGTATTCTGCGATGCTGATGTATTAGCCATTAAATCATCCGCCCTCTAGTCTTACCACGTTGCGCTATACCATCACCACGAGATGATGCAGAGGAAGCTTTACTACTCTTCTTAAATGAACGAGAAGAATTGGATGAAACTTTGCCACCTTTCTTCAATCCATTCTGTTTTCTGTAAGCAGCTAATTCCTGCTCTTGTTTAATCTTTTCTTCTTCTTTTGCAGCATTAGCTCTAGCCATCGCCTCTTCGGCAGCTTTATCTTTTTCAACTTGTCTAGCTCTCATAGCTGGCAACAAGCCAAAATTAGTAGCAAAACCTTCGCCAGTTACAGCAGCGGCCAACGGACTAATATCACCAAGTTTAAATCCCATTATTTCCTCGCAATTATCTAAATCCTGCTGTTTTCTTCGCAATACCTTTAGGCTGCGCTACAAACTGCTTTCCTGCTTTCTTCCCTGCTCGCTTTGCCTTCGTTGTGGCAGCATACTCTGCTGGGCTTAGAGCTTTGATCGCCTTTTCTGGGAGATAACGCTCTCCTGTCTTTGACGATGGCTTTCCGCTTTTGGTTCGCCATTTCTGATCTCCCCAATTTTTAAGAGATTGCTGCGGGGCTTTCACGCTAGTCCCTATAACCACCACCTGCTGCCTTATATTTCTTAGCAACAAGCTGTGCCTTACGAGCCGACCATTGACCAGCTCCTGTACCATGCGTTGCTGCGGCTTTTACTTGAGACACAATCTTCTTACGTAGACCGGGTTTTGTGTAATTACCAGCAGCATTAACCTTACCGCCTTCTTTGTATTGAGTAAAGTCAGTCTCATCCCGACGGGGCTTTTTTTCCCCACCGGGCATTTTGGACGGGCGGATCGCGCCCATACCACGAGAGGCCATCATTAGCAGTACCCGCCCTTTTTCAAACCTTTAGATGAGCCAGACATAACTACCATCTTGCCTTTAGTTTTGCCTTTAACAGCAACGCCATCACGGCTAGGAGCAGCAGTTTTAACTTTGCCCATAGATGTCATGCCGCCTGAAGCCATCTTTTTCATAGCCATACCACCTTTAGCCATCTTGCCTTTACCATCTGCTGCAAATGCTGGTACTTTCTGACCATCTTTCATAACCATAGGCATACCGCCATCAGCATAACCACCCATAGCCATCTTCTTGGTAGCACCACCCTTAGACATTTTTTTCATCTCAGATTCCTCATGTTTAATCATTGATTTAGAAGCACCCTTCTTTTTCATGAAAGCTACTTCCTTCTTTACCATTGCTTTTGATTCAGCCATACCACCACCCGCTTTCGTAAACTCTTTACCCACAGATTGTGGCACACCGGCCTTCTTAGCAAATGCAGGATTGTGGGCAACCGCCTGCATAAACCTTTCCTGTTTCTTTGATACTGTTGGCATTAGACTACCTTTTGCCCAATAAGCTGATCAATCTTTGCTTCAAGTCTGTTAAAACGCTGATCAATGTGATCAGTAATTCGTTCCACTTCTGCTTTAGTGACGTTATCACGGGCAATCTCCTCACGAGTCTTATTCAATAAGATCGTAATACGCGCAAGTTCAGAAAACTTTTCGTGCGCTATGTAAGCAAATAGACCAGTGAACAGAGTTAATCCGCCAGTCCAAGCAACTGTAAATTCCATGCTTAACATTTCCATCTCTTTAAACTGGCTGCCTTACGAGTTGGCCTACCTTTCTCGTCCTTCATTGGACCGGGCATTCCACTCATACGCGCACAGAATGATTTTTTACGTGGACCACCTTCAGGTTGTGGAGCCTTTAGATTAGACCCCGTAGCCTTGTTGTACTTTGCACGACCTTTGGCAGTCAACCCCGCCCCTTTAGCGACCGGTAGCTTCTCGCCACGACCTACTGCAAGGGATGGAGTTTTCTTAGCCATAGAACACCGTCGCTGCATTTACGTTAGATAGATCTACGTATAGACTTGTTTGGAAAACAATCCCCTCACCGGGAATCAATACGTAAATAGTAAACGAATCACTAGTACCTACATCAAGCTCACAAAGGACTGGACCAGTAGAACCGCCGTCACGAAATTTAACAAATCCATCGGATGCATTCCCACGATAAGACACGCTTTTTAGGCGTGTTCTACCATTAAAAGCAGTGCCTGATGCTGTTAGGTGTGCTGACTTAACATCTGTTTGCATCATGATGATGCCTCCCTAATTAGTTTTGAGTCGAAGTAGGGTTAGCGTTGCCATTTGTGTCACGAACAACATACTGAATTACAACAGTAGCAGCACCAGTAGTTAATGCAGTGCCAGTAGCAGTGTAAGTAATTAAGTCGTCAGTTGTGCCAGTGTTAGCAGCAAGAGCAGCGAAAGTGGAAGCAATCGTTACATTAATAAAGCCAGCCGAAGTAATAGTAGAAGCTGTAGCTACATCAGTACCACCAATCGTGATCTTCAATGTAGTAGCAGAGCTAAAGTCAGCAGACGTAATAATCTGAACACCAGTAATTAATGAACCAGCAGGGATAGCGCCCAAAGTACCAGTCAATGAATTAGTGAATGTTTGAAAAGTTACAGGAATGGTTTGGGCAACAACAGTTGCGCCCATATTACGAATAGAACCAACAGTGGTACCAGTAGTGTTTTTAACAGTACCAAGTAGCCAAGGGCCAAGATGAGTAGCGAAACCCATGATTTATATCCTCACATGCGAGTTAAGTGCGTCAATTTGCATGTTACTAGCCGGGGCTATTTGACACACCGGATATCCCGGAATACCTACTTTATAGCATAAATTTAAATAAAAAGGGGAGTTTTTAGCTCCCCTTTTATTGCTACTTACGCAGCGCCCGGTGATGCAAACATACCGAGTGGATCAGACCAACCAAACGAATAACGCTCACGAGCCTTGTAACGTACATTACCAGTATCGAAGTCGCCGTCCATTGATTGAGCCAGTGGGCTACGAACAAAGTGCTTCATGCCGTTTGGAACGTCGGTAGTTAAATACCAGCCGTTTGTATCGGTCAAGAAGTGATTTACTGTGTAGCCTTCTGGAATCGAACCATTGTTCTTCAATGCGTTGATATCGTTATCAGTTGTGCCGACGCGGAGTTCGGTTTCTAACAGACGAGTTGCAACGAATTGCAGAGCTGGTGGAACGATCAGCTTGCGTGGTTTAGCAGCGATCAACAGACCACGTTCATCAGTCCAGCCAGCGATTTGAATTACAGCGGCTTCCAAAGAAGTCTCATTCAAGTCGGCAGCGGTTGATGGTGTGTTGCTGTTGGTGCCACCAGAAACTAAAGGATGTGCAGTTGAGAACAATGCAACGCCATCACCACCAGTATAGGCGGAGCTGAAACCGTTGTTCAAAATTGCAGCAGCTTTAACTTGCTTGGTATAAGCCATCGAACGAGCCAGAGCTTTTGTATAACGTGCAGACAAAGAGTCGTACAAGTTATCTTCAATTGCTTCTTCAGTTAAAGAGAAGCCTTGTGCAATGGTTTCGTGGTTATAGCGAGCAGTCCAAGCTTCTTGACCGTTGTCGTAACGAATAGCAGAGCCTTCGTTTTTAACAGGTGCGGCTGAGAAACCAGACAGTTTTGTTTCTTCTTCAAAGCTACGTTCCGATGTTTCGGTTTCGTAGATTTCTTTATGCTCTTCGCCGTAACGAGCATATTCAAGACCAAACAGAGCGTTCAAGCCCGGTAAGAGTTCTTTCAGTAGTTGTGCGCGTGAAATAGCCATTATTTACTCCTTAAGCACCAGTGGCAGAATAGTAGCCATGCAGACCTTGGTTCAACTTAACCAAGACTTCTGGGTACTGGGTGAATACGATTGTTGAGCTTGCAACAAATGCAGTTGCAGGAGGCTGATTCAACACAACCGAAGTTGCGCCAGCAGCAGCAGCGGTATCAACAAATGAACCTGAAGCGATGATCTGACCATTAGCTGCAACTGAAGCAACGTCGGTACCAACAGGCAATGCAAAAGGTAATGCAGAAACAGTGATCGTGTTGGTAGAAATGCTTGCGTATACTGCACTGCCTAAACTAACAGCAGTATCAGGAACAACACCAACTACACGTAATGGTAGAGTAGTTGTTACTGGGGTATCAGTAGGCGCTAAAACAGCATTTGCTGAATTACCAGTATTTGTGCTGCCAGTGTTGTTAATAGCGCTGACGTTGCAACCAACGATTGCGTTTGAGCCAGAAGCCATAACTACACCAGAAGAACAAACAGCAGCTTTAAACACTGCATCTGGATCATCAGATACGTAAGCTTGTGCATCGCCAGCCAAAGTGCCAGAAGGCCAGTATTGGCTGAACTGCTTTTGCTTAGTAACAGGGCTAGTAAAAGTGCAGCCCAAGAAAATACCAACGGTTTGGTTTAAATCAGTACCAGTAGTTACTGATACTCGCTGTAAACGACCGCGTGATAAAGTAACAAAATCGCCATAGAAAATGTCGGTTGAATAACCGTAAATGATAGGGTACATGCGGGTTGAACCTGCAAATACTTGACCACCGATCAAATTCACTGGCTGTAGGCCGTAAGGCTTGTCTACAACAGGATATGCCATAATTGACTCCAAAAATTAAAAGTTACTTGCCTTTGCCAAAAGTAACCTCTGTTTTCCGTTCATTAAAGAGCGGCATACGAGGATCGTTTTGACGCATCAAATTGTTGTCTACAGCCTCAATCTGCCCTTCGGCTTGTTTCTGGTAGTAGCCGTTGCGCTGCTCCACAAACTCAATTGGGGTCTTGCATAACAACAATCCGCCAACTTCGATATTGTCTTTGAAACGACTATTCGGGTCAGCTAACAGTTGAAATTTTGGTTGCTCCTCTAGCTTTACAGGCTCCCACCCTTCTCTCATTTTTGCCGAGATATTACGTGGATCAGCATTGTTCAGCGTTGAGACGCGAACCCATCGATATGCGTAACCTGGCTGTCTGTCTGGTTCAGGCAGAAGCTCTGGTGGCGCCCACTGCTTGGGACGCTCATTTTCGGCACGCGTTTCTATACTACGGGGTGTTCTACTTTCAGCCATTGTTGGCCTCCATTCTTAGTTTTTCACGGACATATTGTTCAGGGCTTAATCCTAAACGCTTGGCTATATTTACCTCTGACTGCTTAAGCCTCACCTTCTTGGACGGTGTGCTGCGAGTCGCGGGTGCCACGACCGTTGAAACTCGTTCGGTACGTTGCGGCTTATTCCGCTGCGTTACCTCAACTTCTTGCTCATCTTCAAAATAATCAGGAAAACGACGACGCATCGTATCGTCTACCTTTTGCCAGTATTCATCAGTAGATGGATAACTAGCGCCGTACTGTTTCACCAACTTTTGGTGTAAGCCAAGTGCAAGACTTGTCATCTCCTCGTCTTTACCGAACCAGTCATTGCGCTCTTGCCACGCAACAGTCCTTTGGTCAGGACGAGGCACTTGTGCTTCAGGTACGCTTTGTACAACACTTTCTTCTTCGTGTCTAGCAGGAACATATTCTTCTGCCCGACGAAGCTTGTAATTAGCATCAGCAATCTGCTGTTGCGCTTCTACCAAACGATCCGAATCGCCCATGTCATACGCTTCTTTGTATGCCTGTTTTGCAGCGTTCAGCTCCATTTCGGCAGCGCTTTTGTAGGTGCTTAAATAGCTTTTTTCACCAGCAGTTAAGCGGCTTTTAAGCTGTTTATTCTCCTCCAACATACGCTTTGCCATGTCTTCGGCAGCTTGGCGCTCACGTAAAGCCTGCTCTTTCTCTCTACGTTCATCGTGCCAAACTTTATTTAATGCTCGTAACTTGGCTTGAGCGTCTTCGGAATACTTCTCCAAATCATCCTGTTCCAATTCGTCACGAACCTCCTTTGGTAGAGGCTTACGACCACGATCCAGTGGCGGGGTATCGTCTTCAATCTCTAACTCAAACTCTTCTTCCTGATTGTCGGCAGAAAGTTTAGAGTTTTTATCCTCGACTTCATCGGGGAACTTGTACTCTTCGTTCATATCTTCTCCTTAAGCACGGCTTATTCCGCGCGGATCATCGACTACTGCTTCAATGGTGTCATCATTCAATAACCGGAACTCTCGGCCATGAATCTTCAACCTCGTACCAGAGTTTGGTCTGGCTAATACAAAATCACCTTGCTTACACCAAGGACCAGTAGGAAACTTCTTCTCGTCTTTGTATGCATCAGGGCCCAACTTAACTACAAAAAATACCGTAGCTAATACTTCTTCGTAGTGACGAGTTTGGTCAGCTTTAATTAGACCGCTTTCGTACTTCTCTTCCGCTTCCGGTAAAGTTACCAAGATGTGATAACCGCATGGTTCTGGAAGTTGCTTCGCTTTCTCTTCTGCCGTTTGCGGAAGAGTTGATGTTTCACCGCTTTCTGTTGCGATGGTTATTTCACTCATCTGAATGCTCCATAGTTTTTGCAAGGTCAAGGATGTAGCCTTCTATTGCAGAATAGCCTTGTATTACTCCGCATAGTTTTTGATACTCCGGAAAGTCTTTTGCTGCTCCACGAGCCATAGCTTCCGTAACCATAGTTCGCTTCTCTCTTATTTCTTCTACTACTACTTGTAGTACTCTATCCATCATTCACCCTTCTTTGGTTTGTTGGATTGTTGCATCTGTCGTATTGATACTCTTTCTTGTTGCGCCATCTGAGCTTGGTTTCGTGCAACCTCTACTCCCATGCGCGCACCTTCCATTGCTTGCTTTGCTTCCAAGTCTGCTTTGTCTTTGCCTACTTTGGCTCCGATCTGCATACCTGCAATTTCTTTTTGTGCTGCAATACGCTCTTCTTCGATACGTATTTGGTCTTGCTTTGCTGCCGCATCGATCAAAAGTTTTTGTTCTTTGATCTTTACTTCCTGCGCTTTCAACTGCAACTCTTGCTGCTGCATCTGAATAACCGGATCTTGCGCTGCTTGTTGCGCCTGCTGTTGAGCAGCTTCCGCTTGGTCTTTCTGTAGCAACTTCTGTCCAGCCATAGCCATCATTCTGGAAATCTCGACTTCCATTTCTGGCTCCATCTCCTTGTCCATTTCTGGTAAAGGAATGCCCATCATCTCCTCTATCTCTTTACGATATTGGAATGCAACGTGTTCATTAATATGAGCCATCGCTGCTGCCATAATTGTTTGAGCTTGTGGATTTTGTCCAATGATTGCGGCTAGTTTTGGATCTCTTATAGCTGCTGTGTGAACAGCTATATGTGCCTCATGATCTTGATACACGAATGCTTTAACAGGCTTCATATTTAATAGAGCCATGTTCTCTGATACAGGGTCTTTTGGTTTCTGATCTTCAGCACTCGGCACTAACTTGCCAATGTTCTTGACGCCCAACACTTCAAGCATCTGACGATTCAATTCAACCATGTCGTATATCTGTGGAGTAGCTTGAGCCATCTGCATGACTGCTTGATACTGCACAACCTTCTGCGACATCGTTGCCGCATTAGGATCAGACACTGGTAATACTTCTACGATGTCATAGTCTGACTTCTTAGCTTTACGTGGACCATCAACTGGATCGTAGCTATATTCTTCAGGCGTATAGTTAGCAATGATCTCTTTCAACAAGCGGAACTCTTGTTTCATTGCATAGTGAATACGAGCTTGAACTGCACTCATCACTTTTAACGTGCGCTCTAATATAGCCAGCGTTGTACCAACTGGTGAGTTGGCAGACATGTCCGATACTTTTAAATCAGCAGCAGAAGCAAAGCGACGACCTTCTTCTACGATCTGATTCATCAAAGTTAATAGAACTTGACTTGGCTCTTTGTATGGGAGAGGAAGAATGTTGTCGCGTATGGTGCCTGACGCTACATCAACATCTCTAAATTCGCCAGGGCTAATAGGCGTATCGTCACCCTTAACACGCATACCTTTAGTCTTCAAACCACCAGGTAAGTTAGATAACGTACCAGCATCAACTAACTGACGAATGATTGATGTACCTGATTTAGCAAACGCGCCAATCAAGTGGATCAAACCAAACGCATAGAAACCAAAGCCAGGTATATATGGATAGTGAATTAGATGAACACGCTTCTGTTTTGTTTCATCATCAGGATGCCAGTTACGGCGAATAGCTAAAACTTCTGTCGTGCCTTTTTCAATCGTAACGATGTAAGGCAATGCTATACCTGTTGGATTACCATCTTCATCTTTATCTTCGTAGCCTTCAAGATCAAGGTCTACTTGCATTTCTAAAATCTTATAACGATCATCCGCAGTAGCACGGAATCCCATCTTCTCTGCAATCTTCTTCTCTACATCATCCAACGTATTAGTTGGCTCACCTAACTCTATATCTCTATAGAAGCCAGCTACTTGTAGCTTTCTTAATTCATTCTGAGTCTTACGCATCACATGTGTTACACGCGGTGATGACTCCAAGTCACTAGCACCATACGGCACAACGATATCTTCCGCTGGTACATATAAAGCTACTTGTCTATTCAACGATGGATCAAAGTAAACTTTCTTAAATGCGTTACCTGATAAACCCAAGCCCCACAATAAACGCTCTTGCTCTGGACGATACTCAGGCATCTTCTCTGTGAGCTGATAGTTCATATCATCTCTTACTCTTTCCGCGGCTTCCTTCTTCTTGCGGGTTTCCTTGCCGATAATCTGCGTCTTGACAGGACCCGATGCAGGAAAAGTTTCCATGATCGTTTCGCTTTGGAACTTGACCAGAGCTTCAGATAAAAGGGGATGATATACACCACATGCTCCTTCCCAAGGTTCGGCACGTTCTTCAATCTTCATACCTAATAGCTCTAAGCCATCAACGTATGTTTGCATCCAATCTTTACGCGACGATACGTCATCATCGTAATCAGATAACAAATCACCAGCTATCGTAGTTAATTCTTCATCACTAATAAACTCAGCTAAGTTTGCATCAAAGTCATCAGTTGATTCTTTTTCTGGCTCAATCTGAATCTCTAAACCACCAAGTCCTATAGTCACTGACTCAGGATCTTCAATCTCTATCTCAATCTCTGGATCCATTACATCTTGATCCATACCAAGTGGTGCTTGATACAATGCTTTATCTATATTAGTAGCCATGTTAATTCCTAGTAGTAAGACCGTTTGCGACGAAAGCCAAGATCCTCATCTGCTTCGTCTGAATCTAGTCGTAAAAATCCGCCTTGTCTGAATCTAATCAGTGCCTGTGTCGCGGAGTCAGTTAAGTCATCATGCTCGGCGTTTGGAAACCTTGCCATCTCTTCAATAAGTTCGTCAGCCCAACGGGTTTCTGGCGCCCATACTTTACCTGATCTAAATAAATCTGTAACTGAATTTAGACGTACAAACTTATCGTTGCCACGTACCGGCGTATAGTCCGAAACCATCACGCCCATCCGTCTTAATTCAAATATCAACGGCGCGCCAGCAGCTTTAGCCTCAATAATACAAGCATCTGGCTGCCATTCATCATACATTCTCTTAGCATTGTCCTTTAACTCAGGAAATTCCCACTTTTCCTTCAAAGCATCTAGCAATATGATGTTCACATCACTCTCATCCTCGTTTAAATGGAAAACTCCCCACGTTGTACACGCAGAATAGTCTGATCGCTGGTTCTTTGTGAACGCAGTATCCCATGATTGAATAATAAACTCACATCTTGGTGGTCTATCACTCTCCCAACGACGCCACCAATCCCTTTTTACGATGGCACCCTCTTCTCCAGTGGGCTTTTGCTGGTACTGAGCGTTCCATTTGTACGGTGGAAGCTCTTCTTTTAGCGCAGATAGCTCTTCTAACGACCAAAACTCAGGCCATAACGGTCTGCCTGATGGCATTATTGCCGGTAATTCGATAACTTCCCACTCGGAAGCGTCATTCTTTAGTACTTTGCCAGTCAAATCCTTGTCTGACCAGCGTGTCATCACAATAATAATCGCGCCGCCCGGCTGCAAACGTTGACGCGGTCCTGATGTATACCATTCATACACAGAATCAAAGACGGTTGGATCGCCTTGCGCTAACCTAGCTTCTTGTTCGGAGTGCGGATCGTCAATAATAAGTAGATCGGCACCCTTACCAGTAACAGTACCGCCAACGCCGATAGCAAAGTAATCCCCGTTATGGCTAGTAGCCCATCGACCAGCGGCCTTTGAGTCTGCGCGTAACGAGACATTGGGAAAAATCTTCGAGTATTGTTCTGAGTCAACTAAGTTCCTCACTTTCCTACCAAAGCCAACAGACAAATCCGCCGTGTTGGAACATTGAATAACCTTTTTATCTGGATACTTACCTAGAAACCAAGCCGGTAACATATTCGATGCAAACTCAGACTTAGTTGACTCAGAACAATACTCG
>Ga0247723_1000078_pt1 | contig 57883 bp, 86 predicted proteins | sample MSEWelMarce5H_FC_FD_189079 | JGI IMG/M metagenome (GOLD analysis project Ga0247723, IMG submission 189079) | Subsurface sediment microbial communities from gas well in West Virginia, United States - MSEEL Well Study Marcellus 5H_FC | ecosystem: Environmental > Terrestrial > Deep subsurface >...
GTGCGTCGAAAAAATGCTGAATTCAAGTAGCAGCCATGCCCCATATAGACTGCGATGACCTTTGACAACGACGGAATGTTGGGAGTTATAGCTTTCATCTGTTAGGCATCTAACCGATTATTGTTACCTTTTTTCCTTGTAATGAGCACACCAAAATTTCTTTACGGCATGGGATATAGCCCGCTAGGATTGAGGGTCGACCACCTCCCCATGTCGCACACTAAAACACACACACATGTCAACTATTAACACTATCCAACTACACATGCTCTTGTTAGATTCTATCATGCACTACAAGAATGGTATGCACATCACTAGAAACTATATAACAGCTAAGAGAATGTTCTGCTCTGCTATGGGCATCAGTCCACGTACTACCTCAAAGAAGATGATTGAGGCTATTGGCTACGTCTACATTGAGAATGGTATGGAGGATAAGTTCATGAGAACTATCGAGAGATTTGACCTACAAGTAAACTAAAATAGAATACAATGAAAAGTTACAAATTTAAAATTGGAAGCAAAGAGTATACAATTGAAACAAATAGTATTGAAACAGCCTACCTACTTGCATCCGCATGGAAGGAACATAATAAACTGAGAGGTAAAATCACTCTAGTAGGAACTGAAAATTAATAACGATAAAAACTAAACACATGAAAAAGTTACTACGTCTATTCGTTCTATCATTGCTATTCATCACCCTATTTGCTATTGCCTATGCTGTACTACCTACCATAGTATGGTTGTATGGTGGTGAGTTCAAGACTATCAGCCACAACTTAGCATACGTAACCTTTGGTAGCTTGGCAATTGTAATCATGCTAGGCATACAATTCCATGAGACATTCGATTCTAACTTCTACGAGAAAAAATAAATCAATATGAGACAACGTAAACAAATGCCCGTAAGGTCTAAGTTCAGACCTATTGAATCTAAGGTAGAGTCTACCTACGATAGATATGTAAGGATACAACAACAGCTAGGTCTAACCTACCTTGAAATCAAGAGAGGGTGGGCAGAGATGTGCAGACGTGCAGAGATGTCTGCTGAACTAGGAACACTAATCAAACCAATAAACTTTAACTAAACAAACCTTAAGTTATGAAACAGCAAGTAAAAAGCATCATTGAGAACTTTATCGCTAACGTACCAGAGTTTTACCCATCAATCTATTCAAAGGATGACGTAGTTACACTACTGAATGACATGCTTGTCAAGGTGGAGGAACTAGAGGAGGAGAATCAAAAAGAGTATGGTACTTACACGAAGGAGCAAATCGCTAATGCTATCGATGAGATGAGGACGGATACCATAGTAGACCTAGACTATCGTAGTGCTGAACTTGAATTGGATGGCAATGAGATTTCAGTAACCGACATGGACTACGAAATTGATACTGAGGAGATAAGGATACAAATCTTCAAAGTATTGGATAGAAACTAATAAACATAGGGGTGCAGTATCCTAACCAACTGCAACTTTTAAAATAATATAACATGTCAAAGAGTCTATTAGAAAAAGCTAACAATCAAGTATGGGATGCACTATTCAGAGAGGTGACTGACTACCCAAACACCACACTGAGGGTAATGAACAATCTTAAATCAGTCAATTGGATATCAGACCTTAGGTTTGAGGATGTCCATTGGATAGTAAAAGAGGTACTACATAAGAGCTACTTTAACTATGGAGATATATACGACCTATTTCATAAAGAACAAAACTAATAACACATGATTAATGTATATTTTGAAACAACAAACGGATATTCAGAACTAGTTGCAACATTTGAATATGAACAAACATATGTCAATTGTTTTGATTCGCTAAAACAAGAGTGCGAAAGAATGGGTTTTGACTTTATAACTGAATCATTAGAAAACTAAATCAATAACACATGAACTATAACAAGATTAAAAAGATGCAACGTGAAATGGGATATTCCACGATGCAACAGCTAGTAGACAATGGTCAAGCATGGATGATGGAAGGTAGCGTAGGCAGGGAAGCTATGTACCTGCTAGAGATTGGTGCAATCATGCTACCCAAGAGACCACATCAAGACTACTATGGTAACACCATACCTTCACGTGATTGGCTCAAGGAAGGTAAAGGTACATTTCAGAATTCAGTTAACTTTTATTCACACATAAATCAATAACAACATGAACAACTTTGCAGACAGCATCATTGGTGGTGCATTCGACGGACTACAGCTATCAGATAACGCTAACGCTGAAGCAGTAGCTACATTGCTAGATAGATTCGGTTTAAGGTGGTCAGTATCTAAGCAGGAACTATACCTGCCCGATGGGACTCCTACTACATTCAAGGCTATTGTCAGAGATGACAACAAGCAGGTGTTCGCTACATGTAAGGATGGCTACACACCATACCAAAATTCTGAGCTCGCTGAGATGTTGATACGTATATCTGAGAAGACGGGATACGATATCCATAGTGGTGGCATGTTCAATGGTGGTGGAAAGATATACTTACAGCTATCTACGGGCAACGAGATTAATGGTATCGGTCTCAACAAGACAAAGGTGAAAGGCTACGTGACGGGTATCAATGGTCACGATGGCACTACATCACTCAAGTGGGGTGCTGTTAACTTTACCATCTGCTGTTCCAATACCTTTGCTGCCGCTAAGGGTAAGCTACAAAATACAGCTAGACACACAGCATCAATCCATGACAAGGTAGAGCGTAGCATCAGAGAGATTGAAGGTGTGACAAAGCAGGAGCAAACTATCTTCGAGCAGTTCATCAGACTATCTGAGGTAGCTGTTACTTCTAGCAACATTGTTAGGATTGTAAAAGAAGTTACGGGTGTTGACATCAACACGCCACGCAGTAAAGCTGATGACATCTATAGCAGTTACGCTATCAATAGGGCAGGAGAATTGACTACATCAATCTCTAAAGAGATGGCTCAGAAGGGTGAAACATTGTGGGGTCTATTCAGTGGCGTAACACACTACACCTCACACGTAATGTCTACACCGAATCGTGAGAATGCTAGACTAGAATCTAAGTATGTTGGTAGTGGACTAACTATCGACAACGACGCATTCGCTAGTGTATTGAGCATGGCTTCAATCGGTTAACTATCATCATCGGGTGGGCAAATGCTCACCCTTTTTTTTACCTCCAATTCATTCATCATGAAAAAGCTACTAATTGTCACAATCTTCTATACAGCCATTGTATTATTCAACCTGCACGCATGGGGAATCATTTAAAACAGCATATTCTTTGCAACATTAACAAAGTTTTAACTAGTGTTTAACTTTTCTTTAAGAACTCAAGCAGTAATTTTGCCAATAATCAAAAACATATATCATGAAAAGTAAAATCATTTCTCACATTGCTGTAGAAGAACTTTATTCAGACCAAGATGGTTGGTGGATTGTATTGAAAGATGGATACAATTATTTTGGATGCTGCTCATTTAGGGAGGATTCCTTAAGAAGACTATACGACTCACTATCTCAAGTTAAAATTGGAAACCCTTATTAAAAAAAACACATTATGAAACCAAACGAATTAAGAATGCTAGTCATTAAGAACTTTATTGAGTACTACACTAGCGATGAAAAAGAACGTCTTGAAATGTTAGAAGTGGCTATGAACTATTGCGAAGAGGTCGAAGTAGAATTTGAATAACCATAAAACATAACACATGAAAATAGATATGACAAAAGGCTCAAAGAAATTGCTATTAAAATTTATAAAAGATAGCAAGGATTTAAGGGTTAAGTTTATTGAATCAGAATCTTTTGAAGAATTCTACCCAATAATTTTTGAAGTATTTGAATTTACCGATGCTCAGTTGGAGGAGGTAAAATTTGATTTCCTAAAAAGAAGAATATAAAAATTCTTCACTAAAACAAATACTATGAGCGCAGAACTACAAATGAGAACACTATTCAATGTATACTACGAACAATGTCCTCACGAGAGGATAAGGTATACAGCATCTGAATTCAGAGACAATCACCTTCAGTCTTGGATTGTCATGAATGGTATAGAGCTGTGTTACATGATGTATCAAGGTAAGCATCAATATATCTTCATGTGTAATAGATATTGCCCTAAGCTAGGAGATGAAACATACTACTTTAAGACATATGAAGAGTGTAGCAAAGTTCTAAACATGGCAGAAGAAGAACTTATTGAATACGCATATTCTCTATAACAATAAAAATCAAACACATGAAACTTTACAACAGACAGTTAGAATCACTGAAGAAAATTATCTACGAACATTTAAAATCTCAGCCCGATGTAGAAATCGGTGACCTTAACAATTGCGTAGAAGAGGCTGACTATATTGTCAGAGAGTGGAAGATGAAACATAATATAGAAGTTATGTTTGACGAGACATCTAACAAGCACTGCAATGATGTTGACGGAAACATACTTAATGTTGGTGATTATGTTATAGCTCTTGACGTCGATGACCTTCATGATTGTGACCTAGTTAGGGGAGACGTATTAATAGTTACTAATATAGATGACCCCGTATCAAACTATATAATATTTAGAAAAGATGAGGATGAAAAAGAATATGGATTCTATGGACATAGGGTACTAAGATTCAAACATCAATAAACAATAAATCATGAAACCATTAACAGCACAAAAGTTATTCGAATTACTTAACGAGTTAAAGATTGACGGCTACGACCTAGAGAAGGTAACCATCAACTACCGAACTGACTCAGACTCAGACGTTGAGGTAATCACCTATGTTGGAGATGACCTATATGACGCAGAGACAAACAGCGTGTTAGAGTCTATTGTACTTATGGCAGACGCATCAGATTATGAACAATAAAAAACAAATATCATGAATAATCAACACGAAGTAACAATCAATGCAGTAGAGCTAGCTTGTATCCTTGCAGAGGAGGAGCTAAATGACAATCATGGAGACTATATGCAAATCTATGTAGAAGATGATGAGGAGTCAACCTATACCGATGAAGCTCAGAAGATGTTCGATGAGCTGTACGACTACTACATGGAATTAATTAACGGAACTAAAGTAAAATAGTATGAACAATCCACATCAGTACAACTACACACAACAGCTAGAGCATAGGCTCAGAATGGTTGAAGATGACTTGCATATATTGAAAAAGTTCATATTCGATAACAATCTAGCTAACGTATTTGACAAGTCAACGTCTACATGTGACTCTGCTTGGTCTAATATAGTCAACATAGAAGTTGCATGCGACCTTAATGACGATACATCTCTGACTTGGGGAATGTTCCTATAAATAACTAAACATATGAATACTATTACATTTCTAGAAGAGACAAAGAAAAGCCTAATAGGTAAGAAAATTATAGACGTAGGAGATAACTACATCGAGCTGGATGATGGATGTAGGATATACATATCGGAAGATGAAATCAATTTCTTAAACTAAAAACAAATATCATGAACTACAATTTCTTTCTATTCTGCAAGCTTTACGATGTAATGATTGGTGTAGACTACTACTACGATGTGCTGTTCGAAGACCTTAAGGAACTATACAATAAGTTTGCGGATAGCGACTACAACAACCCGAACATGGGAACTTATGAGTGTATTGAGACGTACTTAAAAGATAACCATGCAGACATCATTAATAAATTCACAAGACAGCAGGAGAGTCTTGGCATAAAACACATAAACGCATAAACTATGGCAAAGAAAACTTCTATCAGAGAACATCTTATTGACGCAATCCTTGAACTATCGGTTGATGAGTTCGAGTCTGAGCAGGACTTGATAAAGCTGGCAAAGGAATCAGAGGAGGAACTAGTCTACCGAATTGTAGACATTGCGGAATACTATAAGGAACAAACCATATAGTATGCAGAAGATAACTATGTGGCTGTCCATATTTTGGGCAGCCCTTCTTACAATCATCATAATCCTAAACATAAAAGAAAAAAAATGAGCAACTTAAAATTCTACGTTATCAACCTTAGACTTCTGGATGAAGACGATGCTAGCCTAGACTTTGGCAACATGCCAAACTATGAGTTTATGACCATAGCGGCAAAGTATGGAGAAGTATATTCACCTACATCATTTGAGAACTTAATTAACAACGATGACTTCGATGCTGTCAACTGCTTCATCAGAATCATTGAAGATTAATTTGTTTGATAACAAACATTTAACTAACTTTGAACAATGATTAACAAACTAATTGAAATTAACGACCAACGCAGTGCTAAACTTATGGTTGCCTGCGGACAGCTAGGTGCATACCAATCAATGATTATATATGCTATAAAATGTCTCAATGGTAAGACTATAGCAGATGCTGAATCAGTAGCAAAGTATCTTGAAGAAAAACAAGATGAACTAATTAAAGAACAAGATTTATTAATATTTAAAACGCACAACTATGAACTATAGAGTAATTGGTGAGCGAATAATGAATGCTCACGACGATAACCAAGTTGATAGACATGAGTCTGCATTTACTTCATATACAGATGCAGTAGACTACTATATATCTACAGTGTCTCAGGTAGTTGAAGACATGGCTGACTTAGGTGGTGACTTTGTCTGCACACTAGTATGCGACAAGGATGATGATACTGTAGAAGTAATGAAGAGACATGTAATATCTACAACTGTATTGTTATGACGAATATAGAGAAACTAAAGTTTGCTGTTGACATATTATCTTCCCTAGTGGAGGCTAACTATGACAAGGCAGATGAATTTAAAAACATACAGCTAATTGCTGAACTAAATTGGAAGTCTATACCACAAGCGTATAAGTTTCAAAAATCAGTTATAGCATCAGCAACAAGAACTGATATCTATAAACTAAATTCAACAATAGTAATCGACATAAGAGATGTTGGATTATTTCAAATAATGTGAGCATGAATGCATATGTAATCCCCGGCCTTAAGCATAGAGATGTAACAAAGCAATACTTCGTACAAAAGAGAGGTATACCAATACAGGTAGTAATAGAAGAAGCATGTAAGGTTTTCAATGCAGACCCAGATAAAATACCAAAGAAAACTAGAGCTCAAGAGGTAGTAAACGTAAGGCATTTCGTATCTTGGTTCTTAGTAAAGCAGATGGGTATGACATTGAAAGCTGTTGGTGTTGATGTATTAGGAGGTAGAGACCACACTACCGTAATTAACAGCATAAGGAAGTTTTCTAATCTATACGATACGGAAGAGATGTTCAAAGATAATTCAAATTTAATAGTAGAAAACTTAATGTCATGGACAAAGAAACTTTAGTGTCAGTAATAGCAGAAGTATTTGATGTAGAGAAAGACTTTATGAATAGGAAAGTTAGGAAGAGGAGGTATACATATCCAAAGAAGGCACTATGTATGTACCTATACAATAATACAGAGCAAACGTATGAGTACATTGCAGAGTATATGGGATTTAAGAATCATACTTGTGCACTATACCATGTAAGGAGTGGACAAAACCTATACGATACATTTGAACCATTTACAAAGAAGCTTGACATTGTATACGAAAAACTAAGAGAACTATGACTGATGGACAAAGAGAATCAATCTACATTATATACGTAAATGTATGTAATGCTTTAACCTATGCAGAGGTAATGCTTAATGATGATGTATCTAAATCCGTTAAGGACACTATACGTGTATATAGGGATAGACTTAGGTGGATTAAGAGAAGTATGGACATGAAGGTGGGTACTGATAATTCTATGGATGTAGACATCCTAAGATTTGATGGACTAGTGAGGCTGTTATCTTCTATGCCGGAACAATACGCAGATAGATTGGAAAACCATATAATCAAGTTCCTTGAAGACTTAGATGAAGAATTAAAAAGTGGGGACGTTCCCGTCCCCTAACTTTACTTCTTTACAGATACAGACCAAATGGCTCCGATAAGAGTCATCACTGCACCAATAACTTCAACAATCAAAGATTCGTCTATAAGACCTTTTGATACTGCAAGGCCACCAACGAATGTCAATGCGTGTCTGATAAGACCTGTTAATTTTTCTTTCATAAAAAACATTTTGACAAATTTAATTACTTTTTTTTAGAGGATATATTAATTTCATAACCAATTAAAAATCAATGACATGACTCCAATGCAAAAGTTACAAGCAGAGTTTATGAATCTCAGAAACATTCCAGATAATGAGAGGAACTATCTGATAAATCTAATATCAGAACTAATTGATGAAGAGAAGTTAGTTATCATGAAGTCTTATGCTGATGGTATAGAGGCACTGAGAAAGTCTATAACAACTGACGAATTGTATAACAGCTACTTAGAATACTACAACCAAAAACAATATAATGTTCACAACAAAGTTTATTAGACTACCGATACGAGTGTATAACAAGGATATGATGGATGTTGCAGGCGTATCTGAGGAGATTGATACCTACGAGATGGTAAACCCATTTCATATATCTTCCTATAGGCCTTCACAAGAGCCGGAAGGATGTACCTACATATCATTCAAGGACGGCACTGGTATGATGGTATATATGGAGATAGAAGAGTTCGAGAGGTACATGGATTCACATAAAATATTTAAACAATAACACATGACTAATTCGCATTTCGCAAATCAAAATCACTACGATAGGATGCTGTTCATAGCAAGACTACACCACGCTATATGGCATGACCAAGATACCTACAATCGTGTAGAAGACATAGTAAAGTCAGTAGAGAATAAACTACCACAAGCTAAATACTTTAACCATGAAGACAATATACATACTAGCTCCAATAATGATAGGTGAGAGTCTAATACACCAATACACAGCTGTTAAGGATAATAACACTACCATATTGTCAACATCTGATGACCCTACATGGAATGAGAAAGGTGTTCTATGCACTATAACTGATGATGGTAATGGTGTAGAGATAAAGCTAGGAAAGAATAAACCACTATACCTAGACTATGCTCAGGAGGAAGAGCTTTTGTCAGCACTACTATCCAATAGGGATGAACAGCTAAGACTAATACACATAGATAAAACTATAGAGATATGATTATCGGAATCAATGGATATGCTGGTGTAGGAAAGGACGAGGTAGGAAAGCTAATCGTCAAACATGCGCCAACATTTAAGGTTAAGAAGTTTGCAGGTAAGCTCAAAGAGATAGCTACGATACTTACAGGTATACCTAGCCACTACTTTGAGTCTAGTACTTTTAAACAATCTAAGTTGGGAGGATGGGATATGTCAGTACGTGAGCTGTTACAGAGACTTGGTACGGAAGCTATTCGTGACGGGCTCCACCCTAATGCTTGGATAAATGCTCTGATGTCTGACTACATGAGAGGTGACGATTGGGTGATAACGGACATGAGGTTTCAGAATGAATACGATACGATATGCTCCTATGGTGGCTACACTATACAAGTCTATAGAGCAGGAGTAAGGCCTCCTAACAATCACTCTTCTGAAGCAGGCATCACTAAGGGTTGCTTCGACTACATCATCGATAATTCTGGCACTCTTGAACAGCTAGAGGAAGAGGTTAAGAGAATCGTATCAGACATTATTGAAAAAGAAAAGAGAAGATGAGTACAATACACGAACTTAAGTCTACCATTCCTGTTCATACGCCACATGGTGTTGGAGAGGCTCTGATGATTATAGACTATGGACTAAATACAAATAGTGTTTGGGTTGTAAGGGTTAAAGGTGGAAGGGTACTGCACTACTACTCCGATGACATAAGAGTCTATGACAATCCTATGAATGGTGGTGGTTGGGATGTAGACATTCCAGAAGATTGGATAAAATAAATTTTGTAGTGTCAAACTATGTTCATAATTTTGTCCTGTCAATCCGATTGGATAGTTGCGTTGTTCACTCGGGTTTGATTTAAGAGAACCCTCTTTCATTGAACCCATACAGACGCAACCTGTGTGGGTTTTTTGTTTTGACTAGGGTCTTAGAACGGTTTCACCCCTGCTGTTGGTATCTAGATGCAGCTAATGAAAGATTACGAGTTCTTTAGAGAAAGCTATGTATGATTTGGACTAGGGGCTTGGCCTTTGTTGGCCAGCCCTCTGGAAGTGTTTTTCTACGTAGCAATATAGGTAAGACGAAAATCCATGCAATGTCCCTGACCTGACAACATGGTGCTGGAAGCTAGCAATAGTTCACATAGTCAAACGCCTACCGTCGCAGTAAACGGATACTCTAAATAGCACTGAAGTAGAAGAATACCCATAGTTCTACTGAAAATTGCAGGACCTAGTGTTTTCCAGCAGTAAAGGTCGAAGTGTATCAATTAAGTAACTAAACCATCTATTATATGAAGCATCTATTCAAAGCATTATCAGACTTTCAGCAAGAAGTTCCTGTCATCCACAAGGATACGCAAGGATACGGGTATAGCTACGCTGACCTACCAACTATCTTTACCATTATCAATCCTCTACTCAAGAAGCATGGTCTAGGATTTACACAGCCCATCGTTGGTTCTGTTATACAGACCATAGTATTCCATGTAGAGTCCGGTGAGAGCATTACCTCCGAGATACAAATTCAAGAAGGTGTAGCTCTGAAAGGAATGAATGAATTCCAAGTATTAGGTAGCGGTATTACCTACCTCCGTAGATACGCATTATCTTCGATTCTAGGCATAGTAACCGATAAGGATACTGATGCAGCAGGAGAACAGATAAAGCCTGCTGTAGCGTCTACAAATGCGTCTGATGACAAGCCATGGCTAAATGAGTCAAATAAGGAGGCATGGGATAAGGTTGTATCGTCACTGAAGAGTGGCTATACTATGACTGATGTCAGGAAGAAGTACAAGGTATCTAAACCTGTAGAGACTAAGCTATTGTCACTAATAAACTAATTGCGTTATCGGTAACATTAAACCCTTGCACCTCAGCACTAAGGTTGGGTTAGACATAGGTATCCTGCTTATCTGTTTACTGATAACAGCACTCCTTCTGAAATATGCAGATAAGGATATCAAGTGGGAGGCTACTGCCAGAGTGTAGCAAAAATAGTCAGGTGGCGGAAGGAGGATGGTGTCCATCCTCGTGGTAGACGCTAAGGGAGCAAGATAGAAAGTCCATAAACGGATTGCTTAAGGTACAAGTGGTTGGCCAGAAGCATATGTTACACCATTATAGCCTTTCCAGTGAAGACTTTCATACAGGTTCGAATCCTGTCTTGACTACTAAAACTTTTAAAAAACAAATAGTATGGAACAGGAAAAAATTGAAACAGTACTACCCTTAGACACACCTTTTAACATCCAATTTAATTGGAAGGAGGAAGCAATTAAAGTTGAATTAGAGCATGGTGAGGATGTTTTAAAGCTAGCTACAATATTCTCTAATATGCTTACAGCAAACAATATTCCTCACAAAGTAATAAAATAAACAATATGGAAAGGCTACAAATCAATTCATCATCAAGCGTAGGTTTAGCATCAACAGAACCAATCACATCTTCTAATCTATCTGGCTCAGGTATAACAAATTCATCTTACAGCAATCAGATTGTACCAAACCTTATGTTTAGAGAACCAACAAAGCAGGAGCTACTTATGAGGTATAACATTAGCATAGAGTTTATTAATGTTGGATGCATAGTGTCTGTTGGATGTAAGAAGATAGCGTTCTCTAGTATAGAAGAAGCTATGAAAAGCATAAATAAATATGTGAATAATCCTAAGCAGGAAGCTGAATATTGGGAAGGTATTTTTGGAAATTAAAACTATAAACTATGGCACAACAAATAGCGACAGTATCATTATTCATATTCATTATAGTTCTGCAACATTTATATAATTGGTCTTGTAGAAAGATTTATGATAAACTTACAGACGATAGCGTACCATTACTACTTGCATTAACTACAGTTGTATTTGTGATAACACTTGCACTTTGTGAATTATTACTAGATATAAATAAATAAACTATGGCACAATACATGGAGGGATTTAGGCTTTCAAATCACATAGACTACTGCGGACCGGAATCATCTTTTTCTGATAATGAACACAAGGAGGTAGTAAGGGTACATGCAAGATTCTTTAGCGTATCACATAAGGAGCAAAGAGAAGTACTTATGTTACTTATATGGTGGTCTGTAAGACATTACATTAAAATACTATTCAAATGACACCAAAAGAAAAAGCAGAAGATTTATTTAGTACATATAGGTATGCATTATCAGTGCCTAATGCACCATTAGGTCAGAGTAAGGATGATGTAGCAAAACAATGTGCATTAATAGCAGTAGGTGAACTACTAATACTTGCAGGTTTTTACGATAAAAAGGTTTGGGATTATTTAGAAGAAGTAAAACAAGAAATAGAAAAACTATAAACTATGCCAGATATCACAATGTGTGAAGGTACACACTGCCCTATAAAAGAAAACTGTTATAGGTATACAGCTAAACCAAATGAATATAGACAGTCTTATTTTGTAACACCACCATACAAAGATGGTAAGTGTGAACACTTTTGGGGTGAAGCACAGGAGTCTATACTTCAACAGCTTACTGATATAGTAAATGGTAATAAAAATGCATGAAATCTCATTGAAAATTCATGCAAAAATCAGTCATATAATTCTGATTATCACAGAATTGTATACTAAAATTTAACATAAAATGTAATAAAAGGTAATATAATTCGGATTTTGTCCGTTATTTCAAACATTATCAATCATTTTGTATATAATAACAAACATTATGAATAAGCAACAACAAAAGAAACTTCTCACAGAAATTATAAACGAAGATGCTAAGGATGGGTTATACATAGATAAGCCATTTAAGTATGCCTTTGTAAGAGAAATAACGGATAGTTGGGAGCAAGGAGAAATCTCTTATGGTAGGATGGTAGAGATGTTAAACGATATAGCAATAAAATGGCACGAGAACCATATCGGTGGCTCCAACAAAATGGTAGAGCATTATATTGTTGACACCAACAAAATGATGACGGCAGTAGACTGGCTTATTAATAGATTCAATTACATAAGGTGCATATATGCAGATGATATGGAAGATGGTCAAGCTATAGAATCTGCTATAAAGATAGCAAGAGAGATGGAGAAGCTACAAATAATTAATGCTTTTAAAACTGGAGAATATAATTCAGTAGATTATTTTAATGCAGAATATCCTCATCAAGAAACTTCTGAGAATTACTACAACGAAACTTATAAGAATGAAAAAGATAATTGACTTTTTAAGATGGCTAGAAGATTACAGGATTACACTAATGGAAAAATCAGGAACAGGTAAATTTTAACATATGATGATGACATATAGAGCTATCGTAGAAAAGATAGTAGATGGAGACACTATTAACATGAATATAGACTTAGGATTTAGGGTATGGATAAAGGCTAATTGTAGGCTGTATGGTATAAACACTCCAGAACTTAACAGCAAAGATGAGGACGAAAGAATCAGGGCAAAGCAAGCTGTTTCACACCTATCTGAGCTAGTAAATGTTGGAGAGAGATATAACATAATTAGTCACGAACTAGATAAGTATGGTAGGCCTCTTGTGACTATACTTAAAAATGGTGTAGAGGATAGCATAAATAATATAATGGTACAATCAGGTCACGCAGTAAAATATAACCCATGACAATACTAATAATCTTAATGCTTCTCCTATTTATAGGATGGCTTAGTTACGAACTATACAATGCTCCATATATGGATGAGGATGGTAACATAATAGATATGAAAAACAATAACCATGATAATAACTAGACAGACACTAGAAGAAAGACCTCTGAGTTTTAGCTCTATCAAAGAATTTGCTAAGTCTCCTAGACACTACCTTGACTACATATCAAAAGAAAGGACACCACCTACTGATGCTATGAAGCTAGGTTCTATGGTGCACTGCATGATTCTAACACCTAACCTATTCAATGAACAGTTTGCTGTTGCTCCTGATATTAACAAGAGGACTAATGCAGGCAAGGAAGAATGGATTCAGTTCGCTAACCTACATGCAGGTAAAACCATCATAAACAACGAAGATTACGAACATGCTAGAAAGCTGGTAGATGGAGTTCTATGTAATGACTTGATATACGATACAGTCATGTCTTGCACAAACTTTGAGAAAGAGTGGCGTGCAGAATTAGATGGATTACCTTATAGAGGATTCTTTGATGGTGAGTCAGATGATTATATACTTGAAATCAAAACAACAACAGATGGTCATCCTAAAGCTGTTATGAGTGACTTTATAAGACGTAAGTATCACATGCAGTCAGGCATATATAATCAAGTATCCGGCAAGAAAGTACTCTATCTAATTGTAGAGACATCTGCCCCATATCTTTCCTACCTAGCATATGCTGATACAAGATACGTAGATTTAGGTAAGAAGGATGTATCAGAACTTAACAACAGATTCTACAAGTGTCTTGAGTCCGGTGATTTCACTGGAGGATACGATTACGACAATGTAATTACAATAGACCTGCCTTGGTCTGTGGAAAAGTAATTTTGCTGATATACAAATAGTTTGTAGATTTGCATAGATGTCGAGATACGATTATATATACATCCACCATAAGCACTTTAATATAGGTGGTATGACTGAGGATGATATCCTAGACCTTGTTGGACTTGAGTTTCAAACTAAGGACATGGATAGGGAGTTTCTGACATATATAATTGACGAACAAGGAGACTTATTTTTTGATGACTACCACTATGAATTAGTAGACTCAGATGGTGGACTATTCAGCAAAAAACTACAGGTTGTAGAAGACGGACGCAAGCCATCAAAATTTACAGGTATTGTAATGTTTTATGGTAAGCCATACGAGAGCATGTATACATTTCAATGTAAGATTGTAAACGGTAAGCTGAAATACATCAAGCTGATATCAATAATATAACATGAGCAGGGGAATAACCAAATCAAAACTGAAACAGAAGCACCCTAGACTCGCAGAAGTCTTGGACTCGATAGAGGCAACCAATAAGAAGAAGCACTATTGGTTCTTTGCCAACTACGATGGTAAGTACACTACGCCAACAGGTGGACCTAGAACTGTTTCTCTAGGTGCAATCATAGATGTAATTAATGAATATGGCATGGACGTAGAAATTAACGTAGTGCCTGACCCTACTAAGAAGAGGCTCTGGGAGCCACTAGTCAAACCATAAGTTTCATAAGCAATACGCCCGGCTTGTCTAGGCTGGGCTTTATTTTTTAATCAATTAAAACCAATAAATATGAGCGAAGCAAAAAGAAAATCAGAATTTGGCATTTGGAAAAAGAATGTCAGAATGAAAGATGGTACATCATCTGAAGTATTAAGTTTTTCAGTTAATGGAGTACGCTACACTGCATGGCCTAACAAGTACAAGAGTAGTGGCAAGTCTCCTGACTTTAACGTGTACATTGATACATATGTAAAGCCAGAGTCTAACGAACAACCTGCTGTTGCTAACAACACAGCTAAGGTTGAAGACCTACCATTCTAAACTGAAAACTTACATTGCTTATGGTTACTATGTTTCAGGACATCACGTCCATCACAAATCCCTACGTCGTAAATCTAGAGACTGTATTAGAAGCTATCAAGTCCGGCAAGTACAAGGATAAGATAGAAGAGATACGCTCAGATATAGATGACGACAGAAGGAGGAAGCTAAAAGGAAAACTACCATGCGTTTTATTCTGCGGAGAATTTACTAATGGAGTTGAGAAAGAGAAGGATGGTATAAAGTATATATCATTCAGAGACGATAGGTCTCTAAAGAAACACAGTGGCTTCGTACCCATAGACATAGATAAGCTGGATAACATAGATGTAAGAAGGGAGGAACTAAAAAGCCTCCCATTCATCTATGCTTTATGGAAGTCATCTTCCGGTCAAGGTCTACACGGACTAGTAAAGATTGCAGACCCAAATAAACACACACAACATTATCGAGCTCTCTCTAATCACATTCCTGATTTAGATAAAACAGCACAAAACCCTTCAAGGGTTCTATACGTATCTTACGACCCAGATATATATATAAACGATAAGTGCGATACGTTCTATGACATAGAAACAGAACATAAAGCAGCTGTTGTGTATGGAAAGGGTGATGGCAATACTGACTATAGAAAGGTAGACATTGCTTGTAGAATGATACGTAACGCTCCTGATGGAGAGAAGCATAACACTCTACTTAGAGCAGCTAACCTTCTAGGTGGATTCGTAGCTACTGAAACTGTTGAGTATGATGTAGCAGAGTATTCTCTGAGACACGAGATTAGCAGGAGAAACGTAGACAACATCAACCTAGCATATTCTACTATTAAAGATGGATTGAAGCATGGAATGACCATGCCAATATCCAATATCGAGTTAGAGTATAAGGCTGCTATTGATGACTTAGGACTAATGGAGGAGGAGCTAAACTTCCTTACCAACAACAAGACTGATGAAGAATATATACACAACTTCAGACTTGGATTGATACCTCAAGGTCTACCATTTGGTCACTATGCACTAGATGAACACGTGCTCTTAAAAGAGGGTGAGTTCTATGCAATACTTGGTCACTCTCATATTGGTAAGTCAACACTTACATTGTGGTTCTTGTTCTTGGCGGCACTAAGGTATAACTGGAACTTCATGGTATACTGTGGAGAGAATAGTTCAGCATCTGTCAAGATTAAGCTAATGCAGTTCCTTGTAGGCAAGAGGATACAGAAGTTTACAGAGTACGAGCAGAAGCTCTCACTCAAATTTGTAGACGACCACTTCTTCCTGCTATCAAGTAATGAACTGTACAGCTACAAGGATATCATAAACCATGCCGTAAAGTTGATGGAGTATAAGTCGCTGAAAGGAATATTTATAGACCCATATAATTCCCTTAAGATGGAGTTGGTTGGTAACGCTAGTAAGTATACCTACGACTATGAGGCCTACAGTGCCATGCTTACATTTACCAAGAAGTATAACACTTCGCTGTTCCTTTCTGTTCACACTACTACAGCTGCACAGAGAGAGAAGGATGGTCAAGGTAATCAAGTAATGCCACACGCAACTGATGCTGAAGGCGGTAGTGCACTATATAACAGGTGTGACAACTTTATAACCATACACAGGAAGATTAAAGATAACAATGAGTTCATGTATACTCAAGTATCTGTTGATAAAGTTAGGAATGATGACACGGGTGGTAGGCCTACACATAGAGCAGAGCCTGTAATACTTAGAATGGTAGACAAGGTAGAATTTGTAAACGAAGATGGCACACAGCCATTTAATAGAGATAGAGAACTTTTAATTCACGGATATAAAGTATGAAGGGATACGATTTCATTATAGAGGACAGGGTTCCTGTGGTTGTATATGATACTACAATAGAAAGCATAGAAGAGAGAAAGAAGAAAGCCAAAAACTATGATTCGATAAAGAAAGCTTGTCAGGTTCTTGGTGTAGGACAAAATGCGATACGGATTGCCATAAGGAACAGGAGGAGAATATTCTCACCAAACTTAAAAAAAGAAGTAGCAGTTCGCTATGAAACAAGTAGGAAGTAGCCAAAAGAATTTCGATTTAGACCTTGAGTATGGTGAAGCAGGTGAATCAAAGCTGTTGTCTATACTCAATGGTGCTAAGAAGGTAGAAGTTAAGACTGATAGGCTAGCTCATGTTACAGGCAATGTAGCCGTAGAATTTAGATGTAATGGTAGGAGGAGTGGCATATCTACAACTGAAGCTGACTACTGGGCTTTTGTACTTTTAGATGGTAAGATTATAATCATGATACAAATCGATGAGCTAAGAGAAGTAGCTAGAAATAACTATCGTCTTGGACGTGTTGTATGCGGAGGAGACGGTAATAATTCAGAGATGATTCTTGTAAACATAAAACAACTATATGAAAGAAGTATTTAAGGACGCAGCACTACAGTCTGCATTTGAGAGAGCTGTAACAAGCTACGAAAGTTTTAGGTCTGTTGTTGCAAAACAGGTAGACTGTGCTAATCCAAGCGAGATTATTGCTCACATGACAGAACTTACAGGAGTAATGACTATCGGTGCTACATGCAAAGCACAGTTCCAATTCCTTACAGAGAAGCTATCTTTTCAGAAGATGATGAATCTAAACAACGATGACATGTCTGCAACAGAGAAGAAGGTTATCATAGCCTATGAGATTGGTGACTGTTCGTTCTACAACAACCTCTGTGAGTACCTTATCAAAGAGGCACACTACAAGCATGACTTGTTGAGGAGTGCACTCTCTTATTGTAAATCTGAAATAAATATGATATGATTACAAGAGAAGACATAGCTATGTACAATCCAGATGCCATCATGTGGGATGGACTAGATGAAGCTATAATAGGCATGACCACAAACGGTCACGTAGTATACGACATCTCTAAGATTCATGAGTTATTGATGGCTAATAGCGACATGACACTAGATGAAGCTATTGATTACGCAGAGTATAATATACTTTGTGCTCACGTAGGAGAGTTTACACCAGTTCACATGACAACTTTAAAATAGAAAACATGGCAAAGTATCAAGGAGAAAACTACGGAACCATAATTACAATAGAGTTAAGCAACGAGCATACAGCAGATGAAGCTGTTAGGGCTTTTGGCTGTATTATGAAAACACTAGAGTTTCATGAGATGTCTATTATCAATGCAATGTATAGATACGCAGACGAAAACACACCTGCTGAACCGGGTAAAATAAGTTTCGACTTTGAAGAGGATAACTAAACAATATAAGTACGGAGAGAAGTTCGACTCAAAGCTTGAGTTATACTTTTATGAACTCCTTAAGAAGGAGAATATAAAGTTTGACTTTCAAGTGACATATACCTTGCACCCATCATTCAAGTACAACAAAGCCACGGTTAGGGCAATGACCCTGACTGTGGACTTTGATTTTACAAAGCATGGTAAGAATATTATAGTAGATACAAAAGGATTCCAGAGAGCAGATAATAAATTAAAGTGGAAATTGATTAAGTATGTTTTGTTTCAGTCAGGGAAGACACCTGATATACACTTCCCTAAGAATCAAAAAGAATGTGGAGAAATTTTACAGATAATAAAAAAGTTGTAATTTAGCAAACAATCCAACATAACCAATATGCCTAAAAAATTTAGACCTAGAATCACGGAAGATGAGTATAATATTTTATTAGACATTAGAAGTAGACACAAAGCTCTAAGTCAAGAATGCGAAGCAATAGGAATACCAGTAGGAGATGTAAAACATTATTGGTATAAAGGTGAGAATTTCTCTATCAATGTAAAGAACCCAATTGTATCTTATACAGATGTAAAAGATATTATTGTAGAAGAGATGAAAATATACTCACCTAAGTACCCTGCTGTAAAGAGAGAGAAACATAAATCACCACATCTATTAGTTATAGACCCAGCTGATATCCACATAGGAAAACTTGCCGTAAAGTCAGAAACTGGTGAAGATTATAATCCCGGTATCGCTGTTGCAAGAGTATCTACAGCCGTTCAGGATATACTTGCAAAATCTCAGGGATTTAACGTAGACAAGATTATGTACATCATAGGTAACGATATCCTACATACAGATACGCCTAGACGTACAACTACAAGCGGTACTCCACAGGATACTGAAGGCATGTGGCACGAGAACTTCTTGACAGCCAAGTGGTTACATGTATCTGTTATCGAGATGCTTATGCAGGTAGCTGATGTATACGTACAATACGACCCATCTAATCATGACTATACATCTGGTTTTTTCCTAGCTGATACCATAAGTTCTTGGTTCTCAAACAGCAAACAAGTTACATTTAATGTTTCTGTTGCTCACAGGAAGTATTTTAGATACCATAATAACCTTATAGGTACTACACATGGCGATGGTGCTAAAGAGACAGATTTAGCCCTCCTAATGGCTCACGAGACGGGTGCAGATTGGTCTCAGTGCAAGCACAAATACTTCTACACACATCACATACATCACAAGAAATCAAAGGATTATATGGGAGTTACTGTAGAATCTATGAGGAGTCCTTCAGGACCTGATGGATGGCACTCTAGAAATGGATATCAACATAGCCCTAAAGGTGTAGATGCTTTCATACACCACCCCGAACAAGGTCAGATAGCTAGAATATCACATATATTCTGATTGTAAACAAAAAAGTTTGCAGAACTTATCTAGTTAGCGTTAATTTGCATTAGCAAGAATGGGTCATTGTCATACGCAATGATTCCGTCATCACAAGAAATATAGTCGATATTGAATTTCTGGATTTCATTCAGAACTGTCTCTGTCTCCTTTATTGAACAAACGTAGAGGAGCATATCTGACTTATTTTCTGTTGGACGAACTAGATAAATCATGACCAAATATATACATTATGCAAGAGAATGAAAAAGACCAACTCATTAAGGAGTTGATGGAAAAGAAAAAAAAACTAGAAAAGATTCAAGATGAAATTGCAAAGCAACTTAGAAAACTTATATATGCTAGATAACTATCATCAAGCTTTAGAAGAGCCTGACTTTCCGTTTCTTGAACGGTTAATTCTTGCGAGCTCAAGCTTTAACTTGCCTGATTTCTTATGACTCATATCCATACCATCACCATTGCCATACGTACCAGCATCTCTGTTGGCCTTATTAAGCTCTGCTCTATACCTCTTACGTTCTTTAGTTTTATGGTACTCCTTATCGTACGCTCTCTTCCTATCTATTGAAGATTTGCTCCACCCTTCATAGCTTGGGTGTTTTCCTGCATTACTGTTTTTTGCCATGTTTAGAGGCTTTAATTCTTTTCTCTATCCAAGCGTACATCTGCATGCTTAACCATATCAATGACATGATACTTACAAGACCATTCAGGATTGGACTGATAGATACTACGTTAAAAAACGCCAACCACGACAGTATCGTTGAAGGTATTCCCAAAAAATCTAGTTCGTGATTGTCCATTTTTTAAAATCATGTATTGCAAATATAAGTCAGTCTACTTTAAATATAGACTTCCATTTGTTGTCTTGCATATGCTCAGCATTTATAACAGCAAAAAGAACTGTAAAAGGAACAGCAAAGGCCAAGAAGTCTACTCCAAGTTCAAATCCAATGATGGTTACGATTGATAAAAGGATAGCGAATTTCATAGGTATAAGGATTATTTAAGAGATTTTAACATTTCTATCAATTTAGGATGTGGATACACATCAGACTTATCTTTTCTAACAGAATTGTGTGTATATATTCCGGGCTCATTTCTTAAAGCACGTAAAGATATGTCCCATATGTCTTCATTATAGTCTAAAGGAATATTATATCTCTTATTCCATAGTAATAAAAGCTCTCTAGTAGACTCTATTTGCTCATCGGTATAATTATGCCAGAACTTATAACCCTTAAATGGCTTAGACAACTCTATAACATCTTCAACTTCTTTATTTACATAGTTATAGAACTTACCATCCTTTTCTTTTACCCAACCCCAGTTACATATTTCTATGCCAATAGAAAACCTATCCAATGGCTTATATGGTATATTATTTTTAGTAAAGATATCAGTACTTAATCCTAAATGATATCCCCATTTCTTTGAAGAATATCCTTGAACTATTTCTCCAGATTGGGAAATAGCAACGCAGGTAGACACCCTTTCTTTATTATTTTCCCAGTGTTTAAATACATTTTCACCTGAAGGTCCTCCGGCAGTATGATGAAGATATACCTGTGTCTTTTTGAACTCATCCTGAAAGTATTGTGTTTCTGAAAACTTAACCTGCTTTATATTCATCTTTATTAGTATTTGTAAATTTTTCAGCAACCTTACTAATCGTTCCAAAACCTAAACTTCCTGTACATATAAACACAACAGCATCTATAAGGCCTTCATGTGGGGTAATCTCCTTATGTGATGCTGCACTAATAACTAGGCATACGCATAGAGACAAACCTGACAATACTCCAACAAATCTGTTTGAGGAGTAATTACCTTTCTCATCCCTAAATATTTCTAATATCCTCATAGTCTTATATTTAATCCTACACTATAAAATGGCTTTCCCCCACCTAGGCTAAACGAACCACTAAATATCTTATTATTCTTTAAATACATCACTGAAGGACCCAAAAATATGCCTCTTTCTGTTAAATCCATTCTAGAGCCCAAATAAAGCCCATTACGACGAATTTGACCCACGTATATAGTATCCCTATACGAAGGGAACATTAGGTCAGCAGAGAGCATCCTATTGACTATTGAATTACGGCTTATGGTATCCTCAATATATAGGTATCCAAACTTACCTACATCCACCGTATCTACGTATACAGATTTTGCATAATATTCCCTGAGTACAGAATCCATCATGGCAGAATCTAAATATGGTACGTCTACGTAGATAGTAGTATCCTTGATTAAGGTGTCTTTTGGCAGGGTAACTTTAAATGGTACATACTGTGTATCTGTTACAGTCCTGTATATTTCATATGACTCTCCTTCAATAACTACAGGCTCCTTATTCCATTCTACATACAACAGATAAGAAAGCACTAGAATCGTAAGTATAAATATTATATCTCTCATTGTACAAATTTAAGCTATTTTACAAAAAGGGGGGTCCTAGAAAAGACCCCCAATCAACAAACACATGAAAAACTATCTTATTTATTCAGCCTCCATAGGAATCACTTCTACTTCCTCTACTTCATCAGCCTCTACTTCTTCTTTAGGGAAATTAAGTCCTTCTACCCAACCCTCAAGAAATCCATATCTTTCAATACCTTCATGAGAAAATGTAAATTGGTAAAACTCAAAAGTATCATCTAATAGATTTCTAATATCCTTATTGAGTTTTTTCAAGCCTTCCTTGCTAAACTTATACCCACCCTTGTCATCAAGGATAAGTGCACCAGATTCATCTGTGTGTGCGTTGTCTAACCTCAAGTCTTCAAGCTTCTCATTGTAAGCCTCTAATTCTGCCTTAATTTTAGCTCCAATCTTCTGTAGCTTTTTTACACCCTTAGTGTTTTCTGCAACATGTTCCTTAGAGCCAGATAAAATGTTGATTGCATTTGCGAGCTGTATTAGCTCCTGATACGTCTTAGTTACTTTTGCCATGGTTTTTGGTATTTGTAAAGCAAAAATAGTGCCAAATTTGTTTTTTACCAAATAAAATAAACACAAAAACCCAGCATTTCTGCTAGGTAATGTGGGTTATTCTAAGGTAATAACTTATTGTACTGGAGCGTCTGGTACGATTACTAGACCTTTAGCAGCAGCTACATAGTCATCTACTACTGAATTGTCTTCTCCCCAATCAGCATACTCATCTTCAGATAGGGTGTAATTCCATCCCGGAACTACTTCAACTCCTTCGTCAGAAAGTATTCTGTTGTAGGTCTGTGCAGTTGAATCGCTTGTTTTAAAAGGAAGTATTGTAACTTCTAGTGTTGTACCAATTCCTACGTGAGGAACATCAATCGGTTGAATCTTTGCCATTTTTTATTTTATTTATTAAGGGTTATATCTAAATTCTGCGTAAATATTTCCAAATTGTGGCGATATAGTATCATCTCCATTTATACCTAAAATTGTAAGCCATACATCATCTTTTGCTCCAGCTGCCATATTAATCCATGATGTTACTAAGATAGTGTTAGTGACATTTACTGAAACACTAACCTCACTTGTTCCTATATCCGAATATGAAGAAGCCGTAAATGGTGAGCCAGATATTGCCTGATACCTTAATATAATTTTACTTGAACCTGCTCCTGCAGTTGCTTGTTTATTTACTATTAGCCTAACTTGATTATAAGCTGTTAAATCTGCTTGGGTAACAAAACCAGTAGAAGAATCAAAGAAACTCAAAGCAGAAGGCATAGCTAACCAAGTGTTTGGTGCTTCAGCAGAAAAAGTTATTCTTGTATTTCTACCAACAGATGGATTCGATGTTATAATATTACCTACACTATCAAAAGCTAAATAACCTTGAGGTGTACCAGTAAAACTTGATAAACTTGTATATGAATTAAGTTGTAGTTGGCCAGCACCATTTATTTGAAATTTCTGTGTAGAATAAGTATACATCCTTATTGTTGCAGGATTTAATACAGCATTTCTACCAGTTATAGAAATTCCACTAACCCATCCATTTGTAGAGCCAGCACTTATCTCATAAGAGTGTGCATCAAAAAATGTATGTATACAGTTTACACTAGATACATCATAAGTATCTAATCTACCATTTGTTAGATTAGCTGAAATCATTGCTCCAGTTCCTCCACTTGATAATGAACCACCACTAATTTGAACTCTTGCACTTGCTCCTGAACCACCAAGATGAAAATTGCCAGATGTATCAAGATTAAAATAAGTTGATGCACCTATTTTCATTTGTATAGAACCGCTATCTTCTGAAAATAATCTTAAACTTCCATTACCTCTATGTGATAAAATAGATGAACTATTTGGCCCTATACTTTCACGAATAATCCTAAATCCATAATCTGTATATGTAGTATCTCCTATTAAGTCAATATAAGCAAATCCATTTCCAGTTCTTCCATTACCAATCTCTAGTCCATACTCAGAGGCACTACCACCAAAACCTATTGTTACAACATTGCTAGTCTCTGATAATATACTATTTCCTATTGTAGTTCCATTAGGTGTAAACTTAGCTATATAGTTTATTGTTCCACTACCAGTTATACCAGTAATTGTTTCCCAAGTAGGTATAGCACCGAATGCGCCATCTCCAACCATTGATAAATATTTACGAGTAGTAGTTGTATTTGGTGCTAATCTCTGAGGAGCTCCTGAACTATTAGAATAAATCATATCTCCCAATGATGACATTGGATTACTCATACCACCTAATCCACTCAATGTATATTGTGGAATGTTTAATGCACCACTAATTGGATTAAATGTAGATTCTCCACTATTTCCAGTAGTCGTAAGTGTTATCTGTGTTTGTTTTCCGTTAAATGTAGTCCAATCAACTGCTGATAAAAACCCGTTCTGTAGGTTTGAAGCTTGTTGAATTGAGAAAACACCTGTACCATTATTATATATTAGTGGAGAGGTTGCAGACAAAGAAGTTAATCCTATTGCACCTGTTACATCACTAATAGCTATTGTTGACCAAAATGGAGCATCACTATTTACACCATCTCCAGTTTGTGATAAAAACTTTTTAGTTGTTGTTGTGTTACCAGAAAGAGCTAATGGAGCTCCAGCACTATTTGAATAAATAATTTGACCAAGAGAAGATGAAAAAGGATTACTCATACCACCCAAACCAACAAGAGTATAAGTTGGTATATTTAGTGTGTTTGCTATAAGACTAGCAGAACCATTACTTCCATTTGTAGTTACAGTTAATATTCTATTGTTATAAGCACTATCCCAATTAGCTTGTGATGCTGTAGTAGGCAATGAATAACCTGATGCAAATCCTATTGTAATATTACCGCTAGATGTTACAGCAGCACCTACAGTAAATCCTGTTGGGACTGTTGCATTTACACTTGTAACCGTTCCTACTGACCATGACCTGTCTGAACTTAAGTCTAAAGCAGTTCCGTTTATTGTCAATGTCCTAGAAGAAGTAACTCCTCCTAATCCTGATATTGTATAATTTGGAATATTTAATACTCCAGAACTATAAGTTGCTGCTCCACTAGAACCAGTCGTTGTTAAGCTTATTGCAGCTCTAGCTCTAGCATCTGTATAATAAAGGTTGCCACTCTCTGTTATGTTTGCAGTAGTAAGAACAACAGCACCAGTCTGTCCATTTACTGAAGTAATTGAGTCTACGTTTGGTATCTTCTCCCAAATACTACCATTAAATATAATCCAGTCTCCAACAGCCCAGCTTGATACACCATTTATATTTGTTGTACCAGCTGTTGTGACTACATAGTAATCACCTTGGCTACCAGTGCTTGATACTATAGTTGGTGTATTTGTAGATGCATTCCAAGAGCCTTTATAAACAGTACCACCCTGCAATCCATCAATCTGTCCTTGAAGCTTTCCAAAAGCAGATAAGATGCTATCGGATGATGTTATTGAGCCAGAGCTTATATTTAGTCCAGATAATACTTTTCCTATTACACTTGAATTTACAAGAGTAACCGTAGTTGCTCCTCCACCAGAAGAAGTAGCTTCTCCAGTCAATGATGTTATATATGTTGATGTTGGCTGGGTAGAAATATTTCCTGAAGCATCAGTAATTAAAATCCTTGTTCCAACACCAGAAAGATTAGTCAATGTTACAGCACCAGTAATCTTAGCAGCACCTGTAACTTGAAGTCTTTCTCCTGTGCTAAAAGTGCTTCCTAAAAGCAAATTACCACCTAGCCAAGTTGAAGTAGTGCTTGCGTTTCCTATCCAACTCCTATTTGATTCTGTAGCACTTATACCTATTGAATCTGCTCCTATAAATATATTATTTGAACCTGTTGTATTTGCTGATGCACCTGTTCCACCTGCTGAATTTCCTATCGCTATATTGAAGTTACCAGTAGTATTAGTAGTTAGTGCATTAGAACCAATAACAGTATTTCCAGAAATATTACCTCCACCCCTTCCAATAGTTATTCCCTGAACAATTAAATTACCGCTAAATGCAGCAATACCTTCAACATCTAGTGGATAAGTTGCAACTTTTCCTACGCCAAGTTTTGCTATAAAGGAAGCATTACCTAAAGAATCATAGGTAATTACATTATTTATATTAGAAGTCCTTCTCTGCTTATTCATTGCCATAGGTAATGCATTTATTATACAAATTTAAATAATTATTAAAGAACTCAATTTTAGATGATTGTAAGATTTAATTTAGAGGCAATATAAACATATGCAGCTTCATTTGAATTATCCCAGTCAATATAGTCTTGACCTTGAATAGAAATAGTTCCTACTGATAGAACATTACCACCTATCTCCACTCCTTCAGTATCATGTACTACAGCCTCTTTTAGCTCATATTGAAAAGTAGCAGAACTCGCCAAATTATCATAGGTAATTCTTGCATCAAGTTCGGATGCCTGTTTACTTTGACCGTTGTTCCAGATGCTAACTGGTTGAATGTTAACTCCCATTTTGTATTATATTTTTATTATTAATAAAATGCGTTCCAAGTTGTTCCATTATAACCGTAATGTTTATTATCTGTTGTGTCATATACTACTAATCCAGCAGCTGGTGTTGCTATTGCGTTTCTTTCTGTTGTTGTCATTCTTGGAGGAAGGAAACCTTGAGTAGTAGAATCAACTTGTAATTTAGCTGAAGCATTAATGGTAAAAGTATTAACACCAACATTGCCACTTGAATTTATATAAAATACACTTGTGCCGATTGTCCCAGCCGTTGCGTTTTGATATATTCCAAATTCATTCGCAGATGCAGCCCATAATGCAACTGCACCAGCACCGCTTGATTGTAATTCTATAAATGCATTACCTCCACTATTTCTAAAGTTCGCTACTCTTTGGTTAGCACCCCCTAAGTTACCACCTATTGCAGTGTACCCCGTTATCTTCGCAGTGCCGTTGACTTGGAGACGTTCGCCGCTGTCGGTGTAAGTACCTCCATTTTGTAATAATAAGTTACCAGTTCCACTAACAAAAGCACCATATTGTGTTGTGCCACTAATAAATCTTATTGTACTTGCAGCGGTTATTGATAATCCTCCTAAATTAGTTACTGTAAAACTAGCATCTCCATTATCAGCCGTTCCAGCCCTTGAGAGTAATAGTGTTACGTTACCCGGTGCTACAAACCTTCCAAGTGTTGCCGTTCCAGTTCCTTGAACATCAAGTTTATACGAAGGATTTGTACCAATACCAACATTACCATTTCTATATAATACAAGTTGATTATCTTGACCACTTGCTTGTAGTTTTAGATTTGTACCAACCCCATCGTCATTCGCATAAATACCCGTTGTTGTTGCAAGGGTAAAGTTTAAAGCAAGTGAACTTGTAGTACCATTTTTCAATTTTATTGTGTCTGTGAACTTCGCAGTGCCAGTGACTTGTAGACGTTCTCCGCTATCTACAGCAGCAGCACCTACTCTAAAGTTACCATTAGCATAAAATTTAGCTACCTCTGTTGCGTTTGTTGTTATGATTAAAGGAGTGCTTGTTCTTGTACCGAAATATGTTTCAGTTGCAGTATTGTTCCAAGATGCTACTCTTGTACCATTAGTCATTAAATCAATATTACCACCATTTGTAGCATTGTTTACTGCAAGTGTTGTATATCCTGAAATAACTGTTGGCGTGTATGTACCAAATCCAATATTACCAGAGGTATCAATAATCATTCTTATTGCTCCACCTGCAGTTGTATCACCTATAAAAAATTTATTTGAATCATTACCAGTTGTAGAACCTCCAATACCTAACGTCATTTCCCTACCACTTGCCCCAGTATTCTTAAAAATCATATAAGAATACCCAGCCGTTGAGGTACTTACGATTGTATGAGTCATTAACCCAGCACCAGTCAATGTTGTATTACCTCCAAAAGCAGTCGCCCCCGTCACCTTCATTGTCCCCGTCACTTGTAGCTTCTCGCCTGAATCGGTTGTGCTGCCGATTAGTAGGTTTGCATTGAAGAAGTTTATTGCAGTACCCCCCATATACAAGTTCCATCTACCAGTACCACTTGCTATATCACCATAAAATCCATAGTTGGTTGTTGCACCAGTTAAAGAAGAATCAGCATAAAATCCAAACTGATTGGACACTGACCCACCAGCAGTTACATTGCTAAATGTTGTAGACGCAAAAGTTGAATAATGCCTTATGTTTGTTAGTGCAAAGTTAGCAGAAGCAGTACTTGCATTAGTTTGATATAAAAATGCAGTAGATGTTACATCTGATTGAATAACACCATCACTTGCTATACCATATGATAAAGTTGCACCAGTTATATTTTTTGTTGCTCTAAATACAAACCCAGTCAAACTTGTACTCCCAATCCCAAATGACCCAGCCATATAGTTGTTGGCAGTGCCCTGTCCATACAATCCCCATCCGCTATTGTTGCTCCATTCTATACTTCTCCAATCAGCAGCAGCGGTTAGGGTTGGGTTAACGTATAAACCACGAGTAATACCGTTTGCACCTCCCGTTTGGTTAATAGTACCAAGAACTTGCAACATTGTGTATGTACCCGTTCCGCTTGTTGGTGCGTATCCGTGTGCTAAATTTAAAGTACCACTCGCTCCACTTGTTACTGTTCTTGTACTTGCATTATATCCACCTATTTGTACACCATATCCAGCAGTATCAAATGAACCAAATAAGATATTTAAATTCAATCCAGCAACATCAACAGTATTACCAGCATTGCTTGATACTATATAATTGTTTGTACTTGTCCCAAAAAATAAACCATTTCTTAAAATAGCTGAACCATCATTTCTTAATCTTAATAAGTTTGTAGATGCACTATCTTGAACAGTTAATCCTATACTCGCACTTGTAGCACCACTTCCCCTCATTAACGTATCACCAATCACTTGTAACTTCTGCCCCGAATCAGTCGCACCAGTGCCGATACCGAAGTTGCCAGTAGCGAATATTCTTGCACGTTCAGCTGGAGTGCCAGTAACCGCACCCATAAAAGTTAATGCGTTACTAAAACCTATTTCAGTTAAACCAGTTCCATTTCTATATCTTCTAAAATATCCATTAACAGTTGCTCCGTCTTCACTTAATGCAAATTGCATTAAAGTTGTTGCATCTATTGTCCCAAGATTACCTACACGAATTGTTGTAGCCCCAATGAAATCCTTTTGTACTTGTAAATTATCTGCAAAAAATCCAGTACCTTGAACTTGTAATGCTCTTGTAGGTGCATTTGTCCCTATACCCAATCTAAAATTAGTCGCATCCCAAAACAAGTTATTATTCCCAGCTTGTGTAGTCGCACCAGTGAAGTATGCAACTTGACCAGCAGCACCACTACCCGTTATCCCAGCATCTGCACTTGGTGCCCATATCGTTCCATTATATTTTAGAACTTGACCAGCAGTAGCACCAGCAGTATCAACATCATGCAGTTCACCAAGTTCCCACCCATTCATTATCTTAACATAAATCTTACCATTATTTTGGTGTGCATATTCTACATAACCAATAATAACAATATGATTAGGTCCAGTAGGCTTTATATTTGTAATCGCACCAGCAGTAAAAGGACTTAAATATAGAACATCTCCATCGACCCAAGTCTCTCCTTGTAAGGAACCTGTTGTATTAATTCCTTCAATCTGACCAACCGTCATTATAAATCCTTCTTGATTAGTAGGTATTGTTTCTATAGCTAATCCAAGTGTATCTGCACTATTATTATCATTATTAGCTTGAGCATACGCAATAGCTAATCTTTGCCCTTGCGCACCACTAACTCGAACTGCTTGATAAGCAGCTTTTGTCAATGTTGCATTTGGTGTAACTTTATTTACTACTCTTGTCACTAAATCAACACCATTCTTTAATATAACACTACCACCTTTTAAGGTAGTCTCACTACTACCTATCGAATCATTCCATCTTGTAGTACCAACAGTAGCTACTCCAGTTGGTGATGTATCTAATGTAAATTGACCAGCCTTAATCTCAAATTCACCCAAATCCACATTAGCAACAGCACCTGTATATGGTACAAACACTAATCCATTTTGCCATAAACCAGTAGAACTATTATAATAAAGAGCTTGTTTATTTACAAGAGGGCCTAAACTTACATCACCTAATTCTGCTAAAGTATTAACAGGATTAATCATGCTTGTACTAGGGTCATATATAGTAATATCAATGATGTCGTCTAAAAAAGCTCCATCATTTAATATAAAAGTATATTCACCTAATGTAGTATATGAATTAGTATTGAGTTTTACACCATTCAGAAATATATCATACAAACCTGAATCAAAAGGATAAGCTGTAGTAAATGTAGTCTGACCAGCTGTAGCTACAAAGCTTTGTGAATTCCTAACAGCTGCTCCGGGACCCACATTAATCCATTGACCTATAGCTGCATTATACCTTAAAAGCTGATTGTCAACAAGATTAGTTATAGTTACATCACTCAAATCATTAAGTACAGCAGAAAGTTGTACAAGATTATAAGAAAAGCCTGCAGCGTCAGAATATATTGGATTTAAAGCACCATAATCATATGCTGCTATTTTAGCAGCTAGCCTCTCAACTACTTTATCTAGCTTTTCTGTTCCTAAAAACAAATCATCAGCATATTCTACTGATTTCTTATATATAAAGATTATATCTCTCTCATAGTCAAGTGCCTCATTATCCTCAGCAAACATATTATCATATGCAATCTGACCAATTTTATACATGGTCCTGTCTGCCTTAAGAAGGATAGTTCCTATTTGTGGTGCTGTATATGCCATATTAATAGCCTAATGTAAGGTTATCTACAATATATTTTGCTCTATCAAGACATGCTTGAGATGCCTGAAAATCGTCATCTATAGCAGATTTCTGGGCTGATTCTTTTTCAATCCACAACCTCATTACATCTTTTACATATTTATAGTTTTTTTCTAATGAAGGATTTATAGACATATTGTAAGCAAATGTATAAAACCCACTCATTGTGTAACATACTAGTACAGCTGCATCGGTTTTTGTATATGTTGAACCGGGCTGAGGTGCACTAGATGTGTGAGCTAGAGTTATTTCAAAAGAGTAATCTTTGTCTATATTGGTAAACTCTATAGAGTTACCACTAGCAAATGGCCATACATATTGATTGTATACTGTAGTTCCTACAGTTAAATATGTACCATCCGACTTCTGTATTGTTAATCTTCTAGCTGTAAATGTACCCGTACCCTCTGTAGTATAAACAGAAGTGTCATTTACTGTAAACTTAGTACAGTCTCCTGTTTGGGTTACGGTAAAAGCTGTTATAAATGGCATAACTTAGTATTTATGCAAATATAACAAATATGGCTTACTTCTTGATATAACTATTGTCTGGCAGGTTAAATTTACCTTTGGTTACACCTAGTTTTACAGCTTGACTAAAGCCCGACTTATTCATAATATCATTGAGTTTCTTAGCTGGAACACCTCCTCTGATAGCAGAATCGTAGTAGTCTTTGATAATCTTAATCTGTTCTTTGTACTTATCTACAGCCTCTCTATAAGCATCATTAAGCTCGATACCCTTAACTCCAGCATCTTTAGCTCTTGTATATATGTTCTCTGTATTCCTCAATCCATCCTTAAATCCAATCTCACTATTCTTGTTAGTATTGTCTACATATATAAATGTCCTAAACTGCTTCTCAAGGTCAACATCGTATCTTCTAACAATCTGAGAGTAAGCTTCATTGATTGCCTTCTCGTAGTCACCTTTAGTATAGCTGTCAGCTATCTTTATAGAAGCTCCTACGAATCCCGGACCCATTTGTTTTGCAACAAACATTGACTTATCCTGCCACTGCTTCCAAGGCTCATCTTTAGGATTGTATATAGAATTATTTGGATTTGTCATCAACTTATTAAAGTTATCCAAAACAAAGTCTCTCTGTAACCATGGGTCTAATGCTTCTGACATAGACTCTGATATAGCTTTATTGAATCCTTCCTTATTGTTTATGTTAGACCAGAATGCATTCCATACTCTCTTCTGGTAGTTGTAAGAATCAAGAGAACCTATATCATAGTAACTAAGTTTACCATTAGCGAAGCTAGTAGGATACTTGTCTGTATTCTTATTCCAAGGTGCTACAAATCTCTGTATAGCTTTGCTATTCTCTCTTTCTTCATCATCGTCTCCATTCATTACTCCTAACATTCCAGTAAGTCCAGCTCCTGCAAGAGAGAAGCCATAGTAAACCATAGAAGACAATAATGAATTGTATGCTACAGCTCCAGCTATTCTAGATAGACCTACAGTCTTAAGTCTAGGGTTACCGCTTAATATTTCCTTTCTAGCCAATGCTAGAGCGTTATACTGAACCCTAACAGATTCTACTGGGAACGATAAGAAGTTTCCTAAGAATAGTACCTTACTAAGCACTTTTACCCCTTTAGGAACACGAGTAAATGTTGGATATGTATCCTTAACAATCTCAGATGCTATACCGTCTATATCCTTCTTTTCTGTCTCACTTAACTTATCATATGCTTTTTGATACTTAGCCTTAGCATATCTGTTTGATTCATTCACGAATCCTAATATCTTGAATAGGTCATCCTCAATCTGGTATGCCTTTTCTATAAACTTAGGTATCTGTCTTGTGACAACATCTTTTGCTGTTCCTGATACCTTACCAATCATAGCTTTATTCTTGCCACCAGCCTTATAAATCTCAGTCAAGAAATCATCTACATTCTCGTTTCTCTTAAAGTATTGCTTTAGTTCTCCTATACCTAATGTATTGTTCAATACACCATATCTGTTTAGCGTATCCATCATTCTCATTACATCCTTGTCATCACCACCAACAATAGAAGCTCTCATATACTTATAAGCTTCAGGTATATAGTTCCAGTGACCATTAGATATTGCAAAACCAGTGTTACCGATTACGTTTTTAATGTGAGTAGCAGGGTTATAAACAGTCTTGAATTTACGTACCCTACCAGCAATTTCTGTAATCAATAGCGGTTTGTCATTCTCAGCCTTTTTAAGAGCCTCATATATCTCAGGGAAGGTATACAGTCCATTTAGAGGCTCAAGGCCTTTAGAGCCTTCTCCTGCTATCTGTACGGTAGCATCTTCTGTCTTGTAATCAAATATAAATTTACCCATACCATACTCCTTCATAGAGTTAAGGTACTGTCTAGAAGATGTAAGACTTGCTATCTTAAATATAGATGCGTAGTAATTATATATAGGGTCAGTGTACTCACCCATTAAAGCTCTAAGCTCTGGAGACAATTCTTCATCAGATAGTCTCTTACCTAGAGATGCAACATTAGTGCTACCTGTAAGACCTCGCTGCATAACATATTCCTCAGCATTTGAAAGTAGCCCATTTGCTTCTATCCTTGCCTGCTTCATAGCATCCGCTTCAGACAATGAAGGGTTTTGTGCCATTGCTCTATCTACAAGAAACTTAAGTGCAGCATCTACAACAGTTTTATCTACGTTATTTAGTTTCTTGGCTACATTATCTATGTTAAGCCCCTTACCGTATAACGCTTGTGATATTCCAAACTTATCATTGTAGTCTATAGCCTCATAAGAACGAAGCAAATACTTACCTTTATTCTCTCTATAGTAGTCTATACTCTCTTGGCTATCTATAACACCTAGCTGTATTAGTCTTTCTGTTAGGTTGTCTACGTGTTGTCTTGCATTAGACAATGCAACAGCAAGGTCAGTAGGTAGATTACCCTCAACATCTTTACCAGTCATGAAATCCTCTACATCTTTCTTAGATACGCTATTCTTATATTTCTTAGTAAGTAATATAGCATCCTTAGCATACTTCTCAGCTGTTGCTAACTCTGCTGATAATTCACCTGCTTTCTTTTCTTTAAGTATAACTCCTTCCTTACCAAGTACTCCATATCTACCATATTCTTTAGCTGCTAACTTAGTTATACCTACTAAACCTTGTTTAGCTAAGGCTTTTGTTGGGGCTTTCTGGAACTGTGGCATACCTGCCTTAACAGATTGTTTGAGCTCAGGAGTTATATCTATTGCTGGTTGAATACCTGATGGTATTTTACTTTCAACAATAGTTCCTTCTTTTCCTGTAAGTTCTTTGACAACAGCTTTAGCTACTTTACCAACAATACCTACATTCTGTGCATCTCCATAGAATGCATTCATTCCTTTACCGCCAACCTTTAAACCATCACCTTGCAACCTTAAATCCCCAGCCTTATCTGCTTTTACTTTTTCTGCTATGTCCTTACCGAACATATCTTCTATCTCTTGCAATGATGTAGTGCCATTATCATCATAGGCAATTCTCTTTCCGTCTAAACCTAATGCTTCGTATTTATATCTATTATCTCCGATTCTGATAAAGTCAACTCTCTTGATAGATTTACTTAAATCATACCTTGCGTTCTGCTGTTCACCTGTAGTCCAAGCAATTCTATCCACACCTTCTTTAACAGCTTCCTTAAGTGCAACCTTCAATCCAAGCTTTACCCAAGCGTTAGTATCTGTTACAAATGGTGCTTTAGGAATTTCTTTAAATCCTTCTCTCTTACCTTTTTGTCCCCAATCTGACTGCACCTCTTCTAAAAACAAAACCTTCTTACCATCTGCATCTGTACGAGTATTCATCCTAAGATGTACAAGTATATTGCTATCATTTAGGAAATGATTTCCTTTAAAAATATCTTTACCCGGAAGTATTACGAGTCTTTCTTTATAGTCCTTACCACCAGACAATTGATAGTCTTCATATATACTGCTTATAAATCCACCTATAGGTTCTTCTATTCCATACCTATCTCCATCCTCTCTAGCAGATGCTACAAAATCTTGAGCCTCATCTAGTGTTTCAAATGAATCTACTTCTCTATCTGTTCTCATGTCGAAGACTTTATAGTCACCACCTCTTGTTTTCTCACTAATCTGAAGTCTGTTATCCTTCATAAACTTCAAAACATCTTGTTTAGAAACCTGTTCGTTAGGCTTCTTAGAATTTAACCAGTCTGCTAAACCTGAGTATACAGCTTCATCTGTCTTAAATCCAACTATCTCTTTCCACTTAGTTGCAGATGCATTAGGTTGTTTGAACTCATTAACCTTCTTAACTATAGGTGAATAGAATCCATTAACTACATCAGCATACTGCTTCTGATATTGCGGAACCTGTGCTAATGCTTTTGCTCTTTCTATAATTGCTTGAGGTTCTTTTTTAGTTCTTGCATACATAGAACCAGCAGTAGAAGTAGTTACAGGAACTGGATTACCATTTTTATCTACAAATCTAGCTTCAGGGAATACCTCGTTTACATAATATTTACCATTCAATACAAATGGCTCTGTTCCATGAAACTTACCATTGAATTGCTTATGTTGGAATTTACCAGACTTAGACCTATTCACAAAATCCTGTTCACTTATTGTTGGGTCTACAAAAAATCCAGTCATTGCAAATCCACCATCATTCAACTTCATCCCTTCAGTTTTGCCCTCAAGAGATTTTATCACATTCTCATCTCCGAATTTTTTATAAAAGTCTTTATGATTAAAGCCATCTTTATCTAATAAATCTCTAAGTCTACCACCCGGCTTATTCTTTGCATTACCTACTTTATTGTAGAATTGACCAAACAAAACTCTTCTCGCATCAAATCCAAACTTAGGCGACTTATCTTCATTATTCACCCTGTTTGATATTAATAGGTCGTAAATTTCTTTTTTAGTCTTTGGTGACCTCAAGTTTCCATTCTCTATTAAATTCAATAATTTATCTATAGAGTTTGAATACTTTCGTCCAGTATCATTCGTTTCTTTTATAGAATTGAAATAAGCTTCAATATCAGCCTTTGCATCTTCAGCAGTTATCTGGTTATTAGACAAAGCGTATGATAAAGACTTAATGAAATAGTCAGCACCATATGCATTACCAAACATAACTTCTGGAGCTTGAACCATAACAAATATAGCAACCGGACTACCCTTCATTTCAGGAAACTTCTCATCTCTAATTCTAGCTGCTTCTTGAACAGCTTTATAGAATGCTGTTTGTTTAGAATCCATTGAAGCAGCAAAGCCAATATTATCTTCTACATTTTGCTTTATAAATGTATATCCAATTCCTCCTTGACGAAGTATACCATTTTTAATACCTATACCAGTAGCATCTGAATTAATCACTACTACAGCACCTCCTGACTTTGAAACAATCTCAAACAATGTAGAGTTTTTCTCAGGTGCACGAAAGTCAATTCCTTTTGGAGCCCACTTTATATCAACCTTTCTAAATGCCTTGTCTCCACTTTTTACAAATTCAAATTGAGCTGGATTAACTACAGCAATATTACTAACCACAACTGGGTCTGCTGTAACATCACCAACTATTTCAGCTATATTGTCAAATGTTATTTCTTCACCAGTAACAAATTTCTCAGTAACAAAATTTGCAAGTCTTAATAGGTCTGATTCATTTTTTATAGTCATCAATTGTTTACTTCCAGAACCAATACCAATCCTACTTAACATATCAAGTAAGAATGCTTTAATTCTTTCGAAGTTTGATGGGTTTAACTGTATTCTACCATCTGCAATACCAGCAACAAAATCAGTTATTGCTTCTTTCTTCTGTGTTACATCTCCACTATATGTTGCCCTAGCCTGTTCTATTATTCTAGAAGCATCTGGTATTGATTCAAGCTGTGCAAAAAAGTCATTTATTAATTGAGGATTATTCGCCTCGATATAGTCAAGCACAGGATGAAACCCTTCGTGAAGAACAGTATCTGTTTCTAGATTGTCCATGTTAAGATGGATACTACCATCTGTAGCCATATAAAAACCTCTAGCTGTAGCGTCTTGTTGAGTTCCGCCTGCCGCAATTACTGCCTTCTCAAATGAACCATCATCATGTAGACTTATCTGTACATCTTGACCTGTAGTTCCAACGACAATACTAGATAGTGATTTGGCTACATTTCTAGCATCTGACAATACTTTTGATTGTAGCTTGTTAGGATTCTTAATCCTTACATCTGCTCCACGGTCTGTGACCCTACCATAGGTTGGCTCGATTTGCCTTGGAGAAACTGTTTCATTAACTCCAACTGCCTGTTCTTGGATAGGCTCTTGAACTTGCTGAGGTTCTTGCTGGGCTGCGAGTTGGGCTGCTGCATCGAGCTCTGCTTGGTGTTCTCTTGTAAGGAACTCTTCAAATTGTTCTTCATCTTTTAAGATTTCTTTTATTTGTATTTGGTATGCTAAGTCCTGAGCTACTTGACCCCTGAACTTCCTTCTCTTGCCAGCAGGAGTTGTAAGAACAACATTCATCACATTACCATTCTGGTCTAGACTAATTGCGTCTAGTGGATTCTCATTAGTATTCTTTAGTGGCTGACCTTCAATCCTATATCCCTGTGGAGTCTCTGTTACAAGCACTTCATCTAGTTCAATGTCATATGCATCAGGTAACTCATTCATTAACTTGTTTACGTTACCTATTTCTATGATACGATTTGTACCTATAATCCTAGCTTCAACAGTTTGACCTTGCTGATATAGAATAGCAGGCTGTCCCTTAACTCTAACCTTCTTGTTTAGAAGTGCTGTTATCGGGATGTCGTCCCCTTCTTCGCCGACGATATAGCGATAGCCAATATCTGCTTTAGAGGTCTCTTGGTCTTGGACTTCTTGAGTTCCCTGACGTTGGCCGATATCGCCTTCTGGACGTCCTTCTTGGACTTGCTGCTCGCTTGTTTTAGTGGCATAATTTTCTTTTTTAATTTGTTCTAAATCATATCTATTTTTTGATATCTCTTCTTTAGGGCCGCCTTCTAATGATTTAAAATACTTGCCATTTTCTTCTGTGTAAGTAAATACATCATTTGATACTATCTCTCTAATCTCATCGTTTATAGAAGCTCTCTTATCTTGAAGGAAAGAAAGCTCCTGTTCTTCAGAAGCTCTTAAGGCTTCGTCAATATTATTTATATATTCTGTCCTCTTATTAATTTCTTCATCTAGCTTTATCCTCTGCTCAATCTTTGGTATGGCTACAGCTTGTGATAATGCAGGAGTTCCTTCTGGAATAGTCTGCTTTATCTGTGCATACCTATTGGCATTATTCATGATAAGTTCTCTCTCTTCCTCAGAGAAATTATTCTCATCAAATGTTTTAGTTAGCTCTTGTTTAATAGCGTCTAAATCTTCAGGAGTCTTTGCTTCTGCAATATCTTTTAATAACTGAGTATTTACATTCTTACCAAATGCTACGTCAGCACCTGCTCCTAATACAGGTCCAAATATACCTCCAGCTACTGCTGAATTGACCACATTAGATATAAATCCTTTAGCTATTTCTTCTTCATTAAATACTTCATTCCCTTGTACAGCATTTGATGCATACTTTGCACCATCTTCTAGTGCTGCCTGTGCACCTTCAGTTCCACCTTCCACAAGTGCTCTATATCCTCCTCTTTTCAAATTACTTGTAAGTGCTTTTACTTCTGCAACAGCCGCTTCTTCAATTACATCAACAGCTCTCTTACCTGTTACGTTTGCTGTATTCTTTAATACATTAGCTATTACTTTTCTTTGTATGTTCCTAAATACAGGCACATCACCCACAATCTTATCTACTGCAAACTTTTCTAGAACACCATTAATTATACCACCAGCAAGTCCATATAAGTTTCTGGCTTTAGGGTCCATTGCGTATCCTGATTTCTCAATAGCAGAGTCATAATCATCCCAAGCATTCTGCATACCTTGAGCAACAAATGTAGCACCACCAGTAGCAGCACCTAGTGCCATATCTGTAGCAATACCACCAGACATTCCGATTAATCCTTGCAAGTCTTTAAGACCAATACCATCCATTACATCAAACTGACCTTTCAATGCAGCTTCTTCTTGTCTGGTTGTATATCCAGAACGAATAACATCAAAAGCCTGTTCTATATTTTTCATTGACTCCTTTGCAGGCTTTAGTCTTTCTTGTATAGGAAGCTGTTGGAAAGCCCTAGCAGACTCAGCTGTTTTACCAATATCTACAGGAGAAAATTGATAAGGAGTAATAGGTACTGAAGCTGGTAGTTGTGTAGCAAATTTTGCTAATGTTTCAAAAGAACCAACAATTCCGTTATATAGTGTAGAAAGGGTTTTGCCAATCTCACTCTTATCTTCATCTACTGCTTTTTGATATTTTGCTTGCTTAGGCTCTTCTTTGGCGACTAAAGGAGTCATATATTCTACCTGCTGTTGAAAAGTAGGTAATCCACCTTTTGGCATTGCCTTAGCAGCAGGAGCTGGACCTGAAGGAGCTATCTTTCTCTCAAAATCTTCAAATGTGCCTAGGTCATACGCTTTACCAACAGTATTGTAAAGAGTCCTCCTTTTTGTCTGGTCAGACATCTTAGACTTAAAATCCTCGAATGACCCTAAATCGTATTCGCCTGATAACGCATCATAAAGAACTTTTACTTTGTCTGGCATCTCCCTAATTATTTATTTATTAGAATCCCGATATTTTCTTCTTTTCAGCTTTTTTAGCAGCTGGTTTAGCTGTTGTCTTACTAGACTTTGGTATAGATACTTGACCAGACTTAAATGTTATATCTGGATTTGCCGTAACTATCCTAGTATTAAATGCTCTTGGCTGTAACTTAAAGTTTGATTCATCTTGAAGTGTTACATCAAAGTATGGTTCAACTTTAGTTTTACCACCACCAGATATATATTTTACAGTTTTGATTGCAGATGACTTTCCTTCAGAACCCTTCATGTCAAATCCAGCAAATTGGTTAGTAACATCTGTACCTGTGAAATTTACCATACCGCCTTCTTCAGCTGCAACAGACGGTGTCTCATCCATTACAGATTTAATGATAACAGATGGATGGAACTCAGTTATTTCTGTGGCCTTGCCACCAGCAGCTCTTCTTTCTTTCTGAGCTTGAATAGTAGCCCTATCTTTTACTCTATTATATTCATTTTCTGCGGCAGATTTATCAATAGTCTCTGCCTGTTGTTTTTTTCTATAGAATGTTAATCCAAATACCATTTCAGGAGTAACATCTGATATTCCTGTTATATTCGGGAAGTACTCTTTAATCTCATTAAGTCTTCTAATAGATTCTGGTGAACCATTATTTACACCTTCTTTAAGAAGCTCGTAGTCTGCTTTTATAGCATTCGCTAATTTGGCATTAGAGCTAGCTATCTTAGGCAATACTTCTATAGTTGTTTTAGGGTCTCTACCAGAAAATTTAGTTACTCTTTCGCCATACAATGTGTTACCATTTATATCTTTCATAACAGCAACTGGCTCTCTTTTTGTATCTATATCTTTAATTCTAGCATCTGACAAATCAAGTGTCTTATTGATTGCGTCAAAGTCTATTTCTGAAGCAACTAATGGGTAATTATAAGCTGAAGATATTTTAGATGTATCTATTTGAGAAATTGGGCTAGTGTTAAGTAATGCAACTGTACCGCTTATTTCTTCAGGAACATCATATCCTTTGAGTCTTGCTGTTTTCATGTATTCAGCATATTCTTTTTGAAAACCTGCTGCTTGCACAGACTTAGCGTATATATCATTTAATCCAGATAAAGCATTATCTAATTGAGCTTTAGCAGCAGCTAGCTGTTCAGTTGGGGCACCACCAATATTTAGTTTAGTAAAAGCGGTAGCTGATTGTTTAAATTGGTTATATGCTTTTGTAAAGTCAGGAATGTCCATCTGCCTTAATTTACCCGGCTGATATGACTTCAAAAACTCATTAGTACTTTGTTCGGCAAAAAGGTCTAGTTGACGCTTTCTTTGAGCTGCCATTTCAAGTCCTCTGTTAATGCCTTTTGAGAATCCTGATACATCTACAAAAGATGGTCTATAAGTTGCCATTTAATCTTATTTAGTAGTTTTCTTTTTCCCTATATTATCAAATGCACCAGTAAACATTGCTGTTCCAATAGAACTACCAAGACCAGATAATGCATTACTAACAGCAGCATTTGCTTCTGCTCTTCTCATCCCCCAATAGTCAGCAGCCTCTTGTTGCTTTCTAAGTTCATCTTGATACTTCAATCCTCCAACCTGCATAAGAGCCTGATTAGCTCTTTCCTGATTAGCCATCATAGCTTGACCCTCCATACCAGCAAGTCTAAGACCAGCATCTTGCCCTGATTGTGCAATATCACCAATTCCTGCAAGAGCAGACCTTCTACTTCTTAATGCACCAAGTTGTGACGCTTGATTTCTAGCAGCCTGTTGTTGATACAAGCCAATAGCAGCAGATGGCAATCCCATATTAGCTTGAGCTAATCTGTTTTGTAAGGATTGAGTAATCTCTCCCGGAAGTCCCATTTGTTGAGACCTCTGAAAATTTCTCTCTAGCTCTTTGCTAGCTCTTCTTGCTTTACCGCTGAAGATATTGTTTTCGCCAAAAAAAAGTGGAGCAGCTGATGCTGCCATACTAAGTCCGGCCATGATTGCTGGTAGTGCCATAACTATCTATTATAAAAAGGTTCTAAAATTGATGATTCTATATAATACAAATTTACGAATTCATTGCCATTAACTGGTGATAATTTAATTCTTAGCCAGTTTCCCTTCAATACGTTACCATTATACAGCCCACCCGTGCTCGCAGCATCCCTCTTAAACGCTACGTGTATCTTATCATCCTTAAATATAAAGTCAGATGGTTGTAAGCTAGAAGTCTGAGACAGGTTGGTTGTTATATCTCCAGCTGTTGCAGGAGCCCATACTTTATTAGCCAACATCGTCAAGGTATTATACCTCTTCTTTATCTGAGGGAACTGATTCAATAAAAGAGTTAGAGATGGCTTATACTGAACACCGTAGAAATTACAATAGTTTGTAGTATTATCATGAGTATACAATATTCCATTCTTCCATGATATAACCACATTTTCTGCTGTTGTCATCCATTCTGGACTAAAACTATAAAATGAAGTATAAGCGTTTCTGAACTCATTAAAGCCAAAAGTATATGGCTGGCTCTTATCATCTCCAGCAGCACTCTCCTGCATACAGGTAACAAACTCCTCGTTAAATTGGTCGTATACGCCAAGTATCTTAGCCTTACCCTGACCAGTAATATTATTTCTTGTCTTATTATACTTAACTATAAGTGGTGTTAGGAAGAAGTGAGCCTTATACAGCTCTGTTATTGGAGTAAGTCCGTCAGCACTTAGTCTTACTTGACAACCTCTAACTGGGTCTGTGAAGTAGTCTGCTTGAGCAGATGAAGCTAAAGAACAGAACTGACCCCCTATGCCATAGTCTCCTAAATAATACTGAATCTTATTGATAATCTCAGCACTCTGTGATAAAACCCCATTACCATCAACAGTCTGTACTACGTTCTGTAATACAGGTACAACTCCACATGCCCTATTTTGAAATACCCTAAGCTGCCTACCCCTAATCTTCAATCTTTGTATATCTCCTTTCTCTCTATCGTATTCATCAAAGTTTGCTGCATAGAACCTATTTGTTAGGTTTATATTTGTACCAGATTGATAATCAAGAGAATATCTAACTAAAGTAGGATAGTATTCTTCCTTGGCATATTCATCAACAACTAGAGGTCTTCCATTTCCATCAAACTTAGAATTATACTTGTCAGACATTGATTTATCTAAAATCCATTGTCCTTCTCTTAATCTGCTATATATATCTCCCCTAAAGAATTTAAAAATAGCTGGTAACGTACTTGTTTGAGATTGAACTGAACTGGAATGATATCTGTTTACTCCATCATTAATAACAGAATATGTTTCACCAAACTCATAAAATACCTGTGTTTCTTCGTTGGAGTTTATAGTAGGAGAGTAGACTTCTATATAATATATCTTATACCCGACTGTTCCAAAGTTTGTCATAGTTAGAGAGTCGTATGGTATTTTAAGCCAAGTCCTATCTCTGGGTGGAGGTGCAGATGTTGTGATATCATTACTGTTAACTATACTATAAACAGGATAATCTGATACAGTTGCCGTGCCATTTTTTAATCCAATTATACGAACCCTATCACCTTTTGTAAACCCATATGGAGAATATCCTGATTTATTATTTTGATAGTCTGTTATATCTAAATAAGCATAAACAGATGCTGCATCTTTGTAAGTATCTGAAGTTACTATAGTTTTAAATTCAGACACAGTTAAATTAGTAGTTCTTACAAATGAGAAGTATTTAGCCCATGATGGAGCCTGATGACTTACACTAAATTCAATAAGCGGTATAGTTAACTGTGTACCAGACAAGTCAGAAGATGATATCTCCGGAGTAATTACACTCATAGAGTCAGACGTAGTTACACCATTTGTTACTCCATTCTCGTCAAAATAACATATACCAAAAGAGTATCTTGACTTATGCTTATAACAAGCTGTATTTACACCTGTTGGGTCAGCAGGCAATGTTCCTCCACCAGCATATGTATATACAAAGTTGTATGAATCAAGTATCCAAGCTTTATTCACACTATTAAATCCAATCTTAACACCTCTTTTTCCATTAAATTCACCGGGTTCTACAAGTTGCAAAGCAAATACTGAGCTAGCTAAACCATAGTTCTGTAGTGTTACATTAGAAGTAAGTTGTGAAACAAGTATAGTCTCTAAAGATGCTAAATTATTTTGTCCAGCAGTTAATGTTGGTATGCTTATTGTAACGGTAACAGATTCAATACCTGCTCCTATATCTCTTCTAAATGATAGAGAAAATGTATACGAATCTCCTACGTTTGGAGTTCCATTAAATATTATATAGTGATTTCCGTTAGTTGCATTATATACAGGATAATACGAGAACGTATACCTATTATAAGATGCCATTGTAAGATTATTTGTCGTGTTTGTATTTGCGACAAGACTTAATGACTGTGTTACTGAAGGCGTAATAGATGATGTTCTTCCCTCTGTAATACCACCATATATCAATGTATTACCATTTAAAAGCTCCTGTGTATTAGCCTTAATTGGAACATAGTCAAATAGTTGACTGGATTCTGCTACATCAATACTTGGATACGCCTCAGTATTATAGAACTTATACTCATATTCTGAATTATCTGGTATACCATTCTTTATAATTGTTTTTACAAGAAAAGAATCAGAGAATACATTATCAATACTTTCCCTAGCCACAATTTCTATTGATTTTACATCAGCATCACCTGTCTGATATTTTATTGATATTCTATTGTTTTTAGTATTACTTATTTCATTTGCAATAGCATCAACATCAGCAGGTGCAAATAATCTACTCCAAGGACTAAATGTAGACTTTGTATTGTCTTTATACACCCATCTATATCTAAACTGATATAGCTTACTTCTTAAATTATTAATATTTGTAGAAATGTCATCTTCATATTTACATATAGGAGATAAAAGAGGCATTGGCCTAGCAACAGTCAAATACTTCTTTTTCCAGTTTCCATTATATGTCTTATTTACAGCTTCAGCTTCTTTTATATTCAACTTCATTGGAGGATTATTCCTGTCTGTCCAGTGAAGTATATCCCCATCTGTTTCTGTTCTATATAAAACATTTATAGATGCTATTGGATAATCTGGGCTGAAACTAAATAGAGGTTCAGTAGACAAAGAATCTATTTTAGACATCAGCAAAGTGCTTATAGTTTTAGTTATTGTACTATAAACAAATATTGCATCAAATCCATTAGAATTATATACGAAGTAAAACAAACGTTGCTTCAACTCATCATAGTAAGAACCAATACATACATTATTTCCAGCCTGAAGTCCTACATTTGTAATAGCTTGATTTCCCGGAATACTCTCAGCAGACATCTCTCCCGGATTACCCTTAAATAAAACATTAAAGGCTTCCCTATGGTGAGTTGACGGCATGCCCTCATTTGGGTCATCCAAATTCATAACTCCTGAAAACAATTTTCTTTCAATCTTCATCTTATGCTTTTGCTACGAGTTTTTGACCCATCCTGATAACTTCATTGGCATCCCAAGGAGTTACAGGGTTTACTCTAAGTCTTGCCAACCTTTTCTGGTTGTAAAATTCTTTTCTTCTAAGCTGTTTCTCGCCCATATTCACTCTACGTCCAGATGGCAACATTTCAATGTCCTTCCAAGCAATATATGATAAAACAGCTTCTCTAACTTGAATAGGAATCTTATAGTCTACATCATCTGCCGGAGATGATAAGTATTCCATAACAACATAAGTGTATGGAAAATTATTATCTAGATAAAGAATTCCTTCATCTTCAGATATATCAAACTCTCCAGCAGCATTTAATATTGCTCCAGCACCAAATATGTTTACATATCTAGCACCATCAAAGTAATTAACAAACGCCAAATCTTGTAACCTATAAGAATTAGTTTCTGTATTATCCGTGTTATTAGATAGCCTATCATTTTGGTCAATCTTATATGCAGTAAGATTAGGATTACGTCTAAGAGTAGAAACCTCACCATCCGAATTAAATACACCAACTTTTGAAAACCCAACATAATCAGATGGAAGATTTACAGTTTTATTTGCGTTTACTAATAGTTTTACTGTTTTAGGAGTTGCGTGGACATCCATTCCAACTTCCTCTACACCTCTAACACCAATAGTCCAGAGTCTTCTAAATTCTGCTGTAGTAAGCTTGGCTTGGTCAATATATTGATATATAACCTCAGCAAGACCTAGCCATTGTGCGGTATCCATTGCCATATTATTTATTTAGTATCGAGGCCATCAGAAGTAGTATCTTCAGGCATCTGTTTTCTAATTCTTAATTGATTCATTATCCAGTTAATCATATCAGATATAAACTCAGGTGGAACATTAAGTTCTGCAGTTTTATCTGAATTTTCAGCTGTTACCATTCTCACAATAGCAAATTTTCCAACTAGGTTTACATAGCTTTTAAACCAAAGCTTATTACCTTCTGCCCAATAAAATATTTTACTAGGAGGAGTTTTAACCTGTTGAATGTAATCTAACTCACGAGGGGAGATAGGAATTGGGGCTTTTGCAAGACCTGTGTTTACGGGAAATGTAACCGTAGATATCCCATATCCTCTCGAAAGACCCAATGGTGGGTGGGGTAACGTAGTAGAGTAATATCCAGTATCGTTATCTTTAACAATAGCCAAATTCTTAAATGTAGAATAGAATGCATCACCAATGCTTTCTATATCGTCTATTTTTATAGAGTCTGTATAGTTTACCTTAGCAAAGTATGCTATAGCTTGATTAATGTATTGATTTACCTCATTCTCAGTAAGATTTGCATCGTCACTAGGAATTCCACCATAGTACATTCTTCTTATCTGCTCTATGAGTACCTTCCTTGTCATAATCCATCATTTTTTATGAATTGTGAAGCTCTTACGAGGTCACCATCTTTCAAGTTAATTCCAATGATTCCAATTGCCCTATATATAATCTCGTATAAGTCAGATTCTGCCCACTCAATGTCTGCGTTAGCAGCAGGAAGGCTATTAGCAGCATCATATACTAACGCTCCAGTATAAGCCCACTTAAGCTCAGAAGGGTTCCTAATGTAGCTTAATTTTGCTGTAGTTAGTGTACTTGGATAAAACTTATAGTTAGCACCAATTTCATAGTATATTGGCTCTGTACTTGATGGAGCATCAATAGCATTTCCAACAAAAGAAGATATTTTATCTTCTGAAACATATCTAACAGCATAGTCATCGTCAACAGTTCTTATAGCAACTGTCTTATACAGATTAGCTGGCTTAGAAGCTGTTTGTGATGTTATAGTGAGAGTAGACTCTATTAAAAAACCTGATAATGTATCAGCTATAATTGCTGATGTTGACATACCTACTGGATTCTTTGGGTTTCTATTAGGACCACCTGTATCATCAGTCAAAAAAGACAGATATTGGTTTTGAGCCATATTGATAACCATGTTGAAGTCGTCGGGAGACAGATACGTCCCCTGATACTTGTCTACTAGGTAAGAGACAATTTTATATACCTTATCTATAGTCATAGTGCAAATATAAACAAAAATCCCTCTGCCAAGAATGGCAAAGGGAATAACCAATCAAACCATATGAAACACGAAGCTATGTTAGTCAGCCATACTTTTTAGCTGCATATAAAATTCTTTACCTTTCTCTGTTAAACACAACTCAGCCAAATGTTTGACCGCATCTTCATTGTCTGGTATTTGGGAAATAAACTTCTTTGTATCTCCCCAGATTGCCTGACCTTTGCTTGTGCTTAAATCAATTAAGTTTAAGGCAATTGCTTTCTTAATTACATATTGGACTTTAACAAGTGGGTTATTATAAGTATTTATAAAAGTATCAGGGTAGCTTTCAGCATAACTCAAATAGTCTACCCTAATTGCCTTTTCACCCCTGTTCTCACCAAACTGATTTTTCTGTCTAACTCCTAAAAACTCAGCATGTGGATACATTATCTCAACAGGAGCATCCATTGCTAGTTTCATTGCAGACATTCTAACTTCCGCCTTATTGATAGCCTGCTCTTCCTGTTCTTCAAAATTTACTATCGTATATACTGGCAAAACATGCTCCATTCTGTTCTTCTTCTTATTATACATATTACTGCTAGTAAGAAATTTAACTAATGATGTTTTGTTAGCAGGTACTCTAAGGATACCATTTACAAACCTAATCTGAGGCATAGAGTTCTTTTTATTATCAGAAAGATGCTCTTGCTCATCAACAAAAATAGTATTTACACCCTCTAGGTATCTTATATTTCTTTCTGTCTTGGTTTCTTCATCAAAGATGATGTCCGTATTTCTTAAAAAGTAATTTTCTGGATATGGACTTTTTCCGGGACTTGCGTAGTATACTTTATTCACTAGTTGAAATATGTATTCTGTTGGCTCTCTCTTCTTAGGTGATTCTATTACTACGTTAGGGAATTCTGAAACTTCTACATTAGATACAACATCTACTATGTTGCCATTTTCGTCTAAAGTCTTCTTGTTTTGCTTTGCCATGGTTTTATTTTTTGGTTAACGCAAAGATAGTAAAAAGCCCCGAACAAAATGTTCAGGGCTAATTACTGTTATTAGATAATTTAATCCAATAATTATCTTACAGTGATGTACTGGTTTGCACCAAATACTTGGATACCACAGTAAGACATATGATGGACATTCAATTCCATTTTATCGCTGGTTGGAACCTTAGCAAGAGCACCAGTTTCCCAAACCTTGATTTCTTTACCCGGCTCAACTTCATTGTAAACAATACGAAGTGAAGGGATTTTATCGCCACTCTGTGCATCACGACCATCTTTCATAGGAATCAAAAGACCACTATTCTTATAGTACTCAGATGCAGGAGCAACTCCATAAACAGCTTCTGCGTTGAATGGAAGGTACTTCTTAAGATGGAAAGTAATACCATCAATCTTGATAGAATCAAAACCATACTTAATAGCTACTTCAGATGAACCACCAACAGATGCCCACTGAATAGCACCAGCTGTATAAGCTGCAAACAATCCATCATCAACATAAGAACGCATGTAAGAATCCATCAAGAAATGGTATTCTTGAGCACCACCGTTGAAATCAGCAAGACGAGCAAGAGCGTGGAAATGGGTAATACCAAAGTTTGACGCTTGGTCCCATGCGCTATACACTTGACCACTAGCTTCAACTTGAGGGATAAGACCTGTAGAACCTGTAGCTCCTTGTGGCTTACCGAACATCAACTTGAATTCTTTGTTGTTCATGAAACGACGAACAGACTCATCCAAACCTTTATAGGTGTAGTAAGGTGAACCGTTTACTTCGAACCACAATTCTTCAATTTTAGCTCTATCACTGATAGTAAAATCTTCACGAATCTCAGTTGTGTAGAACAACTTCTCTTCAGTAAGTTCTGCGATAGTGTCAAACTTAGTAGATGCTTCACCAGCTTCTGCAATACCTCTAAATACTAAGAAGTCATTTGCAAGCAATGTAGCATTGATAAGCTCTGTGCTATCAAATGGAGTCATTACGAAAATGTTCGGATAGGTAGAGATGCTAGTAACCTTGTACTGCTTACCATTCTTTGCATTCTCAAGAACCTCACCTACACGGATTGGACTTCTAGAGCTAGAAATAGAAGAAGCATCAATTGTTACAGTAGCTGTAGCTCCAGCTGAAGCACCACCTGTGAAAGAAGCAACCTTCACGTTATCATGAAGCTTACCACGAGATTCGAAGTGACCGAATTTTCTTGAAGGAACTGTAGCCTTCATACCCAATGCTTCAAGCAATTGAGCGTAGTTTTGTGCACCGTACTTATCAACGAATTGGTTGTAGTACTGAGGCTTAAGGATAGATAAGTCAGAAACAAACTGGCGTTGTACGCCTGCGTTGTTTGTTGAAACACCACCCGGTTGTAATACTGGCATAGTAATTTATTTTATTTTGTTAAAATTTAAAGTCTAAACATTGTACTTACCATTTCATCATAGTCATTTGTGTTTGCAGCACTTGAAGACCTTGGCTGATTACTATAGTCTATATTCTTCATACTCTTAAGGATATCAGCTTTCGCTTTAGACACAGCCTGTGTCACCATTGACGAAAGAATCTTATCCCTATTCTGTAAAAAGTATACATCCTCAGCCAACTGTTTAGTATCGTATCTTCCATCCTTGAAGTAACGATTACCATAGAACGTCTCAAGGTCGAAACTTTTCAGCACGCCTTGAAGGCCAGCCTTGTCTTCTTGTGTGATGTTATATTTACCGTCAAATTGGACATCCTCGTCCTTATAATTGACTGCAAATCCATCAAAGTTTCTAAGTCCATCATCAATGCTCGATTCGAACACCTTTCTGGACTCTTCATAGGCTAACCTTTGTTCTTCTTGTTGTCTTGTCAGATACTTGTTTATAGCATCTTGCGATGGTTCTGCACTTTGCATCTGACTAAGAATATCTGGAAAATCAATGTCCTGTCTTAGTTCTTGGAGATTTTCTTTAGCTTGACTAACCATCTTCTTCATTTCTCTCTGAATAGCCTTAGTCTGCTTCTCCAATTGTTTTCTTTTGCTGACGATTTCTTCTTCTGTTAAGAGGTCTTCATCAAAGTCTTTCTCTACAGTAAACTTTAATTGAAACTCTTCCTCAATTTCTTCAGGAGTTAACTCTGGATATTCATAAGCCATTTGTAGCTTAATAACATCCTCGTCACTCATATCGTCAAGACTTGAAAGAACTTTTTGTTCATAAAGCATATCAGCTAAATCTGATATATCTTTATTTACAAGCTTGTCATAGATAGTTTTTGAGAAGTCATCCTTCCATTCGTAGGATACTGGCTCATTAACTGCTACTTCTTCTGTTTTTGGTGTAGCTTCTACAGCAGGTTCTACATTTGTAGGCTCTGACTGTGCTACTGTGCTTTCTTCTACTACTGCCTCTGTTTGTACTGGCTCAGACTGAATAGGTTCTGAGTTTTCTTTTACATAGGAGTTCGAATCAAATGGATTGAATGTTTCTGACATGGTTGATTATTTTTACAAAGATATAAATTATTGTTGCATTTCTTCAATATCACCTTCTTCTGCCATCTGCTCATCTTCCATTTGCTGCATAGCCTGTTGTTGCATTATCTGCATTTGTTCAGCTTGCTTCTTCTGGAAATAGGCATCAACAACAGCTTGTAGTTCTGGACTGAGTGGTTTACCTAACTCATAAGATTTCATTAATATATCTTGTACAAATTGTTGTTCAGATAAATCCTGTTTCATCTTCATCTCTGTCTGAGTAACAGCTAATTTACCTTGTGCCTGCATTTGTTCAAGCTGCATATCTGATTGCGCCTTAACCTGAATAGATTGTTGCTGCACTTGTGCATTCATTTGAGAGTTAGCTTGTGCTTTCTCCATATCCTCTTTAGCCTTCCTTTTCTTTGCCTTAGCTAAATACATCTCAGCGAGTTTAGTGTTTTTTATGCTTCTAACCCTAAACGCATCCTCAAAATCTATAACACCAGCAGAAAGTGCTGTCTGAATCATAGCTTCAATAAATTGTCTCTCCTTATCATCTGGAAGTATATTTATTTTAACATCAAATACCTTACCATCTATATCTTGAGGATTTAAATATTCTCTATATTGCTGTCCTCCATATAATACTGAGTCATAAAGTAACATAGAAATCTTAAGTGCTGTCTGCTGATAGATAGATAAGAATGAATCATATATAAAATCAGTAGCATTGTTAGATGCTGCTATCTGCTGCTGTTGAACGCCAAGTCCAAGCTTTGGATTTACAGAAGCACCTTCTCTATATTCATTTACACCAATCTCATCACGTAATCTGTCTAAGTAGTGGTTATAAACCAAGATAAGCTCTTGAATCTGTCCAACACTAGAACTATTAGGAGCTTCAGAAATTGGTAGTCCATTTTGCTGGTCTCCATCCTCTGTTCTCCTTCTATAATATATATTACCAGTTTGGTCGTATATCTTTTGAATTTCTAGTGGGCTTATATTTTTACCTTGACCAAGACTAATATCAGACAATGAGTCGATATCTATAATCAGACCAGAAGGTCTAAGTTTAGCTATAAGCTGTTGAATCTTAAGGTGAGCCAAAGTCATCTGCCTTATAGAAGTCTCCATCCTTTCAGGTAGAGCCATGTTTATAAGGTCAAGATTCTCATACATATATAGAGAATAACTGAAGTGTACCTCAGACATTTCTTTAGCCGTATTAGGCTTAATCATGTTCTTAAGTATACCCCACTCCAACATTAAATCAGTACCCATAACATATACGCCTCTATAAATTACGTACATGTCTTTCTTGATTACTTCTTTATTATCGCCAAGTCTTTGAGGTTCTTTCTCCTTTCTTTCTACTATAAGGTTTCCAAACTTATTAATCTTTGCTTGGTAAATCATTGTATCTATACTCTTAATCTCAAAGTCTATAACATCAACAGTCCAATCATCATATGGCCTGTCTAAAGAGAATCTATATCTTTCGTCCCACTTAACAGTCTGATTGAACTGTTTAGACTTCTTGGCAATCTCGAACATTTTAGCTTCATCGAGATTTGGGTAGTTATTTCTGATGTCGATAATCTTCATAGATACAACCTCACCAAGAAAAGAAACATCCCTAAAATCATCATATTCCGAGAAAGAATAAATGAGGTTTTCTGGTACTACTCTTCTGATATTTATCTTCCCATTCTGTGCTACGCTTACCTTAGTTGCTGCAACACCAGTCTCAATTAAGTCTTCTATAATTTTTCTTTTAATTACCTCCCAACCATTCATATGGCTAACGTAATCTATACCTTTTTCAAAAAGTATCTCCTCTGGTAATTGATATTCCATACCAAAATACAGTTCTAGCTCTTCATAATCTTCTGGAGTAAATTTACCTTCTGCCATTAATTTAACACCAGTCTGTTCTTCTATTTGTCTAACTTGGTCACCAAAATTCATCCTAAACTCAGCCTCATCTTTATCATATCTCTTCCTCTTTGTTGATATAGGGTCTACAGCAGTTGCTTTTGCAACCTCGCTTCTCTTCATAAATCCACCTATAATTACCTGCATAAACTTAGGTGCAATAGCTGGAGCTTTCATATCTAGGTTTACAAAAGCCTCTTTTCCGTCTACATTTAATAGGTCTAAGAATTCTGACATAGGCTGTCTACCTCTGGCAAACATCCTGTTCTTTTCGAACTTCTTATTCCTTCTGTTAAAGTATCCGCTATTGAATGCTCTCTCAATAAATCTAGATATCTTTAGTCCCTCCTTATCTTCCTTCTTCAACCTTGAGTTGGAGAGGTGGAAGTTTAGTATATTTTTATTTTCCATAATTATAGCAAAAGTACAAAAACTTAATATGCTACAGCCTGATGCTGAAAGTCTTAATCGGTATCACAGAATATTCCTTTTCCTTCTTGGCCACCTCAACAGCCACCCCAGATAACAAGCTAATCATAAATGCCACACTTCTATCGTATGGGGTTCTGTTTTCATGGTCATACTGCAATAGTTCCTCAAGCAGGTCAATGTATACAACCTTATCGCAATGATTCTCAATATATGATATACATGTATCTAGCTGCCTAGCCATAGCAAATGCATCTCCAGATGTAACCCCGTATTTGTGAACGGTCCTACGTCTATGCTTATCTATAGCAGATTCTGGAGTTCTCATAAGGTAAGACCTAAATCCTTTATTTGAAAAGTAGTCTACGAAATCGTCACCAACGTCATTCTCGTAACATGCACGATATCCCCAAAATACAGCACCCTTCAACATCTCATCGTGGAACATAGATTTCATTCTTGGTCTATCTACATATTCAGCAATAGGCATACACGTATTATTTGGGTCAGAAGGGTCTAGCCTTTCAAATACGTAGCATACTCCCATAGAGCCCTTTCCTGATATTACAGACGACTTAAATGGGTCAATCCCTGACACGTACTTATGTGCGTTACCCGGAACCCTAGAACCGTCTACCTCTATAAATTTATTAGCTTCTGTCTTATCTGGTATCTTATAGGCTATCCAAGAGCCCTCTGGGTCGTCAGCCCAATCTACCGTCCTCTCGTTTTTCCAGTATAGCCTAATTCTTCTAAGGGCAACTCTTTCCTCCTTTAAGAAGTCTATCTGGTTGTATATCTTCTCAGAGTTGAAGTAACACTTCTTTTGGTCAATCATAAATGCTTCCTCCTCAGTAAAAGGGTTCATCCTTATCTCTTCACTAAGTGCCTTCTTATCTTTAATGATTGCCCTCTGTGAAAGAAGGTAATCCTTAGCACCCATAGTTATATTCATTCCGTATCTTTCCTTGATGTACTCCTTCTGCTTTTCAGTAGGGGTATCTATTATAGACATACCGAACTCGTCTATAAATCCTTCATATCCATCGTAGGCAGGACAGAAATATCTATAAAGACCAGTAGCTGTATATGCATCATCGAATTGAGAGCTTCCTTCAAACAACATCTTGTATGGTTCACCACCACTCTTGGCATCGTTTGCTGTAGATGGGATGATACAGAATCCTACCTTAATTGCACCCTTCATCATCGTCTTCTTTACAATAGGCCAGTACTGATTTACGGGTACTTCTTTTGGCCACTTACCAGCCTCATCCATGAGTAGGGCAGTTACCCTACCAGAGTCGTAAGAGTTAAGTGCTGTATTCTTAAAACTAATTTTAGACTCAAGACCAATATCATCGTCAAACACCTGACCTTTCTCTCTTCCCTTAGTCTTTCTTTTATCTTTCTTCTTTCTAAATACCAACTCAGTCTTCGTCTCTTCATCTTCTGCTCTAGGCTTAAAGAATACTGGCAAGTTTCTGTATCCGTTCATTACCATATATACGAATGCATCAGATGCGTCCTTACCAGTCTTAGATACGATACCACAGAATGACTTTCTCTGTGTTATAGCTTTCCATACAATGTAACAGGTAGCTTGTGATGTAGCACCCTCACGACGCTTCTTAATTCTTATAACTCCAAAGCATTGTGGTATCTTCTCACAGTATTCTTGAAAGTAAAAGTATCTTCTGTCTACGTCACGGTAGTCAGGAAAGTTACCATCTTCTAGCGTCCAATAGTTAAGATAGAAATAGTGTAGTCCATTTATATATGTAGGATTACCATCATTATAAAACCAATAACCATCATTAATCCTAGCCCACTCTCTCTTGATAAAATTTACGTGTTCATCAGCATATACAGCAGAACCATCTTCATCAAACTCTAGGTCATGAAAAGACTCTGGTATCTGAATCCTAGTAAACTTTTGCTTAGAAGATTTGTATAGGTCTATGCTAGACTTAGCAGGAACTTCAGGAGTCTTATATGTAATTCCGTATATATTATGTTCTTGTATCACTCTCTCAAGAATTTATTTGTAAATCTAGATAGTTTATTGAACATATCTACACCAGTTCCAGTTAGTGAGAATATTCTCCTAGCATCACCGGGTTTCTTTGCAATCAATACTACCAGACCTCTCTTAATAAGTTTATTTACTGTTGCGTAGAACGCTACATTAACATTCTTCAGTGTTGTCTCAAAGTCCTTCTTATCAAAAAACTCATACCTACCTGCCCACAATAAAAATGAATATTCCTTCACGTCTAGGTTATAGATACTCATAACCGTGTGGGTCTGAAACAGAAAATTAGCTAGATGCTTAACCTTGTAGTTGTTAACAGCTATCTTGTTCATAGCATCTCTGTATCCTTCCCTTCTGAACCTTTTTACCTTATATGCGTTCTTATATCTTAGCTTTTCTATCTGCTGCTCCTTTCCAAATATGAGCTGGTCTTTTCTGAATAATACCCATCTTAGTCTATCGTATCTTTCCTTCCACTCGTTTCTTACTTTTTTTACTTTACCCTGTCTCCTTTCTTGCCTTAGCTTTAGTTGGGCTACATGGTTTCTCAGTCTTTTAATCTCATTAAGTAAGTCTTCAGTTGGACTATTCTTAGTAAAATACTTCATCGTACTAATTCTTCTATGAGTGGCTTTCTTCTAGCCTTATCCTTCTCTTCGTCTCCAGATAGCTGGTTGTCCATCCTAAGCTTTTTCATAACCTCATTAATTTCACCTACACTACCAAATAGCTTAAGCACCCTCTCCCAAGAACCATCGTTTCTATCTGACAGGTCTAGTTTTGTTAGGTCGCTATTATTTAATAGTCCTGTAATCTCGTTGAGTTTACGGTTTAGGGCATAGTATGAACCTACTATACCATCTGATTCGTACATCTTTATTTTATCTTCTAATTTCATCCTTTTCCTATACAGTCTGAGTATTTTAATCTAATTATACTGCTTCTCTTACCACCTATATTGTGGGTAATCTCATAGTCAGAATATTTGTACACTACAGCTATATCTCCAACTTCAAAGTCTGTTATAGAGTCTGGTTTGTTAACCACCCTCATCATCGTATCTAGCTTTTTCTTCTCTGTTAAGATAATCCCACCCGGACTTAGTGTATCTTCTTCATACATCCTCTCTACAATCATGAATCCATCTAAGCATATTATCTCTTCGCCACAGAAACCGAAATAGACGAATTCTTCTTCGATTGAGTGTAGTCTGGTAGTTGTGTCAGGATAGATATCCAATTGATTGTCTGCGTTGATTGCGTTGTGGTGTACGAGTACATCTGTTCCTGCTTTTAAGTTTTTATAATCTGTTAATAGTGTAGCTTGTGTAGGATTAGATACTTTACCATCCCAAGAGAATGAAGTATCTACAAATAGTTCTATTTCTTTACCATCAGGTCCTGTAACCAAGTGGCTATCCTTAGAACCTTTCTTAACTGAAACGATTACACGTTTACCTACAGGCCTTATTGTATTGTATAAGTGCTCCATGTTTATATGATTGGTTTTTGACGGCTATAACCGCCGTAATAACAAAGTTACTTAAATCTTTCTCCTTTGCCTGAACTTTTTCCTGAACGATATACTTGAGAGCCTCTGCTCCATAGATAGTGGTATGCCCACCATCCAGCAGATAGCTTAGATGAGTTAGCTTCCTTTGCGTGTCTTTTCCTATACTGTGCTCTAGCTTCTGGTGAATAGTTAGATGAGTAGCCTTTTGCTCCAAATCTTACAAGCCTAACCTTATCGCCTTCTTTAGCAAGTACAACCTTCTTATGTACGCCATCATTAGCATCTTTAGGTTTGTTATATCCTGAGAATTTTTCACCTCTATATTCTATCATTTCATTTTGCTTTTAAGCATCATTAATATCATAGCTTTTTTCTTATCATGAATTCCATTCATTTTACCATGCATTTTTTCATGCATTTTACCTTTTCCATACTCCTGTTCTTTATCATCATCTTCTTCATCTTCCATCTCGTCTTCCATTTCATCTTCCTTCATTTCCTGAAGTTTTTTATTAGCCAATATTTTGACTATTTCTTTCATATTTAATTTCATGACCTAAACTTTTTTACTTTTTGTGCTACTTTTTTTGGCTGTGCTACGAACTGTTTTCCCTGTTGGTTTCCCTTTGCTTTTGCTTGGTTTGTCTGCTGCTTTTCGCTTTCGCTTAGGCTTTTCCAAGCTCTCTCCGGTAAATACCGACGCTTCCCCTCCGAAGGCTTCCCAGAGGATGTCATCCATTTC
>Ga0247723_1000079_pt1 | contig 57781 bp, 81 predicted proteins | sample MSEWelMarce5H_FC_FD_189079 | JGI IMG/M metagenome (GOLD analysis project Ga0247723, IMG submission 189079) | Subsurface sediment microbial communities from gas well in West Virginia, United States - MSEEL Well Study Marcellus 5H_FC | ecosystem: Environmental > Terrestrial > Deep subsurface >...
GCCCCAACAACCGCCCAAGCAAACCCCCAAGCAACCTTCCCAACAACCCCCTCAAGGTGACGGCGGTGAAGGCCAGGGCCAAGACGGTGAAGGCCAAGGCCAGGGCCAAGACGGTGAAGGCCAAGGCCAGGGCCAAGACGGCCAAGGCCAAGGTAAAGATGGTGAAGGCCAGGGCCAAGAGGGCGAGGGTCAAGGCGCAGACGGTGAAGGCCAGGGCCAAGGTGACGGCCAGGAAGGCCCCTCAAACGGCCAGGAAGGCCCCCAAAAAGAAGGCGGCAAGGGTCAGGGTACACCTACCCCCAAAGCGGCCCCAGAGGCCCCTAAAGAGGCGTTCAGCCCCGTCAACAAAAAAGGTGAAATGGTCAAGGCCGTGGAGACCGAGCCAAGCGCAGAAATCCCTGAGGGCGCACAGGGTCACGGGACATACGACAAGGGCGCAAAACTTTCCCGCCCAGGCGCTCACGTTGGTTCCCTTTGCCACGACATACAGGTGACCGTACCTGCCAAGATGCGCTATGACCTCAAGCGCATGTTTGACAAGTCAGGCATGGAAGAGTTTCAACCTGGGCGCAAGACCGGGGCCTTGAACGTCCGGGCCTTGCCATCCCTGGCCCGTGGCAATGACCGCCTGTTTAAACGCCGCATGGAAGTGGAAGGGATCGACTCTGCGGTTGTGATTGTCCTGGATGTTTCCGGGTCAATGGAGGAGGTTTCCAGTGGGTATCGGATCAAGTCAGCGGTCAAGGCTTGCGCCGCCCTGTTGGAGTCCCTCAATGCCGCCGGGGTTGCCACTTGCGTCCTGACCTTTGCATCGACTACCAGCGTTCTGAAACCCTGGGCCATGCCCGTGAAGAAGGCCCTGGGCGAAATCAAAGGGGTACGTTGCGGATCGACAACCAACGATTACTTTGCCGTCAAGTATGCCCATGAGTTGCTGTTGGCCCGGACTGAGCAACGCAAGGTTTGCTTTGTGATCACTGATGGCGGCGGCGCTTACTACACCTCCCTCCAAGTGGAGTCGGGTCAGCGCCTGGGTCTGACCACTGTAGGCGTGGGGATCGGCGTGGACATATCCGATACCTACCCTCAGTCGGTATGCATCGATGACGTATCCAAGTTGGGTGAGGTTGCATTCAATCAAATCAAATTAGCCGCATAAGGGGGAACCATGAAAGGCTTTTTCAAACGTGCATACATGGTGGGGCCGGGGGGCATGACCTGCCCCTGTTGCGCCCCTCAATCGGGCAACAAGTACGCCGCCCGTGCCCGTCAACTGATGGACAAGCAAAGCAAGCGCCGCCTGGAGCGCATCATCAATCATTTAAACAAGGAGCAAGCATGAAAACCTATCGACTATCCATTGACCTGACCAACCCCGTGCATGACAAGCGTTGCGGGACGGGTCTGAAAAGCTTTCCCAAAATCAAGGCCGGGACGCTGTTTGAGGGTGAACCAACCCATATTAACTCCGCAAATGGGGGGATCACCCCCGCCTATGTGCGGTGCAAGGATTGGTACGCACAAGGCGAGGTAGCCGCCTTGGTGATCGGCAATTCATTTGAATCAGCGCCCGAAACTTGGCGTGAGATTGCAATTTGCGATGGCGATTGGAGCCATTTTGCAGATGAGGTGCTTGATCAATTATTGGCAGATGAATTGGTGACCGTTGATCAGGTTAAAAATACTTTAAGCAAATGCCTAAGCAAGGAACCAGTATGAAAATTTTTAACTTCTCAGCGAATGGCACTGACTTTGGAAACTGGAGCGCCCCGGACAAGGCCCAGGCGATGGAGCATTTCGCAGGTGATTCGGGCTATGTATCCTGGGCCGCCATGGTTGCGGACAGGGATGAATTCGGGGGCGACAACATAGTGGTGGCAGAGGTTGCAAACCTCCAGTTCATTCTGGAGGATGCCCTCACGGCGCTGACCAAAGGGGACAAAGACACGGCTATGTGTTGCATCGACAAAGCTTTGGAAATGGTGAAGCAAGATGAATGAGTTTAAACAACTGCTTGAGAAAATGGATTGGACTTACCAATTCTCCGACCACTACGGCACGTTTGAGAAGGGCCGTGCGGATATGTGGACTTTGCAAAAACTCGCCCGTGACCTGGGGCCAGAGGCCAGGGCCATGTTAGAAAAGGCATTGGCGCATCACCATGTCTAACCTCACCCCCCAGGAAATAAAAGCCTTCACGGAGGCCCAGAATCGCATGCTGGACGAGTTAAGTCACATGATCCTGGGTTACCCCTACGACCCGGAAATGAAAGCCTCTATCGTCCTGCATATCGCCGCCATCATGGCCGCCTCGCATGGCATGTCCCATGAGGATTGGATGTTCAAGGCAGAATACTTTTACACCGGTTGCCGTTTAAACAGACCTACCCGTGACGAGGTGCATTGATGCGTGATTACCTCACCGACCGTGAGGTGCAGAGGATTAGAACCAACTGCGCCCGTTTACTTTTGGTCATTGTGCTTATCCTGTTATGCCTGTAAAGGCCATCTCCAACCCCGCCCTGGTTGGTAAGGGCCTTGCCCTTGTCCCCGACCCGTCCCACGTTAAATCAGGTGAGCGTTACATCGTCCTGACCAATCGTTGGGAGGTCTATCAGATGGGGGTCAACCGTTACCCCCGCCTGTGTGGGAAATTCCCAAACATCCACGCTGCCATGTTCAAGTGTTTAAACAAATGATGGCAGCCAGCCTGCTGCGGTTTGAATTTAAACACCTAGCTCACCGGTAGCTCATGGCCCGCTGCACGCTACGTTTAAACATTAGAAGGCGTCCAGGGTTTCGGTGTACGTCCCGGCGGTTGGGTTGAACTGTAGGACTGTCTCGCCCTGTGCGCCGACCCAACGGTGACGGCACTTCCATACTGCGATTTGAACGTCCTTGTCTTGGCCCCGATGCACCGTGACCCCTACGTCAGTCTTGGCCCACCACGCCATCGACCCGCTGATGGACATGCCGTCTGGCCTTGGTTGTTCGACCCCTGACCTTGTGATTTTTGATGGGTGAGCAACGAACCATGTGTGGCAGTCATTGGCCTTGCAGAATTTCTGAACCCTGGTGAGCATGTCACTGATGGCCTGGGTTTCTGATGCGTCCTTGTTTAAATCAATGTAGTTGTACGGGTCAATGACCAGCCCCCGTGCCCCCATTCTTTTCACTGCGACCCTCGACCTTTCCAGGATTGAATCCATCGTGCTTGGCTCTTCGCCGTTGGTATCAATAAACAGGAAATGATCCTTCACCCATTTAAACGCTTGCGCCTTTTCGTCTGCGCTCATTCGGTTTTTGCCCTCAAAGAACCGCTTGTTCATGTAGATTTCCATGAGCCTGGAGATGTGTATCTCAGGGGCATTCTCAAATGAACACACTGCAAACTTCCAATCCTCTGCTTTTGCCAGATTGACCATGACCTGATCAACAAAGTTGGACTTGCCCGAACTTGGGTAACCTGTCACGACCGTCATCTGACCGGGCACGACCGTGTAAATGCTGTCCACTGATGAGTAGCCGGTGCTGAAGCCACGTCCCACGCCCTTCGCAAACATGTCGTTTAAACGATCCTCATACACGCCTGGATCCGACAGCCCTGCGATGGGGTAGGGGGTGGCCCCGTCAATAATATCCTTCAGTACTTGTGACGGGTCATCGACCATGAAGTCATCCTTGGCGTTGAGGAAGACTTCGTTTAAATCCTTGCCGGTGAACTTAGCCAACCTGCATTTGTCTTTGCCGATGCGCCTTGCCAACTCCTCGGCCAAGGCTTGTCCGGGAATGTCTTGGTCAGTGGCAATCACAACATACGGGGCCGCTTCAATGATCTCTCTGGCGTTCCACACAAAGGCAAACTTCTTGTCCTCAGACGCAGAAACCTTACCGTCTGCAACCTTGATGGGTGCGCCACCCGGCACGCTGACCACATTGTTTAAACCAATCTCCATGAGGGTCAGGCAATCAATCTCACCCTCCACGATGATGATTGGCTCACCCTTCTTGACCTCGTCCAACCCAAAGAAATCATGTGCCCCGCCAGCGTCCTGTGTGAAGTCCTTCTCTGGGAATGATCGGTACTTGGCTGATACCAGTGCCCCGTCCCGGTAGTACGGGAAACCAATGGCATCTGCGGTTTTAGATAGCCGGGAGAAATATTTGTCTGCGGCGAACAATCGCATTCGATCTGCGGTCTGAGGGGATATGCCTCTGGTCTTTAGGTAATCGTAGTGCTGGCTCTGAAGTTTGTTGCTTGTAATTTTTACGGCGGGGACAGCAGACAATTTACGCTCCTTGTGTGGTTGGATAGACCCGTTGGAATAACAGTGGTGGCAGTGATAGACAACGGCCCCGTCAGGTTTGCGGGTCAGTGTCATGTCTTTCTGGTTTTGTTTTCTGCGCTCTGGTGAGCACAACGGGCAGGACACCCGTGTTGATTCATTGAAATGGAACTGGTCAATGAAGTCTGCGTTCATTTGATGCTGCCGTCAGACTTGCGTTTAAATGAGCGGTTGGCTGAAGCTGGCTTCGCCCGGAGATTGCTGATGACCGTAGTTCCCCCTTTGCTCAAAGGCTTTTTGTGGTCAACGTCTTTGCCGTCCCCTTTTTTGACCACGCCAGCACGTTCCATGATGCGCCTTGCTTTGTTGCGTTCGGCCCGTTTCTTCTTGACCATCTCTGTGCCATCGTAGTTGGCATATTCTTTTTTGTAATCTCTCATGTTCCATTCCTCAATAAAACTTGTTTAACTTGTGACGGGTCAACCAAAAAGAATAACTCGCCGCTGTTTACATGCTTGTTGGCACGCTCCATTCTCGGGGAGTGGAGGATGACCTCTGCATCGCAAATGAAGGCCCGTGTCCCGTGAAGATTGACAGACACCAGCACCGTCTTCAAATCATTGTCCAACAGTTTTTGCTTCCGCTCTGGGATGTGCAAACTGTCAAAGGGAAATTCATCTGCGCTCCATGATTCCCTGACCTCCACCTCAACGTAGCCTACCTTGACCCCGGCCCGGTAAGCAATCAGGTCAACCCCGTAAGGATCTGCGTTGTCCCGTAGATCGATGCCGTAAGAGTCCTGAAAGAAATGCTTCACCCTGTCTCTGCCAAGCTTGTCAAAAGCTTGATGAGCGGCGGGGTCAAAGGGCTTTCTCATTCACCCAAGTCCAACTCTTGTTGATCGGGGGCCTTGTAATTCTCCACAGCAACCCCGGCGGTGACATGTTGAACCAACTCATCCTGCGTAGCCACCTTCGCCACAATGATTTGCCTTGCCACATGAGACACGGCCTGTTGCCTGTTGCTGGCCCGGACAAGTCTTACCCCGTCATTCATTCCTACGATGTATATCCTCATGGTCACTCCTTGTTATTGGCCCCTTGAGGGGCCGGTTGCTTGACTTTACCTATTACCTGTTATTACCTGTAACCTGTATCTCCCTACAGATCTTTCCTTGGAGCAGACGGACTTAGCCTATCCTAAGTCCTTCACATAGTGCTTTCCCCATCGCATCCATGACCCGCCAGCCGTTCGACAATAGGGCGCTAACTTCGCCACCCGTACCCCTGCTTCCTTGTCTTTCCCGTAGTAGGGGGTTTAAATGTTTGCCGCTACCGTTGACCGTCCAGCAAACAAGTTTCCTTTAGTTGCATTCTTTATCAAAGCTTCAGCCTGATCCTGACCATACACAATGACCACCGGTACACCAAACTGGTGATACCGTGATCCCTGACGGGTTTGTTCCCAACAAGTTTTGTGTTTAATCTGGGCCTTCTTGACCTCAATGATTCCCTGCAACACACCATCTTTAAACACAACCAAATCGAATCGCACCACAGAACGCTTCGCAAAAGTTGCTTTAACTTCACCTCGGACATTTATGCCAATACTTCGCAGTTGACTCCATAGATAAGCCTGGACTTCAAACTCTGTCTGACGATCTGGCTCAACTACAAGTCTTTGCATAAATTTTGGCAACAAAAAAGCCGTTACGACTGACCCCGGTGAAGAACCCCTCACGGGGCCAGAGTCATGTGTAACGGCTTTCTTATTGGCTCTTCACTTCCAACAATGTTCGCACTGTATCACACACATTTAACGCATGCAACACCCCAAGTGCGTAGGGGTTTTCCATAATCTGTTGGCTGGTAGTTCCTCTTTTCCACTTGCGTGTGCCTACACGGCTCCTCATTTAAACCAAGCCTCTCCATTGGTCACCAACACGGATGGGGAATGGTGAGGAATTACCAGAGGCGGCGCAAGACCTAAGTCGGCAACCACATGAACCAGTCAATCCCCATGCGTGTAGGTTGTTGGTGGCTGGTACTGATCTCCAGCGTTCTTTAAACTATCAGGCCCATTGCGGTCAGCCCAATCCGAAATAGCGGGGTTAATCCTCGATCTCCAAACCCAAAGGCTTGGCGTTTTCCCCTAAAAGATGCCGCAACACCTTGCACATCAGCCTGTGCATTCACCAACACGGCTGGGGACTGCCTTGCAAGGATGGCACTGTTATCGGCGTACCACAATCCCCATGCGTCTTGGAATCCCAAGCATATCAAAAACTCTGCAAACTTCCAAGGGGGGATAACTACTTACTTATCCCCCCTTGCACCCGTGGAGACGTACCTATACCCGTGGAGACGTACCTTGTACCCGCCGAGACGTACCTACCACCAAGTTACCACTGGAATAAGTTATCTTGTGCCGCCATAAAATTTTTCATGCGTTTAAACATAGCACGCCGAAATACTCCGTTTTGGCACTTTTCGGAGAAACTCCACGCCGAAATTCTCCACCCCCCCTATAAGGGGGGAGGAGATTTCGGAGGGGTTTCCGGAGTGTCTGTATGTTGAAACTGCCGGTTTGGAATGACACAGCGTTTAAACACCAAAATAAAATAATCGATTTCAATGTCCTGCATGTCCTGAAGTCCAGGTAAATATGCGTTTAAACGCATAGCTTCAGTCAAATAACGTCAAATAGAAAACAGGTACTCCAGATGCGTATCTGACCGGAATATTTAAACATGACCTACAGCAGTGTTGTCGCTGCTTGTAGTTTTTCCGTGTAAACTGGGGCCTTCAGACGTTCCTCCTGGATTTAGCCCTGCCCTAACCGGCGGGGCTTTTTTTTGGGAGCCACCTCCGGGATACATTCCACAAGGATCTCTGTGCGTGGTTTATCGGGGTCAAGACCCCAATATGTATGCCGCTCCTTCACCTGCCGATCATTGGCATATATAAGGCCCTGCATCAAGTCCAAGATCAATGACTCGTCCAGGTCTGGTCTGCGGCTGGCATAAAAGATCCACATGGTCACACGCAGATCCCCCTCCATCAGCTTCGCCAATGGCCTGCACTGCTGTTTAAACACATCCGAGTAGCTCAAAGCCTTGGCTGACTTGATCAATCGGGACATGCCGCCGAAGTGAACAAGCCGCCTGGAATTGGCCTTGCTGGCTGGCTCACCAAAAATAATTTGAGAAAGTGCTTGCAAGCTGTCAACACTATCGCTATCATTGCGTTGTAATGTCATAACGAACCTTTGGAGAGCAAATGAAGATTACCAACAAATACGGTTTACCAGCGCCCCTCGTCTCATTGGTGTCGAAAGATACATACTCAAAGGGCGCATCCCAGTATAGCGTCACAGAGTTGATGAGTCCACCCAGAGTGAGAAGGTTACGAGAACAATACGATGATGTGATCGAAACAGATGTGACTGACCTGGGCTGGCAGTTCATTGGCAAAGGCATCCATATCAACATGGAAAACGCAGTCAACGACAAGCACATCAATGAAGAACGCCTGTTTGTGAATGTGGACGGCGTGACCATCAGCGGGGCCATCGACCTGCAAGAGGAAACCCCAGAGGGGGTTGTCATCACCGATTACAAGTTCACCAGCGCCTGGGCCTTCATGCAAGAGAAGGTTGAATGGCAACAGCAGTTAAACATTTACAAGTGGTTCGTTGAAACCGTCAAGCGCAAGAAGGTTATCAAGCTTCAGATCTGCGCCTTCATTCGGGACTTCAACCGCAGACAAGTCAAAGAAGGATACCCACGGGCATCCATTGACATGGTTGACATCCCCCTGTGGGATGCAGTCACCACCGAAACCTATATTCGGGAACGCCTTGAGATGCACCGCAATGCCAAGGTGTCCCATGACTTTGGGGAAGAACTTCCGTTCTGCTCCGATGAAGAAAGATGGAAATCAACCCCCGTCTTTGCCGTGAAACGTGAAGGCCGCAAAACAGCCATCCGTTTATTTGAAACCCGTGAAGAGGCCGATGAACTGGCTGTGAAGGAAAAAGGATATGTCGAAGAACGACCCGCCGAACCCAAGCGATGCACAGGCAACTACTGCTCAGTCGCCCAGTGGTGCGAACAATACCAAGGAGAAATCAATGAACGTAATTGACCTGCTGAAACTGAACGTCAACGACCATACCGAAAAGAAGAATGGTCTGACCTACCTGTCATGGGCATGGGCATGGGCAGAGGCTTTGAAGGCCGACCCTGCCGCCTCATTCAACGTGCATGCCTTTGATGGCAAAGCGTACATGGATGTAAACGGCACGGGCTTGGTGTGGGTAACCGTCACCATGTTTGGAAAGCCAATGACCTGCATGCTCCCGGTGATGAACCACCGCAACCAGCCCATCCCGGCTCCCAATGCCTTTGAGGTCAACACCGCCATCATGCGTTGCATGACCAAGGCGCTGGCTCTGCATGGGCTTGGCCTGTACATCTACAGCGGAGATGACCTCCCGATGCAGGAGGCAGAGGTCATCACAAAGGCTGATACAGCAGAGGTTGAGGCCATGGTAACCAAGGCCATCGAAAAGGCCGTGGAAACCGGGGATGCAGACCTTGCAAACAAGGAACTGTTTGCTGACGGGATGATCAAGTACTGTGATATTTGCAAGGATATGGGCGCATTGAAGTCTTACTGGAAGGCCAACCAAGGCCAACTGGATGACCTCAAGCGTTCACATAACGACCTTTACAAGAAGGTCTTGGCACACTTCACTAACGTGAAGGCAACTTTTAACGAAAAGGAAAAATCTGATGGAACCGTTTAAACAAAAAGCCGATGCTGGTCGCCTCATGGCCGCTGAATCGAAGATGTCCCAACTGTCCCCCGATTACTACGGGGAAATTGCAATCAACCTTAAGGACATGGCAAATGTCCAGACGGTGGATGGATTGCATGTCTTCAAACTCAGCGGCTGGAAGAAACAGTCGAAGGCCGGTAAGACCTACCTGAGTATTGGCATCAAGCGCAAGGTTGCTGAGTCTGCAAAACCTGTGGCGAAGTCATCTGGGTTTGATGACATGGCCGATGACGTACCCTTTTGAGGAGTGAGCATGAAAAAACCACGCCCCCTATCAGCACAAGGCCGCATCCGGGCCTTTGTCAAATCAAACCCCAATGCATCCACCGCAGAAATTTGTGCGGCAGTTAACGTCAAGCCACAGGACGTTCACAACTTCACCTACAAGTTAAAGCAAGTTTTGCTACCTGCGATTGAAGACAGAGGCGTTCCAATCATTCGCCATGAGGTCATCATGCTCCACCGGGAGGTGGACAACCTCAAGCACCAGATGGTTGGCTATCAGGCTGTGATTTCCTACCTGGAAAACCAGCTTGGCATGAAGAGCACACGCCATGGCTCTCCAGTTTGAGGCCCGTAAGGTTGCTTTGAAGCAGGACAGGACAGGATTTATCCTGACCTTGTCCTTGCACCCTGACGAAATCCCAGAGGAACTCCTACGGGACTTTGTCGGGACACGGTACGCATGTGCCGTGGTTCGGATTCAAGATGATGAGTCTGCCACCCAGTACAACAACAGAGTCCAGAGGGCTGGGATGTTGTGCAAGGATACAAATTTCCAAGAATTCATAGGGTTTGAAACCGAAGATTCCGCTGCCGCAGAACTGTGTAAACGATGTGGGATTGTGTCCCGCTCCGAGTTGTACGGTAACGAGGTGGCGAAGGAATTGTTTGATGACCTGTTGAAAGAATTTGAAAGTTGGAAAGCCGACCATGACCCCTTCTAAAAAAATACCATTCCTGTCGTACCTTGAACCGGGTGAATACACCATGCTCAAGAAGTACTCCGCTCAGACAAAGACCCCCATGACGCAATTGATGAGGGAGGCTGTGACCATGCGGGTTTCCTCTGGTGAGCAGTACCTGAACGGATACAACAATGGCATCACCAAGGCCATTGATGTACTCAAGGCCAATCAAGCGTCCAACATGCGTTTCCCGTCAGGCAGATCGTTTGGCGAAATCATTGAGGATGACCTGCTCAAGGAAATGCTGACAAAGGTTCCACATGAAGCCACTTAACGGGGATCGAAACCAGTGCCAGGGATGCAAGGAATATTTCAACAGCACATTTGCTTTTGACAAGCACCGCATTGGGCAGTTTGGAATCGACCGCAGATGCATGACCACGGAGGAGATGGAGGCCAAGGGAATGTGTGTAAACGCCCATGGCTTCTGGGTTGGTAAACAAATGGATTGGAATCCAAAGGAGACAGCATGAAGACAAAACTGAAGGCCGTGCCACCTGCCACGACTTATAGGCCCAAGAGCATTCTTGACCCTGCGTTTAAATACACGCCCTCTGCGGCTACTGATGTCCGGGCAACGTGGGCAAGGTTTGGTTGGACACCAATTGTAAGGAACAAGAATGAAAGCAGTTCTTGAGTTCACCTACCCGGAAGATCAGGACAAACTGCGTCATGCTTTAAACGGGTCAAAGGCAGTTGGCGCATTGATCGACATTCAACTAACGGTGCGTAGCTACTTCAAACATGATGCCGACCCATTGATGGTGCTGGCACTGGTCAGGGACTTAACCAACACGGCTTTAAACGAGTGCGGGGAGGAATGATGGAGACGATTCTTGCAACGATTATCTTGGGCGGCGTTGGGTTCATTGTCTGCGGTCTTGTGTTTGTTGGGTTGATGCACCTGTGGTTCTGGATGGATGAGAACGAGAGGGGGGATAGATGAGAAAGATATGGTTCATCACCGATGACTACGGCGACCTGATTAGGTTTGTCGTGACTGCCAGCGGTGTGCGCTTTTGGTATCCCGCAGTGGACAGGAAAACCCATGCGCTGTTTGCGTCATGGGGCGATGTAGATGAATGGGGTTCACCCAAGGAGAAGAACACATGACATTCCAAGAACAGATCAAAGCATTGCCCGAAGCGGAGAGGTTAAAGTTTTTCCGGCAAATCATGGAGGTGGTAGACGCAGGCCGCAAGGCAGGTGTACCGCCAGAACAGTGGGCAAAGGAATACACAGATATATACAAAAACATTGAGGTGAAGGCATGAAACCAACCGCATGGTTTGACCCGTCTAACGGCGTGGTCAGCACAGACAGGGATTCACCGTTGTTTACACCGCTTGGTCAGGTGTGGCCTTTGTATCTAAAGCATGAGTGGGTAGGGCTGACGGATGAGGAGGTCAGCGCAATTATAAGCAAGGTAATTGGGTTTAACAGTTGTGCTGGATGGGAAGAAGATTACGCCCGAGCTATTGAGCAAGCCTTGAAGGAGAAGAACACATGAAAAATTGTTTTACAAACGCCACGGTAATGTGGAACGAACGAGAAATTTTGCGCCGTGAATCATTGGTGCGTGAAATCCCTGCAATGCTGCTTGATGTGTGGCGTGGCTTGAACCCTGCGGTTCAAATGGAGCGTGTGGAAACTCCCGTTTTAACCCCCGCCGAATACTTAGCCGGGCACATTGAAGCTAAGTTTGATTTGATTAACGCTGGTCGCCGAGGCTACCTGCGGCCTGAAACTACAGCAGGAACCTTTGAGGCCATGCGTTTGCGGTATGACCAAGAGGCGCAAATGAAGAAGCGTTTACCTATGTGCTTGTGGCAGGTGGGGTTGAGTTTTAGGGATGAGGAGAATCCCGACACAATGCGGGCCAGCAAGTTGCGGTTAGTGCAGTTCTATCAAATGGAGTTTCAGTTGTTTGCAAGCCACGGAAGTAAAGCGCCGTATCTTGAAACTGCGCTGGAGGCGCTGGTGAAAACGTATGGTGGAACCTACGAACCCGCCGATGAGTTGCCGCACTATAGCGAGAAGACATTGGATTGGCACATTGGTGGCCTTGAGGTTGCGGGTTGTTCTGTCCGCAAAGATTGGGCGCACGGCACAGTGTTTGAGGTCGCTATTGGTGTTGACAGATTGGTGGCACTACAAATGCAGGAGAAGGCATGACCGAGCGATTGATTGCAAAGCTGGACAGGCTTGGTGCTGAAGCTGGCATAAAAGAAATGACCCCTGAGATATACCAATTTGCACAGCTATTGAACGATGAAAAGATGAAGCAGTGGGATGAGTGGAGGGCCAAGCGGGAATGGGTTGGGCTGACGGATGAGGAGTTGCATGAGGCTTGTTGGGAAAGCTATGTTGACCCTGTAACTGGGGAATGTTCGACTGGAGATCGTGAATACGCAGTGCGCTGGACTGAAGCCAAACTCAAGGAGAAGAACACATGACTGACGAGCAGTATGAGCAGTTAAGTTCCCGGCAACCAACTTTTGCTGTTCGGTCGCTGGCAAATGACCCCGACTACACCAAGTGTCCACGGTGTTGGCACTACACACATGAGGGACTGCACAACCACGATGGTCTGTGCGACAGGTGTTGCCGAGTGTTGATTGACCACTACCCCAACCATGAAAGCGTTGCACATATTTTAAAAAGGAGAGAGCATGACTAAACGACTGGAAACAAATTTAGACCGGCTTGCCGCCGAAGCTGGCGTTGAGTTGACCCCTGCGATACGCCGCTTTGCATGGCTTGTGACCCAAGACGCACTGCAAGGGTTTTGGAAAGCAGCCCAACACTATGCAGAGTTTGAGCAGGAGAAGGTGAATAGATTTTTGAAGGAGAAATGGAATGATTGAACCAGAAGACGAAGCATTTGAGCAGTTGGCCTTGAAGCAGGGCCAATGGGAACACACCAGCGGCTGGCGCAAGAAGCAGATCGCACACATGGATGTGCATTCACATCCCGCTGAGTTTGTACACCTACACCGCAACGACACGATCGAAGAGGTGGCAAAGGAGTTGGAGACAAAGTTCACTTTGCCGTTCGGTCGTGACACGGTGCAGAGCTTTGTTGCATACATCCGGGGGATGAAGCGATGAACATCTCCGCACAGAACAAATTTGATTTGGCCTTGCACGATGTACCGCTGTGCGCCATCTGCAACAAGCCAGTGGAGCGCATGGAGTCCTTGTATGACATTAACAAATATCAAAAGGTGTTTCGTGTTTTTTGCCACGGACAAATGGAGGAGGCGTTTCTCAACGACATGGATATTTGGAACGCAGACAGCATCCGCATGGGCCAAGCGTTTGTTGACAAGCTACCGCAACCACAACTGGAGATGAAGCAATGAGCGATCACCAAGCGGATGCGGCTAGGTACACATTCTTTAATCAGCCCAAGGCGGTAGGTTGGTGGTTACTCCCTGGCGGTGTAAACGGCATTGGGGTTAACTGGCCTTGCTACAAGAAACCCCGCTGGCTCACCATCAAGCTGATGGATTGGTTGTTGGAGTTTAAATACAAGGAGTCAGTATGAAAGCACCACCAGGAAAAGGCGCTTGCCTAATGATGGCAAAGATCACCTACCCCCGCAATGAACAAGTCAGTTGGAAATGGTTGCTTGCATGGGGCTTCTACGATATGTATGTTGATGGATGGTATGGAGCAAAAGCATGACACAAGAAGCATTGGCGTTTAAATCTTGGTTGGCTTGGTATTCGTCACCGCCAGAAAACTGGAATGAAAAATATGGGGATGCGTTTGTTTGGACAGCGCAAGAAAAAGCATTGATTCAACAACTTAAGGAGAAGCAGAATGAACAGTGATCAGAAGTTTTGGCTTGGCATCTGGGGCATGGTGCTGGCGTTCCTCATGGGAGGCATTTCGTGTGCCACAGTCTTGGCGTGGCACAAGCTCGACAAGTGGGACAAGGCCGTGAGCAACGGTGCAGACCCGATGGTCGTGACTTGTGCGCTGGATGGTCACGCCGCAAGCACCGCAATTTGCACAATCTTGGCACAAGGGCGCAAATGAGACCAGAAAAAATATTCCACGCAGTGATGCGAAGCAGAGGCTACATCGACACCGACTTCAAGATGGAGAAAGGCAGGTATGTAAACGCCGCCATGCAGACCAGATGGAACTATTTCCTGCTGGGCTGGGAGATGCGGGGTGCGGCGTGATTGAGCCTGTCCGCACATGGCAGACAAGGGAATCAGGTGACAGCACAAAAGTCACAAGCGGTCAGACATGGCGTTGCACCAAATGCAATTTATTTTTTCAAAACAGGAGTACAGCCAACGAACACAAATGCACGCAACCCGAGGTTTAAACAATAATTTTTTTTGGAGTGAACAATGAAACGAGAAAATATCCCTGGTGTATCGCACAACGAAAACTGCGTTATTTCACCACCTAAGTTTGCAACTGTTGATTTCATCATTGAGGGTGTTGCCCCACTGGTGATTGAGCGGTTCAGTAAAAAAGCTGAACTCATGGCAAAGATGGCCGAAGGCAAGTCCGCTGGAAACAGAAAGGTTCGGGACGCAAGGGACTATGAGAAAGAGGCAGAGGATGCCCGGTATCGCAGTCACGAAGGGTGGGAGGGAATGAATGCCGCCGCATTCCGTTGCGCCATGATTTCTGCTTGTCGATTGGTTGGGTTCAAGATGACCCTTGCCAAGTTGTCTACCTTCATTGAGGCTGATGGATACGATGCACAAGACGGCATCCCTTTAGTTCGTGTTTATGGTGAGAGCAAAACCTACACGGCCCACACAAGGAATGCCACTGGCGTGGTCGATGTCCGGTCACGCCCAATGTATAGCAAATGGGCATGCAAAGTTCGGGTTCGATTTGACATGGATCAGTTTAAGACTGTTGATGTGCTAAATCTGTTGAGCCGTTGTGGTCTGCAAGTGGGCATTGGTGCTGGCCGTCCTGATAGTAAGGCCAGTGCTGGCTGTGGGTTTGGTTTGTTCCAAGTAGTTTCTTCTGATCGTGAACAAGAAGTTCGCAGTAAATTTTCTATTTCAGGTGAATCAAAGAGTTTTGTTTAAACAAGGCAGGCAAGGCGGGGAACGGCTGGGCCGGGACGGGATCGGTCAGGATCGGCAGGCGGAGCGAGGCAAGGTTTGGCATGGTGAGGTCTGGTTAGGCTGGACAAGGCAGGCATGGCACGGATAGGCGAGGAAAGGTCAGGTGGGGCAAGGCAGGCGTAGCCAGGATAGGCGGGGCATGGCGGAGTGAGGCAGGCGTGGATGGGTCTAGCAGGGATCGGCTGGGCAAGGCCGGGTAATGAAAGGCAGGCGTGGCAAGGTGCGTTGAGGTGTGGTGGAGTTTGGTAAGGCAGGCATGGATCGATTGGGTACAGCAGGCATTTTTAACAAGGAGAAAACATGAAAGACGAAAAAGATTTTTTGGAACAGATGGCACGACAGAACAATGGCGTGTTGATGGTTGACGATGTAATTGAAGCGGCAAAGGATGAAAGTTGTGTGCTACACAAGCACTTTGAATGGGACGATAACGAAGCGGCAAGACAATTCCGCAAGGATCAGGCAAGGTCGTTAATTCAAAGATGCCGAATTACATTGCTTGATCGTTCCCCGTCTCACATTCGGGCATTTGTCAGCTTGCCATCAGACAGAGAAAGTGGTGGCGGGTATAGGCTCACGCTCAATGTTTTAAACGATGAGTATATGAAGGCTGAACTTATACACGATATTGAACTGACCATTGCCAGATGGAAGGGCAAGCTACATCTGCTAGATTCAGATTTGGTGGAATTGCTTGAGCAAATGGATGATGCAATCAAACGGCGCAAACCCATGCAAATTGAAGCAGCGTCAGTTTAAACAGGAGAAGAAATGAAATGCCCTCAATGTGGAGTTGAAACGGTGGTTGTACGAAGTGAACGCAAGATAAATGCCCGTGTAAACAGAGTCCGGGAATGCTTCAACGAACACCGCTTCAACACCCTTGAACAACCAACCAGCGCCCCAAGGGATAAGCACAAGCGCCGTGGACGGCCAAAGAAAAACCCATAATGTACCGTAACCAGAAACTTCTTGAAATTGTCCGGGAGTCACCCTGTCAGCTATGCGGAGTCGAGGATGGCACGATAGTGGCCGCTCACTCCAACCAGCTACGGGACGGCAAGGGCCGTGGATTGAAGGCCCACGATTACCGCATTGCGGCGCTCTGTTACCACTGCCATATGGAAATCGACCAGGGTAAGTCGATGTCCAAGGAGATGCGTTTAAACGCTTGGGATGAAGCTCACCGAAAAACTATTGGGTGGTTGTTTGAGTTCAATCACCTGAAGCTATCATCTTTTTGATTTCCTGAACATTCCCGGTCAGTTTATTCTGCGCTTGGGTTACGGCCAGCAAAGCATCCCGCTTCTCATCCCCGCTCATCCTGCTGTTGCGGATCATGGATGCCACCTCCCGGAATGACTTCATTTCCTTCTCAAGCGCAGAGATGTAATCCTTGGATGCCAGGATACGCATGTTGTCCTGCATGTACTCGCCCATCTCCTCATAGTTCCCGGCCTTCTCCAGGTGATTGACGGTACGGACAACCTCATCCACTGAGTTCTTCAGATCGTAGTAAGCCGTGACCTTCCCACGGGCCTCTGGGTCAAGAGCAAACCGTTTGATGAACGGCATCTGCTCAAACCGCTTGGTGGCCTTGGGCACATCACTGTTTGCGTCAATGACCAAATCAATGGTGTCTACGGCGTACATCCCAATGGTTCCGGTGTAGGCTTTGATCAGGTGGTCAACCTTGAGTGGGGAAAAGCCCAGCATCTTGCCGATGCCTTCTGCAAAGGACGATGTCCCAGGCCCCACCTCATAAACGGAGGCCAAGCCTTCTGCGCCCTGTCCCACAATGGGGCGGCGGGTGTAGAAGTTGTAGTTGGTGGTGACCTCGTAGATAGGCTTGATCGTCTGGGGCATCAAGTCCATGAACAGACTGCTCTTGATGTTGCGAACCATTGCTTCGCTGAAGTCCTTGCCCGTGTCGTTACCAAAGCTGAGTTCCAACAGCCGCTCTGGAATCACTTTAAACAACACGCCCACCTCAAACGGGATTGGAACCCGCATGCCAAGGCTGGGCAACAGCCAGTTGTTGTCCCGTGTTTCTTGCTCTTGAGCAAGGTACTCGTCATCGTCATGGGTCATGGCCCAGTACAGGGATGACACGGCCATCATGGTCAGACCACGGATGGCAAAGGTCTTGGCAATCTGCTTCTCGTACTCTGAACTTTCCTGCTTTTCCAAACCCAGTTTGAAAACATCTGAGGCTAGGTTTACAAGCTGTCTCTTATACGGGCGTATACCTGCACGGTACAGCACATCCAGGCCCTGCATACGGGCGTTAAAGAAGGGAATGGCGGCTGTGGCTATTCGCACCACAACTGAGTTTCCTCTGCGGTTGAAGTTCATCACCTCAAGGGCACGCATCAGGGCCTCAGTCTCATTGCCAGTTTCTTCCATAACCTTCTTGTAGATGGCCGCTCTGGTTGCCATGTCAGATGCGGTTGTGCCTTTTTCTAGGGCTTCCCAAATGGATGGGCCGACATTGAGGACTTTCTGACCAAACGTGCGTGGGCCTTGAGTTTTTTTCTTCAGGGTATCGGCCAAGTCCCGGCCACTTTGTTCCACACCCTTGGAAAACTCATATCCACCCATGCCAAAGTTCAGCAGGGCCTCAACCTCTGGTGAGTTCCCGGCCAGGGCTTTACCAAAGTAACGGATGGTGTCGATACCGGGCTTGAAGTTCTGACCGCTGGTCACCCATGCAGACATGGAGTCCCGCATCAAGTTGGCAAGCATGAAGCCGGGGTCTTTGGTAACCAAAGAACGCAGAAGATTGGCGGGGCCAGACAGAAACCCAAGGCCAGGTAGCTTGGCGAGGTTTAAACTCTTCAAGCTGTCTACTAACAGAACATCTGATACATGGTAATGCTCAATCTGCCCATTCCGCAAAATGGATACGGTGTTGATGCCTTGAGGCTTGTTGATCCTTGTGGCCTGATCAATCTGTGGGTCAAGCAACATATCAATAGTGCGGATGGCGGCGGCATTCTTCATCCCCGCCTGAATGGCGGCTTGTGTGTTCCTTACAACCGTCTCAAGGAAGTCGGCCAACGGAGCCTCACTACCCTTTGCTCGTTTGGGAGGCTTAACCCCTGAGATGTTTTGATACACCTTCGGGCCAATGGTTTCCTCACCCTCAAGCTGGCGGTAGAAGGGGATGTAGTCCCCGTGCTTCTTGAGCTTTTCCCCGCCTTCTTTGGAAATAACGCCTGTGCTGACTTGATAGTCCACAAGGGCATCGTTATAAAGGTTCCAATCGGCCTGCACCTGTTTAAACTCAGGGAACTTTGTCAGGAGGTGATTTGCGTAGGCAATGTCATCCTTGTTAAACAGCTTCTCCTCATAGACCCCGTTGGGGTTCAGCATGTAGCGTGACCCACGCTGTACACCAGCCCAGAATTGGTAGGCTTGGTATATCTCCGGGTCGTTGTACTTTGCCAACGGAACAAAGATCAACGCTGGGCCTTTGATCGTGCCGTTCTTGTTGTCGATGTAGGTAGCGCCATTGCGGTACACAGGAGCGCCACCGGAACTGCCGCCCATGCCAATGACCCGTGCGGCCACACCAGCGGCCATGTCGGACATCAACGCCGCCGCCTCTGCACTGGAGTCAGCCATCAAGCGGACAATGCCCTTGGCCTTGGCATAGCGGTTATCCAACCGGGCCAATGAGTCGTACTGATTCAAGAACATCTGACGCAGAGATGTGTATGTGGGCGGGGTGACGGCATCCAGCATACGGGCCGCATGGCCCTTCTCTTCCCGTGCCGTGGTCTTGGACAAGTAAGCATCGATGACCTTCTGGTCGCCGATGATGTTACGGACGCTCAGACGAATGTTAGGGTTGGCGGGGTCGTAAGTTCCAATGTTGCCGGTGGCTGACTTAACCTGTTCAGGTTTAAACGCAAGGGCTTCAATGATGTTGCCAAAGCTGTCCTTGGCAATGATGGAATCATAGCCAGCCTTCTCAAACATCTTCCTTACTTCACTACCCTCCAAGTCCATCAGGCGTTTACCTGACAGCTTGGTAGCGGCCTCTTTCATCTGCGTTTCTAGGGCATTGAAAGCCTCGTCCGTTAGGACAAGGTTGCCACCCTTCATCCGGGTTGGGAAGTCCCCTAGATCGATGTTGTAGGGGTTCTTGGCCGACAAATACAGGGGCATCAACGCAGGCTGGGAGAACCCAAATGTTTCTGCGTAAACCGGCACAGAGGTTGTGTAAACGCCAGAGCCAAGCTTCCCATCATCAGACAGGTTGAAGGTGCTAAATAAATTACCCTCTTCACCCGGCGTTTCCACTGTCCCGTGGAACATCAGTCTTGGTGAGCCGTCATCGTTGATGGCCTTGCTGCCGTCAAAGAAGCGTTTAAATTCTGGTGTGTTGGGGGCTATCCGGCCAATCAAAGGCGGGGGACGGACGCTCAACTTCTCGCCCCGCTCTGCCATTTCAGAACGGGTTCCACGGTACTGAACAGGTGCGTTGTGATTTAGGACAACCATCATGCCCATATCAGGAATGGCATATCCATCGTAGCCAGCGTCTACAACCAATGATTCAAAATCATTTGAGTTGCCTTTGGCTTGATCAGACAGTCTGTCGCTCTCTACGCCCGGAGGAAGAATGTTGTCAAACTGCTGCGTGTAAACGTACTGACCCAGACCGGCTTCCGGTATAGGCATGGTTCCGTCTGGTTTTTGGGTATAGAAATAAACCCGGCGATTGATGCGCTCGTCATTGCTTTGGGCCAGCCGTTTGCTTTCTGCGCCACGGATGCCAGTGCCATACTTGTCGCCATTGAGGGTGTTTACCTTGGCGTTTCCATAGTGAGCGCCCTTGAAGCTTGCCGCCCCAGGTTGCAGGGTTCCTAAAACAACACCTTTGCCCGTTACTACAGACGCAGGTTCTGCGACTATGTCAGGCTCAATCTCCATGGTCGATGCCCACTCAGGCAATAAACCAATCTTTTGGTCTGCGTATTTTGTGTCCTTGCCAGATGCTGTTTTGTTGAAGTCAGCATTGGGGCCAAAGTTCACCTCAGAGTTTTGTCCACGGGTTCCTGCTGTCATGGCCCGTGCGGCCAAAGGAGAATACATTCTTACATGCGATTGGAATGCGTTCTCTTCACCTTCGGCACGGAAGCCAAAGCCTTCTTTGATATGACCGTAGAAATCATGTGTAGCACGGAACACCTCGACCACCCTGGCCCTGCGGCCAGAAATAACGATGTCGGTCAATGCCAGCGCAGGATTGCTCCTTATCTGCTCGTCAGTGATTGCGTCTTTGCCAAACCCGCCATCAGCAGGGAACACATATAGATGGTTGTTGTTTAAAACATCCAGTATGGAATTTCTTGGGTTGCCGTAGGTGTCTATGGCATCCGGAAAAAACTCAACCGTGATGCCCGTCTTGAGCATTGCTTTGTACTGGGCAATAGTTTCATCTGCCCATGCTTTGTATGCGGCTTTGACTTGAGGAGCATTCGGCTCATCAATCATCCGGGCATAAGAACTTGCCAGCATTTTGGAGAACTCTGGGTCAAGCTTGTGATAGCTTGATTGCTGTCGGTAAGGCAGACCAGACTCTTCGGCGTACAGAACCGCCGCTTCCCGTGCGGGAATGTAGGGGCCAAACGTCACATCAACGCCGTCAACCTTTACCGTTGCTGGTAACCCTTTAACAGGTTCCTCAAGACCGGGATACTTTGCCCTTGTCTGTTCATCCAGTAGTTGTACGCCTCTTCGAACTCCTCTTTGCCCTGAAACTGTTCCCGTTTGGGCTTTGAGTCTTCTAGACGCTTCAGCTTGCTGTGCAGATCCATAGCCAGTTCCTTCGTTGTAGTATGCGTTTACAGCGTCCCTTTGAGCTTGTGCAAGCTCATCAGGGTCATCAAAATATTCACCTGGGTTCTCAAATACTGTTCTGTTGTCATCTGGGTTGTAGACCATGTAAACAACATCAGGCTCACCACCGTTAAACTTTGAAAATGTTTGTTTGTCCCAATCATCAGGCTTGTACTCTTCATTCCACTTCATGCGTCCAACAATTTGAAAACCGTTGGCGTTGTAAAGCGATGGAAGAACAGTTGCAAAAGCATCAAGCTTTCTGCCGCCCTCTTGGACGGCCAGTTGAATTGAAGAATTAACAGAGCCTTTGTGTGGTGGCCCAGAGAAGACTGAAACAATGTCATCGCCTTTTAGGGCAATACCGGACTTGCCATCCTCCGTCATAAAGAGGCGCATGTCTGCGTAATCTTCTACGGGGTAAACATAGACAGCCGCCCCATATGGGCTGGCATCTTTGGCATCCCGGATTGCTTTCTCGTACACGCCAGCGTCTTTGCCGCTAATTTCGTAGAACACGGGTGATTGATTCCCGTGCTCACTGACAATCCCCTTAAACAAATCAGTAGGGGCAAACTCAGCTATAGGCTTTGCGCCTAGAACCCGAACGCTTGTGCCATCTCCAAGGCTTCTTCCCGTGTGAGTCCGGGATTGCATTTCATTGCGTCCTCTATAGGATCGTATGTCTTCTCGGAGGGAGTATTTCGGCCCGTAGTTGATTTTTTCATTGCCTCCACCGCTGGGTCGAACGGTAGGTTTTGCAAGTCGTATGTTTTCATTTGTTCCTCTTACACTTAGCTTGGGTTCTTCAGCGGCAGACTCTTCACGAACTCCCTCAGAGCCTTCGATCTTTCCTGTGGCGACAGCCCCACCGTTAAGTCCTCCAGTGAAGACCACACTGGGTCTTGCTCGTCCAGTACTCTCATTGGCTTGGGCGATGATTGCTTCTTCGTATCCGATGTCATCTGCTTTCCTTCCGCTTAGTTTTTGATACAGACGCTTCTCGTAGTACCACAATGCCGCCTGTATATCTGCCAGTGTAAGACTAATCCCCCTGTCACGCAATAGGGTTTGTGTCTTTCTGCCAATATCATACATAAATTTTCTGTCAGACGCAGTAAACGGTGCTTCTGCAAGCATGTCGTACTCGTTCTTATAGATGGTGTTTGCCATCTTTTCCAGGTTATGTTCGTACAGCATCTGCTCGTAACTGTCGCCAGCAGCCTGCTCGGCACGTTTAAACCATGCTGGTTTTGCAAACTTCTTGGCTGGCTCTTTGGACTTAACCAAATGCTCAAGTTCGGTGTTGTACCCATAGTCCAGGTACTTGTCTCGCAACGGGACAGCCGCCGCAATGACTTCCTCACGGGTGGCATCTGGCCTGTCCATCATTGTGCGGAACTTACCAATCGATGCCGCAGTTGCCATGGGGATCAGCAGACCACGCATGCGGTTGACCGTGCGAGTCCACCACAGATCCATGGTCAGGTAGCCCTCAGACCCAGACAGGTTGGCGTAGAAAGCGCCCAGCTTTGGCCCGAAATAGATGGCCGCTGTTGGCACGGTGGTTTCTGCTAAGTAGCTTGCGTCTGGTTTCTTGCCTCTGGCACGCAACTCCACATTCATGTCGGCAACTGTGGTTTCCTTCAGCAGATGCTGTTGGAAGTTTTCACCATGTTCAATAAGCAAATCCTGCAAGGTCTGCAAATTGTTTTGCAGGGCCGTGGCCCTTCGGTTACCCATCGCCACCAGCGGCTTGCCCATGCGTATCTTGGCATACAGATTGATGGCATTGGAAATGTTCTTCTTGACCTTCTCCCCGTTGGACGTAATTGCCACCAAGGCTGTAAATACAGCCTGTGCGTGCTTGTTGTCTTCCAACTCCGGGAACCGTCTAGCCAAACGCTTCACTGCGTTGGGGTAATTGTGGGAGTACCAGCCAAGCCCCGTTCCTGTGGTGGACGTTGTGCCAAGTTGATACATGACCTCATCTGCCATGGCCTCGGACAGCTTGACGGCATCAGCTTCTGTCGGGTTGTTGCGATCCATCTTCCCGATGGTGTCGAGCGTTTGCTTGTTTAAAGCAATGGCAATTTGACGAACGTTGTTCAACTGACCGGCTCGTTCACCCGGCTCCTTTGCCACTCGCAAGCCCAGTTCCCTACGGGCCACTGCTGTATCGCCTTCCATGAGATCAACGGTGGATAGAGGTACTTGGAACCCTGCACGCAGACTCTTCTTCTCAGTGCCAGCGCCCTGACCCAGGGCTTTCAACTCACCGGCCTCAACCTTGCCAAAGATGTCATCCACTGTCTGGAACCCAGCGCCAGCCATGGCATTACGCAGAGCTTCAAAGAATTTGTTTAAACGCTGCATTACCGCAGCGATCATCCCAGGTGGGGGTTTGTTTACAGTGAAGTCGGCAAACGCATCGGCAATTGCTTCCTCAATAATCAAGTCCATGAAGTCCGCTTGGGACATGACCGTTCTCTGGGGCTTATCAGGGTTCTCCCGATTCCAAACGGTTGGCTCAATAATGTTGATGCGCTCGTAAGCATCGTAACGGGATGCCTCATTGGGCTTGATTGGCTTTCCATCAGCGTTACGCTGAAGCAGGTACTTGTTCACCCACTCCGTCCGGGCCTTACGCTCAAGGGTGGCCCATTGCTGTGGTGTGAAGAACCCTAGAGCCTTCAATGCATGCAACGCCTCATGGCGCATGGTCAACAGAGGATTCTCCTCGTCCATGGCAATCTTGATCAGGCTCTTGTAGTAGGAGCCTCCTGCCCTACCACCTGCAATGGATTGCTCAATCTTCAGGGCAACATCGTTTAAACCCAGCTTCCGCAGGGCTGGGAGCAAAAACTTCTCCAGTTCGGCAATTTTGTCTTTAACCTCCTGGGAAACCTCTGGCTCTCCCTCAACCTCAGAGCGTTTGACCGCAAAGCCTTTGGTGATCCCGGCCTTCTTGTCCTCACGGGCCTGCAACTCGGCCAATGCCCGTTTTGCTAATGTCCTGCGGCCCTCAGTCTTGGTCAGCTTCTTGAGTTGCTGATCGGACATGTTGGCAATGATGTGCTCTTCTGCGGCTGTCCGGGTGGGGAAGGTAGCAGAAGGGATTCCCTTCTGAAGTACAGTTAGGCCCCTGCGGCGAACAGGAGCTAACTTGCGGGGCTTGATGGAGATCGGATTTGTCTCCGGGTTATATTTATCTGCCTCGTCAAATGCTTCGTTTGTTTTGACCTCCTGCTCTTTAAGCAGTTTTGCATGAGCGCCACGGGCATTAATGTACTCTTGGGTGTTTGCCTCGCCCCTGGCCTCCATTTGCTCAAGGTCACTCTGACTGTTAGCAATTTCTTCTTGCAGTTTTGTAACCCTGGCTAACGCTTGGTCAGCCATCCGCTTTCTTATTTTGGTAAAGCCTTCAATTCTTCCTGCGGCATCTTCGTAAGACGTTGTATTGGCAAGAACCGTATTCCCGGCCATGATGTCAAAGCTTTCGGGCGCTTCGCCGGTTTTGAACTCACCCTCTTGGATGTCAAACTCATCAGGCAGGACGGTGGCGGTCTTTGGTGCAACGACTGCACTCTCAGTCACCTCATTGACGTTTAAACCTTTGGGCTTGGCAGCGGCCTGCGCTTCCTTGCGGGTTTCGTACAGATCACCAACCCTGACACCAGTGGCCGGGTCAGTGACCTCGTACTTCGGGGTCATCTCCAGATCAAAGTCGCCTTGCTTGACTGCGGTGTCCAGAATGGCCTTGGCATGCTTATCCAAGGTCAGGCCAGTGGCTTGTTTAATTACGTCCAGCGTAGCCTGCTCAGTCATTGGCCCAGGGGTCAAAGACAAGCCCTGACCGGACAGAGCCGTATCAACGGCCCGGACTGCGCTGTCGTATTGGCTTTGTTTAAACAGTTTGGCGTTAGTGCCTTCGGGCAGAATGATGGGCGCAGATTCTGGTTTCGGGTCAGGCAATCTGTTTAAAGCCTGTGAGACTGCAAGCAACTCAGGGCCAGACATGGTGTCTAGGGAGTTGTTGCCTGTTGTCCGGGCCAAGAAGTCATTCCACCCTTTGGTTCCTGTCTCAACATTTTTATGTAGCGCAATGTCCAAAACATTGTCGGCAGATATTGGTGTGTTGGCTTCGTATCCTGTTTTAAACGTCAGGATTGACTCAAGCGAACCCTTCTCCCCGACCTCTGCCAATCCCGGCTGGGCATCCTTCAGGTCTTCAATGGAATAAGTTTCAAGCTTGGGTAAATTGTTTTTTCGGCGGTAATTGTCTACAAACTTGTACACATCAGACACGCCAACGGCCCTGCCAAGTTCATCCTTGGTCAGGTTACCCAATGGGTTAATCAATGGATCGGTGACGGGCGCTGCGGCATCCAGCTTGGTTTTGGACTTGAGTTCCCCTGTCTTTTCATCCTTGTACAGGTCTGATTCCAGAAGCAATGGAGGCTTTTCTTCTATGCCCAACTCTTGGCGGGTCTTGGCAATTTCTTCCTGCCTCTTGCGCTCAAACTCTTCCCGCTTCTTGGCCTCTTCCTCAAACGCCTTCTGCTGTCTTTCAACCATCGTTTGGTTGAACTCCCGCACCATGTTGATTTTCTGGAACGGGGTCACTGCCGTGCCAAGCAAAGCGGCAACAGCGGCATCATGGGCCACTGCGCTGGTTACACCTTTCAGGGCATCAGTTGGTATGCCTGCTTGTGTCAATGCGATGTTAGTGCCCACTTGCCCTGTGGCGGCCTGGATACCTTCAGGGATCATCTCACCGAATATTGATGAAACTGCGGCCTTACCGTAGCCTGGGGGTAGCTCTGGTGTAAACGGTTTACCGGCAGCTGAAGCCACTGCACGATTCTTAATCAGATTGGACAGTGCACCCTCAACACCGTAACGGCCTTCTAATGCGCCAGCACCAGCGGCAACTGCTTGACGGGGTAGGTTCTGAAGACTGTAAGCCGCCGCCTCTTGAGCCTTGGCCTCTGCTTCGGGTTCTGGCATGCCACGGTTCATCAGTTCCCGTTTGACTGTCTCGTAGTCCTGACCCTTCTGACCGCCCAGGCCCATGGCCGCACCAACGCCTGTACCGCTTGCGGCAACTCGTCCAGCCTGTGCCGCACGGGCGGCAAGACCTGCACGGGCGGCAGTCAATGGGACAGCGCCAGCACCGCCTGTCAAAGCGCCTGCGGCAATGATTGGAGCGGATGAGAAGAGGGCTTGGATGCCCTCCTGCAATGGGGCGTTGGCAAAGGAGCGAAAGCCAGCACCAGCCTCGTCCAAGAAGCTACCTTCGGCACGTTTCTTCAGTTCTTCGTCCCTGGCAATCTCTGCCTTACGGGCCTCTGACAGACCTTCCTGCGCTGATTGCTGAACGCTGGACAGGCCCCTGGATGCGATGTTCCCTGCGCCGAATAGGTCAGTCAGGGACTGAGCGCCACCTGCCAAGCCCGTGAGGGCGGCAATGCCCACATCCTTGAGTTTGGATGGGGCGCTTGGGGCTTCTTTGAGTTCCTGGGTTGTTTGGCCTGCGTATGGTGTTTTGGCAAGCAATACCTGTACAAGTTGCGCTTTTGTTGCGCCTTCCGGGCCTTCTATGTCGTAGCTGTTCCCGTCCGGAGCGGCAATTCTGTAAGTTGGCATGCTCAGCCTTTAACTTTTTGTGGCGTACCAAATTGGCTGAGATCTACAGCAGTACCACCAGATCCTTCCGGTAAAGGTAGGTTTTTATTTTTGTAAAACCTTTTCCTGTGTGCTTCGTATTCATCTTCTGCCGCTTTAATTTTGGCTTTATTTTCGCTAAACCTTGCCATATTGACCTTTTGGGCCAATCCTGGGGTTAAAGGATCTTTTGCAAACTCCTTTTCTGCCTCATTCATCTCCCTGGACTGAAGCTTCTCTCCAGCAATGCCGCCAGGACTTAACGAAACTGCCTGCTCATATGCTTGGGCAGGTGTTAGATCAGGTCTGGCCTTGCGGATGAAATTGTAGTTCTGTTCAATCTGAGGCCCCTTTTCAGCGGCCACTCTTGTGTAATGCAACTGCTCACGCTGGAACTGTTCCGTGGTCATGTTGTGACGTTTTGCTTCAGCCGCAGTTGTAATGGCCTGTTGGTAAGTAAACCTTGTTTCGGCCAGTTTAGCGGTGGCTGTGGCGGCATCCTTCTTGTCTTGAATAGCGGTGGCAAAGTCACCCCGTGCTTCAGCCCGTCTGGCGCTTTCAATCTTGTCCATGACTTCAGCACGCAAAACTTCCTGTTGACGCTCCATGACCCGTTGAGCATCCATCCGGGTTCTTGCAGACTCGTCCTCTGCCTCGCCAGCTTTGTTGAACCCCATAAAGAATGAACCCAAAGCGCCAATACCGCCCTGGCCTCGGGTAGCTTCTGCACCAGCCATCAATCCTCTGTTTAAACGACCTTGCTTGCGCTCTTCCTCGTTCTTCAGGAACCGTGCACGATCTTCTTCGTCACGCTGTGTAATTCTTGTGTGCATTTCTTCCAGCTTTGATCCGGGCTGAGTGTTTAGGTACGGATTGTTTTTGGCAAATGCAGCCCGTTCAGCATCCCTGTCAACAGGCGTGGGCGCTTTGAGTTCATCACGCATTTTTCTCAACATTGCCAGATCATCATCTTGCGCTGGCGCACCAGCCTGTGGCGCTCCACCGGGCGCTCTGCCCCCGCCAGCACCGCCAACCCTACCAGCGCCACCGCCACCACCGCCACCACCGCCAGCACCGCCACCGCTAGGAGCAGGAGGCATCATGTTTACAGGACTTCCAAGTTGAGACTCGTCAACCTCCTGCTTGCCTTTAAACGCCATAGCCTTGGCCGCAAGTTCTGCTTGCGACAGTTTTGGAACGGCCTGTGGGCCTTTCAAAAGAATGCCAGCAGCCTTTTCTCGGCGCTCACGCTCGGTTGGCGTTAAGGATTCAAAGAAGCCGGGGCGCAAGTCATACGCCGCAGAAAGCTGGGCGCTACGTTCTTTGTTACCTTCGTCACGCTGAGATGATTTAAACCCTTCAACCAAATCGGCCAACCCCAAGCTTCGCAAAATATCGCCAGCGGGTGATGTTGCTTTCTCGGGAACTTGACGCAGTCTTGCCTGACGCTGTCTTTCTTCCTCATCCGATGGCATGTTTTCACTGGCAGGTTGATTGGGGTTGTCTGCAAACGAAACAATCCCGCCATCACGGAAATTCATGGGGCCTGTGGGCAGTTGGGCAATACCCGCTTCAGGCTGTTCCTGTGGTTGAGGTGTGCCACCGGGTACGGGAGTTTGCTGTGCTCCCATGGCTTCAGTCATCTTCTGCTGGCCCTGGGCCTGTGCGGCCTTCTGGGCTTGGGCAAGCTTGACGGACTGCTCAATCTGATCTTTAACCGTGCCTTGAGGAGCCTGTACCTGCTTTTGCTCCATCTGCTTTCTGCGATTTAATTCACCCAGGGCAAGGTACGGAGGAACTTCCGGGTTTGATCCATTGGCATAGGACATGATTACCTGTGTAGGCATGTCCTTTAAGCGGTCTTGTACTTGTATCAGATTCATTACACAGCCTCGTCTAGGTCAAGTCCCAGGTATTTAAGAAGTTTCTTCACGGACGGGTTGGCATTTGCGGAATCTATCATCTTTGACATACCACCCATGCTGGCAACCAATGCCGCCACATCATTGATCTGTGGGGCCTGGGATGTGATCGCAGACACTGGCAGGCCCGACAGGATGTCCCGCTGGAACTGAATCTGTTTATACGGGAACTCACGCTGCACGTTGAATTCATCCAAGTCAGCCTTGACCCCCTCGGCCTCAATTTTGCGCTGTGCATCACCGGCAGTGAGTTGTTGCTGGAGGTTGGCAAGGTTGGCCGTGTTCTCGGTAAGTCCCAACTGGCCTTGAGCCTGTGCGGCGGCAAGCTGGTTCTTCAGGGATTCCAGGCCGTAGTTTGCACCGAACTGCTTGGACTTCTCTGCCTCTTGCTGTCCTGCCAAACCGTACTGAGCGGCCTGTTGGGCGGCAGTCATGGCCTGACCTGCACCAAACTGTCGTGAGGCTTCCTGCGCTTGCTGTGCAGACAGGCCGTACTTCGCCATAAGGTCAGCGGTTGTAGCCGATTGAGTTGCGCCAAACTGCCTAGATTGCTCCCCGGCTTGTTGGGCCTGCATCTGACGGGCTTGGTCAGCGTTGAACTGCGACATGGCCTTGTCGTAGGCCGTGTTGTATCCCTGCCCGGTAATGTTGGCAAGGTTGGATCCCAAAGCACGCTGGGTTTCAGCGTCCATGATCGCCTGACGGCCACCACCAAATGCCCCAGCCTGAGTTGCCTTGGCTTGGTTACCCAACTGAGTAATCTGGGACTGTCTACGGGCTTCTTCCAGTTGAGGATTAAGCGCAGACTGCAAGTACGGGTTCATGTACTGTTGGGCTTGGTCAGCGCCGAACGTATCAGTGTCAAACTGACCTGCCTGATAAGCGTCCGGGGCTTGGTATTGGTTTGTGAACTGACCAGTTTGGTATGCACCGGGGGCGGCGAATTGATTGCCAAACTGCGATGGGTTGTAACTCATCCCGGCAAACCTATTCGCCACATTCCCCGCTGTGGTTGCGGCAGTGCCAATTGAACTCGGAACGGATAACCCGCCAATACCTTGGAATGCCTTGGTTTGAAGCTGAGACTCGCCAGCGGTCAATGGCCCACCATAAGCCTCATACCCCTTGTTGCCAAGAGCCTTGGCTTTTGTGAGGTATCCGGGATCAGTGGCCGTGCCAACAATGTATGGTTGCGCCCAATCAGATAAACCAGATGAGGTTGTACCACCAGCGGTGGTGGTCATACCTGGGGTTGTTGCGGGGGTAGTTGACATGTTTAAACCTCAAGCGGGTAAATATTTTTCAGCCTTGGTGTTGGCGGCAATGTTTTTATGATTTCGGGCCTTCTTGACTCTGTCCATCATTGCGTAGAGCTTCTTTGCCCCGGCCTCTGTGGAACCATTCCCAAGTTCTGAAACGATACGGGCGGGGATAACGAACTCCCCATCAGACAACCTCGCTGGTCGTGATTGGCCTATTTTCGCAGGAATTGAGTCGGAAACACCATCCCCTGGGCCTTTTAATAGCCTACCGCCATCTGAGTAGCCACCCAGATCACCAATACCACCACCAGCGGCCCTGTACTCAACGTCAGTAAAGTACTTCTTACCACCAGCGCCGGGGCGGGTGTAGCCCTGCTGACCGGGGGCCGCATAGGGAGTCATTTCCCGTTTGGCAGTTAAATTGGGGATGGATGGCTGTGTGGCCTGTTGAGCCGCAGACATGCCAGACCCACCCTGTTGCTTGGCAATCATTGCCAACAGCATTGGCATGAGAAGGGACATCATGTCCTTCTTGGACATCTGATCAGGGCCAGCTTTTTTGTTTGCCTGTTGCAATGCTTTGTAGGCGGCTGAGATGCCACCCATCAAACCATTTTTGTCCACCGGGTTCATGGCTGTGCCGCCAGGGCTTGCCTCTTCCCGTGCTATGGCTTGTTTTTCCCTTTGGTCTAACCCTGGAGGGGGAAGAAAACCGAAGCTTTGATCATTGCCGGGGATGGTTTGGCTGCCCTTCAACATGGCAAGATAGTCTTCAAGGTCTTGATCACGGCGACCCGTGTCACCAAGAATGGCAGGTGTTGGCCCGTCTACCCTGTCAGGAAACTGCGTGTTTTGGTTTATCCCAGATTCATCATTGAAGAACCGGGAGTAGTCATAGGTTTGATCTGATGGCGCAGTTAAAGATCGTGTGGACGGCGCAGTTTCAGAATACGAAGGAGCATCAAACTCTGATGCGGCATCAAAATACCGGGAATAGTCTTCTTCGTCATCCATAAGGGCCACCTTGGGTGTTCTGCGGGTTATACGGGGAAAGAATACCAGAAAACAGCCCTGATTGCACCACTTCCGGGTTGGGCAATGCGAGGGGTTGCGGCTTCTGTTGGGGTTGAGTCTGCGGGGTCTGTGGAGCCTGTGGGTTCAACACGCTGTATTCAGGATTTGTTGAGTAAGGTGTGCCCCGCTCCTTGCGCTTGGCAATCTGGCTGGGGTCTTGTAGATAGTCTGGGATGACCTGTGCCGCTTGGGACAATGCGTCCGTTGCGGACATGGGGCCTGTTGGGCCTGTGGTGGTTCGGGGCCTTTGCACAAACTGATTGACATCCAGTTTGTTGATTTCTTTTACGATGCCCTCAAACATGTTGTGAATCACCTTGCCATCAAAGTCCGTGACCTCTCCGGTCTTGGCGTTATACAAGCCTGCGTTTTCTGGCAAAGCGTATAAGTCCTCGCCCACCTCAGTTATCTGTGAGGCAAAGTAATTTTGAGTTATGTCTGAGCCTTCATTCTCAAGGTCAACAGCTTTTGCATACTTGTACTCATCAGGATTTTTAAAACCTGTCTTTTCTGCATTTACTTGATCTGCATAGTTGTCCCACCCAGCCGTTTTGGACTTGTCGTTATTCTCATTCCATGTTTTGGCATCAATGTTGTTGTCGGTGGCTAACTTGTAGTCCTGGCCTGTTTTGAAGCCAAGATCAGTGCCCTTGGTGTAATCGGCTTGAGTTTCAAATCCTCTGGTGGTGGCATCGTCATAAGTTGTTTTATCGGCAAACCCTTTTGCCATCCCCTGTTTAAATTCTTCGGGATCAGTCCATTTGCCGTCTTTGTATTTGTTGTATTGATCAAGGCTGGCAATGCCCAACTGATTGGCATCAACAAAATCATTCTTTAACGTGAAGCCGCCCTGTTTGGCCTCATTCAACTGAGCAAGGTTGTCAAACCCGCCAGACTTCAAGTCCATCAGGTCTGCTCTGTTGGATATGCCGTAGCCCTTGGCTTCTCTTAATTCATTGCCACTGGCAAATCCACCAGCAATCGCCTCATCGTATTCTCCAATATTGGTTATCCCAAGCTTGTCTGCGGCTTTAAACGTCTTGGCATCCGTGAACCCACCTTCTTCTGCCGCTTGCTTTTGCCAGGGGTTGTCATAACCAACAGCCATTGCGGCCTTTGAGGCGGTCTGAATAGATGAATACAGGGCATCTGTTACAAGTTTAGATGCCGCAGATTTATCGCCCAGCACAGTCTTTACGCCATCAATGGCGGCGGCTTGTTGTTTTGGCGTAAGACTTGTCCAGTTAGGGGTGTATTCTTTTGCAAGATATGCCAGACCCGCATCAGATACACCTGACGCAACAATTTCCCCTACTGTTAGCTTGCCGCCTTTGGCGGCATTGGCAATAATACCTGCGGATATATTCCCAGCCGCTTTACCCACTGCCATGGAACCAGTTGCGCCAGTTACACCAGTTGCAGGGACGTAGCCGCCCGTTATATCTCCAGTGACCGGATCACCTGCAACGTAATCCCCAGCCGCCGCAGAGGCCGAAGAAATAACATAGGCTTTTGCACCCTCTTTGATCATGTCCTCTGCGGACGTTTGTTTGCTTGTTACCTTGGCCGTGGCCTGGATATAGGGTATGAGTTTTAATGAAGCGCCATTAGTATATGGAGCGGCGGCAATACAGGCAATAATGGCGGCGTATTGGAGCGGGTCTTTTTCAGCGGCCTTACCAATACCGTGTACAACATCTGACACCTCCTTGACAGCGCCAGTTAATCCAATATCCTTAGAAAACTGAGTTGCCTCCCGGCTTATGGCAGATATGCCAACGGTTTTGTCAAAGTCAGATAGGGCTTGCCCCACTGAGGCCGTTGCGCCAGATACGGCCTTTGCGGTTCCAGCCGTGCCGCTGTCAGTACCAATTGCTCTTGAAACTGTATTGGCCGTTCGGTTAACAAATCCCATTACAGACTCACTTCCGCTTTGAATGTTTTGTACTTGCCTTCGTTGACTTCATTTAACTTCGTTGGAAAATCAAACTGTTTAACAAGGGCATGTATTTTTGGATTGTCGTAATATGTAAAAGCCTTTTTAACGCCGTCTGCTTTCAGGCGCTTGAGGAACTTATTTGTGTTTGCCAACAAGGCATCTGATCGCTCTGCGTTGCTTGTGTGCCATTCAATGGTGTCTTCCCCCGCCGGGTCAACCATATAAATGGTATTGCCAACCCGATACATTTTTGTGCCTTGTTCAATGAGCAACTTAAAACCTTTATAGTTTTGCTCTGCATCAAAATTATCGCCCTTGTAATTTTTCGCCAGATCGGCATCAAGGATTTCTCTGATGGTCATCTTTTCCATGTCAGCCCACCTTCCAATTCGTGCCGTCTGAATACACGGGCGTGGCTACAGCGCCGCCTGTCACTACCGTTGCCCCAAACACTGGAGCCAGAGCATCAGACACAAATGTCCTAGCGCCCTTGCCGCTGGTTACCGCACTGGGCAGCGTAGCCACTGTGTAAACAGAATACAGCAGGTTGCGGTCTGTGGTGAGTTGTTGGGTGGCGTTATCCAACTGGTTGAAATACAACCGCAGGATGTTCATAAACTGCTCTTGGTACGCTGGTTCATACGCCAACGGCGCATTGGGCATCCGTGGCGCAACAACCTTGGAAATGTCAGTCATCGTCTGCCGTCCTGACGGATATCAATCCGTGGTGAGCCTGCTTGCCACTGAACGCCCAAAGTGGTTGATCTGTACTCCATGGATATTTGACGGCCACGCACCCTGATGTACACCTGACCAGTGAACGCCTCAATTGGAACCGTTGCCGTGCGGGTGACTGTGGCGTTGTCAGACCCGCCCAGGGATGTGGGACTGTTATACCCAGAGCCAGAGTTCTGCATGGGCTTGAGATACATGGTGACCTGTGGGTTTGCGGCTGTGGAGCCAACAAACTTCACATCAGGCAGCACCCGCCAGATAAACCCGAACCTGTCCCCGTCCTCTATGTCAAACTCAGATGAGGTGATGAAGGACTCAATGGGCAGAGTCGTTGCTGTTTCAGAGTTATCCACGCCCTGTTCATGGTTGACGATGTTGTAGCTGTATGTAGCGGCCAAGGGGTGATCCCGTAAGCCGGTGTCAAGCCATGCCGTCCGAGCAAGTGACCCGTAGTACCAGCATCCCTGACCCTGATTCTCTGCGTAGTTAAATACCACATAGCTGTCGATGGTGTAGTCCAGACTTTCATCGCTGACGTAGAACCACCAGATTTCATTGAAGCCTTCGTTCGTCCCGGCAAACACTTGCTGATACTGAAGCTTGTTGATTCTTTCAAACACATATTGACGCAGATCGCAGTTCAGCGTCTGAGTGCGCCCATCGTATTTGTAGAACTTATCCACACCCATCCAGTACGCCACGCCGTTGGCGTAGGCAACAGCGTTTTCAGATGCAATGGATGTGTTTTCGCCCACAAGCTGGGAACCCCACACAACAGGTGGCCCAACGTATTGCAAGGAGTACAAGGAGGAATCTGTCCACACCAATATCTCTTGCCGGGACTGTATGGCGGTGACGATCTCTGAGCCATGGGAGAGGAGCAAGCTGCCAGCCTGATTGGTTGCGGCTGGAGTCCAGGTTACCGGAGCCTCCTGATCTGACCAGCGAATCAGCATTGGGTTTTGGGCAGATGACCCGTAATCGTTTGTTCCAAAGGCAAACACAAACCTGCTTGTGTCGGACACAAGAATGAAGTTCTGTATCACCGGGACGCTCGACCCGCCTCCCAAAGCCGTCAGGGCAACACCTCTGGGGGAGAATGAATGAGTGCCTGACTGTGTTCCGGTGGTGGTTATAGCCGACCCGCCATAGGTAGCGGCAAGGCTGAACTGCGTACCAGACACGTTTACAACGTAATAGACTGTACCCACCAGTAGGCCGGTGGGCAAAGCCCCGGTGGTGGTCAACGTCAAAGCTGTTCCGTTTGTGAGGTTTAAACTGGTGGACAGAACCCCTGGGCTGGCAATCGTTACGGTAAAGACGGAACCAAGGAAACCCACTGACGCATCCCAGTAGTAAATTGGCCCGGCTCGGGGGCCAAAGATCAAGTCTTCGCCAAAGTTGGACTGACTCCATAGACGCAGGGAGTCAGTGGACGTTGTACCAAACCCCCACGTTCCGGAACCCCACGGGCCTGCGCCCCAACCTGCCAAAGGAACTGCATATGCAGGGCCAACATTGATCTGATACACGGCGTAGACAGTGCCCCCGCCAGTGGTAGTGGATGTTGCCGCAGAGGCGGCTTGGATGGTGTAAGTGGTTGCGCCGGTAACAGTAATCTGATACTCGCCAGAGATGGTCAAGCCACCAACTGCCGTTCCACCTGTGAACGTGACAAAGTCGTTTGTGATGTACCCGCCAGCGGCATCCGTCACGGTGACGGTGGTTGATAGGTTGGTGGTGGCAAACGGGTTGGTCAGCGTGGACAACGATCTGACCGGGGTGATGTCGTAGTACGCCCCGCCGTTCTCAATATAGAACTTCAGGTTTGTGCCAACCCCCAAAAGGTTGGCAGCGCCCAGCGTTACCCAAGCCCACAGGGATCGGCAAATGCCAACAAATGTGCTGGCAGAGATACGAACCCAGCCGCCAATCTTCTCTGGCGTACCTTGGCGAAAACGAATCTTGTCGCTGTCATACCACCCGTTCTCATTGGTGTACCGTGTGTTTTCTCTGTTTACACCGGGCCTGAGTTGAATTTTTTTGAGTGGCATGATCTACCTTATGACAAGAACATGGCTCGTTCATCGATACGCCGATTTTGCAGCCCTTTGAGTATTTTCCCACCAGCCATGCAATACTTCAAGAGTTCTTCCGCAGCACCCGCTTTATCGCCCCGAAGCAGCTTTTGACGAAGCGTTGAACGCTGGAGTGTTCCAAGACCGACATTGAAACTAAAGCTAACAAGGCTATCATACATACCTTGTGTAAGGGGAACGGGGCAGAACTGAGCCACTCCACGCTCAAACCTTGCAAGATCGCTTCTGAGAATCCCATCTACTTCTTCCTTTGAAAACGTGCGGCTATCTTCTGGGCGAAGCGGATAAGCTCCTCTTTGATCCATTGGTATCTTAGCTTGGTCTGGGTAAAGTACATGTCCAACTCCTATTGTCCAAAGCAGGGCTGGGCACCGATACGGCTTGTACCGAATACCCTCGTGATGGCAGATGACCTCGCAAGCCTTGGGGCTGACGTTCATTTGCCGAACGCCCTGCCGCCAAAATGGAAGGCAATGATTGAGGCAAACAGAGCCTGGGTTTCATCATCCCACAGTTGGTTTGCCATTTCCGCAAAGCTCACACTGCTGTTGAAGCCGTGCCAGATCAGGGCACAGTCAATGCCCACCAGAAGCAGGAAGAAGCCGTAGGTGATGACTGGGCGCACGCTGGCACGCAGGTTCTTCATCCAAGTGCTTGTGCCTTCATTCAGGCTGGTGTCGTGGGCGTATATAGCCTGCATCTCAGCCTGTTGAGCGCCAATCAGGGCTTGCTTCTCATTGGATTTGGTTTCCATCTCCAGTTGCTCTGACTTGATATGCTCAACCCGCTCCTGGGCTTCAAAGCCCAGTTTTCGCATTTCTAACTCCCGCTGAATCTGAAGCTGGGCCAAGGCCATCTCATGCTTTTTGTCACTGCGGTCTTGGAAGAATTCCAGCAACTTGGGCAAGCCACCCATCAGGAAAGAGATCAGGGTTGAAAATAGGGTCAGCATTACTGTTTACTCCTTGAAAGCATTGTTGCCGCTATGAGCAGCAGGTTGTTAATCTTTTCCATGTCTTCAGGCTGTTCGGCCCATCCAACGGTAATCTGTCCAATGAACCTGCTGGGGTCAGGTGGAACACCCACTCTACACCCATAGGTTATTCCCTTCTCAATGTACCAAAGGCCAATCTCACTCTGCGCCTGGGTGTAGCTGCCGCAGGGTATCTCCCCCGCCATCAGCGCCACCACATCCTTGTTGTTGGCTGAATTGGATGTAAACAGTCCGACATCCAGCCCGTCATTAATCTTGTCCCGGCCTTCCTTTGTGTAGGCTCTGTGTAGCACCCGTGTGCCAAACATGGGGTTGACCTTGAACACTGCCACAACCACTGCCCCAGTATGCTTGAACAGGTGTGACGCCGCATCCTCAATTCTGTCTTCTGCAATGGAGGGCATCTTCTGGTTCTCCCGGTATGCCCCCACCAACAATTCTTGGTTCTGCCAAAGAAAATACCCCGAGAAAGCCACCACACCCATCACCAGGATGGCGATCAGTTTAAACGGGCTGTCCACATAGGCCAGCACCTTGCTCAAGGTGTCATCTGGGTTCGGCTTCTCGTTTGGCATCTTCTTCAACCTGTTTACGCAGCTTCTCCACCTTCTCCATTTGTGCTCGGGCTTCCCGCTTCACCACCATCGTGTCCACATACAGCATCCCAACCAGCGGGATCACTAACACAAAGACCAGTGCAAACAGGATCAAGACCAGAAGGTATCCAATCGACCCCGATGATGAAGACTGATTATCCACATTAGGCATATCAGGTAAGCGACTACGAAAACCACCAGCACCGTTTCCAGCACCCTGTCCAGTATCTGATTTTTTAACCTTTGTCGCCGCCATGCTTTCACCCGCTTTTCGTGCAACTCCCGTGCCGCTTGCTCCGATTTTTGATCCAACAGCCGTTGATACTCTTCAACGATTTCCCGCCAGAGATCGGGTTGTCCCATCTCCCAGCGCACCATTCTCTCCAAATCAGCATAAAACGCTTTGGTCTGCCGCAGATACATCACATTGTCTATGGCTTGTGTGGCTAGATCGTCTTTAATCCCCTTTTTTAGATTCTCTTCACGCTGGAATTCAGCCTTCTCATGGCTGGTTTCTAACTCTGCGTGGCCCTTGAAAAAACTTGAAAGGGCTGTACCAACTTCACCTGTGATCTTTGTCAGATCAGACCCGGTTTTCTTCAGGTCTTGGTAAACGCTGATGCAGCCCTTTATGCCTTCATATGCCCCTTTGCACAGGGCAAATGCTGTTACTGGATCAATGGCTGCTCCGCAGGCTTGGCTTCTTGGGGCATTGGAACCTGGGGGATGGCTTGCTCACGAATGGCCTGCACCAAGTCAGCGACTTGCTCATAAGGTGCTTTTGCCAATGCGGCCAGGATCATGTTCACTGCGCCCAAGGGCAGTTCCAGTTTGACAGGGGTTGCCAGAGTCTCTTGCTCAGTCATGCGTTTCTCCATAAAAAACCGCTGTCAGGGCCAGCGGGTTGCCCTTTTTAATTATGCCGTAGCCCAAGGCAGTGGTGGTGTCACCACGGGCGGGTTGATGGCGTTGTCAATCTGTTGCTGTACAGCCGCTTCTGTAGCGTCCTTGTCCACGCCTGATGCCCAAATCCAGCCTAAAACTTGATCGAGCGTCAGGTCAGCATAAGGGGTGTAGGGTGTGCCAGCGGTGTAGGTCACGCCACAAGTTGAGTAGACAGACCCGTTGTAGGTCTTGCCATCTTGCTCTTGTGTTCCGTTGCACTGCCAGTGAACCGTGAATACAACATCCGTCTCCCCCTCAGCTTGCGGGAAACAGTTCATTGCGCTGATGTTCCAAAGAATAGTACTCATGCTGATACTCCTTCAAGTATTTCGTTGTCATTAACTCGCTGTGCTTCCATTGTTGCCAAAATTTCTGCGTCATCTTCCAAAATCAATGCATCAATGTGCGTGTAGCCATTCAATATCGCATACTGAATGCGGCATCCGCTTGCAGTAAACAATAACTTATCACCCTCTTTTTTAACAATAATTGGAAAAGTTAATCCGTTTTTGGCAATGTCCAAAGCCATAATGTATTGCCTTGGAAAAATAGCCCAATGTTTCGCAACTTCTGTTACTGATTTATTGCCATCCATAATTTCAGCCAAAGCGACTTCAACAGTATTGGTGTTGTTTTTTGCTTTCAAAATTTTCATTTGGACTCCAATGAGGCAAGTCTAGCTTCCAACAATTCAATTTTTGCAATGGCTTCTTGTAAAGCGGCAGTTAACAATGGAGTGATCCTTCCGTAATCAACGCCTTGCATGTCTTTGCCATCTTTTTCGCCTGAAACTGCATAAGGTGCTACCTCTTGCAGTTCGTGAGCAATAAATCCTTCACTGTCAGAGCCGTCAGAATTCCACTTGTAAGTAACTGGGTTAAGTTGAGCCACTTTACCCAAAGCTCCGACCATAGGCGCAATCGTGTTTTTCAGTCGGTAATCAGATGATGTGACATAACTTGTTGCACTGGTGCTAGTCTGAATTGATCCAACAATGCCATTTGGATTTTTAAACAATATTGCATAAGTTGTGGAAGTAGAACCATTTGCCATTGCCATACCAGTTTGTGGGTATGTGTAGCTAACGCCAAAACGCTCTGGATTACTACCGTCAATATCCCCTGTTAAACCAACACGCAAGTTACCCGCCGCATTTAGAAACATTTTTGTTGTAAGCGGACATGCGGCATCAGCCGAGCCTGAAGGGGCTGATTCAAAGGAAAAACAGCCAGATACTTGATACATTCTTGACGCAAAGCCATTGGCAATATAAAAGTCACCCGACCCGTTAAACCAAGAATTTGAAGTTAATACAAGTAAATTATCTGCGGCTCTTTGCCAAAGCGCACCAGAACTGCCAAGTTGCAGTGCTCTTGATCCACTATCCCATGTGGCTTTAGGATAAATATTTATACCTGCATTGCCACGATTATCAATAGTCATCCGTAGAGTATTGCCACCCGTAAAAAAGCGCAAGTCGGCAGAATCTAGGGCTTGACCGCCAGAGCCAATACCAGCACCATCAGTTGATGTTCCTGCGGTAAATAAAATCTTTGCGCCATCATTTGCCGATGTGCCACCATTCTTCAATCGCAATGTGGTGACAATGCCAGAGCCGTTTGTCGTGCTTCCAATGGCATCAATTTTAAAACTAGGTGATGTTTGGTTTACACCCAAGTTACCGCTTGCATCAAGGGTCATTGCTTGGGTGAAGGAGATGGCGTTACCTGCTGTGCCGGAGGGGGCGTTATACCAAGACATAACGCCATTAACACTTGAAAAGCGTGTTGCAGCGCCGTTAGCAATGTATCTGTCAGCACCGCTGTTGTAAACAATGTTTACATCTTGGTACGATATAGGGCCAGAAAAAGTAAATTGACTGGCATTATTGAAAAACAAAACGCCACTAGCTGTGGAAGCACTAGGCGTAACACCCAATCCCAAGTTACCGCTTGGGTCAATAATTAAACGAGCAGCATTGGCAGTAATGTCATATACATACCAATTGCCGTTTTGTCCTGAAGTGCTACCACCAACGGCAACTTGATACTCCCTGCCAGAAGCGCCCGTGTTAATAAGTCGAATGCCGCTGTATCCGTCTGCGGCTGAAGTGGTGGCAACATACCCAATAACCGCCGCTGATGCTGACCCAGAAGATGTAAGCTGTTGCCCGTTATAAGTCAACGCACTGCCCGTAGTCAGCACCTTGGAGCCATTGAGATAGGCCACACCATTGGCTGTGCCGCCTGACAGAATTGGGTTGGCTGTTAGCGAGATAATGCCCGTGCTATTGGCAATCGATGCGGCAGAAGTGCCGTCAAGGGCTTTGATGTTAGTAACCTCAAGGTTTGTCACATCAAGCGTTGTAAACACTGCTGCGCCGCCAGTGTTGCTGATCTTGATGAAGTCTGATCCGTTCCATGCACAAACGGCTGATTCGCCCTTCACAATGGTCACACCTGTGGTTGGGCCTACCCCACGAAGCACAATTGATTGGGTGCTTGAGCTTGCATTGATGACCGTGTAAATCTTTGACTGGGCAGGGGCAGTGATATTTCTGGTAACTGTCCCGCCTGCCGTCCACAGCAAAATAGCCTGTCGTGATGTGTTGGACGCTCCAGTTGTGGTGGTCAGCGTCACATCTGCGTCTGAAGAGAGGGTGGTTGTCCCGGCAATTGCTGAGTCCAGCAATGAGGTGATGCTGTTATTTACCGTGTCACCCCATGTGCCGCTCAGTTCCCCCGTGACGGGGAGAGCCAAACCCAAGAGTGATGTGTATGCTGTAGTCATGTTTAAACCTCAAGTTACGACTTCTTCCCAGGTGACGGTCTGTTCATTTGAAACATTTGACCACCCAGGTGTCTGCGGGTTGCTGATATTTTGCCACGAAGGGGTCTGCGTGTCATCTATAGGTTTCCAATAGACGGCGATCACATCCCCCGCTGATCCTGTTGCGCTTACGCCGGTAAGAGCTTTTACCCTTTCAGCTACTGACATTGTCCCCACAGAGCCTGATGCGTTTACACCAGACAGGGCTATGGAAACCTCTTTAACGACCGTGCCCACTTCCCCGGTGGCGGTCAATGGACTAAGTGGAACAATGACCTGGGACACTTCACCTTGGGCCGTCACACCTGTAATGCCCACAGATGCAGATGGCTCCACAGTACCCACAGACCCCGTTGCCGCCACGCCCGTCAAAGCTTGACTGCGATCTGGGATTACAGTGCCAACGGAGCCTGTTGCGGCGTTTCCCGTCAGCGCCAAAGATCGCTCTCCAAGCGCCACATTGCCCACAGCGCCAGAGGCTGAATTGCCGGTTATGGCGACATCTTTACTGGAGTCAACCGTTCCAACCAATCCCGCCGCAGAAACACCCGTTAGAGTAACCTCTAGGGTTACCCCTACATTGCCAACAAATCCATTGGCGACATCGCCGTCTTCACCCTCTGTGGTGCTGGGAGCCATCGTCCCAACTGAGCCAACGGATGACACCCCGGTGAGGGCAATCGTGAAGTTGACTGATGTGACGGAACCTACCGCACCTGTGGCGGCAGTTCCTGTGAGGTCAAGAGTACCGCCCCATCCGTTACTCCCCCATGCGCCATCGCCCCACCCGAGAGACATGGCTTACCCCTTATGTGGTAGCCAAGCGCAACAGAGCAGTCGAAGTCGTGTTGGAAGGCATCGTCAGAGTGAAGGTTCCAGCCGTGATCGTCTGGGAACCGAAGGTGTGGACACTGACCGATTTGTTACTCTGCGTAGAGTTGTAAATCAACACTGCATCAAACGCCGTGGACAAAGTCACCGTGGTGTAGGTGATTGAGGCTGATGGAGTCCAATAGCCGACACCCGCCGTAGCAGAACTGTTGCTTGACAACGGGGCTGTTGCGTTCGTTACCGTAACGCCGCCAGCGGAATACCCAGTGCCCGACACCTCGCCAGATGCCGAATATGCCGTGGTGGAGGCATTGATCGTTGACGAAGTCAGGTACAGGGCTGCTTTAAACGTGTCGGCCGTAGTGGCTGCACGGATTGGCGCAGTGCCAAAGTTGTGAGTTGCAGTCAGCACCTCGCCCAAGAACGAAGTGGTCATTGATTGTGTATTTGCCATGGTATTTCCTTATGCAAAAGAAGAAGTTTCGCCGCCGCCAAAGACGGGCATTTTTTTCAGGGTTACATGTGCAGAACGATGTACAAGTTCACCTTCCAGCCAGTACTCAACCCAGGTGGTCAATTCATTGTCATTGTCCACAGTTCCTTCTCGCTTTTCAAGCAAGGAATCATCCATTTCGCCCTTGGTGGTTGTGACTATCAATTTGAACTCCTGATCAATGCTGTGGTTGATGTGTTGGCTGGCATCGTGATTAAGAACGTGGTGACTGACGTTTTGTCAGACCCAAAGTCCAGCACCGCCACCGACTTGTTGCCCTTAGTTTCGTTGTAGATCAAGGCACACCGGGCCGTGATTGACCCAGTCCAGGATACATTGTTGAACCCAACATAGGCCGTGTAGTCAGATGTGCTGACGGTGATCCCAGTCATTGTCTGACCACCCGCCACATAAGTGCCTGTAGCGGCCACTTCATTCACACTGCTGTAAACGGTGGTGTCAGCGTTTAAATTTGCATTGGCCGTGTACAGGGCGATCTTGATCACATCCGTGGTCAAGTCATGGATGCCCTGATAAAGCTGCGCCTTAAAGCTGGTGGTCTGGGTTTGGACAATTGACATTAACTCACCTGAACCCTAACCTGACCATCACGATAAGCATCCTGACGCTGTTTACCGTCACCCAAGTTCTTGAGCAGAGCAATTGATTGGACATACCGATCATTGACCAGCTTGACCATGTCAGGCTCACCCTTCATGTAGGTGTAAGCCTCGCACAGAGTCCCATACAACAGCGCAGAATCAAAGTTATCACCCAACCATGTGGTGGACGCAGTCACGATGGACTCTGGGTAGTAGTAGTAATGCAACTCAGTGCCATAAGTTGCGTTGGGTGTCGGCCCAAGAATGAACGACAACTCGTTCACATTGGATGATTGAGGGCCAAAGATGGCGTAATGCTTGGGCGTACCAGTTGAGGCCGGGTTGGGATACGCATCCCGCATGAAGTTCACATCCTTGTTGAGCAAGTAGATGTAGCTTCCACCGCCATTTGGGTAAACGGCAATTGAATACACAGACAGGAAGTCTTCCGGGCATGACAAATACTTATTGCCCGATGTGATAGTCCCCGTCACATTCTTGCGGAGATTTGCAATCTGGACAGTGTTGTATATACGCTGCTCAGCCTGCTTGATCATTGTGTTCATGTCCGTGGTGTCGAACGTGTTTTCACAATAATCGCTGACAGCGACTACAAGCTGGGCATAAGTCAGTGCCATGGTTATATCAACCCATCGGGCCTCTGGACATCACGCCCTTGGTGGCGGCTCCCGTCCCACGCATCTTGATGCCAGTGGTCTTGGGTTCAGAATATCCACTGCGGTTGATGTTGCCAACCGACATGTTTACATTCACTGCCTCACTCCCGTTTGGCCCTTTGCCAGGGTTACTGGAGATGCTGGCCTTCTTCCCATCCATGGTGTGGGGTTCGGCATAGACGCTGGCATCGCCAACCTCTTTGCCCATTACCTTTTTGCTGTATTTACCCATTATTTGCTCCCAGATTTCTGGTTCATCGCACGGGAAAGGTTCTTTCCGTATTTCTTGCGATCCAAGCTGGTAGGGCCACCCTTCTTCATGCCTTTGGCATGCATGCGGGATTCATGGCCTTTGACCATTTTCTTGGCTTCGGTGTCGGCAATTGCCTTGACTTGTTTCTTGTCCATATCTGCTCCTAAGTTGCGCTAACCGTTACTGTACCAACACTTGTTGTTGCCACCAAGTAGTTTGGCGTGAGTTCTACGTCAAAGAAGCTGGAACCCCCTACAGGTTGCCAACCCCACTGAATGTCCCTTGATCCACCCGATGGATACCCATCCACGTTTACACCCGATGTTACATATGTCGTGTCGGGCCGGGGCTGCATCACAGCCTGCGGGTCATCAACCGGATACATACCCAGTTGAAGTTGCGGCTGATCCGGATCCCAGCACTCATCACAAACCTTCAGTTGGTACAGCTTGGTCTTGATAACCTCAAATTTAAGCTGCTTCAGCTTGTACCGCTGACCACACCGGTCACACTCGGCAATTGAGTATTTACCTGACGCAAACCTGTTGCCCATTATGTGCCACCAGAGCCAATGAATGACTGACGGGGAACCAACCGCAAAGCGGCCTTTTCATGGTCTTCCCCAGCCGCCAGATTGAATTGCTCATCGTAGGTTGCCTTCAGCATATCCATCCGTCCCTGCAATTCAGGAACCTTCATGGCGATGTAGTAGGCCAGCCCTGCCACCACACATGGCAGGAAGCGGAAATTCATGTCAGCAGTCTCTACACCAGCCCCGGCATCCTGCACCCTACGCATGCGCCAGTACACAAACGTGTAGGTGGTGGTGTCATCAGGGGTGGGCCATACCGTGACGGCGGGAAGCTGGGGCACGAAGACGGCAGTGGCAGTTATGTGCGAGGCCGCAACGGTGTTTGCTTGCGCCCGGAAGCAGTTGCTCAAAACATTCCCGGCGATGTAGTTGTAATAAATTATTTCATTATCCAGCTTGATGTACCCTGCCGCTGCCAAGCCCACGACAGAGTCTAGGGTGATTGAGGTGGCTGTGCTGGTAATTGCGCCGTTTAAACTTAATGCAGTTGACCCGGTCTGGCCTGAATTGCGCTGGATTAGAACCTGAATGGGTCTGGCCTGAGTCAGTTTATTGGGGATCGTGGCATAGGTACTAACGCTTATGCGAGTGATCGTCAGGTCAGCTTGATTGGTCGTTGAGTTCTGTCCCGTTCGAATAACGTGCTCCAGAAGATCAATCGTATCGTCCGGTAAAGGGTATGTGTTTAAACCGGCAGTAAGCTCAAAGGAGCCTTGCTCAATCGTCCACATGTTTAAACCACGATTCTGCCATTCGATGGTCATCAAATTCATGGAGCGGCGTGCCGTTCTAAGGTCATAACCAGACCTCATTTCCCGACCCGCACGCTCCCATGACTCCTCGGCTATCTCCGTGAAGTCCATGTCGAATACTGATGTTCCTGTGGTTGTCATCTAAACCCTGCCGTTTTCTTTGCTATACCCTTGGGTTGAGCCACAAACTGTTTACCTGCCGCTTTACCTTGCCGCTTGGCCTTGGTGGTTGCTGCGTATTCTGCTGGAGACAAAGCCTTGATTGCCTTCTCAGGCAAGTACCGCTCCCCCGTCTTTGACGAAGGCTTCCCCGACTTGGTGCGCCATTTCTGGTCACCCCAGTTTTTCAGGGAAGTCTGCGGCGCTTTCAATCCTTGTATCCCCCGCCAGCAGCCTTGTACTTCTTGGCTACCAATTGCGCCTTCCGGGCAGACCATTGACCTGCGCCAGTTCCTTGAGTTGCCGCCGCTTTTACCTTGGACACGATCTTCTTGCGAAGGCCGGGCTTGGTGTAATTGCCTGCGGCATTAACCGTTCCACCGTCTTTATATTGAGTAAAGTCGGTATCGTCCCGGCGCTTCTTGCGCTTCGGCCCAGGCATTTTGGAGGGGTTGATGTCCCCCATTCCACGGCTGGACAACATCAGCACATCTTCCCACGGGTCTTACCCCGTTGAGCAATGCCATCGGCACGGCTGGATGCAGTACCACCAGAGGCCATCTTCTTGCCCATAGGATTGCGATACATCAGAGCCGCACCACCTTTGGTTTCTGCGCTGGTGAATCCTGCCTTACGGGCTTTTTCAGAGAAAGAAGGTTTCTTCTTGGTCTTAGTTTTGGTCTTGGTCATCTCTTCGCTGTACAACTCACCCGTCTCAGGGTTGCGTTTAAACTTTGATTTAGCGCCGGTTTCGTCTTCAACATCCATTCCCATGTCGCCACGGGGTTCGGCTATTTCGCCCATGTCGGTAGGTGCGGGACGCTCATCTTCAGCACCGCCCACCAAGCTTCCATCTTCACCAGCGTAACGCTTCATTTTGTTCATCTCAAACTCCTTAACAGGCCATGCCGCCTTTTTTCAACATCTTCCCTTTGGTCTTGCCACGTTGAGCAATACCATCGGCCCTTGAGGATGCAGAGCCACCATTTGCCATCTTCTTGGTAGCGCCACGTTTCATTGCAGGCTCAGACTTCTCGCCCTTGGCATACTGCATGGGGGTGATCTTGCCAGACTTAATGGCTTTGGCTTCGGCAAGTTCTTCCTTCATGGATTCCTTACCTTTAAACATGCCGCCCTTTTTCATCCCAGGCATCGCAGGAGCGGCCATAGGAGGACGAGCGCCCATTGGAGGGCGAGGGGCGGGACGGCCACCCATTGTTCGGCCTTTGAGTTTCTCGGCCATCATTGCAAGCATTTTTGGATCCATTGGCATAGCACCACCTCTATTGAATTTTTTGCCTTTATCGGCATTGCTGAAATCTTGTCCCACGGATTGCGGGACACCGGCCTTCTTCGCAAAAGCCGGGTTATGAGCCACAGCTTCCATGAACTTGTGTTGTTTCTTTGACGAGGATGGCATTAGATATACCTCCCCCGTGTTTTGCCCCTTTGGGCAATCCCATCACCCCGTTTAGACGCAGATGATTGAGTTGACATTGTCGTGCGTTTTGCAGGCTTCCGGGCCTTTACCCGTCCACCTTTTTTGAAGTCCGTGGAACCGATGCTGTCCATGTCGTAATTTGCCATGTCTGCGTTCTCGGGCATATCCGACACTGCGCTTTCGTTGTATTCAAACCCAGGCATCTTTGAGGCTTCGTCAAAGTACCCCTGCTCACCAGACATTGATCCAAAATCCACCGGGGCTTGCTCTTTGGGTCGGATCAGATCACTGATCCCTCCGGGTAAAGCATTGGCGGCTTTATTTTCATAAGCCTCACGGACACCACGTTGTGCATTTGCGTTCATGGCGGTTTGCCTATCCATGGCTGCGTTTAAATCTGGGTCTACCGCTTGGTTTGCCGCTCTGCCGCCAGCTTTGATGGCCGAACCCACGGGGTCAGTGACAGCGTCCATTACCCTCCGTGCATTCTCTCTGGAGTCCTCTGGTAGCTGGTCAATGACCTTGTTTCGTATATATCGACCAGGGTTCAGGACTGCATCCGCACCGGGAATTTTCTCAGCGGCTTTCTGCGCCAAATATCCTTTGGCGGCGGTCATGGCAAGCGGTATAAGTGGCAATGCCATCACTCACCCTTTTTGACGAATAAGTTCGTCAATCTTTGCTTCAAGGCGGTTAAACCGCTGGTCAATGTGGTCAGTAATTCTTTGCACTTCTGCTTGAGTAACGTAATCACGGGCAACTTCCTCCCTTGTCTTGTTTATCAGAATGCTCAAACGAGAAATTTCTTCAAACTTCTCCCGCATCACAAAAACCAACAGCCCTATGAACAGGGTTAAAACTGTTGACCAGATTGATTGAATGTCCATCTCAGCATGCCCACGCCCGAAGGGCTTTGTTAATCCGTGAGTTTGGATCTCTTGCAGTCTTCTCTGAAGTCAATTTTTCCTTCATCCCACTCATCCTTGCACAGAAAGAGTCTCGCCTGCTGCCGCCCTCTGGTTGCGGAGGCTTCAGGTTCATGCCCTGTTTTTTCGCAGAGGCCCGACCCTTGGCGTTTAAACCGCCCTTGGGGTTCTTGCCTTCTTTGCGTGTCCATGCGGGGCTACCCATTTGCCACTTTCAAGTGCAACCGTGCATGCTCCTTGAGCAGTGGCTGTAGAGCGTCTTGCTCAAAGTTGCGGGTGAATTCTTGCGTGCCAATGTGTGGCAGGCTGATCATTGGGTCAAGATGGATCTTGTATCCGTGCTCCCTTGCCCTACGGCAAAACAGGTAGTCTTCGCCAATGTACTCGCCATTGACAATGGCAAAGTCAAACACAGCGTATTCATCTGCGCCGTCCCCATCGCCTTTGTATTTCCACTCAGGGTGGGCTGCAATCAGGGACTCAATGACATGGCGGCGAATGAGCATGAAGCCCGTTGCCACGCTCTCAACCCGCATCAGGCCGTTCTCATCAAACTCCAACTGGTTGTGTTCATCCAGGTAGAAGTCCAAGAAGAACTTGGCATCTGCCGCCCTGCGGGGATACGTCCCGGCCACAATGTCCCGGTCTGTGGATAAAGCCAGAAGGCGGGTCACCGCCTCGACATTGATGACCACATCAGCATCCACAAACAGCATGTCTGTGCAGTCTGAAGCCATGAAATTGGACACCAGCTTGTTCCGTGCTTTAGTGATGATTGAGCATCCAGACAGGTGAACCAGATGAATCTGGACACCCATCTTGTCCAACTTGGGGACGAGTTGCGCTATGGCAAAGCAGGTCTTGATGTTGACCTTGCCATCGTAGCAGGGGATCGCAATCATAAGCTTGCGCCCCACCAAGTTGAAGCTTTTATCAGCCATAGTACACGTTAGCAGAAAGTAAGTTGCTCATGTTCAAGTAGATACCGTTTTTAACCAGTATCCCCTCTCCTGGGATCAACGCAAAATTGCCAAACAAGTCAGATGCGCCAGTGTCGTAGCTGGCAATCCACAGTGATGCGTATGTGGCCGCCGTTCCACCCGCAATAGTCCCAGAGTTTATGTCTGTGACTGTAAACGTGTCTGCGCCCGTGCGTGTGATGGAGTAGTTGCCGTTAGTGCCTGATGACCCGCTTGCTGTTGCAAACGCAAGCCCAACCACATCTCCAGTAACCAAACCGTGGGCTACCTTTGTAACGGTGATAACAGCCGCAGTCCTTGCGTATGTAGCCGATACAGGTGCTGTGGTTGTGTCAAAGATGTCCAGCGTTCCAGCCGTGGCTGTGCCAACCATAGAAACAGCTTTGAGGCGGTTTCGCCCCAGAACAACAAAACCCGAGTTGTTGAGGTGTCCTGCTTTAACGTCAGTTTGCATACCCATAATTAATCTCCTGTGAAGCGGGGGCCGAAGCCCCCTAGATCAATTAAGCGGATGCTGGAAACTGCGAACCGTTAGAGTCGGCAACCGTGTAAACGATGGTGTACTGCACAGTACCTGCGGTCACTGCGGCAACAGTAGGGGTCATTGTGGCAATCACTTTAACGTCCGTTGCGCCAATACCAATCCCGTTGGGGGATGCAGTAGAAGCTGCACCACACCATGCGCCCAATTTAGCGGCTGCGTTACTGATAGCCGCACGGCCAGCAGTAGTCACATCTGTAGCGGCCCAGTACAAAGCGGCGGTAGTGCCATCCCCAATGCTGACGTTGGCGGCAGTGGAGCCGGTGAACGCAACAGTGGTGTCGATGTTAATTTCAAGGATTTGTGCGCCAGCAGGCAGGACACAGATGGTGTCGGTGGTAGCTGAAGCAGCCTGACCAGCGTAGTTCTTTTTGAAGGTTTGAGAACAAACGGTTGCGCCGCAGTTTTCAATCGTTCCGACAGTCGTGCCGGTGGTGTTGCGGACAGTGCCCAACAACCAGGGGCCAAGGTGAGTTGCGAATCCCATAAGAATATCTCCATGCGTTAAGGTGTATCAATCTTGCATGACAGTCTGCCGGGACAGTTTGATACACCGGGTTTCCCGGAATGCCTCATTTATACCATGTAGTTTAAACGGACACAAGAAAAAAGGGGGCTTGTGGCCCCCTTTTTTACTTACCTATCAGGACGATCCGGGTGAACCGAAAATTCCCAAAGGATCCGAAACGCCGAAGCTGTAACGCTCACGGGCCTTGTAACGCACGTTGCCGGTATCAAAGTCACCGTCCATGGAGTTGGACAGCGGGGTACGGACAAAATGCTTCAGGCCGTTAGGCACATCAGACAACAAGAACCAAGCGTTGGTGTCGGTCAGATAATGGTTAACGCAGTAACCTTCTGGGATCGAACCATTGTTCTTCAGAGCGTTGATGTCGTTATCGGTAGTACCGACACGCAATTCCGTCTCCAGGAGGCGGGTTGCAACGAACATCAAGTTCGGGGGAACAACCAATTTCTTGGGCTTGGCGGCGATCAACAGGCCACGCTCATCCGTCCAACCGGCAATTTGAATAACTGCGTTTTCCAACGAAGTCTCATTCAAGTCAGCGGCGGTGGTGGGGCGGTTGCTGTTGGTTCCACCAGAGATCAAGGGGTGGGCGGTGTTACACAAGGAAACGCCGTCACCGTAAGTCACCGTGGTGCTGAACGCATTGTTCAACACAAAGGCGGCTTTGACCTGCTTGGTGTATGCCATTGCACGGGCCAACGATTTGGTATAGCGGCTGGACAACGAGTCATACAAGTTGTCTTCCACTGCTTCTTCCGTGATGGAGAAGCCCATAGCGATGGTTTCGTGGTTGTAACGAGCAGTCCATGCTTCCTGTGCGTTGTCGTACTGGATCGCAGAACCTTCGTTCTTGACCGGTGCGGCAGAGAAGCCAGAAAGTTTGGTTTCTTCTTCGAAAGAACGCTCAGAGGTTTCGGTTTCATAAATTTCTTTATGTTCCTCACCATAACGGGCGTACTCAAGACCAAACAATGCATTCAGACCAGGGAGCAACTCTTTGAGTAGCTGGGCACGGGAAATAGCCATTTCTTACTCCTTAAACACCAGTGGTGTTGTTATATTGGTGAGTGTTGATTTTCACCAACAGTTCGGTGTAAGTGTCAGCTGCGGTAGCAGTCTCAGGCACGACATCGATCACACGGATTGGGATGGTGGCGGTAGTGCCTGCACCGGTCAAGGTCACAGCGAAAGCAGAGTTACCAGTGGTGGTACTGCCAGCGTTGAGAACCAGGGCCAAGTTAGTACCTACTACAGCACGACCTGCGGAACTCATGGTAGTGCCAGAGGACACAACGGCAACTTTGAAAAGTGCTTGTTGGTCATCAACAACATACGCATAAGCGAGGTTGGTTGCGGTGCTTGCCAAGGCGGGGATATATTGACCTTCAACGGTTTGACCGCTGGAGTTCACATATGAACCGCCGACACAAACGCCGACAATTGCACCAGAGTTGGTGGTGGTTGAGAGAATCAGATAACCGTCAGCGTTAGTTTGAACCGTGTCTCCGAAGAAGACAGCAGTGCCAAAAGCAGCGGCAACGGGAATCTGTCGGAAAGCACCAGCGTAAGGCTTGCCGTCAATTGAATTGACAGGCTTTAGACCATACGGGGCCGAGACAGTGGGGTAAGCCATGTTGGACTCCAAAAAAGTTTAAATACTCTTACCGATAGTGACCTTGGAGCTACGTTCTTTGAACATGGGCATCCGAGGATCGCTATCACGCATGTAGTTGTTATCCACGGACTGCATCTGAGTATCAGCCACTTGCTGGTAATACTCATCACGCTGAACCGTAAATTCAACTGGGGTTTTGCAAAGCAACAGTCCACCAACCTCAATACCATCTGGGAAGCGTCCGTTAGGATTGCTTACCAACCGGAGTTTTGGTTGGGAAATGGCCTTTACAGGTTCCCATCCCTCACGGAGTTTCGAAGAAATATTCGTGGGATCAGGATTGTTCAAGGTGCTTAGACGGATCCAGCGGAAGGCGTAGCCATCTTCTGGTTCGGGATCGGGCAACAGGGTGGGCGGCATCCAACGCTTGGGACGCATATCTGCTTCACGACTTTCAAGGGCACGCTTTTCACGTTTCTGCTCATCCATTTGTACTTCTCCTAATTTCCAGAACCTTACGAGCATAGAGTTCCAAAGGAATTCCAAGCCGCTTGGCGATGTTGACCTCAGAGGCCGTCAGTGTGATCTTTTTAGGAGCAGTACTGCGACTCGCCGAAGCAACTACATTTGACTTTGGGCGGCGATTCGCATCACCGGGTTCCGCAGACTCAAACTTATCTGGGAACACTTGGCGCAACCTACCGTTTAAACGCTGGTAGTATTCGTCACTTTTCGGGTCTACACCCTCCTCATTGATGAGCTTGTTATGCACTGCTAATGCAAAGCCCGTCATTTCAGTGTCTGGCCCAAACCAAGGGTTGGCACGCTGCCAATCTTCGGCTCTTTCATCGGGTTTTGGAGCACTTGGACTCGTTTGTACAACATTTTCCTGGGCCTGTAAAGGCTTCGGCTTAAAATTGTTTACACGATCTGCCTTGATTTTAGCGTTAGTTAGCTCTTCTTGGGCATCGACCAGGGCTTCTGAGTCTCCGTCCTCGTAGGCTTTCTTGTACTTGGCTTTGGCTTGGTCAATTTCTTGAGCAATTGTGCGCTTTACTTGGTCGAGCATGATGTTCTGATTGGAATCAACCGTGCCCTTAAGGCGTTGATTTTCCTCATAAACCTGCTGTGCAATGCGTATAGCCTCCTCTTTTTCACGCAGAGCGGCTTCTTTTGCCCTGCGTTCATCGTGGTAAGCCTTGTGGAATTCACGGGTTTTGGTTCGATCCCGCTTGGAATACGTTGCCAATTCCTCGTCTGTGGGTTCTTCGGGCGGGGTTTTCATTGGCTCCCGGCCACGATCTTCCTCTGGGGTATCGTCAATTACCTCAATTTCCGGTTCATCGGACTCAGGCTCAACGATCTTGCCGCCAGCTTTGGATTGTTTTTCTTCCACCTCATGTGGAAACTCAAACTCAGTTTTTTCAATTTCAGCCATGTTTCCCCCTACGCACGGGTTATTCCACGGGGATCTTGGACAACACCTTCGACAGAGTCATCGTTGATCAACCGGAATTCTTTGCCATGAATCTTGATCCGTGTCCCGGTGTTGGGACGGACAAGAACGAAATCTCCCACCTTGCACGAAGGCCCGGACGGGAAACGCTTGGTGTCCTTAAAAGCATCAGGCCCCATCTTCACCACGAAGAGTACTGGCGACAGTATTTCTTCGAAATGCATGGTTTGCCCGGCCTTAATCAGACCGCTTTCATACTCCTCATCAATGTCCGGGAGGACACATAGAAGATAGAACGTGGCTGGATCAGGCACTTGTTTTGCCTTCTCCTCTGCCGAAGTATTCAAAATACCCGACAGATCTATAGCCGCAACATCAAATTCACTCATCGTCAAAGTTCTCCATTTTTTTCGCAAGGTCGGAGATTAAAGATTGTGCAAACACCAGACCCCGAATGTTGCCGCACATTTCCCGGTAGGCGGCGTAGTCTTGCGCTGCGCCACCACCCAGACTTTCAAGCAGGTTCGCTTCCCGCTCTTTCAGTTCTTTGATGAGGTAATTGATTGCCTGATCTAGCATCATTGATTCCGTTTAAATATGTCCACTTGAACTTTCTGGTTGGCCTGCTTCTCCTGCGAAGCAATCCGGGCCATGTCCAATTCCTTCTGGTTTGCAATGCGCTGCGCCTCAATGTTTAAACGCTCCTGGGCGATCTGGGCATCAGTCTGATCCTTTTGCGTTTTGCGCTGCACATCAGCTTGCTTGATTTGCAGTTCCTGCTGTTGCATTTGAACCATGGGATCTTGCGCCTGTTGTTGGGCTTGGGCCTGTTGGGCCTGGGCCTGATTTGCCTGGAGGAGTTGCTTCGCACCATCGGCCACCAACCGGGACACCTGCACTTCGATGTCCTCTGGCAGTTTCTGGTCAGGGGGAGGCAAGGGAACGCCGATCTGCTCTTCGATCTTTCTTCGATACTGGAACGCCAAGTGCTCTGCAATGTGGGACATTGCCGCCGCCTGGATCTTCTGGGCCATCGGGTTTTGTCCGATAGTCTGGGCAATCATTGGATCCTGCATGAAGGATGTATGAGCGGCGATGTGGGCATCGTGGTCTTGGTAGATAAATGCCTGGGTTGGCTTCCCGTTGAGGAAGGCCATGTTTTCGCTGACAGGATCCCGTGGGGTTTGGTCATCGTCCACTGGAACCAGCTTATCTGCGTTCTTAATCCCCAAAACTTCAATCATTTGACGGTGGAGTTGGGGTAAGTTGTAGATCTGCGGGGCTTGAGCGGCCAACTGAATCACGGCCTGATACTGCATGATCCGCTGGGCCATCGTGCTGGAGTTCGGGTCACTAACCGGAATCACCTCAACGATGTCGTAATCAGCCTGTTTGGCCTTTCGGTTCCCGCCCTGTGGGTCGTATTCATACTCACTGGGCGCATAGTCCCGAATGATCCCCTTGAGCAGCTTGAATTCCTGCTTCATGGAGTAATGGACACGGGCCTGAACGGCTCCCATGGTTTTCAGGGTTCTTTCCAGAATTGCCAGGGTTGTCCCCACGGGGGCCTGGGAACTCATATCGCTGATCTTCATGTCAGAGATGGAACCCAATCTGCGTCCCTCTTCTGTGATCTGATTGAGCAGAGTCAAGAGGGTTGCGCTGGGTTCCTTATAGGGGAGCGCCATGACGTTGTCTTTGATCGCTCCACTGGGAACGTCTACGTCCCGGAATTCACCTGGAGCGATTGGCGTATCGTCACCTTTGATCCTCATGCCACGGGACTTCAGTCCACCGGGCAGATTGGACAGAGTCCCCGCATCAACCAACTGGCGAATCAGGGAAGTACCCGCACGGGCATAACCACCGATCACATGGATCAGTCCCATCCCGTAGAAACCAAACCCTGGGATATAACAGTAGTCCACGAAATGCTGGCGCTTGGCTTTGTGATCATCATCTTCCAGCCAGTTGCGGTAGATTGCCAAGACATCCCCGGTTCCCCGGTCGATGGTCACCACATAGGGCAGGGCAATACCGGTAGGCTCCCCGTCTTTGTCCACATCCTCAAACCCCTCAATGTCCAGGTCGGTGTGGATCTCAAGGATCTGGTAGCGATTGTCATCGGAAGCTTTGTAGCCCTGCTGTTCGGCTTTCTTCTTCTCAATGTCCGTCATTATGTTGACGGGATCGCCCAGGTCTATATCCCGGTAGAACCCGTTGACCTGAAGCTTCTTGATCTCATTCTTGGTCTTACGCATCACATGCGTGACCCGTTCTGCGTTGTTTAAATTTGATGCCCCGTAAGGCACGATTACGTCCTCTGCCGGGATGTACAGGGCCACCTGTCTTCCCATGGCTGGGTCGTAGTAGACCTTTTTAAACGCAGAACCTGAAAGCCCCAGGGAGTAGAGCATCCGTTCGTGCTCTGGGCGGTACTCAGGCATTTCTTCCGTCAGCTTGAAGTTCATGTCATCCCTGACACGTTCTGCTGCGTCTTCCTTCATCTTGTCAATCGCACCAATGATCTCGGTTTTGACCGGCCCTTGGGCTGGGAAGGTTTCCATGATGGACTCAGCCTGAAACTTGATGGCCGCTTCCGTCAAAATGGTTGAGAAGACTCCGCATGCCCCGTTCCAAGGCTGCGTTCTTTCTTCATAGTTCATGCCCAGAACTTCCAGGCCCTTGACAAAGGTTTCTGCCCAATCCTTGCGTGAGGATATGTCAGCGTCCACTAACTCCATGAGGTCAGATGAGATGGTGGCAAGCTCACCCTCGTCCAGTATTTCTGCGAGGTTTGAGTCAAAGTCCCCGCCGTAATCATTTTCAGGCTCCAGGGTGATCTCAACGTCCCCGGTGTCAATCGTTACAGACTCCGGGTCTTCAATCTCAATACTCACGCCACGATCCATACCTGTGGGCGCTGGGTAAATTGCTTTGTCAAAGTTAGCCATAATGATCCTTAGTAATACTCCGCTTTCCTGCGATAAATGGGTTCATCTGGCTCATCGGATTCGATGGAAATAAACCCGCCTTGGCGAAACCGCATCAAAGCTTGGCTACTTGAGTCCACAAGGTCATCGTTGTCGCCGTTGGGGAATGAAGCCATTTCTTCTACGACTTCTTCAGCCCATCGGTGATCTGGACACCAAACCATCCCGGACGCAAACAGGTCAGCAATAGCGTTTACACGGGCGATCTTATCGTTTCCTTTGCCCGGTGTATATTCCGACACCGGAATTCCTGTCCTACGCATCTCATAGATCAAGGGAGCGCCTGCCGCCCTCTTCTCCACGATCAATGTGTCTGGGTTCCATTCCTGATACATCTCATACGCCTTCTTCTTTAGCTCCGGGAACTCAAGGCGTTGTTTAAACGCATCCAAGAGGATGATGTTCGGACGTAAGTTGCCTTTTCCATCGGAATGATCAAAGATTCCCCAGGTGGTACAGGCCGAATAGTCGGCCCTGTTGTTGGTTTCAAAGGCCGTATCCCAAGATTGGATGATGTAATCACACGGGGGAGGGTCTTCCTTCTCCCAAAGCCGCCACATATCCCGTTTTATGATGGCCCCTTCCTCTGATGTGGGGTTTTGTTGGTACTGAGCCTCCCATTTGGACACTGGAAGTTCAGCTTTGAGGGCCTCAAGCTCCTCTTTCTTCCAAAATGCAGGCCACAAAGGGGTTCCAGAGGGCAAAATAGCCGGGAAATCAATCACTTCCCACTCATTTACCCCGTCTTTCTCCGAATTCTTGAGGATCTGGCCCGTCAAATCCCTTTTTGACCACCTTGTCATCACAATGATGATGGCCCCACCCGGCTGTAAACGCTGTCGAGGGCCAGATGTGTACCATTCATACACATTGTCAAACACCGCAGGGTTGCCCTGCTTGGCCTCCTGCTCAGAATGCGGGTCATCAATGATCAATATATCTGCGCCTTTTCCGGTAACGGCTCCCCCGACACCGATGGCAAAGTAGTCCCCACCTTTGTCCGTGTTCCACCGGCCAGCGGCCTTTGAATCTGAAGACAACTGCGTATTGAAGATCTTCCTGTAATCCTCCGACTGCACAAGATTGCGGACTTTACGTCCAAACCCCACGGCCAACTCGGCAGTGTGGGCGGTCTGGATGATCTTCTTCTCCGGGTGCTTACCCAAGAACCAAGCTGGAAGCAGGTAGGAGGCAAACTCAGACTTGGTATGCCTGGGAGGCATATTGATGATCAGACGTTTCAAATCCCCATTGACAACACGCTCAAAGGCATTTGCCATGATCTGGTGATGTTTACCCGATATGAATATCGGCCACATCTGTTGGACAAAGAACAGGTAGGACTCCCTGCACCTCTCAATCCTGTCCATCTCCAGCAGGGCAAAGATCTTCTTACGCTCCGCATCCGGGACTCTGTCCACCATCTGGATATAGCCGTCCACTTCCTTACGGGTCAGGAGGCTCATAGGGACAACATCTTCTCAACAGATTTATCAACCAACCGGACACCGTAGAACTTTCTGGGCTTCACCGTGATGAAACCATCGGACTTTAGCCTGTGGACAATCCTGTGGATATTGGAACGGGACTTCAACCCAAGACCACGGGCTATCACATCGTAGCTCGGAGGGATGCCGTGTAAACGCACATAGGCCCGGATAAAGTCCAGGACAAGCTTTCTGCGTTCGGTTACAAGTTCCATGGCCGAAGTTTAAACGAGAACAAGTGTTCGTGCAAGCACTCACTCACATATATATACCCCCCTGTTTTAAAACAGCTACTTCAGATATGGTTTCTCATATTGATGGGGGTGGGTGGGGAA
>Ga0247723_1000080_pt1 | contig 57549 bp, 57 predicted proteins | sample MSEWelMarce5H_FC_FD_189079 | JGI IMG/M metagenome (GOLD analysis project Ga0247723, IMG submission 189079) | Subsurface sediment microbial communities from gas well in West Virginia, United States - MSEEL Well Study Marcellus 5H_FC | ecosystem: Environmental > Terrestrial > Deep subsurface >...
TGCCTGGGTTGTATTAGATGGTAGTGGAGTATAAGGAGTATATCCAGTAATATTAATATGAGCAGAAAGATTTGTTGGAGTACTTCCTTGATTTTGTTGAATATTCATTCCAGTTAATTGATTGTTAATTATTTGATTAACTTGAACATTTCCATTTCCTGACTCACCTACTGATGAAACATCTGCTTTCCAAGTTCCATCTAGTGGGTTCACATCAGCATCAAAAATAATATTAGTTAGTTGACCAGAACGAGTTCCATATCCTCTAACCATCCACTCAATTAAAAGACTATTGATTGTTGTTGAATATCTTAAATATGTATCTGAGTCAACATTCCACCAGTCACGGAAGTTAATATAAACTGCTGGAGCATTTCCACCCCAACCCTGTAATTGTCCAAATGATATCAAACCATTTGTAGCAACATAAACATCTGTATATTCTTGATCACCAAGTCTAAGAGCATAAGGAAGTGTCATTTTAAATGCGTAGTCATCATCTTTAGGTAGATCAGTAGTCTGTGGATTTCCAGCATTAGCAAGGGCTATCTGGTCTTGAACCAAAGTCAAAGCATTTTGCTCTGAGGTTACTGTAGCGCTATCAGATAAAACTACGGCTGTCTGGCTATCAATTTGTCCAGAAAGGACTGTCATGCTATCTGTTAAGGATAATACTGTTGCTGATTCTGTTGCCACTACTTGAGCCATGGCAGTCTGAGTTTCTACTGCTTGGGCAAGGGAAGCCTCAACCGAAGCAACATTATTGACAGCCACAGTAGCACTATCTACTACTGTCTGAGCCTGGGTAATAGAGGTCTGAGCCTGTGTGATAGTGGCTGTAATGCTCTCTGTAGGGCTTGTAATGGCTTCTGCTTGTGTCTGTATGACTGCCGTGGCAGTTTCAGCCTGAGTTATTGCAGCCTGGGCTACCTCTATTGTGGCTGTTGCGCTTTCAATTGTTATTGTTGATCCAGCAGATATAGTGACTGTTGCCGTGTCTGATGGGGTTACTTGGACTACTTCTCCCTCAGCGTGAGCCTTTGGCTGAGGTGCAAGAACTAAAAGGAATAGAACAAATAAAACCCCTAAGCCAATTTTGACTAATAGTTTTTTAATTCCTACTCTCCATCTTTAGTCTGTGGTGGTGACTAATAAGACTATTATACCAGTTTAGGCAACAAAAAAGGGAGCCAAGTTAATGACTCCCCTAATTGTTGGACTAGTTTACTTCTTTAAAGCAACCTTGGCCTTTGGATTCTTCTTATTCCACTTTGTAGCAAGAGCGTTATACTCTGCCTTATAAGTTGCTGCTGCCTTAGCAAGTGCTAGGTCAGATGCAACCTTTGCGGTTACTGTTGCTGAATCAGATGCGATCTTTGCGTCTGCAAGTGCCTTATCTGCTGCAACCTTATCTGCTGCACGTCCTGCACGCTCTGCAACTAGAGCAGCATTTGCTACTGTAATTTCTGCAGTAAGTGCTGCGACTCTTGCATTAAGAGCAGCAATTGTTCCGTTAAGATCAGTTACTGTGAATGAACCAACTACAGCCTTAACTGGTGCTGGAAGTCCTGTAACTGCTGTCGCTGCTGTTGCTCCTGTTGCTGCAACTGTTACTGTGCCAGCAACTGCTGTTGCCAACTTCTCAGCACGTGAGCCAAGAGTAAGTGTTGAGTCTGCAGAAACATTTGCTGCTGTTGCTGTAACGATTGACTTTGAGATTGAAGCATCTGCCCATTGAGCACCAATGAGTGTTGCTGTTACTGTCTCTCCGCCTACTGCGTTACCAAATACGTCTGTTACATTTACTGCAACTGATGGGATTGTTCCTACTGCTACTGCAGATGGAACTGTGAGGCCAACATTGTATGCTGATCCTGCGATACCCTTAACATAAACGATAGTTGAATATGAACCATTTACAATGGTTACTGATCCAGTTGCTGTTGATGTTGTAAATGCATACACAGTAAGTGCTGCACCCTGTGATGTTACTGAATGTGTTGTTGTTCCTGCTGATGCAAGAACTGGTGCTACTGGAGCATTGTCCAAAGCGAGAACAAGTCTTACTCCACCAGTTGATGTGAATGAGACTACTGTTCCAGTGTCAGCAGTTGCGACAAGTGCTACAGCATCTGCTGAGTCAACCTTGTTATCTGCTGGTACGTTTGCAGTTGCTGGTGCAAGTGCAGTTGTTGTGTTTGCTGCTCCTGCTACTGTTACTGCTAGAGGTGCTGCACTCGAAGGTGCGACTACCAATGCTGTGCTAGTCAGGGCTGCAGCGATGATTAGCGAGACTTTCTTAAATGAATTCATCTTTCTCCTTGTTAGTTTTTATATTAGGTTTAATCCGCCAAGGAAATCCTTGACATCTTCGGGCATTTTTTCCCTTGTATCCAATTCTACCATACTCTTCTTTTGCTCCGCAAGTCGGGTAGCCGAACTCCAGGTATGAACATCAACAATAAGATTAGTGTTCTTTGGAGTGTGAGATATAGCACCAAAAACAGCACCACACATGGCATCTGCTAGGTCCTTAGATTTTTTACGGGGGTGATCAACACGATTACCCTTCATAATTTTCAACTCAGACATTTCGTCTAGTAGAAGTGGAATTCTTGGTATGGCAACACGCTCTTCATAGATCATCATTGCCAAATCTTCATAGTGTTTCTTTGCAACAGAAATAGTTTCAGTTCTGATTCCTACTGCCTGTAATTCATTTTGGATATCAAATGATTGCCAGCGGTCAAAAGAAACCATTCCTAGGTTAAACCCTTGTCTTCTAAGATTCATAATCCACTGCTTTACATCAGATAGATTTACTGGACCTTCCGCTCTTGGCTCCCACCAGACTACTGCATCTACTACTACAATTGGTACGATTTGTTCATAGTCTTTGATTACCTGGACATTTACCCAGCGATCTACGTGAGCAATTGCTACCGCACACTTATCGTGCTTCTGTGCAAGGTCAGCGTGAACAAAATAAACCTTGTCTGGGTCTGGCTTAAATGTTTCTTCAAACCTCTTAAAATTGTCAATTGGATTTCTAAGGTTCATAACCTTCTCCAACTTAGTCTTATCTTTAAAGAATGCGTCAGATGAATAGGTTGGCATACAAGCAAAACGCATCATTGCATCTGCAAGGTCTGTATAGAATGCAACCTTAAAGTCTTCAATACTACGGGTAGGGTTTACTTGCCAAGTAGGTCTTTTGAATGCTAGTACCTTTGGAATTTTGTAAGACAAGATTGTATCTTCTTCCCAAGAAATCTCAAATTGGTTTCCAGGATCATCGTGTGGTAAATCTGGATTCATAATAAATGTATGCTTGGCCTCAATAGTTTCTTTCTCAGCAATGACAGATTCATACTTCTGAGAGATAAAGTCTCCAGGGTAGCGGGGGAATGAAAGCAAAACAACTTTACCAAGGTCAGGGAAACGAGAGTCTACAGTACCACGGAATGCTTTATAGATGTTTTCTGCAGTCTTTCCTTGCTCATTACCTGTTCCAACCTCAGATGCAAAACCAGAAATTTCATCAAGTACTGCAAGGAACAAGTTCAAACCTTCATGCGATTCACGCTCTGAGTGACCAGAATAAACAGTAACAGACTTATCGAAGTCTATAGAGTCTGCCTTAGCATTGTACTTGCCAGCAAACCAAGGAGATCTTTCGATCTTTGATTTGAAACCTTTAAAGAAAACATTCTTGGCCTGCTGAGCGTTAATAGCCACGTTAATAATATCAATAGCATCTCCTGCAGGCTTGCCAAAGTATACTGCTGGGTCCTTTAAACATAGTAGTTTATATACTACATAGGCACATGCTACTGTTGACATAAAGTCTTTACCGCTACCCTTGCCAAGTTGCAGGATAATTTCATTCTTTGTAAACTTGTTAAAATATGCTTCTCCTGCAACAGAACCCATGACTTCTACAAGATCTTCTTTCCTGTAGATTTGGCTCATTGCCTCAACAATTTGATACTGAATGTCAGAAAGTGGTGGCTGCCCAAGGTAGTCTGGAGATTCAACAAATGTCTTTGCATCTACAGGTGTTTCTACAAAATGATTTTCCTTAAGTACTTCAAGAAACTCATTGAACATCGTGGACAACTGTAATCACTTCTCCTTCTTTAGCAATTGCAGATAAGCGTTGCATAATAATGTCACGAACTTCTGGGTGAGAAGATGCAACATCTCTAAGAATTCCTACAAGGACTTCTTGTCTGCGCTCAATCTCTACCATCTCTTCGGCTAGTTCTTTGTTCTCAAGAAGTCCAGCCTTTTGTAGCATATCAATACGCTTAGACTCAATATCCATAACTAGTTTAATGGCAGCAGTCTTTGCACCAAGATTATTAGTCATAGATGCTTCATCAATAACTTCATATGATTTTGAGATTAGTTTGCTATAGTGTGCATCAGCACCAGCAAGTGCATCTTTTGCACGAGCACGGATTGCTGAGTTGTTTGAAGCAGATGCCTTCCACTCATCAAGATGTGCTACTACTCTTACTCTTGGAATAGATAGTTCTTTAGAAATTCTTGTTGGATCGCTACCCTTTAGATACTCAGTAACGACAAGGTTCATCTCATCAAGATGATTGATTAACTCTATCTCACTTGACATATTTGCCTTCTAGTCTATTGATTTCATCTTTGATATAAAAGATTGCTTTTTCTAGATCTTGAATAGTCTTTGACTCATCTTTTAGTCCTGCTCTCCACAAGTACTTAAAAGCATTTCCAATATTAAAGTTACGATGACGAGTAATCTCAATACATTCTACGCCTGAGGGATCTGTTGTGTAATGCTGTGGGTGATTAACCTGATCAACAGTTATGTTTAGGTTTTCACTCATACGACTCTTCCTCATCGTCTTCCCAGTCAAATGCTTCTGGCATACCCTTAAGCGCTGTTAGCACGAAGGTAATTCCTACTGCCCCAGCAACACCCAAACCAATAATAATCTTCTGTGCTTTATTCATCGCCTTGACTTCCTTAGTCCGAATTTAGCAAGGTAAACATAGATTGTCTCCACGCTTGCCCCACTCTCTTTTGCAATTTCTTCTGGAGTCTTTTTATCCATAAGGTATCTCTTACGAAGCCAGACTTCATTTGTATATAGTTTACCAGCCATAATGTTATTTGTCAACTCCAATCGCCTTTATCCAGTTGTTCATAGCCCAATGCCCAATACCACAAGCATCTGCCACATCATTATCCTCAATCGTTCTATCATAGATAGTGTTAATAAACTTAATAGTTCGTTCTTTACGAAGCATTCTTTCGTATGCCTTGTACCAAGATACAGACTTTCCAGGATGCTGTGCACGGATAAAGAGTTGTTCATCCTTGGATATCTTCTTGTTACCTATGTAGTTTTGCCAGGTTATAGGTGATACTTTGCCAATTACCTTTGTTCCTGACTGCCCTGCTGCACCTAGAATTGCTCCTTGAACTAATGCAAGATCTGCAGCAGTCTTAGGACTATTCATAAATACTGTATGCTCAATAACTATTGACTCAAAGCCACCATAGTAATCAATAAAGGCTTTGACCTTTTTACCAGCATCCATAACCTTTTCGTATATATTGTTGCCTTCAAAATAAATCTTTCCAACAACACCCAATTCTTTTTGTTGGGTATCGAATAAGGCAAAGGCAAGGCTAGTGGTACTGGCATCGATAGCACAAATAGTCTGTGGCATTGTTTCTACGCCCCATTTATTCTTGCTCATAGTCAAAGAACCCCTTTATTTCTTTTAACATTTTATCAACTGCTTTTTTGCTTACGTTACAAGATGAACAGAAACCAGAGTCATTGTAGATTGATAAAGATACATCGCATCCTCCAAGACATTTTCTAACTTTGCCAAGTCTTTTTTGTCTGCGTGTAATCAGATACCTTTCGGCAATCTTTTCTTTTGTAGCGTCATCTCTACATTCAGTACTACAATAAATCTGATAACTTACTTTAGGATTAAAGTTGTTATCACATCTTTCACAAAGCCTCACTAAGCCCCTCCAGGGATTTGATTTTTATAACCCCTGCTCCTGCATCGTCACATGCTTGTTTAATAGGACAGGTCTTGCAGATCTTTGAGTTTGCACGATAGTTCTTAGTTGGTAGAGTTCTATCTACCCAAGCCTTGCGTACATCACGCATCCACTGAAATGCTGCATCAATCCAGTCACGATAATGATCTCCTACTTCAATTGGAAGAACTAGCAACTCATGATTATTTTTATTCTCATAAATCAAAACGCCCTTCTTCTTGCCAAGAATCTTCATATAGATTAGTAACTGAATCAAGTGACCAGTCTTTGGCTTCATAGAGTTCTTGCGATACTCAAAGCCTTCATTAAGCATTGTCTTAATTTCTCCGACAATCTCTTCACCCTCCCACTCAATCATGGCATCGCCATAACCAAAGATCGGTGGATCATCATATCTAATCTTAAATTCTGTTGTCGGCTGGTTATCATCATCACGATAAATCTTTGCAATGCCTGAGTTCATCATAGCATCTTGGATTCTTGCGTGTGATAATGTTCCTGCAGTCATATTTGCTGCACCGTAAGCATCTGCATTATCTTCAAATGTAGCACCATCAAATGCTAAATACCAATACCTAGGACATTCTCCATGGCTATAGGCAATAGTAGATGGAGCAAATGTCTTCTTGGTCTGAAACTTTGGACCACGATTGACCACATACCCAGACTTAATCTTTTCAATCATTGCATCAGCATCTAGGATCGTGCTCTTCTTAGATATACTTTTAATCATAACTTCGTGTAGTAAATTCTTCGTCATTTTATCCCCTTGTTTATATAAGTATACCAGGTTAGCGCATTATGTATTTGAGTGCTGAGACTAAATCGTTTATTGCTTCCGCTGCAGTATAGTAAATGTTTTTCTTTGCTCTGTTATTTTTATCCACATTAGCCATCCAGGTAGCCTTAAAGGACATCTTGGCTGCAATTGCTTGTAGCCGTACAATCTCCAAACTTGCTACTGGGGCAGGAATGTCTGGTTTAATAATTAACTTAGCAATCATTCCAAGTGCAGTTGTAAGATCTTCATCTTCCATAAACTCTGCAATCTCTGCTAAACCATTTACCATCTCTAATGTTGTTTTCTGCTGTTCCATTTTATTCCTCTTCTGTCAACTGTTCTAATAGATCCATCTCAATTATAGCAAGTCTTACCTTCTTTGCGCCTTCTCCAAGAACAACTATGATGGCTGGAGATTTATCTCTGCCTGCCGTAACTGAATCAGTCACAGCCTTAGCCCACACATCTTGGTTTAAGGTAAATGATTTGGAGCATTCTTTGAAATCAACAACAAACTGACGCCAAGTGGCATCCCCCTTTTGTGTATTTCTACCAGAGTTCTTGTGCTGCTTGGCACCGATCCTCTTTGACTCTCCACGCTCACTCACCTTCGTAGTCGCTTTTCTTTTTCTTTTGTGGAATAAGTGAAACTTTTGACATATGCTTTTGCTCACACATCCAAGTTGCATCACCACTAGCAGTCCATAACCTTAAAGATGTAACTTCTACTCCACATTTCTTACAAGGAAATTTCCCTGGGTAAACTGTAAAATCTTTGTTAGACACCAAGAACCTTCTTCTTTAGCATCTCCTGTAATTCTAAGTCTTCCTTAACACGAGCAACTAAACCATCTCTGCCCTGAACCTTTGTGCCATCTTCTAGTTGGTACCAAGCACCTGTACGATTAATAAAACCTGCTAGTTCAGCAGTGTCAACCAAATCACCAATGCTATCGATGCCGACATCATCGCCACGAAAATAAAAGTCATACTCTCCAGATTGGAAACCAGGAGATGTCTTAGAGAACTGAAGTTCCCAACGTACTTTGCGACCAATCTTTTCTTCAATAAGTTTATCTCCAACATGAATTTTTCCTTTAATTGCTTGATTGTCTGACTCTGATGAAAAGAGTTTAATAACAGTAGAAGAATAGAACTTAGTAGCCTGACCACCAGTAGGCTGCTGGCTAGTATACATAGCACTAATATTATTACGGCTTTGACTAATAAGGACAAACAGAGTTGGCTTAACTTTATTATTCGCATAATTAATCATCTTCCAAGCATTGGAAAAGTCACGAGACTCTGCACCAATCTGCTTTGTATTCTCAAGTTGTTTAAGTTCATCTGAATCCTTTTCAAAATAAATAGCAGGTAGCAAAGATGTGATTGAGTCAACAACGACAATATCTACTCCAGCATTAATAAGGTTAGTTCCAACATCAACCATCTCGTTAATTGTACGAGCCTGAGAGTAGATAAGTTTAGATGAGTCAACCCCTAGGCGCTCTGCCCAAACCTTATCGTATGACATTTCTGCATCAATCCAAGCACAGATCTTTCCTTCCTTCTGTGCTAGACCTATCATCTGAAGGCATAGAGAGGACTTAGCAGAGGACTTTGAACCCCAAACCAGTACTTGTCTACCATAAGGTAAGCCACCTGCTAAGGCACGGTTTAGTGCAAAACTAGGTGTTGCTGCATACTCTGTAGGAGGAACTGAGTCTCCTATCATAATAGTCTTTCTCAACTTAGGGTTGAGTTGTGCAAGGACTTCTTCCATTGTTACTGACATTAGAAGCGAACCCCATGCTTTTCTGGACGAGTCTTATTAAACTCTACCTTCTCTGCTAATGCATGATCTAGTGATAGTCTTGTGTACCCTGCTTCTACCACGCCTGCATATAGGTCTAGTGTGCGAATAATGATATCGGCAAACTCTTTTGTAATCTCTTCTTCACCCTTGTCTTTGCGAATTGCTTCCATTACCTCAGTAACTTCCGAGACAATCATCATTAATTGCTTTGCAATAAAGATGTCATCTACAGCATCTGGCTCTGGCCAAAAGCCTTTCTCAATTGCATTCTTGTGTAGTTCTGTTGCCATATTATCCAGCATTTATATCCTCCAGTGTTATTGTTCCATCTTTTGTTTTACCAAACTTAAACTTGTATGCCTTACCTTCTTCAAGGTGCATATAGGCCTTTGAGAAAGCAGTAGGGAATACTGTAATAGCGTGCAAGTCTCGACTTGTGTCTGCTAATGTTAGTGTTGCCATTTTCTTTCCTGCTTTAGTTACTCTTGGTTTAAAGGATACCACAAACATATCATCCTCTGTATAAGGTAACTGCTTATAACTTAAAAACTTTACGAGAGCATTATCTGAACCCTTGATATCTTCTACTGGGATGGCAGAAACAATCCTGTTGTCTGTAGCAAGTAGCAAATAGGTTTTACCTGTTTCGATAGTGCTTTGCTCATCGTCAAAGATTCCAACACTACCAGTCTTATCAAGCACTTCCACTCTTGACCAACCAGATCCTCTCTTAATTGCTTTGACCATACCCATAAGAATGTATGAACCTTTTTCTTCAAAGTCTTCAATATCATTTATAAATGCATAGTAATGAGAAGGAATTGTAATGTTAAACTCTGGAAGGTTTAGGTATTCATACAAGTTCTCTTTAATCTCAGCATCATTGCGTGGGTTATCTGGGAATGTTGCAGCACCGATAAGTCTTAAAGCACTAAGCGCTCTGCTATTTACACCATTTCCTTTTGTAAAAGTAAACTCTTCTAATTCTTTATATGATTTAAAAGGACGAGCAGCAATATACTTTTCAGCAATGTTGTCTGAGATAAACTTAATGGCTGTTAGTCCAAAGCGAATACCCTTGCCTTCAATCTTAAAGTCAGCATCTGAGTCATTGATATGTGGCAACTTGACAGGAATACCCATACGCTTTGCCTCAATTAGATACTCAGTACGACCATCTTTGTCCTTCTCATTCTTAAGAAGGGCAAACATAAACTCTAGTGGGTAGTAGTATTTGAGCCACGCTGTCCAATACGAGAGAGTACTGTAAGCAACGGCATGCGACTTGTTGAACGAATACCCAGCATGCGCTTCAAAGTCGTGCCAAAGATCCAGAGCATCATTAGGGGCGATAAACTTACTAGCACCACTAATGAACCTATCCTTGAATACATCAAACTCTTTAGCATCCTTTTTCTTTCCAATGATTTTTCTAACTTTATCTGCTTCCGACATGGACATACCGCCAAGGTGTACGCATGCTTGCATAACTTGTTCCTGGTATAAAACGCAACCATAAGTGTCTCCTGTAAACTCTTTCATAATTTGGTGAATGTAAGATACATTCTGCTTTCCGTGCTTACGTGCAATATAGTCTTTACCGATTGTGTTCATAGCACCAGGACGAACTAGAGCATTTGATGCAGCAAGTTCAGCAAGATTCTTAACACCCATCTTGACTAGCAAGTTTGTATAGGGAGTTGCTTCACACTGGAAGACACCCTTTGTATATCCATCAGATAGCATCTGGTACACATTGCTATCATCCATATTTAGAGATAGCAAATCAATATCTACAAAGTGATTTTCTTTAATCATATCAACTGTATCTTTGAGCACTGATAATGTCTTGAGTCCAAGTGCATCAATCTTGATCAGACCAATACGCTCTGCCTCTTCCATATCAACTCCTACAACTGGAATGCGCTCATCAGAGCCAGGAGCAGATCTTGTTTCCATAGGAGCAAATCTAAAGATAGGTTCCTTCGCTGTAACAACGCCTGCTGCGTGAATTCCTGTACCACGAATACGACCACGAAGTTGTTCTCCGTAAATCTCTACTTCTGGATACTTCTCACGAAACTCTCTTGTTGATTTAGATGAACAGAAGTCATCCCAAGTATCTACAAGTTTAAGAACTTTGTTTACATCGGATAGAGGAATATTAAGAACTCGTGAAATATCTCTCACAATACCCTTACCTCTAAACTGTAAGAATGTAGCGATAGATGCTACGTGTCTATATTGTCTAACAAGATAATCTTTAACTTCATCACGACGAGAGTCTTGAATATCTGTATCAATATCAGGGAAGTCATTACGATCTGGGTTAATAAATCGGAAGAACAGTAGTCCGTGTTCGATTGGATCAACATCTGTGATTCCAAGAGCATAACAAACCAAAGAGCCAGCAGCAGAACCACGACCAGGACCAACCATAATATCTTCTTTCTTGGCCCAAGCAATCATGCTCTGTACTACAAGGAAGTATGGTCCAAACTTCTTACCATTAATAATCTCAAGTTCTTCATCTAGTCTGTCAAGATACTCTTGCTTATCTGCCAAACCTCTAGCCTTTAAACCTTCAAGAGATAGGGACCTTAGTTCCTTATCTGGGTTCTTATACTGTACTGGTAGTAGGTTTAATCCATCCTTAATGTCATAGTCTTCTACCTTATCAGTGATGACAAGTGTATTGGTATACATATCTTCTCTGACTATACCCTGCGATTCCATCGCAAACTTCATCTCATCATAAGATAAAAGGTGAATATCAAACTTATTAAATGACATCTGTCGGTCTTCACCATACAGGTAGTCAAGTCGCTTCATCATTCCGTCTTGCTTCTTAGACTTGTCATAGGTAGTATCTTTTTGTACCTTTGCGTGAGAGTTCATAAGTAACTTAAACTCTTGGATTTCTTTTTGTGACTCGTCAACGTGGTGACAGTCTGGTGTTACTACAACTTCAACCTTAAACTCATCTGCAAGGTCTGCTAACTGCTTATTGACCTCTGCTCCATTGTGTGGCATTAACTCCATATAGAAGTCATCTTTAAAGACTCTCTTAAACCATTCAATGTGCTTCTTTGCTTGAGCGTACTCTCCGTGCTCAATTGCCTTTGCAATGATACCGCTTAGACATCCAGATAAAACAATAATACCTTCGCTATACTTTTCGAGAATCTCAAAGTCAAAGCGTGGCTTACTGAAATATCCTTCAGTCCAAGCGATTTCATTAATCTTGTTTAGATTTTCTAAACCAAGTTGATCCTTAGCGAGAAGGATAATGTGATTATAGACCATATCAGTTGGTTCAGTCCTTTCAGACTTTGCCCTCTTATCAAATCTATCAGCACAAAAATATCCTTCTACGCCAAGAATAGGCTTTACACCTTTTGCTTTTGCAATTCGGTACAGTTCCCGATGCCCAGATAAGGTTCCGTGATCCGTGATAGCCAATGCTGGCATACCAAGTTCAACTGCTCGGTCTACATATTCTTCTGGAGTAGCAACACCATCAAATAATGAATAGTGTGTGTGTACGTGTAAGCCTGTATAGTTCATTGTTACCAATCAGTGTTGGTAGCAGATGTCGCACTTGGACCATCGAAGCCCAAGTAGAACGCTTCTTGTTCAGCATATGGAATCTTCTTCAATGCTGACTCAAGTGGATAAGGCTTTACTTCTGACCAATCGAATGGCTCCTTATCTGGTGCTGATGGAATAAGTGTGTAATTAGTTTCAGTTCCCTGACCATTACGCTTTAACTTCCACTGCACATTTGAGATACTACCTGTTTCCATGGCGTACTCTTTAATTGTGTTGAATGATGATTGCTTGCTGATACCCATTGACCAGATTGCAACATATGGTGCTTCGATACCGTCGTCAACAAGTACGTTGCAGTAGAAACGAAGACGTGCTCTCCAGCCAGCCTTTGGATCCTTACGGTGCATCTCTTCAGCCCAGTCACGGCCCTCTGAATCCATTGTGTCTACAGCCTTACGCTTGTAGTCCTTTGGATTTGTATGTTCCTTAACGACTAATGAAAGACCACGCTCTGGATTGTAGTTTGCTGAGTCTTCATCTAGTTCTTCAATAAAGCGAATCTTTACTGATTGACCATCGGCAAGTTTGAGCCACTTTACCTTTGGTGAGTTTTCGTCGTACTTTGGCTTGTCGAGCAGGGCATTAATGTTTTTGAGTCCCTTGATTACGCTCATATTATTTCTCCTTTGTTGTTTATATTAGTTTAGCATTGCTGATATAGATTTGTCAAACTGAAACTCTAATCCTTTAATAGCCTCATCATCCATATCCCCAATGTCTTTGTATTTTTTATCTATTGTGATAACGCTGACTAATGAACCAAGTTTTTCAATTAACTTATCTTTCATTATTGCACCAGCCTCATCGTTGTCAGCAACAAGTACAACATTGTTGAAGTACTTTTCTAATAGTTTCATTTGCGAAGCAGAAACATTAGCGCCCAGTGTTGCTACTGCTGGGAAACCTACTTGGTCTAATCGAATTGCATCAAAAGATGATTCGACTACATATATTGTACTAGAAGTCTTAACTCTGTGCAAGTTAAAAAGTATCTTTGACTTTGGAAGTCCTGGAGTATTTTTAAACTCTTTGCCTTCTACTGATCGTCCAACAAACCCAATAGTTAAACCATCAGGAGAATGGACAGGTATAGTAACCATATCTTGCTTTTCTGAAAACCCTAACGAGAATTTCTTCACTGAGTCTTCTGTAATGGATCGTCCAGTATAATAACGCATTGCCCTGGGCGATTCAAGTGCTTGATTATTCAAACGCTTGATGAGCAGTTCATCATACTGGACAAAATCAGGTGGTGCATACATTGCCTTTGCGACAATGCTTTCTATATTTGTTTCTGTTTCTTTACTCTTGATATAACGAACAGTCTCAAAGTATGTTCTGTTAGTCATATGCATAACAAACTCTTCCAAACCTTTTGTAGTTTGGCATCCAAAGCAAAAGAACAATCCACTATCTTTTGCTACTTCTCCTGCAGGAGTTCTACTGTTGTTGTGATAAGGACAGAAGACAATAAAGTCATTACCAAACTCTGCCTCAATCTCAATACCTGCACCATTAAGAACTCTGCGAATCTGTTCTTCGCTATAGATGTTACTTGCCATCTTCGTAATCCTTATATCGATAGTAGCCCTTATCAAAGTCTACCTGAACCAAGAAGTCACCCATAAAACCATTACGATTCTTACGGAAGACACACTCAATAATATCACTATTAGTAGCACGACCTAGAGCAAGCAACCAGTCAGCATCATATGAAATCTGTCTAGACCATGCTGTCTGACCTAGTGTAGGTGCTGAAGCCAAGTCTTTCACATCATCAGGTGTAGCAGATGAGATAGCGATAATAGGTACTTCTTCGCTAATAGACATCAGTTTAAGTTCACGAGAAAGGTTTTTCATCTTTACCGTTTCATTATCAGCACGCTGATTAGGACTCATCAACTGAAGGTAATCAACTACCACAAAGTCAGGCTTATACTGATCAATCTTTCCACGAATAACGGAAGGAGTTACCTCTCCCCCTGAGTCATTAGAAATAATATGGAACTCTGGTCGACCCTCTACTTTGTTTGCATGCCACTTACGAAGCATATCAATTTCTACTTCACCATTTGAAAGTTTGCGGTGTGACCAAAGACCTTCACCCATAATTGCATAAACACGATTACGAACTTCTGTCTCAGACATTTCAAGTGAGATAATCATTGGAGACTTACCTTGCTTCCAAGCCTGCACTGCAAAGTATAAAGCCATCCAAGATTTACCAATACCAGGATACGCAAGGAATACGCCAAGTTGTCCAGGCATAATTCCTGCAGGCAAATAGTTGTCAAATCCTGGAAGACCAGTCTTAATTCCTACAGCGCCTAACTCATTTTGCTTAGCAACTCTTTCATAATAGGCAACAGCATCTTCAAGATCTGTGGCATCAATATCACGTATAGCAGCAGTATTCTTTTTTAGTTCTGATGTTTTAGTAATTAGATGTTCAAGTGCTTCTGTTCCATTGCCAGTCTGAACCTCACCTGCAGCATTACGAAGAAGATCTTTTAGGCTATCGTTTAGATATTCTGTTTGAAGTTCTGCAAGATGGTGCTTTGTTGAGCCTACACCAGTAACAGGTTCAAAGTCACGGAACTTCTCTCTCACTAAATCTGCTGGAGGAAGTGCCTGATTATTTTCAGAATATAGTCTGATAAAGTTCCAGACATCATTATGGGTTCTGAGTAATGTTTCAACATTTGCTTGTAGGAGTACGTGGATCTGCTTATCTTCTAGTACTGCAGATATTACTTTTGCTTCTGTGTTATTCACTGAGCCACTCCTTTGCTAATCGTCTACGCTCTTGTCGGTCTTTGTTGTCTTGCTCTACTTCTGCCTTGCCGTTAATTATTTTTTCTGCGTTGTAAGCAAAGTAATTCCAACTTGGCTCTTGTGCAATACCGAAATAGTATTCCAGAATATCATAGCACTGTCCTATGCCGTATGATTCAATTAAACCATCTGCAGCCCACTGTTCTACATTTAGGTTCATGTTAGACTTTTGCTCGTATCTTTGCAAATACAATTTGTTGTATCGACTGAGCAAAGCCATTCGGTCTTTGCGTTCAGCCACGATTAGCCTTCTGAGGCTTCTTCTTGTGCTTCTTTAATCTTAAGTGTAAGTTTGTCTTCTACAAACTTGTAGACACGCTCAAAAGCCTGATCTACTGTCTCGCCATTACGTGTACTATCTACAACGCCTAGGTCAAGTCTTAGTGACTGGAAGTTACCCAGATTAAGAGTATAGCCAAGTGTTACATTTACCTTTGTTGATTCGTTTTCCATTATCCACCCATTTCATAGTTTTAAATATTTTCTGCCCATACAGGAATGAACCTGCCATCTTCTGTCTTCGTATATGTAAGTATACCGTCTCCCATTCGTCGTGTCAACTCTTGGCTTGTAGGCGTACTATTATTTGTTATTAATTTGTCTTTTCTTGGTTGCCCAATATGTATACTTGCAAGTATAGCACGTATCTCTTTTACTTGCGATTCTGAGTAATAAGATCTAATTTGAAAACCAGTTTTACCATCAATTGAAGAACCTACAGGTGGAGGAATGACTCCTCGTTTAATTAAACTAGGCATATACTTGCGGTGTCTATTGACAAGTTTAGAAGTTTCTGCTACAGTGTATGCTCTTTCTCTATTTTTTCTAAAATCAGAACGCAGACACGTTTCCATTCTATCTTTATTAATGTTGTATACAGTCACCATTCCTGTTGACCTTGATGAGTGATGCAATCTAACTAAGTCCCCGTTTAAAAACCAAACCTTTTGGTTTCCTTTTATTACAGGCTCGTTATTGTATTGTTGGCTCTGGATCTTTCCTTTTGCAGTATCCATCTACCTTGCTCACTTTCTGAAGGAGGGTGAAAAAATTCTCTTGAACCACAGTATAAGCAGAAAATCTCTAAATGATCTACGCTTGTATACTGTCTGTCTACAAACATTCTCCCCCTGCATTTCTTGCATTTCACCATGCTCTTAGTTTGGAATTCCGATAATAATTAAATTAACGATAACAGATACATCTCCAGAAGCATTGAAACGAACAAGACCATTTACGCTTGATCTTGTGATGTCCGTAAGAACAACAGATACGTTTTCACCTGCAGAAGTCTTACCAGTATTAATTGGTGAGGCAGTTACAATAGGTGTGTACTTATAATCGCTTGGGAATGTATAACTAAATGTTTTAGTTGTAGATGCTGTTACGGTTGAGTTACTTGCAACAGTAATAGATCCACCAATCATTCTTGCTTCTGATGTTTTAATATTTTGTTTACCTGCAGAAACTGTATCAATAGTAGTATAGTTATATGTAGCAGTAGAAACCTGATCAGATAACTGGTTCAGGGCATTCGTAAGTTGATACAGATAACTAACATCTAGAGGTTGTCCTCTTTCTGGTAGTGGTACTTTAGCCATTTATTTCCTCCTAATTAATTATACCAAAGATAGGCTGCTTATGAGCCAATACTGATTGTTCCAGAGTCATAAATTACTAAAGACTCCTTGTACTCTTTTCTGGATGATTCTACTTGAACCACAACTCTTACAGATACAGTTCCTAAGTTTAAAAAGTTATAACTGTGAACTGTTGGGGTACCGTGATAAGTTAACGGATTTCCATCAAACGAAACCAAGACATCGTACTTTGGTCTATTATATTCATCTCCCCAGACGGCACTAACAGTCTTAACACCCAAAGTCACGTCACCATCTACTTCTTCAAATGGCAATGTATCAATAACATAAATTTGTGACCAGTGGGACGTTCTGTTTTTATCGTCTGATACAATTCTATATCTAATATTGTAAGAACTAGTATCTGAAGACAGTGGTGGCAAGTCTGAACTTGGAATCACAATCTTTTTAATATTGGCATCGGCCATTATGTAACATCCAAGATAAATCTAAACTCAATATAATTATTTGTGTTAGGATTTTTAATGATTGTTTCTGCTCCTGAGTTTTGAATAATTGAATATCCAGTCAGCCCGTATAGAGGATTTACCGTTCCAACATTGTCAATTCTCATTGCATCAAGTGCTACAAAGTATCCAGATCTAGAAACTTCTGCTCCACCTACTGGAGAAACTGCAGCCGAAGATACATTTGTTGCGGTCTTGGCATAACTAAATGTATCTGTAGTGACACCTGTAATTGTGTATGTTCCATTGAATGTTGAATCTACACCTGTAACTGTAACTCTATCCCCAGTTGTCATTCCATGGGCCGTGCTTGTTGTTAAAGTAGCAACATCTGAAGTAAGCGCTTTATTATTAATCTCAAACTCATTTAATGTGCTTGTGTATATCTTAATAACACTAACAGTGTTCCAAGAAAATGTTGGGGTGTATACAAGTTCATCAAGTCTTTTTTCTACTACAACATATCTGTTTGAGGATAGTTGATAATCTTCATTTCTTGCTTCTGCTTCCATTTTGGCAGATTGAGTTCCATCACTATTTACAAACTCAACTAGCACACGCACTACATCTGGAATAGTTGCAGCGTTGCCATCTACAGCAACAAGAGAAAATGCTATCTTAAGTAAGTCTGATGTGGAGTTTCTTGTAAGGTCAACTGTCTGTCCAGATAACTGAAGGATCTTTGGGTTTGAGCCAACTACAAAGTTTGTTCCGTTAGATGTGATATGTGATGTATTTCCACGTAGCATAAGTACGTTATTTAAATATCGACAACGCTCATATCTGGCTGCTCTGGTTGTATTTAAAAATGCAGCATTGTTTGAGTTTGTCTGAATAGCATTAACTGTTGATGTAATAATATTAGATGCATCGATCAATGAGGTTGTAATCGTGGTTGGAGAAGATAGGGAAGACCCATCATTATACTTCCAGTTTTCTGTATCCGCAAAGGCTGAGATTGTTTTGCTATCGTAGGCTCCTGCATTAGAGTTTGATCCAGCAGAAAATACTCCTACTTCAGAAATCTCATATCGCTCTTCTGTGGGAAGTTCGCCTGTTAAAATAATCTTATTTAAACCATCTTCTTTAATATATCCTCTTGAAGAGATTGGGACTCTAAACATTTCAAAGTCTAAAACATTTGTTGCTGGGTCTGTCTGAATACCTATGGTTGCCCCTGAGAAAGCCACAGAAGGGGCATAGTTGACTGTAAAGGTAGAACTTGTAAGGATTGCTGTTACTATGGTGTCTCCTGATGCTGACAGGGTTCCTGTTCCAGATACCTTCGTAATTTTGGCACCGACCCAGATTCCATTTGTGCTAGACACGGTGAAAGTTGTTCCAGAAGATGATGCTGTTCCAACGCTTGTAATATTTGGTCTTGGCTTAGCCCCACAACCTAAAGCAATGTATGACGCATAGGCTGGAGATGTCCCCATTAAATATTTTGCAATAATCTCTTTACCAGTATTAGTTATCATTATTTACCTACCTCATATATTGTACCATTAATCGTGATCTGAATGTCAACCTGCTCATCAGCCTCAAGATTAACAAACTCAAGAACTAAAGCGTTTGAATCATCTAGATATACGTTTGAGCCTGCAGGACCATTTCCAATGGTAGGAACCTTATCATCTAACTTAATTGGAAAGTTAGCAAAATATTTATCGGATGTATCTTGAATTCTAACAAGATTATTTGGGTTATATTCTTCCTGAATAATCTTAAGGTTTTTGATTGGCTGATACTTTACATCCTGACCATTTACAGTATCATATCTAGCAATTGTAAGAAGTTCTTGTCCACCAATATTTTCAAAAAGTAAATCAACAATGACTTCTGCATTGTCGACAATTGATGCATCGTCAAATTGAATGATGTCAGGTGTTGCTGATTTGACACTATTGTTTCTTGCAGTGGCTGTAGTAATGAATGATGTTGGAGGTGTTGCTTCTACCATCTTTTATACCTCACTCAAATAGACTGTCATGTTTGGGCCTTCCACAGCCTTTGAATAATCTATATTATATACTACAAACCTTGTATCAGGTGAAGCAATTACATCGATGCCATCGTTATCCTTATAATTAATGTTCACCATATCTCCAACTTGTAGTGTAGGCATTGGGAATATTTGCAAACCAATAGCCTTTCTTGGTCTAAGATTTTTCTGAATTACCCATCCAAGAATATCTTCTGCTGTATCCTGATCCTGAATATATTCACTATCTAGAGTAAACTCATTCTTTCCATAGAGTAGTCTACTTGTCTTAATGCTGTCATATTCATCTGTAAACTTGTATGGTGATGAGATTACTACATCCCCCTTCAATTCTGGGTCGGATAGGCTTCCACGCTTCTTGTAAAAATCATCTACAGTAATCTTATTTGTAGTATCTTGTGTAAATGTAATACCAAAGATTCTTAGATAGTTGCCTGTAGTTTCATCAAGGTTTAGCAGAGTATCTGTATTATTAAAGATTAAAAATTCTGCTCCATAGGAACTTGCTGAGAATCCAGAAACAGTATAACCACGAAGCCTGTTGAATGTAGGAGCAATTTGTGCATAAAGGGCTGGGTAGGCACGGTCATACTTAACATTAAAGTATGCACACTCACGCATAATAGTTCCAAACTCTTCAAAGTACATATTGTATGCTTTTGTAGATGTTGGGCTGATTCCAGTAAGGTAGGTCTTTTGAATGACCCCACTCATTGCATATTTATTTAATGCCTCGCTTGCATTAATTTGCATATTATCATCACCAAATACTGAAGCAATCGGCGTGTTTAGATCAAAGACTGCATTGTCTGCGTAGTTCTTTCCTAAAGCATACACGTTTTCAAACATAACCTTTGATGTTCCTCTTGCAAAAAGACCGATTGAACTATCTACAAGTGGAATAGGATCTTCATCGGTTATTACCTTAATTAGTTTTTGATTTAAGTATAGGTAAAATACTCTAGTTGTAGAGTTAACATCTACGTACTCCATAGATAGATCATAGACTGTTGGGTTTTCCTCTCCAACAAATCTATACTGACCTGTAAAGTTTCCATCATCTACAAGAATATTTCCACTACCACCCCAAAGTTTTGTTGGGATTGCTGCACTTGAACCAACTGCTTTTTGAACTTTATAAAAAAGAATATTGTCAACAGAAATCTCTGATGATCCAGTGTCTGGATTGATAGTCAAGAATCTTTCTACAGAACTTGATGTCAGAGCACTCAACTCAAAATAGTATCCATTATTTGTAGTTGGATTAACTAAAGCAATACCACCAGAGCCACCTCCGATAGAAACTGTCTGAGTAGGATCAAGTCCAGGGATATTGTAGTATGTCATTCCGCCTACAGGACTTTGTGATCTATCCCCTGCTGATTCAATCTTACCAATAATTCTTAGTCTAGTTCCAAAATGCTTATATGCTCCATCTAATTTTTTCCATACATAAGAAACAAAGTTTCTTGGGTTTTCTTGAATAGCAAACTCTGGACCATTAATAACAAGTGCAGATGACTGGATTGTTCCAGCCTGAGATGTTTGAATTGCAGATATTCCAGTTTCGGTAGCAAAAGATGTAGACAAGAAGTTTCTAATAATACTGTTTCTTTGAGACTTATCAGCACGCTGCTTGTTAAGTCCTGCAGCACCAGACTCTACTTCCAACTCTGCTTCATTTGTTGTTGTATAGAGATATTGTGACTGCATATCGCATCCCTGAACATAGTTGTTATTAGTCCAGTATGAATCAATGCCAGCAGAATGTGCAACGATTGGGGTGTTAAATTGTCCACGACCATGAGAGACAACTGCACCATTCTTGATTTTTGTTATTCCATCAATTGTTTCATAGTATGGCTCAGAATAGATTCTAACCAAACCTGTTGGATAAATCTTTCCATTAAATGGTAGTTGTGAAAAGTACTTCTGATACTCAAGATTTGTAGTAATCCAAACATTTCCAGTTCCAGTTACGTTATATTCAACAGCATCATATTTGATGATTTCTCCATTAGCATAAAAATATCCTTGGAATCTAGTTATGTAAAAAATGTTTTCGCCAAAGTCAAGCACGTTGTTAATTATCTGTCTGCTAACAACTGTTGGAATTGATGCAGATAGATTTGAGTTAAGTGGCATTGCTCCAAGAGTATACTTTTGCTGCTTCTCATTATTAAGAGTTTTAGTTGCTTCAGTTCCCGCTACTTCCCAAAGAAGAACAGGCTTATAGATCCAAGTCTTTTCTTGGTCAGTCATCTGAGATTGCTTTAGGCTTCCGTATGATCTTTGAATATATCTAGATGTATAGTTAATTGTTCCAGCGTTATAAACCTTTTGGTCTTCTGAAGAAATATCAATAATATTAGATAACTGGGTTGGATAAGTGTTTTCGTTAATACCATCAACAATTTCATTTTGTGAACCATACAATGTCATATCTAAAGTTCTAGTATTAGTATCATCAAGTAGATAGTTTTTACTCATGACTACAAAGTTATTATATTCATCAAAGAACATTGCTGTTTGAGTAGCCACGGCCAACTTATTTAAAACTTCGGCAACATTCTGCTCTGGAGAAATAAAGAAGAATGGAATCACTGGATCTGATTCGTCTGGCAATCTTTTAAATATGTAGTTTGAGAATCCAATTGAGTCAAGAAGAATGCTAACTGCCTGACCTAAAGATACCTCCGTAAGTAAAATCTCTGGAGCCTTTATGGATTCAAAGTAAAAATAAAAATCTCTTAAGTTAATTGATATCGTTCCTGAACCTTGATCTGTTTGTGGAATACCTTCTGAATAAAGATTTTTGATTGGAACATAATAGTTAATTCCATTAACATTTCTAATAACCTCATAAAAAGAAAACTTAGTATTTTTTTGAACATACTTTGCAAGAATACTTCCAGAGTCCCCATCCCAAGAGTTATTAACATTAAAAGATGAATCGTCATCAAAGAGTGTCAATGAGCCAGTGGAGGAAACTAGTTCGCCAACAGGTAGTGGAGTAGATGTCATATTTGATAAAACCTTTGTAACCTTGAAGTTAATTAACTTTCCTGTTAGATCCACTACAAGTCTAGGAGAAAACTCAATAAGTTCAAATGGTACATTTGGGATACTCATTGACTCAACAATAATTCTCATTCCCTTTATCCAGACAAATTCTCTGTACGTCCTAGTGGATGTATTCTGAGTTGTAAAGTAGTCTGGGTTTGTAATGTCAGTAACAAACTGTGTATTTTCGTATACCCCGTCTGTTCCAATCTTCCACTTATACTCAGCAGGATAAGAAACAAAGGTAGAGCCATTATAAACATAAAGATTTCCTGGCCCACCTGTTTCAGATGGAACTAGGTATGCGTTTCCAAGTTCTGCAGGTGTAACTTCTAGGTTTGCATAATCTATAGTACCGATAAGAATAAAATTATCTTTATATTGTGCTGGCACTTGAAGTCCATACTCTAGACTAAGATATCCGTCGCTTCCAAATATAGGAGTGTTATCATCTCTTAAGTCTCCATCAGCAAAGGTATAAGCAGTTATCCATTGGTCTGTTGCATTTAGATACTCAACCTTAAATCTTTTTGGGACAACCTTATTTTCTTCCCCAAAAAGAGGATCTGGAGTAGAGCCTGAAGCACCCTTAAATGGGCCAAGATTAATATCTCCAACATGGGTTTGAACCTTCATAACTAATCTATTAGCAGGAACCTCTTCCTTATACACAACAAAAGGAACTGCATCATCAATAAAGTGAACAGCGTTTGTACTGTTTTTAGATATTCCATACTCAATGTTGCTAGTTGCAGTAGTTGTTCCAGAACTTTCAGTCCTGTATGATCTCCAATATTTAAACTCATCATCTCTATGTGACATATAATATCTTGGTCTTAAGTACATATCCTTATTAACATTTGACAAATACTTGTTAGAGAAAAAAGACGCTTTATTAATTCCAGATCTAGGTCTAAAAGGTTTTAGGCAATCTTCTAAGGAATAGTATAAAGTTTCTTTATCTTTTGTATATTGAAATAGTAATGGTGTAGAAGTATTATCCTTAAACCCTGCCTCAACAACAATGTCAGAATTTAGGGCGTTAGTGTAGTATCCTCCTGAATCAGTTCTATCAAATGAATTTGGGATAGCATTATACTTAGTACTTGACTTACGATATCTATAGTTGCCAAGTTTAAACACATTTCCTGGAATATTCATATTCCATTCTGCAATAAGAGCAGAACCAGAATTGACTGTGAAAGAGGACTGTAAGTGACTCTTTAGATCTTCATTTTCAAACACATTAAGCCTCTTCCAAGCCTACAGTAATATTCCATAGGTCATGGTTGCCTGCCCCACGCTTAACAACTGTATAATCAAAACTAGAAATATACATTTGAACAATCTGATTATATTGGTTTAACTTTGTGTGTGCGTTTTTATCAACTCCAAAGTTAATGTACTTATCGTATGCTAAGAAAACCCAAAACGGACCCTTATGATCTTGATACCACTTAAGCATTTCTGCACCGCCTGCACCACCATCTGCAGTGTACTCTGTGTTTGGTAAATAGTTTAAACCTTCGCCTGTTCGTTGTGAATATTTTTGAGCAAAGTCAGGATCTGCCAAACCAGTTGTCTGGTCAAAATCTGGATAACTCTGATGACCTCTAGATGGAACCATCTGCCAAGATGTACTAATATTAAGTTTGTCTGCTATGTGGTATGACCTCATAGTTCCATTAATCATTCTTTGTCTTTTTTCAATTCTTTGTGGGGTAACAGAAATATCAGACCTATTATGATCTGTAAGGATAATAAAAGAATTTGCAATCTGGTCTGGGGTTAAACCAGTTTTATCTGAATACTCCTCATAGCCAGAAGGGATATAACGGCCATTAGAGAGGACTCCAGGAGTATCTGACCAAAGCATACCTTGAGGTCTTCCAAACCTCTGTCTGCCCTGCATATAGCCTAATGATGCCATTATACGTTGGTTCTCCTAACTCTTTGTCCTTCAAGTTGCTTAATCTTCTTTATGACCGTATTGGCTACATCGTCTGCATCCATATCGCTTCCATTGACACTAAGGCTTAGATTATAATTATACACGTCATTGCCCATTGGCGCACCCTTATTTATATTATTAAGGTTCTGTACCCCGAAGTTTTGAACAGCAGGTTTACTAATAATAAATTCTCCTGGTGTTAACATTGCTGGGATCTTGTCTGCCCCACGAGCAAATCCACCAACTTTAAAATATTGAGGAACCATACCACCTGAATTTAGATATCCATATAGCGCTTTTCGTGCTGCAATAATGTCTGAAGAAGATGTGGTAGGGGCTTTTGTTGTTGTAGGTGCAGGAAGGGCAATCTTTGTTCCTGAGAAAATTGTATTTCCATCATTATATTTTGGATCAGTTGTAAGTTTAGGGTTTGCAGCAAGTAGGGCACTTACAGTTGTATCATTTTTCTTAGCAATGCTAGAAAGTGTATCTCCAGACTTAACAACTACTGGAGCCTTTGTTGGTGCTGCAGTTGCCTTAGTAGCAGTTGCTCCAGGAGCAGATGTAGGTGCATCAGTAGGGGCAGATGTAGGCTTTGCAGTTGATCCTGTTGGAGCATCTGTAGGTGCTTGTGTTGGATTAATGTCATTTTGAATTGCTGTAACTGATCCTGGAACAGCCTTAGCATATGCATTAATCTTTCCAATGATCGTGTTCCACTCAGCAGTAATTGCTTGTGATGATGCAAGCAATCCACCAAGGGCTGTATCAAATGACTTAGAGGCCAAATCGCTTGCTGCAATCTTGGCTCTTACGCCTTCCCATGCTGCAGCGTTCTGTCCAAGTACTGTAATTTCTCCAACAAGTTTATCAATTCGTGATTGGGCAAGAGTATTCTCATCGCCAAGTTTTGCAAGTCTATCTTGAATTGGCTTGATGGTAGTTGTGTTTAGTTTATAAAGTTCATCTTCTTTGACACGAATCTTTTCAAGTTCTGCAGTTCTTTCTTGTTCTAGTTTATAAATAGCATCTTGTGTAGCAAGAATATTCTTTTGGAACTGTAGACGAGCAGGATCATTTTCAAGTTTGTAAATCTTTTGTGAAATTTGATACTGCTCTTCTTCGATCTGAGTTCTGCTTAGACCAGTAACGCCACCACGCTGTCTTCCTAGTTCTGACTCTCTTGCTGCTGTAAGCATTTCTTGAGTTGAACGTGCTGCACTTTCTGCCTTGGCTGCTCTCATCTCTTGAATCATTGATGCTGCTTGAGAAATATCTCCTTGGCTTAATGCGTCTGCAAGCCCAATCTGTTGTTTTTGCTGGGCGAGAATATCATCATTAATCTGTGCAACCTTCTCTAAGGCTGCTGCCTGCTCATCATAACGCTTATTGATTGCTTCTGCAGCCTTGTCCATTACGACTAGATCTTGAGAAAGAATTCCTGATCTATCTTGAAGGTCTTGAATAGGGCGATTAAATTGTAGTTCAATCTTACGTTGAGTATCATCAATAGTCTTTTGATATGCTTCAATTTTTCTAGTAATATTAATTTCAACATTTCTTTGCATTACCTCAATAGCATCAGATATTCCTCTTGCCTGAGCCTCATATGGGACTAGTTGATCTTGCAACTGCTTCATTGTTGCTTCGTTGCTTCTTACAAGGTTAACATCTGCTGTACTTCTTGTATCAATGCCAGTTCTAATTAATTGCTCCTGTACCGCAAACATTTCATCAACAATCTCAAGGCCTGGGGCTGCTGCTGCAGCAAAGTCTCCTCTGTTGAAGTTAGTTTTAATTTCAATAAGTTTTTGCTTTTCAATTGAGTTAAGGTAATCAGCAATATCTTTTGCATCAAGTTTTCCATCTTCGAGATCTTTAACCATTGCCTTCATTAAAGCGGGATTGTCAAGTACTGCAGTCATTTGCTCTGCAGTAAACTTAAGATCCTTCATCTTCTTTACAAGATCAGGCATTTGCTGAACTAATTTAAAGTCTTCTGCTTTATTAATTAAATCATTAGCAAGTGCTTGTTGTTCTAGTGCATCTGTTGCTGCTTTAATATCAGTAACAAATTGGGTCATCTCCTTTGAACCCTTTTGGCCAACAGCACCAGAAGCAATTGCAGCAGCGACTGCTTGATCTTCTACAACCTTAAGAGCATCTGTTGCTGATAGACCAGAAGAAAGAAGCATGTTGAATGCTTTACTTTGTTCCTCAACTGTCTTAACCATTTCAACTTGAACTATCTGGAACTCTCCAAGTTGAGCCTCACGGAAGGTTTGCATAACAGCCTCACCCTCTTTAGTAAGACCAGTTATGTTTGCTTTGGTTCTTGGAAGTTTCTTACCCTTTGAATCTTTTTGTTTGTAGGTAAACATGTTCTTACCCTTTGGAAGACTAGCAAAAGCGGTAAAGTCTTCTGCAGACATGCTTGCAATTGCATCTCTAAATTCTTTTGGAACATTGAACTTCAACATTCTTTGTTGTAGTCCGTCAAAAATACTAAACATTCTGGATGCATCTTTTTGTGCACCCTTACTATTAAATGCAGCCATCATAGACTTTAGTGGTTGAGTTGCATCAAATGCTCCATCACGAACATTTTTAATTCTCATCGCTAGTGAGTCAAGGAAGTCTAGAGGGTTTGCACTAGCCCCACCATCTTTGCCTCCACCGCCACCCTTTGGTTTTGCAGGTCCTGGAGGAGTTGCAGAATACTGTGGCTTTGTTGCTTCCATTGCAAGTTCATCAATGACTTGCTGTCTTCCTCCTGCAGTTGAGTAATAATCTGCAACTGTTCCCGCACCACCTGCTGCTGCAACTTTCTTTGCAATTCTTGCGTTAACTGCATCATCACTAACGGTTGTATATGCTGAAACATAGGTTTGGATAGCAGTCTTTCTTACTGTCTCTGGAAGAGACATAAAATATTCCCAGTTTGCAGTAATGCCTGCCATAGCCTCTGCACTAAGACCTTTATTTTCTAACTGGATAGCCTTGGTTAATGGGTCTGGAACATTTTCAATTGCGTCTAACTGCTTTTGTAGCGCTCTTAACTTCTTCAAAGCAACTTCAGGATCGTTAGTTAAAAATACATTTATATCAAAGTCTTTTTGATCCATAGTTTGAAGTTGTGTCAAGGTTGCATTGATCTTGTCCATATCCTTCGTTGTGCCTTTGGCTATTGCTATGGCTAACTTTTTCTTAAGTTCTGGTTTCTTTACTCCTCCAAGATTGTTAATAAGCATAGCAATCTTGTCTGCTCCGTGTGTTTTTACACCAATATCAAGAATCTTCGATAAACCTTTTTCATCACCTGTAAATGCTTCTAACATATCTGTCATAATCATTGGGTTGACTTGTCCAGAAGCCACAATTGTATTTATTGTTACCTCTAACTCTTTGCTCTTTAGGTCTGCAGTCTTTTCTAGCATAGTGCCAGTAAAGGCTTCCATTGCAGTGCCCTTATATTTTAATCTAACGGATTCCTTTAGCGAATCAAAGAATGCATCCTCTACAGCACTTCTTTGCTTAGCAACATTAAAAAGGTCAATCTGGTCTTGCAAAGTTTCTGCAATTTTGTCTCTAATCTTTTGAGCGCCTTCTTCTTGCTCACCTTGTGCAGTTTTAATCTGCTCATCTATTTGAGCCTGCTTGGATTTTTCTGTAGTAATTAATCTTTGCGCTTGAAGTTCTTGTATTTTCTTTTCTGCCTGCAAATTGTATGCATCGAGTTGTGCTTGTGCAGATGCAACATTGTTAACTCCACTTGCAGCACCAAAAGATGCCATCTTTTCATTTTCTGTTTGACCAAAAAGTTCTCCAAAACTAAAGTCTGCACCTTCTGCAGTTCCAGCAAAACCTCCACCTCCAGTGTCTCCAAAGAATGTATTTCCGTAAGCGGTTTGCATCTGGGCTAATTGATCTGTTGTTGCTGCAGCAATGTTTGCTTGTTCATCAATAAGATTAATTCTTACGTTTAGAGGATCTTTAAGCAGATCTTCTCCATACGGACCGATAAGTCTATTTAACTGACCTTCAACCTTTGGTTGTAATGTTGTATCTCCAAACTTAATTGCCATCTGTCTTGCAACATCAGATGCCTGTACTGCAGTCATTACTCCATCAGATACTGCTAAGGCTAGGTTGCTGGCAAATTGTTTTGCTGCTTGATCTTTTCCAACTAACTTTATGTTTTCTGAGAAACCTTCAGCCATAGCCTTTCCAGGCTCACCCTCTAAGAAGGTTGTTCCGAACTGTTGTCCCTTACGATCATAGTTAGTTGTATATAGATCAGATACACCCTCTGACCTTCTACGGTCCATAATCTCACTGGCACCGACTTGTCCAGTCATCTCTCCAATAGACTTAAGAGTTGCTCCAGTCATCTGTGTCTTATTTGCTAATTCTGTTTGTGCCTTTGCTGCTTTTTCTGCAGATTTATTTAGCATATACAATCCACCAGCAGTAGCAGCAATTGCTCCAGCGATCAAACCACCAGGCCCAAGACCTGCAATCATTGGTGCTAGTCCTGCAAGCATTGATGCTGCTCCTAGGGCTGCTGTTACTTGTGGAGGTGCTCCAGCCATTCCTGCAACCATTGTTGCTGTTCCTAGTGCACCTGACATCTTTCCAGAAACTTTGCCAACTTTTTCTTTTCTCATTCCACGCTTATATTTAGTATGAATTTTCTTAGTCATTGGTGCACCAGTTGCAGGGTCCATAATGATTTGACCATTCTCATCTACCGCAAATGTTGATGCTTCTCTTAGTGCTGCGTTTTTATCAATAAGTGTATCTACCTGAGATTTTTCTATTGGTGGAACATTCTTTGCTATAGTGTCTACAACAACTCCACCTTCAGTTTTTTCAACATCATATTGAGATCCTGGAGTAATTGGTCCAGTAGATCTTGCACCACGAGAAGCCTTCTTTGCAGCGTGTTGAGCACTCTGTGTAGCAGTAGTCCCAAGTTTTGAACCTGCTGCTGCAACATCATCTTCTTTTGACTTCATTCCAACAACAAGGCCATCGCCAACTTCTTCACCAGTTTTGATTGTCTTCTTTGATGGTGATGCTGTACCAGCACCCTTATTTGCACCATCAACTGCTGCAACGCCTTCTCTGTATCCTGCTTCACGAGCATTTGTTTCAGACATTCCAACACCAGTAGATCTATTGATTGGACCTACTTGACCACTTGCACCACTTCCCTTTTTACGACCAGAGAACACTGTTTGATCAAGTGATGGATCTGCAGCGGTAAGAGCAGCACGAGTTTGCTTATTAACATTAACTCTTACCTCTGTTATTGCTGCTGCTGCTGTATCTAGAACTTCTTTAAGTCCTCCAGAAATTTTAGCCAATCCAGCACGTACGCTAGACTCAATTACTTCAAAGTCAGAATCTTTAATTTTCTTTCCTGGATTATTTTCTGCCCACAATCTTACCTGTTCTTGAATTGCCAAGTCATATTGTGTAATCTCTGCTTCTAGCGCTTCAAAGTTTCCTCCACCAATCTTGATAGACTTTCTCCATTTTTCAGCACCCCGTTGAGCAAACTCATTTAAAAACTCTGTAGGGTCTGCACCTTTTTGGTCTGGCTTCATTGACGTATTTATTCTTTGTGATAAATCATATCCAAGACCACTCTTTGGTCCAACCATAGGCATTGCAATTCCAGCCTTTTCTGCTGCTGCAACTAGTTGTGTTAATTCGGCAATGGTTTGTTCATTTTTAATTTGACCTGACTTAAGCAGTTCAAGTGCATTTACATTTTCTGATTCTGTTGCGTGTGCAAAAGTTGTTGCATAATTTTGATCTTTTTGAGGTGCATATGAACCAACAAAACTTCTTCCTGCTTCTGGATCGTATTCTCCAATTGTGCTAGTTAACTTTTCTTTTGTTAACTTAACTCCTGCTTGTCTAGCCTCTTCTGCCAAACCATCTACGAGTTCTCTAAATTCTCTTGTTAAATCTTCTCTTACCTTTTCAAGCCCTTGTGAAGTATCTGCTCCAACACGCTCTGCGTATCTAGTTAATTCTGCTGCAGTTAAGTTTGCAATTCTATCAAGTTCTTTTTGAAGTTGTGCATCAAAACTTGCTGTTGTAGAAACTCTTCCAGCAACCTGGCTTACATATCCACCCTCTTCAAAACCTTGTACCGTGCCAGACATTAATGCCTTGACTAGTTCTGGGTTGGACTTTACCGTTTCCTTTGTTAATACTACTTCTCCAGGGGTAAGCATTGCGGGTACTGTATCTCCGCTACCGCTTCCTGGAACCAGTCCCCCTTGTGCAAACTTCTTTGGAGGAAGACCGCTTACTGCACCCTTTGCTCCTGGAATTGCATTAAATAATCCTGGAGAAGATGCTGCCAATGCCTGTGCTTGAGTTGCTGCTCCTCTATAGGCATTACCAAGTGCTGTGGCTGCAGTTGCTTCAACAGCAAAGGTTTCAATTAAGGCTTTATGCGATGTATGAAGTGCATTAGAAATTGCAAGGTTTTCTGTTTCAGCGTTTGTAAGATAATCAAATCCGCCACCAAGAACTTGGTTCTGTCCATTAAGTTTGGCAATTCCACCACGAAGAAGTGCAAAGAACTTAATTAAGTTAGCAACTCCGTTAGCAACAAGACCAACAGTCATTAAAAGGATTGGGCCAAGGCCTGCAACCACGCCAACAATTGTTGTAATAATCTTCTTTGTTCCATCACTTAGATTATTAAATCTTTCAAGAATTCCTCCAGCAAACTTAACAATTGGTGTTAGGGCTTCAAGGAATGCTTTGCCTATTGGTACAAGTTGCAGTTTAAGATCTTCTATGGTTTTTTGGAACTTGATTCCAACTGCATCTTCTACCTTGCCAAGTTCTCGTTCAGATAAGATTGCAAGTTCTTCTACTGATGCCCCTGCTAGACCAAGTGCTCTGGCTGCCTGAGAACTATCTTTTGTTACGTTTGAGAACAAAGTAGATAGACGAGCAAACTGGAACTTACCAAACAACTGTTCAATAGCACGAGCACGGTTAAGCGGATCAAGTGTATCAAGTGCATTTGCAAACCCAATAACAGTACCCTTTAGGTTTCCTGCATTTGCTTCTACAATACCCTTGATATTAATACCAAACTCTGCAAGCATTTCGCTTGTCTTCTTTGTTGGGTTAATTAATGATGCAAGACCAGACTTAAGTGCGTTAGCACCTTCTGATGCATTGATTCCGCCTTCTTTCATTGCAGTCATAAAGAATGCAAGATCTTCTACAGATCCACCTAGTTGCTGTACAACTGGTCCAGCCTTTGGAATAGCAATAGTTAAATCTTCAATAGAAAGGACTGTTTGGTTTTCTACTGCGTTGAGGAAGTTAATTTTTTGTGCTAATTGTTCTGCTGAAATGCCAAAAGCATTTTGCAAGGAGATTGTTGTCTCAAGAGCCTGTTGCTGTTCTACTTGTCCAAGCACTGCAAGTTTTGTTGCAGAAGTTATTTGTGCTGTAAGATTGCTTCCTGTAAGACCCATTGCTGCAGCAGTTGCTGCCATCTCTACAGTTTCTGTAGCAGAAACTCCATACTTAGTAAACTCTTTAGCCAGTCTTTGAATATCAGCAACAGCCTTATTTGTGGCATCACCACTTGTTGTCATATTTCCATATACTCTAGTAAACTTAAGGACTGCTTCTTCCATCTCTCGGAATACCTTAGATGCAGCAGCGCCAAGAGTAACCAGAGGAATGGTCAAACCAACCATAAGTTGGCGACCAGCCCACTGTGTATTCTTACCAAAGTTAAGTAGGTTTGTAGATCCTTGTTTTAGTAATTGATTTAAGAACTGCTGTCTTTGTGCAGCCATCTGCATTCGTGTTGCATAACTACTAAATTGATTGCCAGCCATATCCAATGACTTTGGCATTACCTTCAAAGTTTTTACAAAACCATCTTGTGCTTGTGTGAGTTGGATGTATTGCGACTGCACCATCTTAACTCTGTCTTTCATAGCCCTTCCGAGAATTTGCTTCTCTTGGGCAAACATATTCTTAAAGACACCTGAATTTTGGGTAGCAGCAGCAGCAGTAAATCTAGCATACTGCCTCATACTTAGTTTATTTTTTTCAAGCGCTGTAGTAAATGCTGAGGTGCTAGATGCTACAGTTTCCTGACTTGCTACAAACTTACCAGTCGCATTGATCGACTGCATAAGGTTTGCAGTAAGAGATTTTTGAGCATCAGCAGCCGTAGCATTTCCAACAGTTAAGGCTTGATTAAACTTACTTAAGCCTGCTTGTAGTCGACGTAAACTTGCCAGCGCATCTGTTGTATCCAGATTTACGTGAATATTGGCATTTACGTCTTCCAACTTTTATCCTCTACTTCATGCTAGGTAGTAAATCTGTTGCTGCGCTTAATGAAATTCCAGAGGCTGCGTCAACAATTGCATAAACTGTTGGCAGATCTAGGTTCTCTTCAATTGCTGGACGATTATCTGCAAGAAGTGGCAAGAATTGCTTAAATGCAATCTGAACACAGTCTAGCAAAATATCCATAGATTTTTCATTATCATCTGCTACTGCAGACAGTTCCTGAAACTTACTCATAAATGGCTTTAGCAAAGAAATCTTAAGTGGCTTCACTTCAAACTTTGTGCCATCCATTAGTGCGAGTTCTCTTTTTTCGTGTACGGTTGTAGACATTATTATATTTCCTCCTATTAGGTTACATTGTCAATTATAGCATAACGCTTGGATCTCTAGCATCTTCATAATCCAGCCCCATACCAATTCCAAACCCTGCTTTCTGAGCAGTTGCGCCCTGTAAAGCAAGTACATCTTTACTGTCAGTTGCCTGACCTCTACTGAAGACTCTAGCCTTCATGTCTTCCCATTCTTGCTGACCTTTCTTTTCTCCAGAGTTTTTGTCTAAGTCAATACCCTGGATGGCTGCAAGAAACTTTTTGTCTTCATACTCTGAGTCACGCTTAGCACCTAAAATGCTAATCAGTTCTGACATACATAGAGATCTTTCTAGTTCGTCATAGTCTTTCCATATGCCCAGCAAAAATACCTCAGACTCTAACTTTGCCAAGTCTAGTTCATCCCAGGACATACCCTCATTTTTAGATGATTCTGCTTGCTCTTTGACTGGCTCTTCAGAGTCTTTGTTAATTTTGATGTTTGCTGTTAGTTCTAAGATTTTGTAAACTGTTGGCATATCCATACTATCCTGTAGTTCTTCAACAGTTTTTATTGATGGATAGAACTGCTTCATACATACTGCAGCACAGGCTGATAATACATTCATGGCTTCTTCGTTTGTAACGACATCTTTCATATCTTCAAACTTGACCATAAACTCACGCAGGTATTTAATCTTAAGAGGTGACAGTTCGATCTCTGTCCCATCAATAAGATAAATTACACCCGTCTTATATATTTCTGTAGCCATATATCCCCGAATACAAGTCTACCATAAAACAACAAAGCCCACCTCCGAAGAGATGGGCCTGTCGTATAATTTATTAAATTATGATGCTGGTGCGAAGGTACGATCTACGATCTTACCGTATGAACCAGATACGTCCTCTGGAAGGAGACGGAATGATACTTCAAACATTGAAGCCTCATCACGCTTTGCAGATACAGTAACATTTTCGATTGAAAGTGCACGGTATGCTGTGTATACACGCTCTACTGTTGCAGAGTTAGCGCAATCACCTGTTCCTGGACCTACTGCAACGATACCACGCTCAACTGGGCACTCACCAAGTTCTCCAGCAGATAGGTTCATAACCTGTCCGTTTGAAGTTCCCTTTGTACCTGTAAGTTGGTCATCGCTGAATGCTAAAGCAAGTAGAAGATTTTCTAGTGTTGCTTCAGCGAAAGCAGTTGCAAGATTAACCTGCATACCCTGCTTGTATAGTTTTGCAACGTCAAGAATCTGGTCAACCTGAACTTCACCGAAGTCTGGTTGGAACTGCAGTTCAAGACCGTTCATGGTGTAACCTACGTTTGTGTAAGTTGCATCGTCAGAGAGTGTGTCTCTGAAAGATTCTGTTCCTACGAATGTCTCCAGTGTGCCTGGAGTCAAAGTAGTGTCTGCAACGAACATTGCTGCAGCACCAACGATAATGTTGGATGACGAACCACGACTATATGCCATATTTTCACCTCTTTCTCAAGATAGATATTAAGTTGTTTGGCGTTTGTTTCCTCTGTATTATTATAACAGTGTTTTTAATTATATAGGGAGTCTAGGGGATCTTTGGCATGGTAGCAATATTGAATAATAATCTTATTCTTAAATACCGTTCTGGCAGACCCCAGTTCTAGAAGGTCCCTACTCTCGTCTATGTGGAAAACCCGTGTGTAGTGGAATGATGCTGTAATCGTGTTTGGATATGAATTTTGTGCCCACTTGTTTACATCTTGTGCTGAAGCGTCTTCACGATCTAAGGCTGCCTTTATTACTCTCATAGCATCCATTAGTTTAGACTGATTGGTTGTGTAAACATAGTAAACCAACTGCTCAGTCTTTTTTGGGTAAAAGGGTGATGTTCTTAATCTTGCTAGGGTTTCGTATTGTATAAATAGTGGATCTTGGATATTAGGAGCATCAATGTAATTCTTGAATACCTCATCTATGTTCCCTGGGGTTGTAGGGAATATAGGATTCATTTGACTAACTGTACTGTTAGTAATCCCAAACCGATCTAGTTGAGCCAAGATATACCCATTCAAAATTGCAGGTGGGAAAGATGTTTCTTCGGAGATATTTAACTCAGGCATGTCTCTATTCTACACCAATCTTTGCATTGGCAATCCACTTAAATCCAGTGTCCAAACCTTTACTTCTTCCAGCCCTAGAGCCAGCAGCAAGGTTATTCTTATAGGCTGTGGGGTTACTTAGGTATTTCATTATCCCGCTTGATCTTAGAAAAGCCTGTGTAAAGTAAACCTTAAAGAATTCGTCAAATACTCTTTCATAAGCACCCTCTACTTCATCTCCTCCAGGATTAAGAACAATAACATTCTTTTTTGTGTAGACCATTTCTCCATCACTTTCAAATGCCAGCACCTGTCCATTACGTGGTTTGATTATGACAGTTCTTCCATCTTCCATTACTTTGGCCTTTGATGCAAACGGAGTTAAAGCACCATCTGCTAAAGATTGAGATTGTCTAAAGTTAGAATTAAATGTTAATCCTAAATTGCTGATTGTGTAAGTTATATTAAATAATCTTGCATTCGGAGATCCAGTCTGATACCACTCGTAAATATGATGTAACGCTTCTGGGTTTGACCTTGCCTCAATATCGATATAGTTCTCTAGGGTAGGCACAGTTCCTTTGGCAATATTGTCAAGAAGAACCTTCTTACCATTTTTTGCCCCGTCTAAAAATCCTATGGAGTATTCAACAATATTATTTAATTGTTTCTGAAAAGCCTTTGCTTCAAATACGGCTCTCATTAGTCTCCTACTGATTGATTTTCAGTCCTACGCAGAAGCATTTTAAAGTACTCTACGGTTCCAAAAGGTCCTGTCATTGGTTCTACTGTACCTAATTCATAGATGGTGCCTCTACCGCTTCGTGGGCCAGCAGTCTCTTTATAGATTAATTCGTCATAGCCGTTTCGTATATTTGCAATAAGAATGTTTGTAATTGCATTATTTACCTCATTGGAAGATACTCTAGGATCTTTTTTTACTCGACCAATTAATTTATTCTCATACTGAAGAAAAGCGGCTGGAGATATTTCTTCTTTGCTTAGTCCACCAACGGGCGTAGCGTTTAAAACAATAACTCTATCAAATACCCACTCCTTGCTTGCTTGACCGTATTCAGTCTGGGTAAGGATAGGGTAGTATAAGTCTGCCCTCATTGGATAAATGAAATCGGTGCAGTCATCGCACTCTTGCATTATAAAATCCTAAGTCTTGGAGTTGAGTTTGTATATCTGCTCAAAATCTTATCTACAAGGATGTTGCCTGTTCCATCAAATTGCTTTGTATCAAAGTCAATCTTAAACTGATCTGTTTCATAGATCTTGACATATCTCTTGTAATAATCTAATTTGCCACATCGGATATCTTCAATAAGAATTTCTGTTGCATCTTTAATGTCATAAGGAACTACTCTGTATCCAGTCTCTAACTGGAAGATGTAATCTGCTCCTTCAGGAAATCCTACACCAGGAACGATGGTTGCTGTGTTTCCACTGTCTTCTGTATCAAACATGCTGATAGAGTCTGATGGAGCAACTGGAATTCGTGAGTACCTTCTCTCAGCACGATTCAAAGAATCTGTAGGCTGAACTGGATCTTTGGTTATCGCTGTCTTATCTTTTGTTATAAGGTAGTTATAGTTACCAATTGCTGGAACCTGTAATGATGAGTCATAGACTAGTTCAGCATTCTCGTATACCTTCAAAATTTTATGTGTTCTATCCCAAAGCGGAACATAATCTGTTCCTTGTCCAACAACTTCCATATATGTCTTATTTAAATAGAAGCCACCAGTAAATGAGTCAATGATTGCTCTAGCAAGAGACTCATACTGTGTGTAGGCAGCAATATCTGTTGCTCCTGTAGCAAGAGTCTTTGGATCAATATATGGTCTGGCTATATCTAGGTTATCTTCTACAACTGGCTCATCTGCAAGAACACCTTCATCAATGACTTCAAAGATGGCGAGAGAATAAGACTTGTCATACTTAGAAAATTCTGGTGAAAGTTCTAGTGTAACCTTTGAAGCCATATTTGATGTTACACCATTTTCAAAAATTATCTGGTTTTCTGTATCTTCAATAACAAACATATATGGCGTATTTGTATCTGGCACTGTATATGTGATTGAGATTGGGTATGGGGGAAGTCTAAGTACTAACATTATTTACCATAGTAACTGGCTACTTCTTCAGGAGTCGCAATGCGAACTGCCTTGTGAGTTGCCCATTTGTCTGCATCTTTTGCAGGAATTATGTTATAGCCTATCTTGAGTGCGCCTACTCCACTCCAGTGAAGATTACGTGTTGAGTATACGGCTACCTTCTCAACAACTGGTTTTGTTGATACTACTGGCTCTAGTTCATCTTTTGGAATCCAACTAGCAATAACCTCTAAGATCTCTAGTTTAGTCTTAGATCCATAAATGTCAATGTTCTTTGCCTTGGCATAAGACTTTAACTCAAAGACTGTTTTGTTTGATAATTCTTCAATGATAGACATTTATCCTCCTAAGTTATTATACCAGAATGTGAAGAAGGGGAGCAGATGTTTAGTCTACTCCCCCTCTAAGTTGGTTACAGATTAGGAATCTGATGCTGCATCCGCATAAGCGACTGCATCGAGTTCTTCCCACTGTACGCCAAAACGAACGAATACTGTGTATTCGATTGTGTCCTTCTTAGCAACGTATTCACGATTTACTGTGATATCTCTCTGGAATCCCCATACACGGTTCTGTGGGAATGTCAAGTCGACATATCCTGCAGGGTAGTAAGGAACTTCCATTACATCAATTCCGAGAACACGAGTTGTACGTGCTCCACCGAATGTCTGTGCGTTACCATCAAGGTATGACTGACGGTTTGCTTCTGTGCCTGGACCCTTGTTAACAAAGGCTTCTGCGATTGCATCTGCAAGTGTACCGTTATTCTTAACGATTCCCTGGAATGCATCTGTACCAGCATAGAATTTTAGACCAGCCTTGAGTGCACGATACTTACGTGGCAAAGCCAAGATGATATCCTGCATCGCTGCTGTTGTCCAGTTGTCATCAGATACGGTTACAACTGCTTCGTGAGCATCTGAACCATCTGTGACCTTGTTGACAAATCCATCCATGATTGAAAGGAAGTTGCCTGTTGCACCATCGCCATTAATAGCAAGGTCTTCGATATCGTTAGCGAAAGCGTTGGTCATCAAGCGAACTAGATGATCCTCAAGTGCTCCACCTTCAATATTATCTTCAAGTGCTTCTGATGAAACTTCCCAGTCAAGACGAATCTTCTTTGTAGTCAATTCAACCTTGCTGAATGTTGCACCAGCGTTTGTGAAATCTGGCTGTGCCTGAGCAGCAGCACGGATTACACGCTCTCCTACGTTAACTTTCTCAAGTTCCATAGTGTTAGCACGCATTGTTACTTTACGACCATCCTTGGCGAGAACTGTTGCATCCCACACGTAGTCGATGAAGCGACGAGCCTGCTCTGGTGCAAGAATACCACCTGGTGTTCCAGTTGGATTTACAGCGTTTGCTCCAGAAGTTGTTCCGAAGTTCGCTGTAGCGATGTTGCCAAGCGAAGCAGCGGGTGTAAGATTACCGTTAGCATCTGTGGTTGTTGCACCACCGATTGCTCCAGACGCAAAAGAACCATCGCCGTTGTGGGCGTGTGATTCAGTTGGGGATCCAGGATAATTCTTTACGATCTCTGTATTTTGTTCCGACATATTGTTCACCTCCTAGTGATTTTATATCTTAGTTTAATAGGTCGGTAGATGTGAGGAAACGACCGCCCCATAGGGATTTCTGAACCTTTACAGGCTCAAACTGCACGATCTCGCCTAGATCGCCAGACTTGCGGAAAGCGGTGTCTGCAACTACGGCATCTACTCGCTTGCCAAACTCATTAAAGTTACCCTTGATGTTGTTAACCTCACCTGTTACATTATCAAGAGACTTCGTTACTGCTGATACCTGCTCATGAAGAGACTTAACGGTTGCAGCAAGATCGCCAAAGGCATTATTAAGAGAATCCTTAATGTCTGCAATTGCCTTAGCAACTTCATCATTAATTGTTTCAACAACATCTGCTGCTGCAGGTGCTGCTTCTTCTGGCTTCTCTTCTTCTACTGCTGCTTCTGCAACAGGAGAATCTGCACCACCATCGACTGTATCTGCTACAGGTGCCTCTTCAGCAACTGGGGCTTCTTCAGCGACTGCAGGTGCATCTGTTGCTACTGCAACTTCTTCAACTGCTGGCTGTGCCTCTGGAGTGACCTCTACATTTTCAACTACTGCATCTACTGATGCCTCTGTTGCTTCTGTCATTGGTATTACCTCCTTGTTAATCTTAGAAGTGTTAATGCCTTTAGCACTATCGACTAAGAATTTTATCATTTCTGCTTTTTCACTATCGTTTTTTTCAACGAAACCGATGTTTTGCATTTGCTTTTGTGTTGATGGGCTAACCTGTGATTCTGAATCTGAAACCATTACAAGGCCAGTATCTGCATCCCAAAAAATATTTTCTGTCTCAACCTTTGAGAGCATTCCATCAATAACATTATGTCCGTCTTGCTTCTCAATAGAAACAATATTTGCAAATTGATTTGCTGGACTATCAACAAGTGACAACTCAAAAAGTTCATACTCTTTGATAACACGAATGCTCTTGTCCATCTCTTCATTAAATGCATCATCCCAAGACTTAATGTTTCCACCAATTGAGAAACCTGTGTATGTTCCGTCTAGAACTTTTTCCCAAGCATTCTGTGCACCCTTAGAAACGTATGCTGATACATAAACTCCAGAGTAAAACTTCTTTGTGTTTGGATCAAAGTAACGATCTTCTTTAAATGAAACAATCTTGCCAACTGCTGAAGGCTGATGCATCTCACGAAGGTTACCACGGAAATTCTTAAAAGCCTCAAGGCTTGCTTTAGTATCAACAATGTCATCTTGCTTGTCAATATTATCTAAAGTTGCAAAACCAGAAACCATTCTGCGCTCTACATCTACTTTGCCAATAGGCATTGATAGACGTACGTTGTCGCCTGAAGTCGTCCAGTGTGCTTTGTTTATTAACATATCGTATCTATTATACCAAACATTTATGTATGTTTCTCAACTATTGAGATGCTCTTCCTTCTCCTTGTGCATTTCTTCCAGATATGGTTGTTGGGCTATCAGATTGGTTGTTCTGTCTTTCTGTATCCCGTGCTCTATTTCCAGAAGCATTTGCATTAGCGTCTGCTGCTGCTCTTGCCGTCATCTCTAGAGGAGCGTCTCCACCATCTCTTTGAGGAAGATCAAGAATCTCACGAGCCTCGTTAGGAAGCATGATCTGAGACTTGACATATTTTTCAAGAATCTGGGCTTGTGCAATCTCGTCTGTGAGGGTAAGTTCATTAAACTTAAGTTCAAGGATATCTGTCTTCTCACGAATAATCTTGCTGATTACCTTTTCAAGGTGATGCTGTGCTGGACGAGCAACCTGCTCTTTAAAGGTGCGGTCCTGAGATAGTGCAGCAGCCAAACCAGAATCTGCTCCACCAAGTTTAGAGATAGGGACCTGATGAGCAATAAGAATATCATCACGGTTCTGCTTACGATACTCTTTAAATGAGCCATCTTGGATACCGTTTTCAATTGGCTCCATCTTAAACTCGACCTTGTTCTGGTCGGTGTCTCCAGGAAGCGGGATGTATAGAGTTCTGTGTGACTGAGACTTAAGCCCAGTCTGAAGGAATCTGAACATCTTGTCTTCTGAATCACCAGAAAGTTGTGCACCCTTTAGGGTAATGATGTATCTTGGAACTGCTTTGTTTTCAAAGTAGTCAATATTATATTGTGAAGCAAGTTGATCTCCGATAAGAGATGGCATAGCAGCCACGATATCTGGAACTCCATAGAATGTATTTAAGGGTGAGTATTCCTTAATATGAATAATCTCGTTAGGTCTTGGATCGTTGGTTACTGGATTTTGGTTGTTTGCCCCAAAGTTTCTAAAGTAAACAACATACTGACCAATGATTTGCAAGAAACCATCGTGAAGTCTACGAACACGAACAGTGGTTGCTGGGATATGTCCGATATATCCGATTTGTCCATCTGTTGTTCTTCCGACTTCTAGGAAACCGTTGCCTGTAGCCTCAAGGTCTGTATAAACCTTTTCCATTGTCTTAGTAAAACTATCATCATCGTTAAGACTTTCAAGCCAGTCACGAAGTTCGATTTTCATTCTTTCAATGCGCTTACGGGCACGCATAACCTTTTCTGGATCTTCTGAAGTTTCAAATCTTAAAGATGTACTATCTGTAATATCAAATCTATATCCAAGTCCTACAATATTTTCTACCTTTGCATCAATTGCTGCGTGGTTAGCAAAAGATGTGTCATAGAAGTTAGCCAACTCGTACATATTGTATGGAGGTGTAATTACATCAAATAAACCATAACCATTACGATATACAGTTCCAGGATTGATCTGCTTAGATGATGAATCTGCTCCAGATGGCATTGCATTTGCTGCATCAAGATATGCTGGATCTCCTACTGCTTTGTTTGCTAGTCTTCCAGTTCTTCTTTTGAAGTTTGTATTGATACCGCTTAAATCTTTTAACTCTTCCCAGGACTTGTTGAATGGATCTTGACTCTTGAAGATGCTATCTTCTTTTTCCTGTGTATTTAACTTTGCCTGAATTGGATACTCGTTAGTCATCGCTTCCATACCTATCATAAGTTTGTTGTGCTGCATGCCATGCGCCCAAGTCATTCATTGACGGGATAAGACCTTGCTGCATTCTATCTTTTTGCTCAGAATATTCTTCTTCTGAAATTCTAGTTAATCCAGGAACAAACACAACCGATCCATCCCCTGGATCTCCGTAGTGTCTTGCTGCTGTTTTTAGTTCTGCAATCTTAGAAATATCTCCACGCATTGACTCAATGTTTAGAACAGAACCTGTTCCATCTGTGAAGTACTTTCCGTCTGCTTTCTTATATACGTATAGACCCCAGTCATAATGCTTCTCGATGACTTTACGTCTAACATTGCTTACAATTGGTTTACCAGTTTTGGGGTTAATTAAAGAATCCATAACCATTAGTATACCATGTTATACCGCTATCTTGGTTGTAGTTGACCACGTTACATCGTTATAAACACGAACATCCTCTGGCGCAACCGAAATTCCATCTACTTCATCGTCTACAATAATTCTATTTGTGCCCATATACTTGTCATAAATAATAGTTGGATCAATAGAATAAAGATTAATTGTATTAACAATCTTAACTTCGTTCCAGGTGTAAGCGTTCTCCCAGTAATCCCAGAGCCTTGGGGTGCCATCGTCTTTAATATCTCCCCAAGTTCTAACCTGAACACGCTGGTTCTGCTCAAGGTTAGTAGCAAGGTAGTAAGAGACATTATTATAGGTTAATGGTCCATTTAGATTAATTCGACCTGTGTACTGGTCAAAACTAAGCAAATCTGTAAAGGCTATGGACAAAACAGTCCACTCTTCATTTGTTAGGTAAGGTGTTTGAACAGACTGACCATTTACATAATACTGAACCGTGTCAATTATTGCATTTGTAAGTCTATTGACTGCGTATACGTAGCCACGCTGACCACTAGCATCACCCTGTAAATAGAAGTCATAAATTCCGTTCTTATGATCAACAGATAAGATTAGCATTGCTCCTGTAGGAAATACTCTATTGGCAAACTTTGCCCACATCTGAATCGTACTAACTTCTGTACCAAGTCCCTTTTGTACGTTTACTGGAATAGAGATACCTCTTTCAGTTACTTCTGAGAAATCCCCTTGAATTCTCCAACCAGAGTGCTTGTTTAAGTAAAGATAAGGGGTGCTACCCTTATATGTTGAAATAGGGTTCTTGCCTTTAAAGTCATAGTAAATACCAGTCTTCTTATACGGATAAACTGGAACACCAAACTTTGTTCCAATCTCTGTGAACTGCTTTCTTTCAAGAACCTGAGAAGCAAGTTGTAGTTTTCTAAACTTGACTGGGTGATGAAGAATTCCTTCCGAATTAAAGTCTAAGTGATAAACCAAAGCAATGTCATTAAAGTCTACAGAGTTATTTTGTCTATCCTTCGTTGGTGGATAAATAATAGTTCCATCTATAACCTCGTAAGCAGTATCTTCCCAGTTACCAGAAATGAGGGCTGGATCTGCTGTTCCCTTAACTCTAGCAGTAGCAAAATTTGGGAAGTCGACTAGATTAGTATTTGCTCCATCATTTGTATACTGGAATGAAATGTAAGATCTAACAGCGCTTCTTTCGGTGTCATAATAATAGTACTTGTCTGAGTCTTGAGACATATCTTCATAGTTATCCCAACCGCTATAAAAGTTATTATCTAGGGATGCATATGTCTGTTGGATTGGTGAAGAGTATCGAATTGCTAAATCTGAATATGTCCAGGATGAAGTGGACTCTAAAGATTTTGTTTCAAGTGGCTCAGGAAAGTCTAGGTTAAACTGAATAGAGTCTACATCATAGAATCGATTTCCATCATAATCTTCTGTATACTTTGCAAAATAAGACAAAGGCATATAGTCTTCCCAGTATCCAGATACAGCAATGTCTGCAAACATCAAGCCATATTTTTCAATAACCTTAAGTGTATAGTTGGCAGTATGTGCAAGCATTTGTGTTGCTACGGTTGATGAATGTAGGAAAAGGCCTTCTTGGTCATACTTAGAAGAGATCTTTCGGTTGTTATATGATGCGTCAAATCCAAATCTATAAACCTTACCTGTAAAGGTTGTTACTTTATCTCCTGCTACAAGAACTGTAAGGTTGGATTGATTAGTAAAGAATCTGTTGATACCTATAATAGGTTGGCTGGATAGATTTTTGATATTAATTCCTGCTGTAAATTTTGTATTTGATGAGACTGTGTGCTCCTGTATTAACGTATTTACCCCTGAAGACAAGAACCTATATGATAGGGTATTTCCATTAATCTGTGCAGTTAAAGAATCTTTTGTGATCTTATTATCTATTTTAAATAGCACCTGATTTACTGCTGTTCCGTCAGTTTCAAAAACACCATACAGGCTTTCTACAGTCTCACTAAGAACACCAAGACTTTCAAAGAACATAAAGCCAAGTGTAGTACTCCATCCAGAGTTAGGTCTAAATGTAAAGTACTTATCTGTTGCAGAAGACTCTGCAGACTGCATTTGGTCAAACCACTCTTGGCTAGTTTTTGAGCCAAGAGAAAACTCAGGCAGTTTATAATCTGGAAGAGTTAAGAACTTTGAAGAGGCTTCTAGGTTGCTAAAGAATGCTTGTCTCCAAGTTGCAAAATCTGGATAGTTATAGTTAACAGCGTAATCAGCAAAAGAGTAATCATTAAACACTGTAGTTCCATTAAGAGATGCATTAGTTGTTTCTGGTGCTACAACTGCCTGGCCCCATACCCATCTTCTTTTTGCTACCGTGGTAGGAACAGCATATGAGTAAATAGAAAAAGAATCAATATCAATTGGATATACATCTGCGTATGCGTAGAATCCTAACCAGTCTTGGCTTTTACCAGTGCCATCAAATTCAGATGGTAGACCGATGTTTGTTTGATCAAATGGGATTTCTGCAACTTCTTCGCCATTTAAGACTAGCGTTACAGTATCTTTAATGATTCTAATATGAATAAGCATAGGTCTATGCCATTCACCAACATAGTGAGATTTATAGTTATCCCCAACTACAATAGTAAGGAATCCACCTTCAACATATAAACCATCATTTGAAGATATTGGGCCAAATATCTTTTTAGGCTCCAAGGTATCTGAACTTACTCTTATCCACATTTCTGCTGTATAGTCATTATATCTACCACGATCATTTAAGAATCCGTACCCTGGCAAAATAATGGATGGATAGTTGACTCCAGAGATAACATTATCAAAAATCTTAGTTACATTTGATGAGCCATATACAAGTGGAATACCAAAATACTTTGCAAACAGGTTTGAGTTATTTGCTAAGTAGTATCCATTTAGTGTAGACGCTCCGTAAGGAACGGCATCAATAACTTTTAGAGATGAAGGCAATGCAATATCAGATGGCATGGCTGATGCTCTTACACCAACAGAATTTTTATTAAAATCTTCTGACCACTGACCAACACTTAACCCATTGATAAGAAAGTCATAGTCATTAATACCTCCGCCAGACACAACGCTAATTCTAATCACTAACTTGATTGCTGTTGCCCCAACTGGCGGAAGTTCAAATGTGTTTGAATAAAACTGCCAAGTATTTGCATCCAAAGAAGATAGTACAACACTCTGTAAAACATCTATGGTAGTTGAAGTTACGGAATCATAATATTGATATCCATACTGAATTGTTTCAGCATATGGGTTATCAAAATAAATGTTAAAACCAATAGCCCAACTAGCCAACGATCTATCTAAATTGCTAAGGTTAATATTATAAGCACTTACAGCCTCAATCTCCATAGGAGAAGATGTTGGAACAGACCCCGAAAGCCTACTAACAAGACTGCTCTTGATAGGAGTTGTTTCTGGAATTGGATCTTCCTGAGTTGCGGTAGCATTAGTCAAAGTCCATTGACCAGAGGAATCTAGCCTTCTTTGAACTTCGCTAATTGTAGATAGATAGTCTACCCTCTCGTTGAGCATCCAAACAGCCAAGGGATGCTCTGAGTTAATTTTTTCTACGTATAGGTTAGATTGGGTAGTCATATGTCTCCTACCTTATTTTACCATAGTAGAGGCTTATAAAACTTTTAACTCACAAGCATCTGTTGTGCAGTAGGCTTCGCCCTGAGCATCAAGATTTTCGACTCCATCGTAGATAGCATTCCAATTAATCTTAGCAATCTTTCCAATATAGTCGTTGTATTCATCCTTGGTAATCTGAGTATAAGGCTGCTGAGGATATGTCTTATTGCCCATTGGAAGGAATGAGACTGCCTTTAACTGTCCCTCGTACATATGAAGAGCAGGAGCAATAAACTTAGACTCTGTTTCCTTGTCAAATGATAGCGTTACAGAAACACCATTATCTGACCAGTACTTCTGAGCAGTTGCTGCCAAACCAATCTTCTCAAACATACTTACATCCTTCTCAGAACGTGGGTGTCCTGAGTGTACTGGGAAGTAGACTACTGATGTATTTGCTGATACAAGGTCTGGCTCAATCTTATACCCCGCTGCTTTAAACAAATGAAGCATTGGGTCTGTCTCACCAAAACGAATAGCACGAAGGAAGAACTCTCCTCCAGGACCCCAGTGAACTCCAGGGGTAGCACCAGAAAGAAGTGATACAGATCCTGATGGCTTAACTGTTGTTACACGAATTGATTCACGAACGCATAACCATTCTGAGTACTGCTTGTCATAGTGACGAATCTTGTTGTACCCTTCGTCCATCCACTCACGAGTAGTTGGCAAACCATTGGTATCTGCAAATGATGCAATGCCTGTAAGAGATGTACCAATACGGCGGTTGCGCTGCATAATACCGTTTGTAACTTGCCAGTGTGTTGGCATAAGAGTTACAGTCTTTCCATAAAGATAAGCAAACTTCAGTGTCTTGAGAAAGTCCTCCTTGGATTCGTGTCGATTAAGATGTACCTCAACGAGAGTACAAAGTTCGTACGACTCCAATGGCTGCTCTGCACACGGATTAAAGCCCATCACACGATAGTCCTTACCATCTGCTGGATCTGCAAGACGACCAAAGTTTCTAGCAACATCAAGCCAGATAAAGCCTGGCTCTCCGTTATCAGAAATCACATCAACATAGTCTTCATATTTTGTTCCGACTGTTGCTGAAATTGAATTGTTTGACATCCACGCCCATCCTGGGTTCTCTGGATCAAACGAGTTGCGCTCTGGAAATGCTTCTGCATTTTTAAGATTCATAAAGTCAACATCGTCTGCTGCTCCAAGTGCAAGGGTAGCAGAACGACGAACATTTCCTGATACTACGCAAGTACCAATAAGATTAACAATGTCTACAATAGCACGAGCATCAAGTAGTTCTCCTGCTCTAGAACCGATAACTTTGCGAATGCGTGTATGTAGATCAATAAGTGGTGCTGGACCGCTGGCGACCCCACCAAAGCCCTTAATAGGTGCTCCTAGAGGACGTATGAGATCATAGTTGAACTCCTGAACTGGCTGGTTCTGACGAAGGAATGAATTAATAAGTAATCTAACAGACTCTACCCAGCCCTCACGAGTATCTGGGATTTCATAGATAGAGGCTGGTTCTGTTGGAGCATAGATAGGCATAGCCTTTTCAGCACCAACTGTATCAAACCCTACTCCGATACCAAGCATCAAGGCATCCATTGTCCAGGCAAATAGAGCACCTGGGTCATTACGATCAAGGTCACGAGTAGAAACCATTGCACAGTTTTGAAGGGAAGCAGAGTTACGTTTCTCCATAGTCATAGGAGTTCCAAATGCCCAGAGTCCACGACCTGGAGGTGTCCACTTCAATTCAAACATTCTCTGGAATGCTTCCTGAGCAGACTTCTGAGCCTTATTATCATTCCATGGTAGACGATTCTCTTTAGCGTGGTTCTTCTGAACTGAGTACATACCCTCGATTACACGACGACAAACCTCATACCACTTTTCCTTTGTACCGTCTTCCTTTACACGAGAATAAGTTCTAATAAATGTGATTTCTCCAAGAGAGTTGCCTCCTGCATCTGTGAATCCAAATGGTGCTGGGACTTCTGAATATTTTGTAATGAAGTCATCAACTAGACGAAACGAGAAAAAATCTGACATAATATATATTACCTTTCAAGTAAATTTAGAGTGGGTACTTTAACTTTTTCAAAGTACTTCCCAATTATAGCACTATTATTTTTGTAAAACAAACGTAAAACAAAAAGCCTACACTGTTACTTTAGTGTAGGACTTTAAGTTTATTAAAGTAGTCTCAATATTTGAGAATTAAACAGTAGCAGGTGGAAGATTACCAAGTTCTTCTTGATGAACTTTCATTGCTGCTTCAAGAATTGCTAGTGCCTTTTGTGCTGCTTCGATTTGTACTTCAGACTCAATACCTTCTGCAGTCTTAAGATTAAGACTATACTGGTATGCTTCTGCTGCAAACTGCTGAATACGGTTCTCTAGCAGTTGACGCTTTTGATCATTTGTTAGCATTGCTGCAAAGTCAATTGACATTTTTACCCCTTTGGTTTGACTGTTTTATAATTATAGCAGATAGGTTAAATATCTGCAAGTTGCCAAGATAAGGAATCTTCATTCCAAATATAAACATTTCCATCTTCTGGCATAGGTGTTGGGGCTTCCCATAAATATGTATCTGAATCCTTTGTCCAAGATGGATATGGTTGAGGTGCTGCAAATCCAGTACCGTCCCATGTAAAACCAATTCCTGCATAGTTTTTATGTAGTGGTCTTTTAGGTATTGTTTTTACAATGTATCTGTCTGGACCAGAAGTATTGAAATATCCTAGGTCAACCCAGTCTGGATTTTCTTCTTGTATCTCTTCTGTTTCCCCATCAATCATATACTTATTGCCATACGTATTATATGAAGTTTGTATCCAAGTGCCACCGTATGTTGCCTCACACGACTCTGATGATTGAGCAACAATTACTTCAGTAACTAATCCATCATTAATTCTTGCAAAGTGACCCATTATGGAGTTCCCCATTTCGCTTTTAGGTATCCTTCAACCTTGTTTCTATCTGTATCAGATAATGCAGAAGGATAAAGAATAATCTCACAAAGATATGCCAGAGGAGCCATTGAGTCTCCAGCGCCATCAACACTTGCTCCTATTGAGTTTTTATCTCCAGCAGAGGCTATAGTTCCTTGTGTTATAGTGCTAGTTGCAGCAACACCATTTTTATATGTTTGAACTGTTACACTTGTTGATGAAGCAGCAGTTGCTTTATATACAGCAACATCAGCAGTAGTTCCAGTATATGAAAGTGAAGAGTTTTGTGTTGCATTTCCAATTTTAGAAATTGATAACGCAGAAGGACCAGCATTATTTCCACCCATCTGAAAAGCAGTAAGGCTATTTCTTCCAAGAAGTGCAGGATAGTTACCAGCACTTGATGTAGAATTAAAAACAAAAAATGCTGTAAAGGTGTTTTCTGACCAGTTGCTTAGAGATGTGTTTGTTAAATATTTGATAGCACTAGAAGGAAAAAATCTTATTCCTGGCAATCCATTTTGAAGATTTGTTACATACAAAGGTTCTTTACCAGAAGGAGCAGTAAAGTTATGACCGTTACCGCTTTTGTCTAACCAATTAGTTACATTAGAACCAGAAAAACTAATCCTTGTATCGTCAGATGCATCAAGCCAAAGGCTTGCACCGCTAACGGGCAATGCCAACCCAGTATAAAAAACGCTTGATGATAAAAACTTATGGTAAGTATATCCACCAGTTGTATTTACTGTTCCACCATAAGCAACTTGCGAACCTGGATAACGGATAAGAACAATTCCTGATCCACCTGTTGATCCGTTAGAAACATAAGCACCACCTGCTCCACCACCAGTATTAGTTGATCCGTTAGTTTGACCTGTTCCAGTAGAAGAGCCAGTTCCTCCACCGCCAAGACCACCAGTTCCACCTGTACCACCACCACCGCCACCGCCACCTGCATAATAACCACTATTGGCACCAGTGCTTGTGGGTGTTGCAAAATCAGTTATCTGTACACCTATACCACCATTAGCATTAACAGAACTACCGTTAGCACCAGCACCTCCACCGCCGCCAGATCGGTATGCGGGTGAGCCACCACCTTGACTACCGTCATATCCTTGGCCAGTTGTGCCTGCTCCACCTACACCATAAATTCCTAATTGTTCACCACCACCGCCACCTGAGCCACCAGATAATCCACTTTGAACTGGATTTGGTCCTCCAGATCCTCCACCACCAAGTGATGTTATAGAAACAGTATCACCAATCATTGAGGAGTTGTTTCCATTTGTTCCTCTTGAATCCGTGCTACCAGCACCACCGCCACCTACAGTTATTGTAAAAGGAATATTTCTTGCAAGACTTGCAGCAGTTTCTAATGCTCCACCACGGCCAGTTGCCGTTACAGTTGAGCGTAATCCTCCTGCACCACCGCCACCCGATGTTCCATTACCTCTTCCAGTTCCTCCACCGCCTGCTACTATAAGATAGTCAACTGTAATATTAGATGGTGTTACTTGATCCCAAACCCTAGATCCTTTTGCAAGACCTTGGCTAACTCTTGATTGGCTAAATCTTGTTACTGCCATAACTAAGCCGTAATTTCTGAACCAAATGCTGCAAATGTAAGATTTGTATCTGAAGAATAAATATCAAGTTTATCTGCAGCGTTCATTGTAATTCCAAGAGTGAGTGCTGTTGTATCATTAGCAGCAATGGCAATATCATATGCAATATAATGTTTTGTTGCAAGAGTTTCATTATCTGGTCTAACCATAATTCTAAATGTTTTTATTGCAGCAGCACGATTACAAATAATAATTGTTGAAATCACTGCTTCTGTTGATGAAGGAACTGTGTATAGATTAGTGTTTAATGCTACACCTTCTACCTGTCCTAATACTTTATATACGTTTGGCATGTTACATTCCTCCTAGTAAAAATGTTGTTGGAAGTGGATCTGTAACTACCGTCGCCCATTCCACGCCTGCTGTTTGTGACGAGTTGGCCTTAAGAAAAGTTCCGTTAGCACCAACAGTTACTTTTGCTGCTGTATCTGCAGCGGTACCTGCAATTAAATCACCCTTGGCATCTATAACCTTTGGCTTAGTACCCTGGGAGTTATCGGCTAGTTCTCTGGCTCTTGTCATGATATCTTATTATACCACTTCTTCCCAATTTTTATGATTTTCGTTCCAAGTATATAATCTTCCATCTATAGGATATGGTTCTGGTGCTTCCCATTGGCAGGTATCCTCATTTAAAGTCCAAGAAAGATATCCTTGTGGAGGTATAAAAGCATCTCTTAACTCATCATAAGAATATCCAATGCCTGCATAATTTTTTCTAAATCCATTGATCTTTGCATTATAAGATGTTCTTATACATCTTTGCTTTCTAATACTTCCATAATATTCTTCCCAGTCTGAAATACCATCGATAACTTCATCTTCATCACGACCTGTAATTACTTCAACTACTATATTATTATCATCTAAAAATGCATAATGTGCCATTATATAACTACCGTTCCTGTTCCCTGAGTAAATCTATAAACACGATATCCTGCTCTTGCTGGTTGTGTATAAGTTAAACCAATTGGAATTGTTGTTATTGGTGGATATGTATCTAAATATGCAATTACAACTATACCAGATCCTCCAGCACCTCCAGATTGACGGGCATAAGGACTTGGTTTTCCTGCTCCACCTTGGCCACCATTTCCAGTATTAACCGTTCCTGCTGAACCTGCTGAACCAGTATCTGCACCACCACCTGCACCACCTAATGAATAAGTAACAGATGTTCCAGTTATTGAAGATGTTGCCCCTGGTCCTGAAACAGCCTGACCAGCATAGGTTCCATTACCGCCAACTCCTGTAGCACCTCCGCCTGCAGCACCTGTTCCTCCACCAGAAGAATAGTTATTTGATCCAGCATAACCTTCTACAGGAGTATATCCTCCTTGGTTTCCTGCGCCACCAACACGATTAGCAGTTCCATCATATTCACCAGATCCTCCACCAGATCCTCCAGGGCCTCCTGCTGCAACATTTGGCACATTACCTCCATAACCTCCACCAGTAGAAGATATTGGGCCAAAGGTGGATGTTACACCTTTTGTTGACTCAGCCCCGCCTGCACCAACTGTTATAGAATATGAGCCTGCTAAAACCTGATTTTGTAAAAGTCTATATCCACCTGCACCACCGCCACCAGCACCACGAGATCCTGACACATCGGAGTATCCTCCACCGCCACCGCCACCGACAACCAAAATATCTGCAATCGGTGCTGTAGGTACTGGAGTAGTTCCATACCAAGCGCTTATAGAATTATTTCCTGGAACTGTATTTAGCCTAGTGCGTTGTCCATAACGACTCATTATACAATCCTATTGACATAACCAAAAATGTTAATTACGTTACCAGTTGCTGCAAATGCCCTGACCAATAAACCATTATTAATTAAAATACCTGGGGCAACAAGAACTAAACCATTGCCTTCTGCAGGAATAGTAATCTCAATATGATCATTAGGTGAAGATACTCCACCCCACTCAAGAGTTAGTTTAACTGAAGCATTAGAAGTATTATGAGCATATAGCCAAACTTCATCAAATGAAGAGCCTCCTGCTACTGCTGTATGAATAGTTGTTCCTGCTGTTGCTGTTTGAGCAACTAGGATTCCTCTTCCGTTTGTGCTCCCTGAGAGCATTTGTTTTGAGAATGTAGCCATTTGTCTATTATACCCTATCCGAAGATCTGTCCAGCCAAGATTGCTTGGTCTGAAGTGTAGTCTGGTTCTGTTACTGTACCCCACTCTAATCCTGTTGATGTAGCAGAATTAGCCTTTAAAAATGTTCCGTTTGTTCCTACACCTAATCTTGCGACGGTATCAGGAGCAGATCCAGCAAGCAAATCACCCTTAGCATCAATAACTGTAGACTCTACAAAGTTAGCGTGTGAGTGTGGTCCAACCCCTACTGGAATCCATGTATCAGTCTGAGCATCATAAACATATGCTGGTCTTGGAGTTGTACCTACTGTTGCCATTTTATTCTGTTACCTCGTCCCAAGATAAAGTTTCTTCATTCCAAACATATACTCCTTCAGGCCTAGCAACAGGTGCTTGCCATTGAGCATTTTCATCAAGTGTCCAAGAGTCAAAAGGCTTAGGTGCAATAAATGCTCCGTCATCTCCAAATTCTGGATCCCAAAGAAAACCTTGTCCTGCATAGTTATATCTAAAGTTAGCGTTATAACTGGTTTGAATCCAAGTACCGCCAAGACCTAGGTCATCAGCCATATATTCTTGTCCACGGTATTCCATAGCATTAGGAACTACAAGGACACGAGTAACAATATTGTTTTCGTCTACTTCTGCAAAGTGTGCCATTATGGAATCATCACTCCCGCTTCTTCTTCTGTTAAAGGTTCTCCTGCTGCAAGTTTTGCTCTTGCTGAAACTTTTAGCGCTTCAATTCTTTCTTGCTCTGCAAGTCTTGCTGCTTCCCATTCTTCATAAGCAGCAACATCTTGATCACGCTGTGCAATCTCTGCAGCGGTATAAGCAACAATAAATTGCTCTCCTGTTTGAACATCAATAATCATTTTGTTTAACACTTCTTCTGACATTATTGCCTCCTTTGTCTATTATACATCATTACAACACTGGATACCTAATAATAACAATTCCTGAACCACCAGCACCACCAGTTGTAGAGCCACCTATTGCACCACCACCACCGCCGCCTGTATTTGGAGTTCCACTACCACCAACAGCACCACCACCGCCTGCTCCTGCAGAACCGTTATTTCCTGGGGTGTAAACTGGACCTGCACCACCGCCTGCATAAGTAACAGATGAACCAGTAATTGAAACGGCTACACCAGCACCACCATTACCACCATTTCCTACTGAACCGTTAGTACCAGCCGTACTTGCACCACCGCCACCGCCACCACTTTGTCCATTAACACTACTATCACCAGCACCAGTTCCACCAGCACGACCTTGATTAGTTGTACCAGAGCCTGCTGCGCCGACAAATCCTGTCACATTTCCTCTACCGCTACCGCCTCCACCAGATCCACCTGTGCTACCAGCGTTACTAGCACGACCACCAAAACCACCACCTAAGGATGTAATAGTTGAAAAACTAGAATTACTACCTTGATTGCCAACGGCTTGAGTGCCACCAGCACCACCTGCTCCAACAGTTACTACATAATTTTGAGCAGTGACAGAAATAGGAGATTCTAGTGAACCACCACCTCCCGTTGCGGTTACAGTAGAACGCAATCCACCTGCACCGCCACCGCCACCTACATCTCCTCCGCCACCGCCACCGCCACCGACGACGAGATAGTTACAGGTCAAATTTCTTTGTGGAATAAATAATCCAGAAGATAAAAAGGAATGATACCAGAATGAACCATCTGTTGTAATATTATCTCCTCCGCTTGCATAAGGAGCAAGTGTTGGTGTAGTTCCTAATGTTACAACTCCATAAACAGAAACTGTTGAATACCTCATAAAAGGAATAGTTCCATTTCCTATAGTCAAAGTCATTTTTGAAATTGCAGCGCCATTATATTGACCTGCTACCAATTCAGTAAATGCTATTGCTGAATTTTGTTCTGAATTTGATGTTATAGATATTGTTTTAAGTCCTGTTGATCTATAATTAGAAACATAAAAACTTGAATTTGAAAAAACATTTGAAGTAGCGCTATTACAATTTCCATCACCAATAAATAGTCTATTGTTATTTACTAAAACAACTCCTGATCCATTGGTACCGTTTCCATTTCCGTATAAATATAAATCTGAGTGACCTACTGAGTCATCATTAAAATTAGCAAAATAGTTTGCAGTAACTGCAGCAGTATTTCCTCTAGCAGAAATTACAACATAAAAATCTCTATATCCTGTTGTAGGTAAGTTATCAAACACTATTGAAGTAACTTCTGAAGTTACCTCTACCCTTCTTAACAAAACATTATTTATTGTCATTTAAATTACCTCACGCCCTCAAATATCTAATGATAACAATTCCTGAACCACCTCTTGAGCCAGAACCTGCGGAGTCACTTCCTCCTCCGCCACCACCGCCACCGCCTGTGTTTGGAGTTCCACCTACAGAACCTTGGGTTCCAAAGTCTGCACCTTTTGATCCGCCACCTAAGCCACCAGAGCCACCGCTGGCAGCGTTTGCACCACCACCACCGCCACCACCATAATAAACAACTCCTGATACATTTTGACCCGTTCCTGTAACAAGTCCCCAAGAAGAAAATAATGCTGTGCCAATTCCTCCAGCACCACCGCTTCCACTGCTTGGCTGAGTAGATCCAACTGCTCCTGCTCCACCACCGCCTGGTGCTCCTAATTGAAAAGAAGAACTTCCTCCTGCAAAACCTTCTACAGGGGTATAACTACCTGAGTTTCCTGCTCCACCTGCACCGCCACCATTTGTTACTAGAAGAGTTCCAGCACCACCACCACCTGAACCACCTGAACTTCCTACGTTAGGGTTTCTTTGTAATGATGAACCACCTCCACCACCTGATGAAGAAAATGAGTTAAATGTAGATGCTTCTCCATTAGATGCAAGTGCAGTTGCTGATGCAGAACCATTTCCGCCTGCTCCTACTGTTACAGTATAGTTTGTTGCCGTTAAAGATTGAGTAGTACTTCTTACGCCACCTGCACCGCCACCACCTCCGTTATCACAGCCTCCACCGCCTCCTCCTCCAACTACTAATACATCAGCCGAAATAGACTGTGTTGGAGTAAATGTTGCCGATGAAGCAAATACATGATAAAAATGTGTAGAATCTGCGTATACAACTCCACCTAATGCTTTTGTTCCAGAAAAACCTTCTGACTTAATTCCATATATATTGATTGTAGATCCCGAAGTAAAACCTGAACAGTCTGGTGCAATCATCCTAATTGAAGTAATGGCTTCAGTGCTATTGTTTGTAGATCCTCTCCATGTTCCAACACAAGACCCTACTCTAAAGTTTAAAAGTGTATCTCTTGATACTGCGCTTTTAAAAGTTGTCGTATTTCTAAAATCTTGAAGATGAAAAATCTGTAAAGATCTTGATGTTCCTACTGATCCAAGAACCATAGATGTTGAATTGGATGTATTATCACTAGTAGCAGGGGATGTTCCATAACCATAAAGTCTAATAGAAGAGTTATAACCTAAAGTTACTCCATTAAACTGAAGTCCAACAAAAGATACAGCATTTACTGGTGCAAAATCACAAACAATCTCTAGATCTGAATAATCTGTATAGGAACTCACATCAATATCTATTGTAGAGGTTGTTGATGTTAATGTTCTTGTAAAAAGTGGTATCTTTGTATTAGCCATTATCTAGTCCCATACAAAGATATCTTAGAGTTTGCTGAAATATTGCCACCATCACCAATTGAAAATGTTAAAGATCTAATAGGATCATTACTTCTCCAAACATTGCTTTCTATAGTTACCTGACCTGATCCATTGATTGAATAGCCACCAATATGGTTTACAGTTTTATTTTTTTGTGGGTGTGAGTAGTCTAGAATATCTACAATCAAAACCCCATAGTAGTTTGCTGCTTGGTTTCCTGCTGGGATTCTCTCTAAAGCAACTCCTGTAAAAGGAACGTCATTGTCTGTTGAGACTGCTGTTCCTGATCCTCTTAGAGCATGTCTTGAATAAGTAGAACTTGAGTCTTCATTAAATCTGCACATTAAAAATGTTTCCGATGATGCTCTGTCTGAACGAACCATAATTCGCAGTTGTAGATGTTCGTACCCTTGTGGAATGCCAGCCATTGTAATTGTAGAAAGTCCTGATGGAATAGTTATAGATGCTAAAGAATCATATCCGCCTACTGGAGTCCAATCAACCCAAGTAGTATTTCCAGCAAGCATGCTCTTATAAGAGACTTTATCGCTTGCTAGAGAAGATGCGTCTGAAAACTTATAAACGCCCATTACTAAACAATCTCCACTCCACTGATGTGGAAGTTCATTGTGGTTGCTGATGCTCCACCTGTGATTGTTTGAGTATTGGTAAGAACTTGCTTTAGGTCAATTACTGTTGAGTCATATGCACCTACGGTTACGAGTGTTGCAATGTTTACTCCACCTAGGGCTAGTGTGAATGATCCAATTGTTCCCGCAGTATTTGTAACGACAATATTTGTTACTACTGCTGTTACACCTGTTGCGGTGTATAGTGTAGTGCCTGTATTTGTTGTTGCAGCACCACGAAATAAAGTTTTACTAGTTGTAGCCATTAGTTACTACCTCCGATACATAATTGTAGCATACTTAGAATACTCCCATAATTGCTTTAATCTCAATTGAGGTTAGGTCTGGATCTGGCACTGATGCCCATTGCAGCCCCGTCGCTGTTGATGAGTTTAACTTAAGATATAGACCATCTGTGTCTGCTGACAAAATTGCTGGGGTATTATCAGCACTTGCTGTAATAATATCACCCTTAGCATTAACAAAACTATTATTGATTACTGTGGCTACGTTAACTGGTGGAATAAGGAGAACCTGAAGGGTATCTCCAACCTGAGCAGCAGATCCAAGAACAATGCTTGTGCCAGATGCTGCGGTATAGTCAGAACCACGAACAAGCATTACACCATTGAGGTATACTTGCTCTGTTGAAGGTGAGTATGAGAGGGTTGTTGCTTCATCTCCCTCGCCAGTAAATGTAGTTCCTGCCTCTGTTACAGTCTTTGTCCAACGAGTAAGTTCTACGGCTGTTGGATTTGTGGTTCCATTTGTATCAAGCCAAATCTGTCCTTCAATTTCTGATGTAGGCATTGAGTCTTGTGCAACACCACCAGAGAT
>Ga0247723_1000081_pt1 | contig 57192 bp, 47 predicted proteins | sample MSEWelMarce5H_FC_FD_189079 | JGI IMG/M metagenome (GOLD analysis project Ga0247723, IMG submission 189079) | Subsurface sediment microbial communities from gas well in West Virginia, United States - MSEEL Well Study Marcellus 5H_FC | ecosystem: Environmental > Terrestrial > Deep subsurface >...
GGTGCTAGGATCTAACCTAGACCTAGGTGGAGATGACACAGGTTCACGTAACGGCACGGGCAAGACCACAATGATCAATGCACTAAGTTATGCATTGTACGGGCAGGCTCTAACTAACATCAAAAAAGAGAATTTGATCAATAAAACTAACGGCAAAGCTATGTTAGTCACTGTTGAGTTTGAGAAAAACGGCGTTAATTATCGCATCGAGCGAGGCCGCAAACCTAATGTTCTTAAATTGTATGTCAACGATCAAGAACTAAAGTCAGAAGAAAAAGAAGACGAAGCTCAGGGCGATAGTCGCGAAACGCAAAAAGCCATTGAACAGATGTTAGAGATGACTCACACTATGTTCAAGCACTTAGTAGCTCTTAACACTTACACAGAACCGTTCCTGAGTATGAAGGCTGCTGAACAGCGTGAAGTTATTGAACAACTATTGGGCATTACTTTGCTTTCAGAAAAAGCAGAAGCACTAAAAGCACAGATTAAAGAAAGCAAAGATTCTATTCAAATTGAAACTGTTAGAATTGAAGCGATTAAAACTGCCAACAGTAACGTACAAAAAAGTATCGACAGCTTAAAAATTAAAAGTTCAGCTTGGGAATCTAAGAAAGAAGCAGACATAGAAAATCTAGGTCGTGCTATGATGCGACTTGAGAATGTTGACATTGAAGCAGAGCTAGCGGCTCATTTGCGGATAAGAGAGTGGGCTGAAAATGATACAAAGATTAAAAATCTTAACAAACAGCGAGCTACATTAGAGTCAGCTGTAGGACAAGCTGAAAAGTCTGTTAAGAAATACAGCAAAGATCTTGAAAGTCTAGCAGATAAAAAGTGTCATGCCTGCGAACAACAGCTTCACGATCACAAACACGAAGAAATGTCTGCTACAGCTAACAAGCATTTGTTAGAAGCAGTAGAATATTTTGAAAAAGTCAGTGTTGGTCTTAATAAAATCATAGAAGAAATTGCTGCCATTGGTGAGTTGCCCCGCAAGCCGCAGACGTTCTATGACACAGAAGCCGAAGCACTGGGTCATAAAAACAACTTGGACGGTTTAGAAAAGAGTCTAACTGCTAAGATTGATGAACAAAATCCCTATGAAGAACAGATTGAAGAACTAAACAATACTGCTATTCAAGAAATTAACTGGGAAGAAGTTAACACATTGACCAAGTTAAAGGACCATCAAGAGTTCTTACACAAACTGTTAACTAACAAAGACTCGTTTATTCGTAAGAAAATCATTGATCAAAACTTGAGTTACTTAAATAAACGACTAAGCTACTATATCGACAAGCTAGGACTTCCGCATAGAGTAGTTTTCCAAAATGATCTTAATGTTGAGATTACTCAACTAGGACAAGATCTCGATTTTGATAATCTGAGTCGTGGCGAACGTAACAGATTAATCTTAAGTATGAGCTTTGCCTTCCGTGATGTATGGGAAGGACTGTATCAAAGTATTAATTTATTGTTTATTGATGAACTTGTAGACGCTGGAATGGATAGTGCTGGTGTAGAGTCTGCACTGGCTGTCCTGAAAAAGATGGCCAGGGAGCGCAATAAGAATATATACTTAATATCGCACAAGGATGAACTTGTAGGCCGAGTAAACAATGTACTCCGAGTTATCAAAGAGAACGGTTTTACCAGTTATTCAAACGATGTAGACTATGTTGAATGAAGAGATAAACAAGTATAACAATTTGTATTCACAGTTAGTCAGTGCCTTTGCAGAACTACATAATCATAATTTGGTTTTTGTAAAGACGCAGGGCAGAGAACCTGGCTTCCGCTGTAGAGAACAACTTAGAATTGTTGAAGAAGCGGCCAAGCAATTAAAACGGCAAAGCCAATTAGTCTGCAAAGAAAATTTAGCTAATATAAGATTAGAAAAGAAACTTAAAAAAGAGGAAAAGAAAAATGTCAAACACCGTAGAACAACTAAAAAGTCAATTTGAAGCATTCTTAGCAGAAGATGCAAAATTCACAGGAGGCAATAGCGCAGCCGGAACTCGCAGTCGTAAAGCTCTAGCAGAGTTAAGTAAGCTAGTAAAAGCAAGACGCAATGAGATCACAGAAGAAAAGAATGCCCGCAAGGAAGCTAAGGCAGCAAAATAATTAATGACTTGGACTTATCAAGGACAAGTTGTAAATGAATTACCTGAAGACTGTGTTGGTTTTGTATATTGCATTACCAATATAGCTTCGGGGCGCCAATACATTGGCAAAAAATTAGCAAAATTTAGTAAAACGACCTACAAGACTGTAAAGTTGAAGAACGGCACCAAGAAGAAAAAGAAGATTCGAAGCAAAATCGACAGCGACTGGCAGGAATATTACGGGTCCAGTCCTAATTTAACAGCAGACATCAACGCACTAGGCAAAGACAATTTCTCAAGAGAAATACTATACTATTGTACATCTAAAGCACAAACATCTTACATTGAGGCCCGAGAACAATTCGACCGCAAAGTATTAGAATCCGATGATTATTATAACGGACATATTCAAGTCCGTGTACATGGCTCCCACATAAAATCTAAAATTTAAGGCACCTTAAGCGGTAACAAGCAAGCGTCAGCTAATATCGGACGCCCAATACCTGGACCTCGGGTCGCAGGGAACGGAAATCTCTTGCCGCTAAGAGTACTCAACCACTGCCCGGATGGATGAAGATCGCTAATAAGACCTGCGATTTGGTTGTTTGAAAAGGAATGAATAGGCAAAATGAGGGGATAGAGACACCCCACGTTTACTAATATGTTAGCGTATATTTGTAAACCGCCGCTGGAATAAGACTGAGCTCGTGGTACAGGCCAACCGCCACTGTAATGCTTTAACGCTAAGTGACATATGTTCGACTCGAATAATGTTTCTTTGCCCGTCCTGGGCAAAGTGTGACTGAACGATCTGAATAATATTATTTCGTCTTCGACGAAGTATGTGCTCTGAGTGTTAACGAAAGAGCAAATGAGCGTCAGCTCATTATAAATAAAAGAAATATTATAGGAATTCCCTAAATGAAAATTAATGAACTTATCGCTGAACAACAAAATATAGAAGAGGGTATTGGGTCGTTCCTCGGTAAAGCAGCTGGACATGTAGCAGGTGCAACAGGTGCCGCATGGAGAGATGCCAAACAGGGATACAAAGATGCAAAAGCTGTATGGGATCCAAAAGATCCTCCTGGAACCTATAATAATGATCCTGCAACAAATGGAGCCGCACCTGCAGGTGGTCCAAATCCTGATGAACTAAGAAAGCAGGCAGCCGAATTAACTAAACAAGCTGATCAAATAGAAAAGACTGCTAGTCAACCTGCACCAGCTCCTACTACACCTCCGCCCGCTCCAACAAATACAACAGCTCCTGCACCTAATACTGAACCTGCTGCTCAAACAGAACCAGCAGCGCCCGATCAATGGCCAGCAGGGCTTCCTAAGTTTAATTCAGTTACAGGACAAAAATTTACAAGCCCTGAAGAAGCAGAACAGGTAACTAATTCTCCAGAATTTAAACAACAAATGGCAGACGTTGCCGCTGGCAAAGATCCAGGAGGTGTTCAAGCTACACAACAGCCAGCACCGGCACCTACTACTCCTGCGCCAACTGCACCGGCTCCAACAACTCCTGCACCTACAACTCCGCCAGCAAGTACGCCTCCTACAACAGGCGGCAAGTTAACTAAAGCACAACAGGATGCTATGAAAGCTAAATTACAAGGTAAGAGAGCAGCAGGTCAAACTACCGCTAGTCAAACAGGTTCTGGATTTAAGGACTACGTAGGTGGCAGTGGAGAAAGAATGACCGGTGTTGATGCCAGTGGTGCTCCAGTTTATCAAAAGATACAGCGCGAAGGCGTTGAGTTCCGTAGTAACTTCTTGGGAATGATGATTTAAAAGAACGGCAAGCCCGAATCTTTGGTTATATTTAAATTCTCTTCGATTAGCTGTCCAATAAGTAATCGATCATCTACGGTCAACATAAATGCTTCTGATATGGTCATGCCCCCGCGCATGTACCAACATAATTTAAAAAGCTCCTCTCTTAAGGCTTTTGTATCTTTTTCATATTCTTTAACAACGCGATCAATGCCTTCGTTGTCAAGATACAAAAGCCTTAGACGAAAAAAGTTGCAGGATCAAATACCATTGGTACTTCAACAGTGTCACCTGTAAATCCTTTTTCACGCATTTCGTCTGTGACGTTTACAATAACAGGCTTGATAGTATTAATTTCTCTCAACCGATCCAAGTGTTCCTGAATCTTATTAAAGATATCTTTGTCAACATTCTCAATAAACTCAGCAATAAATCTTGGATTATCAGTACTGCCTTCGCTAGAATCGATTCTAATGATACTTGACTGTACCATACCTAGTGTAATATCAGTTAACTTACTAAAACTTTCTTTAAACAGCTTTAACTTTTCTGCTTCTTCAAGTTTATCGTTGTTGACTACTTGTATGATTTTTTGAGTTTCAAAAGTTTTTAGAGCACTTTCGCTGATTTGTTTATAGGTCATAGGACGTACAAACACAGTTAGATCATCAGTGACTTGTACAACAGGATCCCAAGTAACGTTATTGAGCAAGGAGTCCATGACAGTTCTTAGGTCAACAGTATATTCCATTTCGATATCATCACCGAATGTAATGGGAGTTGTCATTTTTTCACCGTAGGTTGCTAGTCTGATAGCAATTAGGGCAACATCTAAATCAATGTTAGGCATGTGCCAAGCATTTTTAATATTTGGAATACAATGCTGGATAACATCTACAACTGCTTGCCCGCTCATAACAGCGTCTGGAACTTTCAACATTAATTCATCTTTGGCAGTCATGGAGTAAACTGGATATTCTCCAGTTTCTGTAGGAATAATAGTGCCTGCTGGCCAATATTCACCGTTGCTGGGCAATCTAATATAGATCTTTGGTTGCCTCATAAACGAAGCTAACGGGTTAGGTTGTTGCATTGGTGGGACGTTGGCTACCATGGTTTGTATCTCCGATAAATAAATGATGCTAAATGAATACAATATTTATCTACGCAGATAACCACTGAGAAACAATGGCAGACGTCACCGGATCGATAGGCAACGAATATGTAGAACTGAATAATGCAGCCACGGAGGCTACATTAAAGCAACTCGTGCAGGCTGTTCAAAAACAGGCCGGAGCAGGTGCCGCAGGTGCAGTAGGATCAACAGCTGGAGCCGCTGGTGTTAATACTGCTTCAATTGAAGCAGCCAAAGCCGCAGCCAAAGCCCAAAAAGAGCTTGGCGAAAAAGCAGATAATCTTAAAAAGACATTCTCCGCCCTAGCAGAAGGCATGATGCAGTTAGGTGGAAAGCTACTTGACGGCACTGACAAGAGCAGCGATCTATTTTCAGCGTTTGAAAGATTACCAGGTGCCGCAGGATTAGTTGCTAGCGGATTTGCAAAAGTAGCAAGATTTCAAGAAGAAAACTTAGGGGCTTATCAAAAGATTACAGATGCTGGAGTTAGCTTTGGCGGCAGTCTAACTGATATGCGAACTGCGGCGGCCAGCACATATATGACATTAGATCAGTTTGCAGGCCTAATGAAACGCAACAGTGAAACATTTGCAAAGATGGGAGGTACTGCTGAACAGGGCGCAAGAGCGTTTACTGGACTTAGTAATTCATTAATGAAAAGTGAAGCTGGAGATAATCTAAGAGCATTGGGATATACTTCAGAACAAGTTAATGAAGGACTTGCAGGATATTTGGCCAACACAGGTGCTCGCACTAAACAAGAAATGCAAAATACCGCGGCAATTACCAAAGGTGCTAGCGAGTATTTGACTCAATTAGATGGACTGGCTGCTATTACAGGTAAGAGCAGAGAAGAACAAGAAAAAGCATTAAAACAAGCTAATGCTAATGCAGCCTACGAACAATTTAAAATGGGCATGTCTGAAGAACAACGTGCGGCATACGATAAAGGCATGGCAGAAATGAGTGCTAAGTTTGGTAAAGCAGGCGAAGATTTGTTTAAATCTCAGGCTATGGGATTACCTCCTATGACTGAAGCTGCACAAAAATTACAAGCACTAAGTCCTGAGGTAGCTAAAGCAAGTCAAGGTATGGCTGATGTAGGTAAGCGAGGAGGGTCGGCTGCTGAAACTCTTAAGCTATCTGCACAAGCAACTGAAGGTGCTGCCAATGCTGCTAAACGATTATCAGGCGTAGCAGGAGCTTTAAGTTTTTCAACGGACAGCACGAGTCAAGCAATGATGGGATTAACTAAAGAGTCAAATAGAGCAAGAGCGCAGGGTACAGAAACAGCAGCCGCAGGTGAAAGACAACAACGAGAAATTGCAGAAGAACAAAAGAAACGTCAAGAGTCTGAAGCTAAAGCCGCAGTTGAATCTCAGAAAGCTATACAAGAACTTGGTCAGGCACTATTAAGTATTTTAATGCCTGCAATTAAATTATTAACCGCTGTAATAAATCCTTTGGCTAAATTTGTCAGCGCAGTTATGGTACAGTTTGAAAAGTTAGGCACTACTTTGCAGTTGATAACCGTAGCAGGCTTAGCGTTTCTAGCTTTTAAAAAATTAGAATTAGCAAGGGCACAGGCAGGACAAATTCCAACAGGCGGTGGTGGTGGAGCAGGCGGTCTTGGTGGCTCAGGTATTGGCAAAGGTATTGGCAGCAGACTAGCCGGATCAGTTAAAGGTGGCGTAGGTGGTCTAGTTGGTGGACTTGCTCTTGGTGCAGCCGCAGACTATGCTGCCAGTAACGGAATGGAAAAGACGGGTGCAGGATTAGATATTGCAGGCCAGGCAGCTACCTTTGCAGGTACTGGTGCTATGTTGGGTAGTATTGTTCCAGGAGTAGGTACAGCTATAGGTGCTGGACTAGGAGCAGCGGCAGGTGGCGCATACGGACTTTACCAAAATTGGGGCAAGTTATTTGGCGAGTCTGGACAGAAAAAAGCCGCAGATGGATTAATGGTAAACACTCCGACTAGTATCCTAGCTGGAGAAGCAGGTCCGGAGATTGTAGCACCGACTAGACACTTTGAAAATTTACAGAACGAGCTACAGACGTTAAATAAACAAACAGCAGAGATGCTAAGGTACCTTAAAGAAACCTCAGAGTATACTAGAAATACTGCGGATGCTACCAAAGGATTAAGCGGGAACCTTTTTAAATTTTAAATTATGGCTTGGAAAAAATACTTTACTTTAGTTGATACATCAGGACAAATGAGTCCTATCAACGGTTCTGTTAATTCAGACAGCCGTGCTAATCCTACGCATAGAAATTATTCAAGCTATTTGCCAGATGTATATTCTGGACATCCAAATCGTTTAGAGCGTTATGGTCAGTACGATACCATGGACAGCGACAGTGAAGTTAATGCCGCACTGGACATTCTTGCAGAATTCTGCAGCCAAACAAATGAAGACAGCGGTACTCCGTTCCGTGTATTCTTCAAAGAACAAGCTACAGGTACTGAAACTAAGATTATTAAAAAGTTCATGCAACAGTGGACTAAACTTAATAAATTTGACAAACGAATTTTTAAAATTGTAAGAAATACATTCAAGTACGGTGATGCATTCTTTGTTCGTGATCCAGAAACACAGGCTTGGATGTTCGTTGATTCACAGAAAGTTGATCGCATTATTGTCAACGAAAGCGAAGGTAAGAAACCTGAACAATATGTTATCCGCGATTTTAATCCTAACTTAGAAACATTGGCTACAACTGCTATCAGTCCTAGTAATGTAACAGGTGGTGGAAGCCAATATGCTAGTAGCTATGCTGCAGGACAAGGCGGTGCAGGCGGCTCACGAGGAATGACTGGTGCGTTCCCTACAAACTTAAATGGAAATAGATTTTCTAAAACAGAAAATCAGTATAACATTGATGCAAGACACGTTATTCATATCAGTTTAAGTGAAGGTCTTGACAACAATTTTCCTTTTGGAACAAGCCTTTTAGAAAGTATTTTTAAAGTCTACAAGCAAAAAGAACTGCTTGAAGATGCTATTATTATCTATCGTATACAACGTGCTCCTGAGCGTAGAGTGTTCTATATTGACGTTGGTAACATGCCAAGTCACTTAGCCATGAGCTTTGTTGAACGAGTTAAAAACGAAGTAAATCAAAGACGAATACCTAGTGTAACAGGTGGTGGACAGACCGTTGTTGACGCTGGTTACAATCCATTAAGTATCAACGAAGATTACTTCTTCCCACAGACAGCAGAAGGCCGCGGTAGTAAAGTTGAAGTCTTACCAGGCGGCACTAACTTGGGAGAGATTGATGATCTTAAATATTTTACTAATAAGTTGTTTAGGGCTTTACGCATTCCTAGCAGTTATCTACCTACTGGTCCCGATGACGGCGGATCTAACTTTAATGATGGTAGAGTTGGAACAGCCTACATCCAAGAACTCCGATTTAACAAGTACTGCGAACGATTACAAAGCCTAATGAATGATGTATTTGATACAGAGTTTAAACTGTATCTACACAACAAAGGCATTAATGTTGACAGCAACATATTTGATGTTAAGTTTAATCCTCCACAGAATTTTGCCGCTTTCCGTCAAACAGAAATGGATACTGCCCGTGTAACCACATACACTACAGTAGCAGCCGTTCCGTTTATCAGCAAACGTTTTGCATTAAAACGCTTCTTAGGACTAACACAAGAAGAAATTGTAGAAAACGAAACACTATGGAAAGAAGAAAACGTAGACGAGGATACAGAATTGCCAGCAAATGCTGAACTACGTTCAGTAGGTATTACAGCAAATGGTATGGGTGCAGACATGAATTCGCTATCAGGTGCAACATCTGCACCTCCTCCAGAAGGTGAACCTGGTGCAGAAGCAGCTCCGGCAGCTCCAGGATCTGCACCTCCAGCATAAATATTACTATGTTTTTAAGAGAATTCATTTACTTTGATAAAAATCAGGCAAGTATGACTGATGATAATCGCTATAATTCGGACAACGATACTAGCGTTTTAAAGTCTAGTGACCTTAGAAAAACACGGTTAACACTTCGTATGTTAAACGATTTGCGTAAAGCAGGTGACGCTAGAGAGTCCGAAAAGAAGGAAGAACTAGCATTAGTTAGAAAGATGTACGCTACGCCTCCTCCGGAAGCAGCAGCCGTATAATCAGGTAGTTTAATATTTTTCGTCAAGAATTTAAATATTTTAGACAAAAACTTATTAAATTTCATCTTCTTCGGTCAAAAAGAGACGCTTTTTGGCCTATTTCCAACACGTTTATATAATAGTGTTTAAATAACAACACAGCCTTGCCGCGAAACTAATTAAGGAGAAAACCCGCAATGTCTACAAAGTTTGAACAACTATTAGACTTGATCGTCAATGAAGAAATGGATAAAGCCAATGAGCTATTCCATGAGATCGTTGTTGAGAAGTCAAGAGATATCTATGAGAATTTAATTGCTGAAGAAGCAGAAGAAGAAATGGACGAAGCCGCTGACGAAGAAATGGACGAAAGCAGCGATGAAGAAGAAATGGATGAGTCCGCTGACGAAGAAGAAATGGACGAGTCTGCAGAAGAAACAGAAGAATCCGTTGACCTAGAAGACAGCTACAGCATGGAAGCTGACGACGAAGAAGGCGATATGGGCGGTGACGCTACAGACGACTTCGGCGCTGACGTTGGTGCTATGGACGGTGAAATGGGTGGCGAAGAAGGTGAAGACGCAGCCATTTTTGACATCAAGAACGCCATTGAAGAACTAGAAGCAGCCTTTGCTAAACTAGAACAAGCCCAAGGTTCTGAAGAGCCACACGGTGAGTTCGGTGACGAAGAAGGTGGCGAAGAAGACGAAATGGAAATGATGGGTCAACCAGCATTCGAAGGTCGTCGTATGACACGTGAGTACACTGAGAACGTTGGTACTAACTGGGAAAAAGGTAGCACACAGAAAGCTCAAGGCCAATACGCAGGTGCTGGTACAGGCGATAAAGAAGGTGCTCCAGTAGAAGGTAAAAGCCCAATCAGCAGTGGTTCTGGTAAGCCAAACAGCGGCGCTAATGCTAAAAATCTAGCACAAGGCCAAGCTGAAGGTCAGAGCAACACTGGTACAAGCCCAGGTAAAGTAAACAACGGCATTACAAAAACAGCCGGTGAAAAACTTGCTAGTGGCATGCACAATGTTGACGGAGTTAAGTCTGGCGTTAAGACACTAAGCAAAGTTGCTGGTGGCCATGGCGCTGAGAAGAAGGGTGCTGCTCCAGGACCAGTAGGTTCCGGAACAGGCGACAAAGCTGGTCAAACCAGTGTTGCTAAGATCCCTACATTTCTTAAGAAACTATAATTAGAGAACCTGGATGAAACCCACGTATCTAAGAGAACACCTAAGTTTTGATCAGTCCGGCATCATTCTTGAGTCGGATGACAAGGATGGCAAGAATCTTCACTTGAAGGGCATTGCCATTCAAGGTGGTATTCGCAACGCTAATCAACGTGTCTACCCTGTAGACGAAATTGAACGTGCTGTGAAAACACTTAATGATCAGATTCAGAACGGTTATTCTGTCTTAGGTGAAGTTGATCACCCAGATGATCTTAAAGTAAATTTGGACCGTGTGTCCCATATGATAACAAATATGTGGATGGAAGGTCCTAACGGTTATGGTAAGTTTAAAATCTTACCAACACCGATGGGTAACTTAATTCGAACTATGTTAGAAGCCGGTGTAAAACTTGGCGTCAGCTCAAGAGGCAGCGGCAACGTTGACGATATGAGCGGCAAAGTATCTGACTTCGAAATTATCACAGTTGATATAGTTGCACAGCCAAGCGCACCAGGTGCGTATCCTACACCCGTTTATGAGCATTTGATGAACGCACGTGGTGGATACAAAGCATTCCAGGTTGCAAAAGAAGTAAAAGAAGATCCAAAGGCCCAGAAATATTTGCAAGAATCTCTCTTGCAGATTATTAAAGGTCTAAAATAAGCCCGAGGAGAAATTAATGTTGGACGCATTCAAACAATTAGTAGAGTCAGGTGTTATGTCAGAAGAAGTAAAATCTGCTGTCGAAAACGCTTTCACTCAAAAGATTCAAGAAAATCGCGACCAAGTAACCGCAGAACTTCGTGAAGAGTTTGCACAAAAATACAGCCATGATAAGTCTGTTATGGTTGAAGCAATCGACAAGATGTTAAGCGATAGATTGGCCGCAGAAATGGCCGAATTGCACAATGACAAGAAAGCACTAGCTGAAGCAAAAGCACAATACCAAACACGTATTAGTGAAGATGCTAAGAAGTTAGAGAGTTTTGTTATGAACCAATTAGGCAGAGAGTTAGTAGAGTTCCAAGGAGACCGTAAGAAAGTTTCTGAGAACTTTGGTAAGTTAGAGCAATTTGTTGTACACGCTCTAGCAAAAGAGATCAGTGAATTTGCCGCTGACAAGAAGGATCTAGCTGAAACTAAAGTTAAGTTAGTTCGTGAAGCCAAGAGCAAGTTTGATGAGATTCGTCAAGCCTTTATTACACAAAGCGCAAAAGTAGTTGAAAGCGTAGTCACTAACAAGTTGACATCTGAAATTCACCAGTTGAAAGAAGATATTGACAGTGCTCGTAACAACGACTTTGGTCGTAGATTGTATGAAGCGTTTGCACAAGAGTATGCAGGTTCCTTCCTAAACGAGAAGTCTGAGACAAGTAAATTGTTAAAGATCATTGCTAAGAAAGATCAAGAACTAGCAGAGTCTAAACAAGTTATTGCAGAAAAAGCAAATCTAGTTGAATCCACACAACGCGAAATTCGTGTTACTAAGGATTTGATGGAGCGCAAGAATGTAATGGCTGAGTTAGTAGCACCATTAAGTGGTGAAAAGAGAGTCGTAATGCAAGAATTGTTAGAGTCTGTACAAACAGGCAAACTACATGCTGCATTTGACAAATACCTACCCGCAGTAATGGAAGGTGCCAAGCCTGTAGCTAAAAAAGCTATGTTAGCAGAAAGCACTGAAGTAACTGGTAATCGTGAAAGCAAGCCCGAGGTAGGCTTAGATAACATCTTAGACATCCGCAAGTTAGCGGGTCTAAAATAATTAAATTCAAGGAGAAGACATAAAATGTCACAATTATTAAATGAAAGATGGTCAGAGACCAAAGAAGCTCTGCTTGAAGGCCTATCTGGTACACGTAAGTCATCTATGGCAGTTTGCCTAGAGAACACACGCCGTCACTTGGCTGAGAGCGCAACTGCTGGTGCTACAAGCGCTGGTAACATCGCAACACTTAACCGTGTTATTCTTCCAGTAATCCGTCGTGTTATGCCGACTGTTATTGCTAACGAAATCATCGGCGTTCAGCCAATGACTGGACCTGTTGCACAGATCCACACTCTACGTGTTCGTTATGCTGACGGTGTTGCATCTGGCGACACAGTTACAGCCGGTGAAGAGGCACTAAGCCCATTCAAGATCGCTCAAGCGTATTCTGGTAACAACGCTTCTAACGGTGGTGCTAATACCACAGCCGCTCTAGAAGGTACACCAGGTAAGCGTATGAGCATTCAGATCTTAAAGAGCCCAGTTGAAGCTAAGTCTCGTAAACTAAGCGCTCGCTGGACTTTTGAAGCTGCTCAAGATGCACAAGCCCAACAAGGTATTGACATCGAAGCAGAAATCATGGCTGCTCTAGCACAAGAAATCACAGCTGAAATCGACCAAGAGATTCTAACATCTCTACGTTCTTTAGCTTCTGTTGAAGAAACTTATGACCAATCTTTAGTATCTGGTACAGCTACTTTCGTTGGTGATGAGCACGCTGCTCTTGCTATCCAGATCAACCGCGTAAGCAACTTGATCGCCCAACGTACACGTCGTGGCGCAGGTAACTGGGCTGTTGTTTCTAACCAAGCATTGACAATTCTACAATCTGCTACTACCAGCGCTTTTGCTCGTACAACAGAAGGCACATTCGAAGCTCCTACAAACACTAAGTTTGTTGGTACATTGAATGGCGCTATGAGAATTTATGTTGACGCATACAAGTCTGACACAGACGACAACAACCAAGTTCTAATTGGTTACAAAGGAACTTCTGAGGCAGATGCTGCTGCATTCTATTGCCCATACATTCCTCTAATGTCTTCTGGCGTTGTTCTAGACCCAGCAACATTCGAGCCAGTAGTTGGCTTCCTAACACGTTACGGCTACGTAGAGTTGAGCAACACTGCTTCTTCTCTAGGTAACGCTGCTGACTATCTAGGTAAAGTTGCTATCACTAGCGCAAACGTAAGCTTCAAGTAATCCGTTACTTGTTTTTACAAACAAAACAACCCGCTTCGGCGGGTTTTTTGTTGACTATCCAATAAATAAACAGTCTAGATTATTATGCTGTACCCACAGCGTATGTCATAGAATGACACTTAAGGAATTAAAAAATGGGAAGACCTCTCAAGAAAAAATTGTTTGGCGCTAATGCCAATAACAATCTTAAAGTACAATTCAGCACAGGAACTAACGCAAGTGTTCCTGGATACATTGTTGAACAACTGGGTACTAAAAAATTTAAATGCCGAGATGCAAATGGTTATACAGCAATTTGCAGATTAGTTACAAAGCCAGCCGCACTATTAAGTTCTGGAGAAATGAGTATTACTGTTAAGTATGATGACAACACAGTAAGACAAGTTTACAAAATTGCGGCACACAGAATTTCTGTCAATCCTATTAGCACAGGTACTACTACAGTAGGTATGGCTACAGCAGGATGGACATTCTCTACAAGCACAACAGATACATTATGGCAGATTGAAGAAGCTGGTACTGACACTACAGTTACTGGTGATATTGATCTTGAAGGTGACGACGGCCCAACATTACCGTTTGGAATGGATCGTAATGCTCCGTTGCCAGGAAGTGGTGCTCCTCTCTTTACAACAGCAACATCTGGCATTGTAGCCTACACATTAAAAGGTACAGCATACAATCCAGGCGCTGGCGTAGCAAGTGTTACAAACAGCACAGCTGGTCTATACCGTAAGAAGTATGTTGGTTTAGCTTTAACTGCTGCTGGAAATACAAGTACATGGAACATGAACTTCTTTAGTACAGGTACATCGATCTCGACAGCAGATAAAGAAGTTGATACTTTTGTTAGCTTTGGACAACGCGATGACTTGCCCTACGAAGATGGTTACAGTTTTGAGTGGAAAGGTTATATCTACGCAGATACAACAGCTACCTATAACACTGCTATTACCTGCGATGACGATGTAGTTATGTGGGTTGGTAGTGCAGCCTTAGCACCTGCTAAGACAAACGCTCACCATGCACAGGCCTACATCAATCAAGGTCAAGTTGGATACAATCCTAACAGTTTATCTTTAACTGGCGGTTTGTATTATCCAGTTAGAATTTGGTTTACTGAATACGGCGGCAGCGAACGCTTCCAGCTATTCATGAATCGTTCTACAGGAGCTCAAACAATGTTAGGTGGTACTGGAACAAGTGCAATTACATTTGCTCACAACAGTGCTACACAAGGATACAACCCATAATGGGTTTTATGCGGTACCCACTCCGCGTAGCAGATAGATTCTGCTAATTTTTATATAAAGGAAAACAAAATGGGACGCCCAATTAAAAAGAAATTCTTCGGTAATCTAATTACCCCTTATCAAAATCAAGCAACCGGTGGCCGTACTGGTGTCGGCGGTGAAGGTATCACTACTTTATTAGTTACAAACACTGCAACTAACAGCGGATATAGCACAACAACTTCAGTTACTTGGGTAGCAAGTGCTCCTCAGATTGCTGGTGGTGTTGCTGCCAGCGGTACAGCCGCAGTTACCTATGTAGGTGGCACAGGCCGTATTCAAAGTTTAACTGTTGTTGATTCTGGTACTGGCTATACAACAACAGGTAGTTTAGCATTAACATTTACACCTAGCTCAGCAGGTACAGCCGCAACTTTTGTTGCTACAACATCTACAACACGTCAAAATGCTATTGCATTTGTTTCTTACCTAACAACAGGTTCTAGTGCGGTTAATTCTGGTGACATTCTAAAACAAGAAGCCAGCAAGCGTTATCTAGTTCAAAATTCTCAAGGTCAAGGCCAGTGCAAACTAGTAGCATCACCGACTCTAGCAGCAGGTCAAATGAATATCATTGCTACTGATGCTAATGGAAGCACTTACTTTGTTAAGAAGCTAACAGCTCGTAAAGCAGTTGTTGCACAATCTACAATGAGTACTGCATTCTTAGTAGGTGACGGTGTATCTACAGGATGGACTTTAGATGCGCCATCTGGAACTATTGTCTCTATTAGAGATACTGTCTAATATTTTTAGATATAATAAAGGGACTCTTCGGAGTCCTTTTTCATTTAATATGTATAAAATCTATTTAGGTAAATATAGGTATGACCACTAATTGGACCTTACCTAGATCGATAATTCAATATGCAGAAGTTGGCGGAGAAGATGCTCATGTTTCTTGGCAGGATGTCAGCGATTTTCATGGATTAAAGAATTTAGATGGCAAGTCTGTAAGAACTACTAGAGATTTAGTTCATATTGCTAGAGAACCTAGACACGATATAACAGAAAAAACTTACTATCTAAAACTTACAAATTTTAATTTTGTAAATTTACCAGCTACGTTATCTGGTATTGAATTAAAACTGTCAATGAATAGACTAGGTAGAATTACGGACGAAACTGTTCAACTATGCCGCAACGATGAACTTATAGGTGATAATCATGCATCTTTAAATTTAGATCCTATAAAGATTTATGGTAGCGAAACAGACAATTGGAACACTAACTTAACTATGTCAGATATACAAAATTCTTCATTTGGAGTTGTAATAAGATTTCAAAGCCATCCAAATTGGCCTCATAAAAGCAGTCCTTTGATAGACGCAGTTGAACTAAGGATTCACTAAACAAATAAATACACTGAGGATCAACTATGGCAATCACTACCTATTACTCTACCACACCAAACGGCAGCACTGCTACCGGAACTAATCAATCTAATGTTTTAAACATTCCTAACGACTATTTGTTAAATGTTGCTGGAGGAAAAATAAACGTTATATCTGGTGGTGATACTATTGTCGAAGCAGGAGGCAATGCAGAAATATATGCAGGCACTGAAATCATTATTGAAGCTACTGGTGATAATGTTACCATTGAATCAGTTGGCAGTAAGGTTACCATAGATGCTGCTTCTAATATTGAACTAACTGCAAATACAAAAGTAATTGTAGATGCTCCCGACACAGAAATATGGGGTAATACTCAACTAGGCAACGATTTAAATGGTGATGAAACAGATTTCCAATCTAGAATTATCAGTGATTTTCTTCCTAAAGTAGCCAGCGGTGAAACAACATCAACATACAGTATCGGTTCATCTTCAACTCAATGGTTAAAGACAAATATCTCTGAAGGTGAATATTTCAGCGGTAAGAATCCCGGTAACCCATATTTTGAATTTGGACCAAACGGCCGCCCATACGATCCAGGTGACATTTATGATACAGCTGAACATAGAAAACAAGCATCTGTATATGTTGCAGGTGGAGTGGGTATTGAAAAAGATTTGAACGTAGGTGGTAGAATCTATGGTAGAATTGAAATCGCTAATACTTCTTTCCAATTAGTAATTACTTCAACAAACGTAGATCAAGTATTCCATCCGCTGTTTGCCTTGAACTCAGGAGAACAGTTTGTTTATGTTGACAACGTTGGACTTGAAAATGGTTTAACTTACAATCCATTTTCTGGAAGACTTGGTGTTGAATTATTGAAAGTTGTAAACACACAAACTGCTACAGCGACCACTGGCTCTATAAGAGTTGAAGGTGGTATTAGCGTCGGTGAAAATATTGTTACCAAAGAAGTTACTCCTCTTGAAGATGCAGAAACAGCCACTGAAGTATATGGACTAGGTACGACTTCTTCACAGTGGGCAGAAGCATACGTACACAATCTTTACACTAAAGTAATTGCATCTACTGATAACAGTAATATAGAAATTAAACCTCAAGGTGGTCGAGCTGACATATTTGGAGACCTTAGAGTTAGAGGCACTAACCCAATTGGAACTGCTCCTGTAGTTTCAAATACCTTGTATGTTACCATGGACGGTGATGATACCAATGACGGTCGAGCCATGGATGCAAGCCGTGCTTGCCGCACTATTGGCGGCGCTGTAAACAGCCCGTACTATCAACCAGGTACACAAATTTTAGTCAGTGCCGGCTTCTACTTAGAAGACAATCCTATTAGAATGAAGCCTTACACTTCTATTAGAGGCAGTGACATTCGTACAACATTTATTGAACCAATTAATAAAACACAAGATTTATTCCATGTCGACAGTGGATGTTATCTAAACTATATGACATTCTTGAACGGACGTTCAGGATTACTTGAAGGTGATTACGAACCTCAATTTAATAGAGGTGCCTATGCTACATCATTCCCTCCATTAGAAGGCGATGAGCGTATTGACTTGTTCCACTCTCCATACATTCAAAACTGTACTAATCAAAGTGGCCCATGGTTGAAAGATGGTACAATGTTTGTACCAAATCAAACAGTCCAAGTTCCTAGAGCAGTTGGCACAGGCACTTGGGTTGCTAATACTACTACGTTAATTGTTAATGTAAATGCTGGCACAATTACACAAGGCGATTCTGTAAATGCAGGACAACAGAATCCAGGGTTCTTCAATGCTCGTACATTGATGTTGGCTAACAAGCCATTCTTACAAGAGCAAGTTGTTGCCTATGTTGATGCTACATTCAACAGCGGATCATTTACATATAATGTGCCCAAGTGCAGACGAGATCTAGGACTTATTGTAGATTCTATCTCCATGGACATGTTGTACAACAGTGACAGTGATAGTATATTTGCAGGTCTTCAATATTGGAGTCAAAGCAGTTCTGCTATTCCAGGAGAAGAAACAACTACTACCGCAGCTATTACTAATCTAAAAAGTTTGGCAGCAACAGTGGCATTAAATGCTGGTGGTGCAACTCCTCAAACCACTGTTAACACTCTGTTCTCTACAATTACAAATATTATCACCAATGGAACAGTTAACATCAGTGATCAAATTTTAGCTAATGGATTACCAAGTACTGATTCAAATACAGTTGCAGCCTATACAGCATTGTTGGCTAACAAAGCAAGTTTGCAAACTCAAACATTGGCCTGGATCGCTACAAACCATCCAACGTTTGTTTATAACACTACTACATGCGCCAGAGACGTAGGATACATTATTGACAGTGTAGCATTTGACTTGTTACACGGTGGAACAAAACAAAGTGTTAAGTCTGGAGTTTATTACTACAACTACAGTACAACCAGCACAACTATACCTAATGAAATTCCGCAGACTACTGCGGCCTACAGTTATCTAAAGAGAATTATTCCTAACATTGTCACGGGTGAACCTCTTGCAACAGTTTATCAAACTGGAACAACACAGGTAATTATTGGTCAGCCAATTGCCAGCACCTATGAAGCTGAAGCATTGCAGGCTAAGATTGATGTTATCACTAATATTATTAGAAACGGTCCCGATGTTGTTACAAGTCAAGAACCTATTGATTTAGAAATTAACCCATCTGAAGAAGCAGTACACGCATTCAATCTATTAGAAGCTAATAAAACTTTTATCAAAGATGAGGTAATTGCTTATATTAATGCAACTACGGGTGTATTTGATTATAGTAGAGAATATTGCTACAGAGACGTGGGTATTCTAGTAGAGAATATTGCCTACGATGCTGCATTTGGTGGAAACCAAAAAGCAGTTGAAAGCGGTCTAGCTTACTATGACGGTGTTATCAGTAAGATATCAGGACAAGAATCACAGACATCAGCAGCCATTGATTATTTGAATCAAATGGTTCAATCTATTATTGTTAACAATACTTGGACTAATATATTAACGGTTCCGACATCAGTTGCACCGTTTGGTACTAGCTCTCAGGTTAGAAATACAGTATTACTAAACGGTGACATTGCCGCAGCCTCTTTAGACAGTTTGTTTAACACTGTAGTTACAATTATTAACAATGGTCCAGACGCTGCTCCTGCGGTATACAAATCAGCAGGACCCGACGCTGCCTTTGTTAGTGCTGAAATTTTAATGCAGGCTAATAGAAGATTTATTCAGGAAGATACAATCAACTATGTTAATAACTTAGTTAAGGCATTCCCTTATAGTAAAATAGCTTGTAAGAGAGACGTTGGATTAATTGTCGATTCTATTGCAACAGATTTACTATACCAGACAACTAACAGAAGTCAGAGTACTTTCTCTGGATTGCAGTACTGGGCTCAAGGAACATACACTGGTGATATTCCAGCGCAGATTGGCCCTACAATTGATGCAGTAACTTACTTAAAAGAGTTGTCTTTAAAAGTTATTAGAAATATCACACCAGCAGATGACCTAGTTAACAGATATCAATTTGCTGTTACACAGGATACTTCACTAACTCCTGCTAGTGCAGTTGAAGCCGCAATTATTTCTGCAGACTTTGATATTGTTCTTGAAATTATGAGAGGCAATAAGAAAGGCTGGACAGACCGCATTGTACCTAATGGAGATGAAACAAATCTACAAGGTGTTAAGAATGCCTACAATTTATTAATTGCAAACAAAGAATACATGGCTGCTGAAGTACTAGCCTACATCAATGCAATTCATCCAGACATTACATTTAACACATCTACATGTGCAAGAGATGTTGGACTAATAACTAATTCAATTGCCTTTGACTTAACACACGGCGGTAACAGACAAGCTATCCAAGCAGGTCTAAGTTATTATGCAGCGTCTGGTTCAACTAGTACCATCCATGGTCAAGAAACACAGACTATTGTTGCATTCAATAGAATTAAAGATATTGTAGCTGGCATTATGACTGGAACACCAGTTGTACCTACTACAGGTACTAATGTTGCTCAAGTACTGTCAACATCTACGGCAACTGTCACTGAAGTTGCTTATGTACAAGGTTCTATTACAACAATTACAGATATTATTATCTACGGTGCAACAGTAGCCGCTGACTTAACCAGCGTTGGCTTAACTGCAACTACTGCAACATCCGTAATCAATGGCTTCAATTTATTAAAAGCCAACAGAGAGTTTATTGTTGATGACGTAGTTAAATTTGTTGATTGGACCTACAATCAAGGTAGCTTCAATTACAATGAAGAAAAATGTTTTAGAGATACTGGATTACTAGTTGACGCAGTAAGTCAGGATATCTTGTTAGGCGGAAATGCTAAATCTATCGAAGCAGGTCTTGGATATTGGGTAGGAAACTACAGTTACATAACTGGCCAGGAAACTACAACAACACTAGCCATTAACCATGCAAGAGATATTGCCCTACAAGTTATTGCCAATACTCCTGTAACTGTACAAACTGGTACTGAGATTGCTCAAGTTATTAATACTTTCTTCCAATACGGTGGTGACTATATGCCACAAGAGGCTGTTAAGAGAGGATTTAATACTATCACCGATATTATTAATAGAGGTCCAGCGTTTGCTCCTCCATCATATATCGGTGGCGGCTTGTTTGCATTAACAGGTATCAATGGGGCAGACGTAAAGATTTCTCCAACAGTTACTTCAGTGACTACTATTACTACTGGAACATATCTTGTATCTCTTGATATGCCTACTATTGGTTTTGGTAACAATGCTACATTATACTTTGGTGATACATTAATTTACCCTCAAAGAGATTCCGAAGTTGAGGCATTGAGTTTAGAGTACACAGGAAATGCAAGTACTTGGAACCAACGTAAAGTTGATCCTATCGGTAGTATGGGTGGAAGTTTAGTCGACGGTGGAGTTATTAGTGCTCGTAGTCCTATTAACTCTTTTGTTTATGATGCGTTTACACAAGTTAACCAAGGTGGTCGCGGAGTTAGAATTACCAACGACGGCTACGCACAGTTAGTTTCCGTGTTTACAATTTTCTGTTCTACTGGTGTACAAGTTGACAACGGTGGTATTGCCTCCATTGTTAACAGTAACGCTAACTTCGGTGATCTTTGCTTGGTTGCTAAAGGATTTGGTAAGAGAACATTTAGCGGTACAGTTTATAATCCGATCAACAAAGCATACCCAGACGATGCAGAATTTAATCAATATTATCCAACTGGTTACTGGCCAAACAATGCTCAAGTTCGAGTATTCATTCCTGACCTAGATGATCGTCCACACATTTCCTTGGTAATGGAAGTAGTACCTCCAGACTTGTATACTGATTACACTGGTTCAGTAGTTCCATATGTTAACGAACAAGGATTTGAAGGGTTCTTAAATGCTGTTCCTAACCTAGGAGTGTTGTCTACAGGAACTATTACTATTACTGGAATTGACACTACTGGTATTGCAGTGGGCAATTCGTTGTACATTAGAGACCAATTTGGTAGCCAAACTGGCACCAATGGTATATTATACGTAGCTACCGATACTGTTGTAACTGACATTGGTTATCAAAGTGTTACATTGAGCAAAGCATTAATTAGCGGCGGTGAAGATCCAACAAATACTACCTCAACTATTAACGCTAACTACTTTAATTTATATTTCTGCGGTAATGCTTACTACACAGTATTAAGTAGCGAAATTGGTGACAATCCTATTCCAGTAGGAACAAATGTATTGAGAGATGCACCAACAGGCGACCAACGTCCTGAACACATTGCATCACTACAGCGTTTAAATTCTATAGTTGTTCAAGCAATTAAAAATGAAGCAATTGTTCCTACAACTGGAAATACTAGTACACAGGTTACAATGCCGTTGCTAACTGATGGTGGACTAGCAGAAACATTTATCAATCAAAGATTTGATAATATGATTGAAATTATCAATCCAACACTAGCAACTCCAGTGCAAGCAGATACACTAGCCGGAGCAGAAGCAGTAGTTAAACCAAGTTTAAGAACTAAGACTGGACCAACAGTGCAAGGTGCTGGCGCTGCCATTGCTTTGATTACAGAAAACTTAGATTACTTTGTTGAAGAAATTAGTGCGTATGTGCAAGATGCTTTCCCAACATTAGTGTATAATGATCTCAAGTGTCGTAGAGATACTAAATTAATATTACAACGATTAATTTATGATATTGAAACAGGCGGAAGATACAATTCAGTTATGATTGGCCTAAGTTACTGGCAACGAGAAGGAACGCATCATCTTGTTCAGCTAGGTGAAAACGTTACAAGAACAGACTTGTTCCCAGATGGTGCAAGTGTTAACTTCTACCAACGCAGTTATATTAGTGCCAGTGGATACGTATTTGAATACGTAGGTGCAGGAACGAACTATGGTGCATTGCCACAACGAGGTGTAGCAGATCCTGTTCAATCTAAAGAGGTTGTTCAATTAGACAGTGGTAAAGTATTCTTTACATCAACAGATCAAAACGGTGACTTCCGTATTGGTCCAGGACTAGTAATTAGCCAGGCAACTGGTGTTCTAAGTGGTAGAACATTTACTAAATCATTATTTGCTAATATGACTCCGTTCATATTAGCTATCGAGGCCGGAGGCTAAAAGGAAATATTATGGCATTGATTCCATTAAACACATTCAAGACAAAGACTAAAATTTTACCGTCGTATACTCCTACGACTTCAACTGTAACTGCATACGTTGCACCAATTGGTGTAACTTCAATTATATTGATGGCACAGGTAGCTAATGTTAGTACACAAACACAAACGGTAAGTTTTATTCATTATAGAAATAGACCCGTGTTACGTGATGCCCAAGGTAACGGTGCTCAAGATGCACAAACTCCGACTTATCTAGTCAAAGATTTTGCAATCCCGGCAGGTGATGCTGGAACTGTGTTATCAGGTAAACTTATTGTTGAAAGTTTAGATAGTGTTCAAGCATTTGCTAGTACTACTGGAACATGTCAGCTAACATTGAGCATCTTAGAAACTGCTAACAATTAATAGGATAATATATAATGCCAGGATTATTAAGTGGATCATTACTACGACGAGGAGGCAGCGGGGAATTCATTGACCTTGCAAGCGCCCAGCCTCAATTGCCGCCAACTGACACCACGTCCACGGGCTACACACTGGTAACAGATGGATTATTAAGAACTTCGTATCGTTCAAGTTTAGGTAACGTTGAATTTAGAAATGCCGAACTTTGGAGCAATTTAACCACAGGTACAATTAGAATTCTTGCCACAGGCACAGATATTATATCAACGAGTACTAACACTGGGTTGTTCGTAGTTAATGGAGATGTTGGTGTTTGGGGAACAATGAACATTGGCGAAGATATTGTTGTTAACGGCATCACTATTGGTCAAGGTTACGAAGGAATTAATAATATTGTTGTTAGAGGCGCAGCACTGCCCTTACCTAACGATTTTGAAACTGGACAATCGAGCATTGCTGTTGGCCACGACACTCTGTTAGGAATTGCAACTTCTTATAAAACTATTGCCGTTGGTAGGTATGCGCTAAGTTCTGGAACAGAAATATCAAATTCTATTGCCATAGGTGACAGTGCATTAAAACTTGCAGGAGTTTATCAAAGTGTAGTTATAACAACAATTACAAATGTTACGTTATCTAATCCAGTATTAATTACAGCGCCTAATCATAATCTAACAACCGGTACTGCTATTAAGTTGTTTAATATTGACGGCACCGTCGAATTGAATGATGTTGTTTATTATGTTGGAACTCCAACAACATCAACATTTGTACTGTATTCAGATATTCTAGCAACAACACCAATTGACGGTACTGGATTTACTCCGTATATTAGTGGAACAACTGGAACTGTTAATAGATTATACTATCAAGACAGCAACATTGCCATAGGTGCTGGTGCAGGTGAGTTATTAATAGATGGCGAAGATAATATTTTCATTGCACATAGAGCAGCCAGACTTTGGACCACAGGATCTAACAACATTATTCTAGGACAGAATACTGCGAAGTTTATTAACAGTGGCTCTGGAATAATCAGCATCGGTGGTGACAACCTAGTAGATGGACTAGACAACCAAGTCAACATTGGATCAGTATTCTATTATGATGGTAGAGGTTACGCATATATTGCTGCCGAGGTATCCGTTGGACTAGGAACCGACTCTACTGGTACAAGTTCTGGAGCATTGATAGTAGCAGGCGGCGTAGGTATTGCTGGAAACGTGTATAGCGAGCCTTGTGGTAATCCGGATGAAAACTATCTGTTGTATACTCCTAGAGTGACTACTACTTCAACAGCACCAACAGGTGCACGAATTGGAGATATTTGGATTGATGAAACTATTCCTGCATACCTCCAATATATTAAAGACGGCACTAGCACTTTCTGGATTCAGGTAGGTGCAGTATAAATTATGAAACGAGTAAACTAACATGGCATTAAATTTTCCAACAAATCCAGCTATTGGCGATCAATGGACCGTGGGTTCAAAAGTGTATCAGTGGAGTGGCGAGGCTTGGTTAGTAGTATCACAGGCATCGTCTGCAGCAACATTAATTGTTACTTCATCTACTAATGCAACCTCTACTAACTCCGGTGCTCTGCAAGTTGTAGGTGGCGCAGGTATTGGGGGCGACTTATGGATTGGTGGTACGCTATATTCGAATAATGCCCCTGTACTTACTACATCTACACTGAACGCTTCTATCTTTGGTGGTACTGACATTAATATTACTACTATAAGCACTGGATCCGTAACTTATCTAAGATTTGACAATACTAGTACGCTACAATCAGTAACTGGCCGTGGATTTACAACTACTAATAAAATAAATGTTACAAACATCACTGAATCTACGAATACCACAACAGGTGCTGTAACTATTGCAGGTGGCCTAGGAGTTGGTAAGAGAGTAAATTGTGAAAGTTTAAGAATAGCAGATAGTATTTTTGATTCAACATTAATTATAGTAAACGATACTAGCCCAGCATTGATAGATAGTTTCTCAGCAGCTGATTTTAGATCTGCAAAATACTTTATTCAAATATCATCAGGTGGTGGTGCAAATCACACAGCATCAACTGCAACTTTTCAAGCAGTTGAATTAATTTTAATTACTGACAATGTAGGCACAGTATATTCTACAGAATACGGGTTGGTTAGTACAGGCGGAGTTGGCAGCAGCGGTAGTCTAGGAGCATTTACTTCAGATTTAAGTATTATTGACAATACTGCAAGATTATATTTTACAGCATCGGCAGCAACAAACAAAACTATAAAAGTTCTCAGAACCGGCATGGCATCTTAAGGAGATAATTAGGCATGGCAACAGCTCCAACGCAAGACTTTATTGTAAAGTCTGGATTAAATGTCCAAGGTACATCTACTGTAACATCCTCTACAGGAAATACCAGCACGTTACAAGTTGACGGCGGAGCCGCCATCGCTCAAAATCTTATAGTCGGTACTGATGCTACTGTTTATGGAGATTTAACTGTTTATGGAAGCATTCCTAATGTAAGTATTACAACAGGAACTTTTACAAATTTAATAGTTACAGACCTTAGTACACTGAATGCAGTAACCGCAGGTGTAACTACAGCGACATCACTTGATGTTTCCGCTAGACTAGCAGTAGGCGGCTTGAGTCAACTTAATAATGCAACTCTAGCCAACGCTACAAACTCTACTTCTTCAACAACGGGCGCATTAACTGTCACTGGCGGCGTAGGAATACAAAAAGATTTATGGGTTGGCGGGCGTGCCTATGTTAACGGATTTGAAGTTGTAACTACAGCCACAGTTATTGCCAGTACATTGCAGGCAGTAAGTGAACAAGGTTCGACTACCACAGTAGCACTAGCTCTTTTAAACACATCTTCCTCTACTTCAACAACCACAGGCGCATTAGTAGTCAGCGGAGGTGTAGGAGTTGGCGGATCTATCAACGTTGAGTCAACTAGTTATATCAGCGGTTCAAAGATTTTAACTGCTGGAGATCTAGAAACTGTTACATATACTGCTACGTACTTGACCAATGATCCAACATCTGTCACTGGATTAGTAGCTGTAGCTGGTACAAGTACAGCCTACGGTACCTACAATTTTGGTACAGTAACAGACATACAAACATTCAACGATTATAATACAGCAACAAACACCGGCTTCTATAGCATAAATGATGCTACAGGTGCACCTGGTGCAATGACCTATATTGGATTCACCGGAATTGTAGATTTTAATCGCTTTGTTTTAAACATTAATTACACTCAGAATTCAGGACACACACAAGAGCTTGATATCTACAACTGGGTAACTGCAACTTGGGATACTTTTACAACATATTCTGGAAGCACTGGATGGTTCCAATTTATTTTAGGTATCATTGATCCAGCTCCTTATATTTCTAGCGGCGATGTTTGGACCAGAGTATATCACGTATCCAACGGCAGTCCAAGTCATAGAACATGGATTGATTATGCTGCCTTAGAAAAGAGTATTCAAGGTGGTCAAGGTCCTAGGGGTGCAACAGGCGCCACAGGTGCTCAAGGTCCACAAGGTCTAACGACTACCACCACTAGCACATTCTTATTCAATAATTTTACTGAAAGCAACAGCACTGATACTGGAGCAGTAGTTGTATATGGCGGCGTTGGTATTGGTAAAAACTTAAATGTAGGTAAAGATCTACGTGTAACTGGTAAGACAATATTCGATGACACAGTAACATTTAGCGGCAGTGCAACCTATGTTTTAAGCACGAATACTTACTATACAGATAACTTAATTGAATTGCATCTACACTCAAGTGATGTTAATTCTGTTTGGCCCAGTGACGATGGCAAAGATATTGGACTACGTTTCCACTACTATTCAGGTACTGATACAAATGGTGCATTGATACTTGCCAATGACAGCAAATATCTAGTTTGGTACGAAAACGCCAGTTCTACAAATACAAATGTAATAAGCAACGGTGTTTACGGAACATTTAAAACTGGTGCAATAGTACTAACAAGTACCACTGGTTCAGTGTCAACAAATACAGGAGCATTAACTGTAGCAGGTGGCGTGGGCATTGGCGAAAGTATATATGTAGGCAGCAATGCTACAGTAACAAATAATGTAAGAATACTAGGAACAACTAATGCTACTTCAACTACTACTGGTGCATTAACTGTAGCAGGTGGTGTAGGTATAGGCAAAGATTTACACGTTGGCGGACAAATTGTTGCTGCTTCAATTACCGCAACTATAATTACTGCTACTCATTTAACAGTATTAGGATCAGCATCAATACCAGGTGGCTTAACAGCTACTAACTTTACAACAACAGAATTAGTAGTTGTTGGAGTTGCAACTTTAAATGCTTTTGTTGCTGCAATTGCCACTGTTACTAATTTAACAGTATCAGGTTTGCGCGACACTGGCAACATGTCAGTGGAAGGTTGGTTTACAGCCAGCACTGCTACTGTTTACAGTTTAAACATACTCAGTAATCAGGCATCTACAAGTACAACAACAGGTGCGCTAGTAGTTGCTGGGGGAGTTGGAGTAGGCGGAAGCATTTATGCCGGCGACATTTATTCTAATGGATCTAAAGTATTAACCAGTGCAGGTGGCGGCGGCTACGTAAGTGCTATTAATGCTGGTACAGATACTGCGGTTAGTAGTTCAACTGGTATTATTACTATATGGAACACTAGTACACTTCAATCAGTGACCAGCAGAGGAGCTACTACTAACGTTGCTGTAAGTATAACAAACTTAACAGCAAGTACTGGAACAACTACTGGAGCACTAAAAGTAAGCGGCGGAGTTGGTGTTGGTGGTAGTGTCTACGTTGGGAACAGAGTAGGATTTGTAAACACAGCAGGTAATGCCAGTGCGGTCTATCAATTCTACAATACTCTTACAAATAGTTTAGACACGGTGTTTGGCTAACATGGCAACAACATTAACTAAACTGTTTCCCAACGGGGTACTTCAAACAAGAGTAGAATTAGACGAAATAACGTATAGTTCTATTAAAGTAGGACCTAGCGGTGTTTATGCAGCACAGTTTGATGAAATTAGTTTATCTACTAGCACTGCCGAACGCAGAACTAGTACAGGCACATACCTAGTCAGTGGGTACTTTGACGAATATACTATTGCTCCACCTCCTCCGATAACGTATTATACCAACAAGCAGGTATTTGGTGATCCTTCTTATTATTTGCCTATTACTAGATTGGGCGGAAAATACACAGACGGTACACATTTTAACGACGCTATTTTCGACGACTTAATAGTATTAGGATCAAGGGTAATAGTTAAGTGGAATAATCAACCTAACGAAATTGACATGGGCATAGTTACACTGGTTGACAAAGCTCCGTATTCATTTAGTAATCATTATGTTTATGTAACTAATCCAAGTAATTTTGCCGTGTCAGAACCATTTAACGGATCTCCTCTTGTTGATTATCAAGCATCGTATTTTAGAATAGTAGCACCATAACATGTAATTTTTTGTTTTAAAATATGAATAAATAGACATACTATGGCAAAACTCTTAACAGGAACACGAATTTATGGTACCGGCACAGTTGACACTCAACTGTTTGTAAGCGGATCTAATGCGGCAACATCAACTATTACCGGTGCTCTACAAATTGTAGGAGGCCTGGGAGTTGGGGGTGCTGGCTATTTTGGCGGCAACGTTAATGCATCAACATTTATTGGTAATTTAACTGGAGTTGCAACTACAGCCACGCTGGCTTTAAATGCTAATACTGCTACAAATCTAGCAGGCGGCGCAACAGGAAGTCTTCCTTATCAAAGTACTACAGGAACAACAGCAATGTTGTCTCTTAGCACCAGCGGATATATTTTAACCGCAGGCGCAACAGCTCCCCAATGGACTTCTACTAGTAGTTTAAGTGTAGGATCTGCTACTAATGCAGACAATGTTAAGACAGTTTTACAAACAGCAAGTGCTAGTTATTATCCAACATTTGTTGATGCAAATAATTCAACAGGCGCTTATGAAGCGTTATATACTACAAGTAGTTTTGTAGTCAATCCGGCAACAGGCGCAATTACTATTAGCGGATTAACAGTAAATGGTGTATCATCTTTAAATGGTAGAACTACTGTAAAGGATACAATCAATGCTGACACATCATACCCATTAGGTATTCAAAATGGTTCTCAGCAAATATGGTGGCTACGAGCACAAACAACTTCAAACAAATTTTCTCTACACTTGAACGGCACTGGCGATTTAGTAACAGTCGATACTAGTGGCACTGTCGGTATTGGATTTACTGCTCCTAACGGTAAACTAGATGTAGCAGGCGATTTATATGTTGGCGCAACACAGAATACTGCACGTTTTAAATCTGACGGTACAGATACTTTTGTAGATTCTATTCCGGTTGCCGGCGGAGTGGTTATTAGAACTGGTGGCAGTGTTGAGAGATTGAGAGTAACTGCCAACGGGGGCGTGGCCTTTGGTGGCGCAAGTAATTATGGTCTTGTTGGACAAGTACTACAAAGCAACGGCGATGCAGCTCCTACATGGACAGCTATCAGTGGTTTGTCTGCTGGTAACGCAACTACTGCTACAAATTTAGCAGGAGGTACAGCAGGTCAAGTTCCTTATCAAACTGCTCCGGGCGTAACAAGTTTTTATGGACCAGGCACAGCCGGCAATGTACTAGTTAGTAACGGCACAGGTGCTCCAACTTATAACAACACATTAACCCTAACAGGAACAACGGCAGCTACTTCAACTACTACAGGTGCATTACAGGTAGTAGGTGGATTTGGTCTAGGTGGTGATTTATTCATTCGTGGTGATATTGCCACCAATGACACTACATTTAATTTAATCAATGCCACTGCTACTACGGTTAATTTTGCCGGAGCTGCCACTGCACTCAATGTTGGTGCAACATCTGGTTCTACCAACGTAAGAAATAATTTAACAGTTAGTGGTAATCTAACAGTACAGGGCACCACAACCATTGTAGACAGTACTGTTACTAACGTTGCTGATCCTATTTTAACTCTAGGTGGCGGTGCAAATAATGCTGCTCCTACAGTAGACGACAACAAAGATCGTGGTATTGCATTCAAGTGGATGAACAACGGCGGTACAACAAGTACCGGATTCTTTGGATATGATGATAGCACCGGTTATTTTACCTACATTCAGACTGCTACAATTGCCAACGAAGTTGTCAGCGGAACTAAAGGTGCCATAGATGCTAATATTGCTGGTGGATCGGCACAGGCTTTGGTATATCAAAGTGCGGCTGATACTACAGCTTTCTTACCCGCAGGAACAAGCGGTTATGTATTACAAACCAACGGTACAGGCGCAGCTCCAAGTTGGGTAGCAGCCAGTGGTATTGGAGCAGGCAGTGCTACCTATGCTGACAATGTAAGAACTATTGCACAAACTGCCAGCGCAACTTATTATCCAACATTTGTTGATAGTAACAATGCTACTAATGCCTATGAGTTAGTTTATACTACTTCAACTTTTACTATCAACGCTGCCACAGGAGCAGTAGCCATCGGTGGAGCAGTCAGTATCAGCAGTGGTAATAATACTGTTACTACTCCTACATGGGAAAAATTTAAATTAGTAACAACCGGAGTTACTGCCGCAGCTCGTCAAGGCAGTGACGGCAACGGATTAAACTTCACAAGTAATGCACTATGGAATGGTGCATGGAGTGAAGACGATGCTACTAAAAAGAAATTTGCCTACATACAACATTTAGGCAATAGCAGACACGAATTTAGAACCGCTGCCTCAGGGGCAGGCGTTTCTTGGATTACAAGTTTAACGTTAGATGACAATGCTGGTACATTTAACGTACCAGTAACAATCACTGCTACTACTGCTAGTGTATCTACTTCAACTGGTGCGTTAATAGTTAACGGTGGCGTTGGCATTGCTGGAACATTGTTTGTTGGCGCATTAAGAGCTGACTCGTCAACTAGTGCAACAACCTGGACAGTTAACTATAATCCGGTTACTAAAGAACTAACGACGGCTACGGCAGGTTCAACAACATCTGCCAGTGGTACAGGAACAACCAGTACATTTGTAATTCAAAACTCTACTAATGCTACGTCAACTAACACAGGCGCACTACAAGTATGGGGTGGTGCTGGCATTGGCCGAGATTTATATGTTGGCGGCACAATTTACTCAGGCGGCAATCCTGTTTCACCACTGGCATCAACTACACAAGAGATTATTGCTACGGCAGGTCAAACATCATTTACTTTAAGTGCTGGTTATATTGTTGGTTATGTACAAGTGTTTGCTAACGGTATATTGTTGAACACTGGTGATTATACAGCTACCAATGGAACAACTGTAGTAGTTGTTGAACCACGTAAGGCCGGTGATGTCATGCGTTTTGTTGCTCCAGTGACTTATGTTGTAAATTCCGGTAGCAACGCAATAACAGCAGGACAGGTTAGTGTAATAGCACAAACAGCCAGCGCAACTTATTATCCAACATTTGTTGACAGTAACAATGCAACATCTCAATATGAATTAGTCTACACTACATCAAGTTTCTCTATTAATCCTGCAACAGGACTGGTAACTATAGCGGCTCCTGCAGGCGGAGATGGTATCCCTGCATTCAGAATAACACAGGGCACAGCACCTAGTACATTTAACTGGGCTAGTTCAATTCTAAATTCTAGTCTGTCTGGTGGTAAGAATTTACTTAATATAGTCGGACAGGCAGAAAGCGGCAACAATTCTGCATACTTTGGATTTAAGTATGTAGGTGCCGGCAATGCATTAAACTTTGCAACCATAGGTTTGTTTGGTGCCGATAACCTACTTAACGTATTAGGTAACGGTAACGTTGGTGTTGGTACAACCAGCCCCGGCTACAAACTTGTTGTTTCAGGAAGCACAGCGGCATCTGCGACCACAGCAAGTTCAATATTATTACATTTGTTTAATTCTGCAACAGACGGAACCTCACCAGCAAACCAGGTTGGTATTGGATTTGGACAAAGTACTACTCGTTCAGCTATCGTTGCCGGTACATACGGAAATGATTATATAGACTTTTACACCAACGGTGATATAACAACTCCTAAAGTAAGAATGCGTTCCACTGGTGCGATTGCATTTAACGGAGTTAGTAATTATGGTACTAGCGGTTATGTATTAAAGAGTAACGGTGATGCTGCTCCAACCTGGGTTGATCCAGCAACGTTGAGTGCATCTGCTACAACTTCTACTTATTTGGCCACAGTACGACAAACTGCCAGCGGCACATACTATCCTGCGTTTGTTGACAGTAATAATAGTAGCATTGCCTACGAAGCATATTACACAACAAGTACCTTTACAATTAATCCCGCAACAGGTGTAGTAGGTATTAATGGTGTTGGCGGCACAGCTCTTAATATTACTGTTCCTTCTACAGTCACTGATAGATACTTTATTAATGCAACTGCCGCAGTAAACTCTTTTAGTATCTACGATAATGCCAATACTCCATACATAAACAGTTATGCTGGTATGACATTCCGCGCAAATCAAATTGGCGGAAGCGGCGGACTAATTAACTTCACAGGCGGTAACGTTTATGTTGCAAGCAACCTTGGAGTTGGTATAAACGTACCTAGTACAAAACTCGAAGTTTCTGGAAATATTGGCCTTTCCCCGGGTGCCACTGCTGGTATCATCAGAAGAACTGCTGTTAACGGTAGCAATGGCATACGAATCCAAGGTAATGCTACTGATACGATAAACACTGATGCAGCCGCAGGTGCATATATAACTGTTGGCGGTGGTGTAATTGGTGATACATATGAGGGCAATATTGACATTGTTGCCTACGGTGGAAATGTTGATGCTAACCGCAATCAAATTAGATTTAGTAATCGTTCCGGTACCAATACTATTGCAGAACGTATGCGTATTGACAAAGACGGTAATGTTGGTATTGGAAATGCATCGCCGACTGCAAAATTAGACGTTAGCGGTACTATCCGTACTGAATTCTACGGAACTGACACGTCGAGTCCAGCAGATGCAATGAACATTACAGGCAATGGTGTTGCAAGAGCACTAGGTACAGGTGCAAGCCTTACATTCACAGCTCCTGCTAATACAGATGGCTCTAACATGTGGGCACAGGCTAGAATTATAGGCGGCGGCGACAACAGTAGTAACGGTGATGCTAACGGTGCCTTAACATTCCAAACAAGATCATTATATAATCCTGGCGGCGGAGGCTCTTGGAACTGGCGTACTGTTATGACCCTAAGGGCATCTGGCGCAGTTTCTTTTGGTAACGGTGGCACATCTGTTGGCACTAGCGGATATATATTAAAGAGCAATGGTAATGCTGCCCCAAGTTGGGTTGATCCGAGTACTGTAGGTGCAAGTGTTTCGTTAACTAATACCTATATTGGGTATGGTTCAGCAAGTAATACTGTTACAGGTAGTAGTAGTCTAACATGGAGTGGATCACAATTATACGTATCCGGTACCAATACATCTAGTGTTCCGTTACTGGCTCTAAGAGCAACCGGAACTGGCTCATTCCAACGTGGTGTTCAACTATTCAATACCAGTTTAGGTGTTGGTGATTCTATTATGTATTCAGTAGGTATCGCTGACAGTTCTAGACAAATGGGACAGATGTATTATGTCTATGCTGGCTCGAACTCTGTTAACAATAGATTGTCATTTGGTCTGCACAGTGTTGACGATGTATTAAACATCACAGGAAATGGATATGTCGGTATTGGAACTACATCCCCAGCAGCCAAATTAGATATTAAACTAGCGTCTGATGGAGATTTCCTAGTAGGTCGACATAGTGCTAGTACTGCAAAATTAATTTATGCATATCAATCAGGTTCTGACGGGTATCTAGAACTAAGAACTGGTGCAGACGCTATTGTTAACAAAACTATCTGGTTACACAGGTACTGCCGGATACACCTTAGCTAACTTTGGTGTTGGCCTTACTTCACCAACTACTAGATTGCACGTTCAAGAAACAGGCGCAACTATCTCCGGTGGCAATGCTATTAACGGTACTTCCATGAAGGGTATCATGGTTAACAATGCGCTTAACGGAGACGAGTCAGTTGGTCTTTGGTTTAGCACTGGACCTGGAAGTCACTGGAGCGGCATTAGTGGACAAAGAACTGCAAGTGCATCGACCTGGGGTACACATTTATCGTTCTACACACACGAAGACGCCGCCGTAGATTTAACTTACACGCGAGAAAGAATGCGTATCAGTTCTGCGGGTAACGTCGGTATTGGACAAACATCGCCGACTTACAAATTAGATGTCAGTGGTACAGGTAGATTTACAAATACTTTAACTGTTGGTATACCGAATGGTAGCGGCTCTGGCGATAATAACGTAGCAACATTATTCAGCCAAGACTACAGTGGTTGGGCAACAATGTTTGCAGGATCTAGTGGTAGCTCTAACGGCTGGGGTATATTCTGGGCAGGAAATCAAAGTGCTGCCTACGGTACCAACGGTACAGGCGGCCCTGGTAATATCTGGAGTAACAGTACTAATCCCAACGAACTAGTATTTGTAGGTAATGGTAGAACAGACTGGACTCTCCAATTGTACGACGGTAGAGTATGGCAGCGTGGTGCATTCTATTGTGCAGGTGACGTTTATTCTAGCTATTCTGATCTACGATTAAAAACTGTTGTAGGTAAGATAGAACGTGCTGTAGATAAAGTACAGGCAATTGAAACATTCTACTACGAAGCCAACGAAACAGCATTAGAACTGGGAGCAAGCAAAGGTCGCAAGATTGGCGTAAGTGCTCAAAGTGTTAAAGAGGTTGTACCCGAAGTTGTAAATACAAGTCCACTATCGGAAGAGTACATGACTGTACAGTACGAAAGACTGGTACCGTTATTAATTGAAGCAACTAAAGAACAACAAACTATGATTGAACTACTACAGAAAGAACTAGCAGAACTGAAAAGCAAGTTGGGAGTAGAATAACATGGCATTTATTATAGGTGGCGCTAATGCAGGATCAACCGGTGTTACTGCCCCTTCATTTACAACAGCTACTAGACCCAGCAGTCCAATTGAGGGACAGATAATCTACAATACTTCTAATCAACTATTGGAAGTATATGCTAACGGTGCATGGCGTCCTGTTAATAACAATGCAACTTCTTCTGGTTTCTTATATAGACAAATTATCACAACTAGTTACGTTATGGGAGGCTACAAAGATAGCAGTCCCTGGCGTAATGTTAATAGAATGGTACACGCTACAGATATCTGCACCAATTTGGGCGATCTATTAACCCATGTTGCAGTTTACACCAGCGGTGCATGTAGTTTAACCAAAGGATTTATTTGGGGTACAAATACGTTTGGTGCCGGTACAGTAACCTGCGCTATAAATCTTGCCACTGAAACTTCAGCAGGAACTAACAGTGTTTGGGATATAAGGAACAGTCGTGATGATATGGGCACAGGTTTTCAAGAACATCTGTATGCCTATATCACAGGTGGTGGAACTACTGCTGTTGACGTATTCAATTTGACCAACGAAACTATGTTGTCAAATCTCAGTCAAGCTAGTTATGTAGGCGCAGGAACTGGCGCAAGTGCAATCAGCGATGAAAAATGTTGCTACTTCTGGGGAGACAGCGGCGCTGTTACTAAATTTATTTTTAACACTCACACTTATTATTATGATCAAACACAACGAGCGCTGGATAGAAACACAGGCTTGGGCAGTGGTGGAACATTGTTTGGACCTGAATATATTAGACAAACATACTACGGATCGGGATCTAATCTAAATGTATCTCCGGGAGCTCATGGCCAACAAAAAGGCATCAATAGTAAAGTAGGTAAAGGTTATGGCGGCAATGAAGGTACATATAATGGCGGCTATAATCTACGAAGATTTGTATTCAGTACTGAAACTTATACCACGGTGGCTAAACCTATAGGTAATAGTGGAGAAGAAAATTTCGATATGGGACAAGCTCATCAATATATGATGGGCATGTATGATGGAGCACAAAATAATCGTGGATGGAAATTTACCTATGCCACAGATAACGGATTTGAATTAAGCACGGGCTCACTGAGAACAGGAGTACCCGGCGGGAGCTCCGGCCACTGCGTATGGAAGTAATTTGGAGATAACATGGCATTTAAGATCAATAATACAACAATTATGGATACTACGGGAATTAATGTTCCTACGTTTGTATCATCAGGGCGCCCAGCGAGTCCAGTAACCGGTCAGATAATTTACAACACACAAACAAACTTCATGGAAATCTATGACCAGGGGTTATGGAAAGACGTTACGCAAAACGTTAGCGGAGGCGCATTCTTGTATAGACAAATTATAACGTCTAGCTATGTCATGGGAGGTTATAAAGATCTCAGCCCGTGGAAAAACGTAAACCGCATGGTCCATTCTACAGACATTACGACTAACTTAGGGGACTTATTATCATATGCTGGAGTTTATACCAGTGGAGTAAACAGCTTAACTAGAGGTTTCCTATGGAGTGCTGATGATAGTTGGCCAGGAACTAGCGCACAAACTGTGGCAATCAACCTTGCTACTGAAACAAATGCTGGCATTAACAGCGCTTGGAATATGAGCACGGGTCGCAACGATTGCGGTACTTGTTTTAAAGAACATTTGTATGCGTATATCACAGGCGGCGGCAGCGGATCATTAGATTTATTTAATTTAACCACAGAAACAATGAGTGTTGGAGCAACTAGTCCGGGAGTTGGCGGCGATGAACAAGGTGCTATAACATCAATAAATGATGAAACTGTAGGATATTTCTTGTCAACATCTGCCAGGAAGATTAATTTTGCAAATGCCACAAGTTACACTATATCTACTCCTGGTGGAGGCGCCAATCAAACTAGTGGACAGCAGAAAGGTATTAACTCTAAATTAGGCCGTGGCTATTTTGGCAACGAAGGAACTTACAACGGAGGTTACAATCTTCGAAGATATGTGATCTCAACCGAAACATACACTACTGTAGCCAAACCCATAGGTGATTCCGGCGAAGAAAACTTTGATATGGGACAGGCTTGGCAATATATGATGGGAATGTATAACTCCGCTGGACAAAATAACCGCGGTTGGAAATTTACCTATGCTACAGATTCTGGATTTGAACTAGGAGCCGGTTCTATCAGAACCGGAGTACCAGGCGGAAGTTCTGGCCACTGTGTCTGGAAATGATAATTATATACATACAAAAGAGGAAGTAAATGCCAAAAGAATTAACCACAGAACACGATAATTTAATAAATTTGTCTATTAGCAGATCTTGGACTATGCCCGAATTTAAAATTAAAAACTTTGTGGGCAATGCTCAGATTACACCGTATGCTAAACTCAAGCAGTACTTAACTGAATTAAGCGGACGACAATCTGCAGTTGAAAACATGGAATACGAGCACAGTAAGTTACAATTACAGATAGAACTAGAAAAAGAATTTGCAGAATTAGCAGATAGTCCTGCTAAAAGAAAATTACACGAGTTAGAAGTATTTAAATTAACAACTATGTTTGAAAAATCTTCGTATCGTCTGCGTGATACGTATGCAGAAAGAGACTTGTATATAAAAGTGATTGAAGATTTTAATAACAGCCCCGAAGCCACTCTGCCTGATGGTCGTCGGTTAATGGACGTATTAGATGATCCAATAACATGCGAACAGTTAGAAAGAGAACACTGGACACTACGATTGGCAAAACAAACAGCTATGGACATGATTGCCTATGGTCGTGCTGGAGTGGGTAATATGGAAGCCGTAACTATGTTAGAACCTGATCAACAAATGGATGTAATGAAGATGGCCTGCGAGTTCTTCATTAGAAATGAAAATAGAACAACAGCATTATTGAATGCTACTAACGAAGCATTAATGTCAAATAGACTGCCACCGTCCGCACTAACAGCACAGTTAGTATTCAATGGACAGCAAATATCTGTTTCACAACAGGGAGAATAAAATGTACCTACTATTTAAAAATCCAGGAGAACAACGACAGGGAATAATTAAACGTGTTGGCGACTATCTTGACTATGTAGTGGGATTTCTCGATGATTCAGTTAAGGATATTGTTCCAATTTCTCATTTGGATGCAACAATAATAGAAGATGAAGCAGTAGCATTAGCATGGAAATTTGTAGGAAACTATGCAGGGTATGTAACAGTTAGAGCAAATACATTAGCCGATGACCAGTTAAATATTATTTCTAGCGCAGAGCCCGATGCTATAAAAGTTAAGTATTACTTAACTGATGATGACAAAACAAATGCTGCTAAGTTTATGAAAATTGCTCTAAGAAAAATTCTTGACGAAGTTTATGATCGCAGACTCGAACAACTAAATCTCGAAGTATCTACATTAGAAACAAAAACGTGGGCGGCCCAATTGTCTGAAGCCCAGGCATTTCAACTTGATAATACCAAACCGACTCCGACTTTAGACGCTCTTGCAACCGCCAGAGGAATTACAGTATCTGAAATGGCTGTAAAGGTAATTGCCGCATCTAACAACTACAATGCACAAGTAGCCAACATGTTAGCATCCAAACAGACTGTTGAGGCTGAAATTAAGGCTTGCCAAAATATAAGTGATTTAAACATATTAATACATCAGAGATTTGGTTATAATATGCCTGTAAAACAGCAAGAAGCTCTTGGATATCAAGGAAGTTCAGTGTATAATTTGTAAATGTTCTCCATACCAATTAACTTCAAATTAGACGAAAAACAATTTAAAGAATTTTACGACTTCCTAAGTGAACATAAAGATGTTATACATGATCTTTATTTTACTTCGAGAATGCCTCCGTTTGTGCAGGATGCCATGGGCGATGTTTTCGACATCAATGATACTGCACCTATCGAAGCGGCCTTGTATATTCAAAATACGCTAGGCATCCCTGTATCAGCAACTTTTAATAATATCATGGTTAGACCTAGTCAAGAAAATCTTGACTTGTTTATACATAATTTTAAAATGCTCTACGATGCAGGGGTGCGTTCTGCAACTATTCCCCACACGCATTGGATTGCTACAGGACAAATACAGCGGGCATTCCCCGACCTGTTCATTAAGAATACAATTCTAAGGAATGTTGTACAAGCCAATGATGCAGCCAAACTAGCAGAAGCAGGCTTCCATTATGTAAACCTTGATCGAGACTTAATGAGAGACAGAGATGCTCTCATTAAGATGAAAAAGGTCAAAGACAAGTACGGTATTAAATTAAGTCTATTAGCCAATGAAGGCTGTCTAGGTGGTTGTGCTGTAATGGACGAACACTTTCAATTCAACAACACTAGAGGTCCAGATGGAGCACAGTACTTTAATGATACAATCAGTAGAGTGAGTTGTACTAAATGGGACTACGAAGATCCTAGCACTCCATTAAAGACTGCAAACTTTACACCTTGGAGAGAAGATTGGGTTGAATTATTAGAATTTGTTGATGTTATTAAAATGCACGGTCGCGAGTCAGTGTCTAGACTCTATGAAACTATGGATATTGTTAGACGTTATAAAAAGAATGAAGAAATATTGTTTGATACATTCAATGAATACCTAACAGATACAAATTTAAAAGATCGCCCGATTGACGCTTGGCGTAAGAAAATTAAAAATTGTAAGTTTGATTGCTGGGACTGTAATTTTTGCGATAACTTATATGCTGTCAAATCTAAAATAACCGCAGATCCTAAAGTATTAGCAGTAACAGAAGAACTGGTAAATTCTGTTAACAGTGATTTTAGTTCAGACGTGCAAGGATTAACATCTCCTAGAGTTCAAAAATTAATATATGCCCTAGCAAAGCGTAGTTCTAAATATCTAGAAGTAGGCAGTGCTTTAGGTGCAACGGCAATTGCAGCCCTAACAGCCGGAGTTGAAACTCATTGCGTAGACAACTGGGGCGAAAATGTACAGCCTATGAGTCATGAATTCACTTTGCCCGATAATACTAAAGATGAATTCTTAAATAATATCAAAGGATACAACGCACACATTCACGATAATGATATGATGGCCACAGATCTCAGCAAGATTAAAGATGTAGACTTGTTCTTCTATGATGGTCCCCATGATGTTAATGCCACAGTCCGAGCAGTAAAGTACTATTCAGAATGTCTAGCAAAAACAGCAATACTAATCTTTGATGATGCAAATTGGAAAGGTGTAGTACAGGGCGCAGATATGGGAATATCGTTGGCAAAGTTAACTCCTATCTATAAAAAGATGATGTTAAATTCTCCAGAAAACAAAGGTCAATGGTGGAACGGATTGTACATAGTTGTAGTACAAAAAAATGATTAAAAAATTTCCCATAGTAGCAGCAGATGTATTTGCTAAAACAAATGTTGGTACATCTGAACAACGACAGCAATTACTAGACGAGGCATGGGGTGCATTTATGGCCAACGATGCTGAAATGAGCTTTAGTAATAGAGGCAGCTGGCGCAGTTATTTTAAGTACAAGAATTTAGACTGGTTCATGAATGAACTAAAACTGCTAGTCAATGAAGCAGGAATACATTATCAATCAATGGATCCTATCTACAAAGAAAAGACCACTCATTTTATTGCTCCTGAAATCAAGTACTGGACTAATATTAACAAACCCGGCAGCAGGAATTCTTTACATGATCACAAACTATACCATTATGTAGCAGTCTACTATCTGCAAGGTACTGGTACAGGCGATATTGTATTTTCTAATCCTAACAATGTATTAGAAGGTTGTAATCCTTATGCTCCTTTTGTAAGTCCTATAGCGTTTAGTCCCAACGACGGAGACTTGTATTTGTGGCCAGCTTGGCTACCTCACGAAACTGAAGTAAACACATCCGACCGCCATAGAATAAACATTGCGATAAACATTAGATTTACCGCTCCAGGAAACTTTGATTAGTAATATGAAAAAAATAGAATTCTATAGCGATATACACGGGTTAACAAGTACAGTACCTATTTTAAAAACCAGTGAAGCACTGCCTAAATGGGTTAATACTCTAAGAGCAGATTACAAACAAAATTCCAAAGAAAAGTCACATCTATATCGTTGTCCGGGAGTATTTGATCTGTTTACCACGGGCTACATTGTTACTGCCTGGCACGATATTACTCTAAAAACTGACGGTGAAAACTACGGCTGGGAATTGCCTAGTGCAGAACTGCAAATTTTAATGGGTGCTAATCAACTGGCACAGGCACACAGCCACAGAACTACTGCTAAACATTTGCCTAGACCACCTTGGGCACATCCTAGTGTACTAAAATTAAACACACCTTGGCATGTAGTTGCTCCTAAGGGTGTTAAGTTTTTAATAACACATGCCCCTTACCCTGATAGTTTTGAATTTCAAGCCATGAACGGTATATTAGATCCTGGAATTAGTACTGAAATTAACATACAATTAGACTGGCATGTCCCTGCAGGTACGCACGTTATTCGTGCAGGTACTCCGCTGGCACAGCTTATACCCTTATCAGAAGAAAATTTTGAACTGGTTGTACGGGATAAAACACCGCACGATGAAGAATGGTCTCTAAAACGTAGATTTGTCAATGGTATGAGCTATATGCTAAACAGACCTAGAATTAAAAGACTCTACGAAGAGCACTTTAACCTAGACAAACCGCAGAAAACTTGTCCATTTAGCTTCTGGAAAAAGAAGTAATTTAGCTCATTTCCTGTAGGCTAATAAGAGTTTAACTCTTAATAAATAGCTTATAATTGGAACATTAAATGAGCATAGCTAGTCAACTATCGTTTTCAACCGCGACATCCTTGTTAGCCGGAGCCGCGGGCTCAATCCCCTATCAAACAGCATCGAGTGCTACTACATTTTTAGCTATCGGTACTAACGGTTATGTATTAACTAGTAACGGATCAGCACCTTATTGGGCAGTGTCTAGCGGTGGATCTAGCGGGTCAAGTACTAGTACTAATACTATATTACAAACAGCTAATGCAAGTTATTATCCGACATTTGTTGATGCTAATAATGCAACAGCAACCGGAGAATTATTCTATACTACAAGTAGCTTTGTAATTAATCCACAGAGTGGTAGAGTTGGTATCGGCACAACATCTCCCGGTTCGAGGCTGGAAATAAAATATGGAGTACAAGGTGCGCTAACACTTCCTCTTACAATCAACCCAGGGTTTTATCAATCAGGATCTTCTACAGGAATAGGGTTTCTAACAGACGGTGATACAACATACACAAAGGGCGCTCTAGTTTATACAAGTAATGGCACTGGTTGGAATATCGGAGATTTCCAATTCTTAATGCGTAATGACAATAATACTAACCCTGTAACCTTGTCCGATGCAGTAATGACTATCTATCGTAACGGTAATGTAGGCATCGGTAACACTAGTCCTGCAAATAAATTTGTCGTTAGTAATAGTGGTGCAGCTGGTTTAGAAATCGCACCAACTGGTGGATTAAGTTCAGGACCTGCTATTATTTCTTATAATCGCAGTGGTGCAGCCTACACCCCAATTACTAGTTATGGACTAAATCATGCATGGTACGCAGGCAGCGCAGGTACTACTCGAGCAGTTGATATCGATTCAAGCGGTAATGTATTTGTTGCAACAACTGCTCAGTTAAACACTGGATTTACTCATAAATTAACAGTCAATGGAAGTATTGTTTCAGGATCGTCTGCAAGTACTAACGGCACTATTATGTTGCAAGGTTATTACGGATCTAATGGTGCGTTAACAAACTTTGGTACAGAATATAGCAGTGGCGGGCCTTCTATTGGGTATGCGTGTTATCCATCAAATGCAGGAGCTGGAGCATTTTTCTCATCATATAATGCAGGAGCAATCGGTAGAGCAGCAATGAATATGAGTGATTCTGTAAAATGGTATACAGGATCGAGTCAAAACATAGCAATTGGTTCTGCGCTAACAATGTCTGAAAAAATGCGGTTAAGTAACGCAGGGGGTCTTAGTGTAGGAACAGCATCGGATGGTGTTGCAGGAGAAATTCGAGCATCTAATGAAATCACAGCCTACTATAGTTCAGATATTAACTTAAAAGAAAATATTAAATTAATTGTAGATCCTCTGGGTAAGTTAGAACAGATTCGTGGAGTAAGCTACGATTGGAAAGATGAACATATCCAACAGCGCGGCGGCGAAGATGGGTATTTTGTAAGGAAACATGACATAGGTGTTATAGCACAAGAAGTAGAAGCAGTGCTTCCGGAAATTGTAGCCACAAGAGACGACGGTACAAAAGTGGTTAAATACGAGAAGCTTGTAGCTTTGTTAATCGAAGCTGTCAAGGATCAGCAACGCCAAATTAATCAGATCTCACAGGCGCTGCAAAACATGGCCGTTAAATAAGGAGGCCGCAAGAGAACTTTATGCCAGGAATTTTACCAGCAACAGGATCAGCAATTGCCATGGGCAAGGTCCAACAAGCATTTAATAACGTAACCCCAGGAACGGGAGGTAATGCCCCTACAGGTACACAGAACGTTAAGTTAAGTGCAGTGCTTGGTGTTAACTATGGCGGTAAAGTAGCTGGAGCATCAATTCCGTTCTCCTCAACTCTTGGTGGCAAAGTTACTCCAAATCCTTACGTACCATGAAATTAACACAAATAAAAAACATACTGCCTAAAATTATCGTCGGACCAAGTAAATGGGAATTAGATTCTATCACTTACTACGATAGAACATCCAATCTCCAAACGTTAACTAAATTTTTAACAAGAATTCAAGACCTTCAAAGTTTAAAAACTAAAGCAACTGCTGAGGAAAAACAAGAACTTGAATACCTTGTTCAATTATTAGAAGACCTAGACGAAGAAGAATGTTTAGAACTTTTAGGCAGAACTGAAGAAGACCACAAAACTTCATTTATCGAAAACCTAGCAAGAACTAGCGCCATTGAAATCTTAACTGGAGGAAAAATCAGCTTTGAATCAATGAATACCGCTTGCAAATTGAGTCCTACTGACTTTATACTATGTGCTAAACGCACTCAAGATTTAATCAATGCTATCCAAAGTTTGGTTATCAAGGGTGAAACACTTAGTATGGATGTTGCAGGCACATGAAGAATAAAAGCGTATTTTCATCAAGCAGTTGGTCAAATAAAAAAGGTAAGTTAGCAGTATTAATTCCGTGTAGAGATACACTGCATTCTGCTCACGCCCTTGCACTAGCTGAACTGGTTAAATTTAATACAATGAATAACATAGACACTCATGTGTTTATGGATGCCAGTACTATTTTGCTCACACAACGAGAACGTTTAGCCACTGCCGCAGTCGAATTGGATGCAGAATATGCACTATGGTTAGACAGCGACATGGTATTCCCTGCAACCACAGCAGTTAGACTTATGAGTCATAATGAACCTGTAGTGGCGGCTAACTATGTTCGACGTCAAAAACCTTACAAAGGTGTTGCCTACGAAACTATCGGCGACTGGGAAAATCCCCTATCATTTGATGTGCAAGACGAACTAGTTCCAGTTGCAGGTATAGGTATGGGATGTATATTAACCAAAGTCAGCATTTTTAAAGAACTTAGCAAACCCTGGTTTGATTTCCAGTGGAGTCCTGAGTCAAATGATTTTCTCGGTGAAGACATGTACCTATGTCAAAAAATAGCCAACGCTGGATATACGGTTAAAGTTGATACAACATTAAGTCAAGAATTGCATCATCTTGGCACATACGCATTTAACGTAGATTTGTTAGATTAAATCTAACAGCAATTCTAGTTTAGCTCTAATAATTTTATTTGTAAAAGAGTTCTTAACGCCCTGGTGCAAGGGCTTAGGGTAGTTTTCGTAATCGCACCAAGCATACCCTGAATGTTCTTCATTGAGTGTTGGGGTAAATTCTCGATCAACTAACAACACGTAGGTGTTATACTGAAAGTGTTGATCATTGCTAACAAACAGTTCTAAGGGAATAATCTTTTTAATAGTAGGAGCTTTTCCTACTTCTTCTTCTATTTCTCTTGTTAACGCATCGTAGGCAGTGTTATCAGTGGGTTCTTTCTTGCCGCCAACAAGACCCCAAGTACCAGCTGTCTTACCTTGTGTGCGTAGTAGAAATAAAAATCGACGAGTATCTTTGGCAAGAAAGATCCCGCCACTGCATATAACTTGATTTAAAGAATTAGTCGCCATAGTTTTGCTTCGTAGATACCTTCATAACTCTTACTCCAAGAACCTTCATTCCACTTGTACTGTGTTCCTGTATATGAGTTAGTTATGTAAGTTACTTCCGTAGCGGCTGCAGAATCGAATACAATGCTCCATGCACCGCTATTCCATTCTATGATGTCATTAGCATGTGCTTGAAAATCACTGAGGTCTGTGTTCTTCCAAGCGTCTGGACCATCGTAACCTGGTTGCCCGTAATGACTGTTAATATTAATATCTTCTAAGATTAGATACCTTGTACCGTTAGCAACTCCTGTGGGATTAAATGTTTCTGGATTTATAACGGCATCAACTGTACCCCTACCTGAAATGGTAGTATTGCTTGGTATCGTATCGTTGTCGATACTTAATCTCATGGCAAAATCATCGCTGGGATCTAAGCTGAGATAAGCAATAACATCGTTGCCAGCAGGTTGTGTAAATCTCAATTGACTTAGCCCGGCTCTAAACTTGCCAGGATACATGTCTAATAATCTAGGCCATGAAGAAATATTGTTTGGATTAGCAACGTCTATGTCATCACCTTGACCATTTCTAGAAATCAATCTTGCTGTGTTATTAAGCACTAATAAATCAAAGTCTCCAGGAGTAACTGTTATAGTAGCATCCGGACTTGCGTTCTCAAACATCTCTGCGGCATTTACATCACTGTATTCAGTATGTATAGTACCTTGGACAGTTTCAGCAAACATGTTAGAAATAATTTTAGTAATGATACCTAATTTTTTAACTTTAGCAGGTGGAGTGATCCATATAGGTGCAGAGAACGTTATAGTCATTATGTCAATATCTTCGTTGACGCCTTGTGGGACTGTTCTGCTACTCCACGTTTGATTTTCCAATGTTATAGTTGATAAACTTGTCCAATCAAGATAGTTGTCTGTTGTTTGAATTTCAAAACTAGGATTAAAAAATACAACTAACTGTTCCCATATTTGTAGTTTTTGTTCAGTGTTAGTTGACCATATGTCTGCAGAAAATGTTATCTTATAAGGACTAGGCATTATACGCTCAATAGTATAATTATTACCCTGAACGTTTAAGTATTCGTTGTTGTCTTCATCGAACGCACGTTCTCTAATATGGACTTTACTGACAAATGTAGGATCTTGTAATCTACTAAGATCATATTGCATGTCTTTAATGTAGCAAGAAATAAAAGGAGCACTGGGAATTGTGTTCTCGCTGTTCTTTTTAAGAATCTGACTAACTTGTCTAGTCATGTCTCCATACCGTACAGGTACACGAACTAACTGCCCTTTGGCATCTTTATAAGCAAAGTTGCTCATAATCTGTATAAACTGTGACAAGTATCTTCTTACTTGCCCGTCGTAAAAATAGTCCATTAATTATCTGCCCTTGCTTTTAATGCTTTGCTCAATGCCTGTCTTTCTTGAACAACTTCACCGCCTATAGTTGCAGTTGATGTGTTATTAACAAAGCCTGACTTCTGTGTTTTTCTTACTTTAGTAGAGTCTGCAGTCTGCGTTTCGCCCAACATACTATTAGTCATTCTTACATTATCTTCAAACTTGATCCAATTCTTACCATCATATCTAAACAATCTGTTTGGCAAATAATCAGTTCTAAGATAAAACTGTCCGGGTATAGCGCCACCTGGGAATGCTATACCAAAACCATACGGAGCACCGTTTGGCGGAACGCCGTCACCTGTTAGGTATCCTAGGTAATAATTCTTATCAGGAGTTGAAAGGACTGCACTGGCATCTAAAGCAGTTGAGCTAACATCGACTTCACCACTGGCAACATCTTCAACATCAACTAGTCCGTTTTCATCTTTAGGGATTACATAAAATTGGTTTGTTACGTAACCGCTAGCACCAGTGTCTTCTTGTGCCTGTGCTATAATCTGATCATTAATATCAATATTCTTTTGGTATGTGGACAACAGATCTCGTAGAGTGCTACCATCGCCTGCTCCAGAATCTCCGTCAAGTATTTCTTTAAATTCTTGAGTATCAACAAGCGGTTGACATTTAGCACGAATTAAGTGCGGGTACCAAGTCTGACTGTAACCGCTAGCAGGACGAGTTACTTCGCTGACTACATAAAATCTTTTTAGTGCTACTAGACTGTCATCTAGTGCATACTCATCTTTCTGATGCGGCAGTTCAATGACATCACCTGCCATGATTTTTCTACCTATAGAATCATAACTTCCACGTAAGTGGAATGTGATCATAATATTATCGTTTTGTAAAAATAACCCAAACTGGCTTAGGTTAAAATCAATGTCTTGTAGTGTATAAATTCCACGGATAACATAAACATCAGGATCATAATGCCGATCCCTGTTTTCCATGAATAGTACATCTTGAATGCCTAGCTCGCCTGCTTCAGCAACGTTTGCTGGTTTTGTAGGACTACTTTCGCCCTCTGCTGGATTTACTGCTCCTAGATATTTGTGTAGGTATACATCAGTGCCGCCAACCTGAAATTGCTCGTTGATTGTACGATCTAGAAATTTAAAATCATTGCCCTTTTCGGGACGGTAAAGAGAAAGTCTTGGCATAGTCTACTATTTATAGCTAAATATTGATATGACTGAGAACGAAAACGAACGCCAAAAAGTAATAGACTATTGCAAACTGATGCTAGGTGATGGCATGGTTGACGTAGAGCTAGATCCTGCCCACTATAACACTGCCATTGACCGTGCTTTAAATAAGTTCCGTCAACGTAGCAGTAATGCGGTAGAAGAAAGTTTCGGCTTTTTAATGATAGAAATTGATAAAAACGACTACATTTTGCCTCAAGAAGTAACAAATGTACGTCAAATCTTTAGACGCAGTATCGGTTCTAGGTCAGGGGGCGGACAAGGTGGAACTTTGTTTGAACCATTTAATTTAGCGTATTCAAATACCTATCTATTAACTTCTTCGAACATGGGCGGCTTAGCTACCTATTATGCTTTTGCTTCATATCAGAAGCAAGTAGGCAAAATGTTCGGTAGTGATATTAATTTTACATTTAATAAAACTACTAAAAAACTAACTATCATGCAACGTCCTAGAAGTGAAGAAGAAGTGCTTCTGTGGTTGTTCAACTATCGTCCTGACTTTAATCTATTACAGGACCCTTTTGCTAACCAGTGGCTCAAGGACTATTCGCTGGCTACCTGCAAGATGATGCTAGGTGAAGCCCGTGAAAAATTCAATCAGATTGCTAGTCCGCAAGGCGGCACCGCTCTAAACGGTACTGCATTAAAAGGCGAAGGCAAAGCCGAAATGGAAACACTAGAGATGGATCTAGTAAACTACAAAGACGGCGGCACACCACTTACATTCGTAATTGGTTAATAAAAATCTTGACATCGCAGTAAAAAACCTATAAATTATAGTATCGCAAGGAGATGCTATGATTATCGGATTCGTGGGTTTTATTGGCTCTGGCAAAGACACTGCCGCAGATTATTTGGTTAACTTTCACGGATTTCGTCGAGACTCGTTTGCTAATACTCTTAAAGATGCTGTAGCCGCAGTGTTTGGATGGGACCGCACACTCCTAGAAGGCCGTACCAAAGAAGCTCGTGAATGGCGTGAACAAGTAGATCCTTGGTGGGCAAAACGCTTAGATATGCCGCAGTTAACTCCCCGTTGGATTTTACAATACTGGGGCACTGAAGTTTGCCGTCAAGGTTTCCACGACGATATTTGGATTGCTTCAGTAGAAAACAAAATGCGTAAAACCACTGACAACATTGTTATCAGTGATGTACGTTTTCCTAACGAAATTAAGGCTATTCATAATGCAGGCGGAAAAGTAATCTGGGTGCAACGTGGTGAATTACCTAGCTGGCATATTATGGCTGGCAAAGCAAATAATGGTGATACGTTTGCCGCCGAAAAACTTAAAGCACTAGGCGTGCATGCCAGCGAAACTGCATGGGTGGGCAAAGACATCGACTACACTATACAGAACAATTCATCCATAGACGACTTATTTGAGCAGATTAAAAATCTGGTCGAAGATCGCCCTGTTTCCAAGGTAGCTTGAGCCTGTGCAATAGTCGTTGGCAGTTAGCACACACTGTTTTTAAATTTGTATATCTACAATTACTAGGGTCTCCATCAACGTAGAACACATTAAACTGTTCACTGTATTTAGAAGTGTAGTTACACTTATCGCAGACAGTTTTCTTTTTGTAACCAGCTAACTCCCACTTTGGAGTACCGTCACTTCGATTATTAGCACAGTGGTCGCATTTTGACCTGTAGAATGCACGACCTTCTTTGTAGTAGTTAACTGCTACAGGTCTTTGTTTACATATTCTACATAAATTTCTCATACCCCGCCCTTTTTGCGCCCTTTTGTTACGTATTTAACCAGGAGTTTTTATCATCATCTTGGTAAATAACTCAAGTAATCCATATAGGAGACAGTTAAATGGCAACATTGAATTCACCAGGCGTACAAGTAAGCGTTATTGACGAGAGTTTTTACACTCCGTCAGCCCCCGGCACGGTGCCGATGCTATTTGTAGCCACACAAGAAGATAAAACAAACCCAAGCGGAACAACAGCTTTGGGTACCACAGCCGCTAATGCAGGTAAAGTATGGTTAATCACAAGTCAACGTGATCTAACAGATACATTCGGAACACCTTTGTTCTACACTGACAGCAGTGGCAATCCATTACACGGTAATGAATTAAACGAATATGGCTTACAAGCTGCCTATAGTGCATTAGGTGTAAGCTCACGTGCATACATAGTACGTGCAGACATGGACCTAGCTGCGTTAACACCGACTAGTACAGAACCAGTAGGCGCACCAGTTAGCGGAACATATTGGGTAGATACTGCATCGTCAGTATTTGGTGTCAAAGAGTGGAATGCAACTACACAGAAATTTACTGCTAAGACTCCTATTGTTTTAGATGATAATTCACAGGCAGCTAACTTTGACGGAAGTGCCCCTGCAGCCAGTGTTGGTCAGATTGGTGATTATTGCATGGTTGTAACCAGCAACAATACAAATCAGTTATACTACAAGAGATCAAATAACACTTGGACAGCAGTAGCTGATGGTTTTGATAGCGGTAAACAAGTTGCAATTAGTCAACACTATTCTTATCCAAACTTTAACGGTAGTACTGCTACTGGCAGCGTTTGGGTAACAACAACCACTCCTGCAAATGGTGCAAACTGGTCAATCAAATTATACAATAGTTCAAGTCAGTCTTGGACTACTGTAACTACACCGATTTATTCTAATATCCCTAGTGCTAACTATGCATTAGATGCTACAGGCGGCGGTAAAAATATTCCAGTAGGATCGTTATTCATTGAATCTAACTACGATCACAGTGTTACTGAATCTGCTAGTTTTAAAGTTTGGAGAAAAGCTGTAACAGGTGTTACAACAATCACTGGATCAGCTAGTGGTAACATTGCAAATCCTTCAACAGATTATAAATTTGTTGTAAGAGAAACAACATTATCTGGTACTTGGAGTAGCACACAAACTGTAACTGTTAACACCTTAAATACCGGACTAAAATTAGGATCATTAATTCCAGCAGCTCTTTCAGCGGCAGGTTTAACTTACCTAAGCGCAACCTGGGATAACACTACAAACGTGTTATCTATCACACACTCTGGTGGTGGCGCTTTTGAGTTATACGACGATACTAATACCCCATTAGGAAACTTCTTTGCCCTAGGGTCAACTGCAAATCTATATTCAACACCTACCAATGATTTTGTCTTTGGCACAACACAATTCAACTATATTGCTACTGCTTGGAAGTCATTAGTCTATGAAGCAACTCCAACTGCTCCATATACAGTTCCTGCAGACGGAGCATTATGGTACAACAGTGTTGTCGATGAAGTGGATGTTATGTATCACAACGGTACAACATGGGTTGGCTATAGCAACTCATTCCCTAACGCTGATCCAGCTGGTCCAATCATTAGTGCCACAGAGCCTGACAAAACTACAGGACAATCTGATGGTTCAGCACTAGTCACGGGCGATATCTGGGTTGACACTAGTGATATCGATCAGTATGGTAGAAACATTTATGTTTACAGCGGTACTGAGTGGGTCAAACAAGATGTAACAGATCAATCAACACCAGATGGATGGTTGTTTGCCGATGCACGTTGGGCAGAGCAAGGTTCTAGCTCTACACCATCTAGCATTTCAAGATTGTTAGGCAGTAACAACCTAGATCCAGATGCACCAGATCCAGCATTGTATCCAAAAGGTATGCGTCTATGGAACACACGCCGTAGCGGATTCAACGTTAAGAGATATGTTTCTGGTTACATCGATGTTACTGAAACAAACCCTCGACTTAACAATGCTAGCATGTCTTCATATGCAGCTGATCGCTGGGTATCACAGAATGCTGTAGCCGCTGACGGTGGTCCGCAGTTTGGTAGACTAAGTCAACGAGCACAAGTAATTGAGGCTATGAAATCTCTAATTGATACTAATCAAAGTATCCGTGATAATGACACGCTAGGATTTAATTTGCTAGCAACTCCTGGTTATCCTGAAGTTATTCAGAACATGATTGGATTGAACACTGATCGCGGTATTACTGCGTTTGTTGTAGGTGATACACCATTCCGCTTAGAGCCAACTGGCACTGCGTTGAATGCTTGGGGTTTAAACACTGCTGGTGCATTAGACAACGGTGATGCAGGTGCTACAAGCTATGACGAATACATGGCCATGTACTACCCAAGTGGCTATGCTACTGACAACACAGGCAACAAGATTGTTGTTCCACCAAGTCACATGATGTTGCGTACAATCATTAACAGTGATGCTAAGAGCTACCCATGGTTTGCTCCAGCAGGAACACGTCGTGGTGGTGTTGACAATGCAACTAGTGTTGGTTATATCAATGCTGAAGGCGAGTTCAAGACTACTGCATTGCCACAAGGTCTACGTGACGTACTTGACGATGTTAAGATTAACCCAATTGCTACACTAACTGGTGTTGGCGTATTGGCCTATGGTCAGCGTACTCGTGCTAGAAATGCCAGCGCACTAGATAGAATTAACGTAGCACGTTTAGTTTGCTATCTACGTAAACAACTAGATGTTCTTGCAAGACCATTCTTGTTTGAACCTAACGATGCTCAGACACGTCGCGAAATTAAAGCAGCAGCCGAAAGTCTAATGCTTGAGTTAGTAGGACAAAGAGCACTATATGATTATGTTGTAGTCTGCGATGAGACAAACAACACTCCTTCTAGAATTGACAGAAATGAGTTGTATGTTGACATTGCCATTGAGCCAGTAAAAGCTATTGAATACATTTATATTCCACTACGCTTGAAAAATACTGGTGACATTGCAGCCGGACTATAATAGGTAAATACAAAGAATAAGGAGCATTTATATGCCAATCGCAAGTTTATCAAGATTTACAGTACCTATTAGTGGAAGTCAGGCTTCCACTACACAGGGTCTGTTGATGCCAAAACTAAAGTACCGCTTCCGTGTTACTTTAGACAGTTTTGGTGTTCCAGGGCAACCTACAACTGAACTAACTAAACAGGTAATGAACGTTAGCCGTCCTGAAGTTAGTTTTGAAGAAATCAAATTACCTGTTTACAACAGCACAGTTAAGCTATTAGGTAAGCACAATTTTGCAGATGCAAAATTAACTATCCGTGATGACGCGAGCGGTGTTGTTAGTCGCAAGGTAGGTGAGCAACTACAGAAACAATTTGACTTCTTTGAACAAAGCGGTGCTGCTAGCGGTATTGATTATAAGTTCAGAATGCGTGTTGAAATGCTTGACGGTGGTAACGGTCAATTTGAACCAGTTACACTAGAAAGTTTTGAATTCTTAGGATGCTTTATTAAGCAGGCTACTTATCAAGGCGGTGACTACGCAGATGCAACTAACCCAATGGATATTGCACTAACTATCACTTATGATAATGCTATTCAACTAGATGCTCCAGGTGGTGCAGCCAGCGGCATTGGTATCGACGTAGGTCGTGTAGTACGTCCGGCAGGCGCACAAGGTCTAAGTACAGGTTAATAGTTAAATTAACTATCAAAAAGCTCGGCATAAAAACCCGGGCTTTTTATTTGGCTAAATATTTGTATGAGTAATGCGTTCAATAACTTTTTAGCGTCAACAGGATATACTAGTGGTTATCCTAATTTAAAAGACTACCAACATGCTAGTCGACTTTATGTTGACGATAATTATGCATATTCTCCCAAAGTTGGTTTCCTCTACTATGTAGTATTCAATATCAATCCTAATGCTATTATAGATCAAGAATGGAGGAATAAAAGTTCAATGGATGTTGGGCTGTTGGTTAAAAAAGTCGACCTTCCTAAATTTACCATTGCTACTGAGACATTAAATCAGTACAATAGAAAAACAGTAGTACCTACTAAATTAACCTATACTCCAGTGGGGGTTGAGTTCCATGATGACAACATCGATATCATTAATAAACTATGGATCAACTATTACAAACATTATTTTGCAGACAGTAGTTACGGAACAAATGGCGAAGTACCTGTAGAATTTAGAGATACTAAGTACGGTGAAACAGATTATCAATATGGTATCTACGATAACAATGTCAAAGTTCCTTTCTTAACTTCTATAGAAATTTATAGTCTACATCAACAGAATTTTACGCAGGTAACTTTGATTAATCCTAAGATTACAGAATGGGCACATGATAGTTTAAATCAAAGTGAAGGCAGCAAGACTATGCAGAATAGAATGCAGGTTGCCTATGAAAACGTCCTTTATGATTATGGTCAGATTGTTGCAGAAACTAATCCTCCAGGTTTTACAACAGTGTATTATGATAAGACGCCAAGTCCACTGCAGATTGCCGGCAACCCTATAAACAATCCCTACTATGTTAAAAAAGAAACAGGCTTTGATAAACCGGGCGCTCAGCGAGTGTTTGGCAAAGTAGGCGGCCAATATAATTCGCCTAACCCACTGTTAGATATTGCTACAATCCTTGCTAAGAATTATGTAAACACTAAAGGTATTGTTCGAACCAAGGCTACAGGTTATAATATTGCCAGCGGAGCACTTGGTGCTCTAACTAAAACATCTCCAGGAAAATATTATACACCTCCAAGCACGGAATACAATCCAGGAGTGTTCAATTTGCCAGGCGGGGTGGGTATCAACATCTTCAAAGCGTTTAATACCAGTGTTGACGGGAAGATTAGAGCAAATCCTGCCGCACTTATATTTCCTCCTAAAAGGTAATTATGAATCAAAATTATTCTAACATCCCTGTTAGTAAATCTCAAGACTCAACAGTACAAGCATTTGACTCATATATGAGTGCACCAGTTGAAATTAATTCATCTGTACTAGCCGCTATGAAGGGCTATTTTACTAATAGAGATTTCGGCGAAGTAGCCGCAGAATCTATTGCTGTTACAATTATTAGACAGGCCAAACAAGACGGCTATAATCCTATGCAAATTTTAGATACACTAAAAGGATTAGACAACGTACAGTTATCTGGACTAGTTTCTGAGATACTAAATTACAATAGATTTAAAAGTAGCAGTCTAGGTTACGCTGAAAAATTCCAAACACATCCTGAAATTCAAAGAAACATTGTAGCATGAGCTTAAAGTTTAGTCAGGGTGTTTATAAAATAAAAAATCCCGAAAAATATATAGGACAAGGTGCTCCTAGGTATAGAAGTTCTTGGGAATTCACATTTATGACTTTCTGCGATAACAATCCTAGCATACAGCAGTGGGCCAGTGAAAGTGTAAAGATACCTTATAGAGATCCATTAACTGGCAAGCATACAATATACGTTCCTGATTTCTTAATTTCTTATGTCGATAAGAATATGAAAAAGCACGTTGAGATTGTAGAAATAAAACCTGCTAATCAAACCCTAAAAGAACGTGTGGGTAAAAACCCCTACAATCAAGCACAGTTTATTAAGAATCAAGCCAAATGGTCAGCAGCCGCAGATTGGTGCAGTCAGCAGGGCATTAAGTTTAGGATTGTCAACGAAAGCGATATTTTCCAGAATGGTGGAAAACGGAATAAGTAAAAATATGACAAAAAAGTTAGAAGAACTCTTAAACATAGAACCAGCTGAGCCTGTTATTCAAGCAGAAGCAGTTGATGTAAGTCCAGTGCCTACAATTAATCTAGAAGAAAAGTTAGAAGAATTTGATAAGATTGCAGCCGCGTTACCTCGTGTAAAAGGGCTGGGAGATATCAGTGATGCAGAGCTAGATGCACTTGCAGACAAAGCTGAAAAAGCCTACGATGACTTAATGGACCTAGGAATGAACGTAGAAGCACGCTACGGTTCTCGTATGTTTGAAGTAGCCGCACAGATGATGAATGCCGCTATCACAGCTAAAACTAACAAAATCGATAAGAAGTTAAAGATGGTTGATTTACAGCTTAAGAAGCTGGCCATAGACAAAAAACACGGTGAAGGTAGCGGAAATACCGTTGAGGGCGAAGGATATATTATTACAGATCGTAATAGCATCCTGGAGAAACTAAAGAATCTTAATAAATAATACACTATGAAATCATTCAAAGAACACCTAACCGAATCTAAAAAGAAGTATGACTTCCGTATCAAAATTGCCGGCGAAATGACCACTGAGCAAGAAGATACTATGAAGAGCTTACTAAGCCGTTTCACTACAGGCAATGCTCCAGCAGGATTCAAAAAATCAAAGACTCCTATTCAAGCGCTACCATTAGATTTCCCCCAAGTTAAAAATTGCGAAGTTAATATCTATGAAGTTGTATTAGACTATCCAACTACACAATTTGAACTAACAGAATATCTAAGTTCAGGTCTTGGTGTAGGTAAACAACATTTAGTAGTTCGCAGTCCTATGGAACCTACTGAAGAATATCAAAATATTGAACCTAAAAGAGAAGGCGCTTTGTTAGCTGATCCAGATTACAAAGAAGCTCCTAATGCTCAAATGGAAGATTTTTACGGTGACAAATACAACAGTGGATTTGTCAAAGAATTGAATGATATCTTGAAATTACAAAGACGCGAGCGTGGAGAAGAAATTCCCACAGACGGTCCTGCCAAGTTCAATACAGATGCAGAACCAGGAAACATTGGCCCTATAAGTGGCAAAGGAAAATAATATGCAAATGATTGACGTACTAAAAAGATTGGCAGAACTAGATGCCGACAATCCTAACATTATCAAGGAAAGTCAGCAAGTTGAAGAGTGTGGTATGATGCCAGGTATGGTTCCAGAAATGGGCATGGACATTGCTCCAGAGAAGCCATCTATGCCAGCAAGCATTAACATGTCAGCAGGCAGCGGTGATGAACTAAGCAACATGTTAGCTACTATCATGCAACTTGCAGGTCAAAACAAACCTGTATCAGCATCTCCTCCATTAGACAATGCACCACCAGCACCGGGAACACTAGAGCCAGCAGGCAGCGGAAGCCCAGCAGATACTATGCGTAGTGTTATTGACAAGTTAAATCCAATGGATGGCGATGACGAAGGCGGTGATGATGTTAACAAAGCACACGGCGACCTAGACAATGACGGTGATCACGACATGGATGATCATGACATGGAAAAGAAAGAGCCAGTTGACGAGTATGACAACACTCCATCTGACCCTAACAAAAAGAATGAGTTCGATGCAAACCAGTTTGCACATCAAGAGAATCAGCCAGGGCAAGGCGATAGAATGGACGGAACAAGTCCAAAAGCATACGCAGATATGAACGAAGCAGTAACAGATCTATTTGCACAATACAAAAGGTTTGTCAGCGAAAACTGATAAGTTTTACCTTTACCAAATAGACCCTTCGGGGTCTATTTTTTTCATTAAATAAATGCATGGCATATAC